>PVML01006974.1_pt1 | contig 50441 bp, 49 predicted proteins | sample 1853371 | NCBI WGS metagenome assembly PVML01 (sample SAMN08533508, study PRJNA380276) | Human gut metagenome, whole genome shotgun sequencing project. | isolation source: participant 1, chromium library | host: Homo sapiens | collected 2017 | reverse complement strand
CAAGCGAGCTTGACGCGGCTTCCCGCGCCAATTTTCCCGCCGTCTGAACTGTTACTAAAAATCTATGAAATGGACGGTGTGCGCGCCATGACCTGCGAATACCTGTTGGTGGACGGCTATAACATCATATTTGCCTGGCCCGAGTTAAAGGAGCTTGCCGACGTCAACCTGGACGGAGCCAGGACCAAGCTCCAGGACATTCTCTGCAATTACCAGGGCTATAAGAAATGTCAGGTGATCCTGGTGTTCGACGGCTACAAGGTCAAGGGCAATCCCGGAGAGGTCATCCGCTACCACAACATCCACGTGATTTTCACCAAGGAAGCGGAGACCGCGGACCAGTACATCGAGAAAGTGACCCAGCAGATCGGCCGGCGTTACCAGGTGGCCGTGGCCACCTCCGACAAGCTGGAGCAGGTGATCATCCTGGGAAAGGGCGCTCTGCGGCTGTCGGCCCGGGACCTGCAAAAAGAGATCAAAGAGACCAACGACGAGATCAACCTCCGCCACTTAAAACAGATCCCCTCCAAAAAGAACCGCCTCTTCGACAACGTGGACCCTCAGCTTCTGGCCTATCTGGAGGACATCCGGCTGGACCGGGTGAAGGAGAAAACGGAGGAGAGGCGGGATGGGAAGGGGAAGGGAAAGAAGAAAAAGCGGTGAAGCTTAAAATCCCCGGCCAACGGCCGGGGCACCTAAAATCATATTCGTTCAAAACGTACGGCGCGGCTTTTGCTGCGCCGTACGTTGTCTCATCCGGTCTGTCCGGATTTTTCAGCCTTCACGGCCACCAGCTCCACCTCAAGCTTTGCTCCGAAATGCAGGTCGTTCACCTGCACCACCGATCTGGCCGGGCGGTGATCGCCAAAAAACTCCTTGTAAATCCGGTCCACCCGGTCCCAGTCGGCGATATCGGAGACGTAAACCCCTGCCCGAAGCACATGGTTTAAGCTGCTGCCGGAGTCCGCCAGCACCTGCTTAAGATTGTGAAACACCAGCCTGGCCTGTTCTTCCACGCTCAAATCCGCCCTGGGATTCCCAGCGGCATCGATGGGCAGCTGGCCGGACAGAAAGATCAATCCGTTCCACTCCACCGCGTGGGAGTAATGCCCCCTGGGGGCCGGCGCGTTGTCCGTTATAATCTTATGAATCATTCGCTTCCTCTCCAATGTTTATAATAAAACGCCCGCTCCCGGCCCTACCGGAATCTTGAGCAGGTACCACACCACCGCCAGAATGATCCAGGAAACGGTAAACGCAATGGAATACGGTACCATCATGGACATGATCGTGCCCATGCCGGCATCCTTTTTATACTGGATCGTCAGCCCCAGCACGATGGGCAGGTAGGGGAACAGCGGCGAAATAATATTCGTGCAGGAGTCGGCAATCCGGTAAAGCGCCATGGTAAACGCGGGCGAGAAGCCCAGCAGCCCGAACATGGGGATGAACACCGGAGCCAGCAGCGCCCACTTGGAAGAACCGCTGTAAAGGAACAGGTTGATAAATGCCAGAAACAGAATAAAAATCACGATCAGCGGAACGCCGTTGATTCCGCTGGCCTCCAATCCCTCGGAGCCGACGATGGCCAGAACCGTGGCAAGATTGGTCTTTTTGAAAATACCGATCAGCTGCGAGGCGGCGAAAGCGATCACAAGGAATCCTCCCATTGACTTCATGCCCTCGGTCATGCATTTAATCACATCCTTCTCGCTCTTCAGCTTGCCGGAGGCAAAACCATATCCGGTGCCGACGATGAAAAACGCCAGGGCAATAATGGGAATGATGGGATCCATCTGCGTCAGCATGCTTTTTCCCGTCTCCATATCCCGCAGCCATCCGTTTTCAGGAATCGCCATTGCCGCGATAGCCGCCAGGTAGACGAACAGCGCCAGGCCGGCCGCCTTCAGGCCCTTCACCTCGGCCGGGGACACGTCCCGGTCGGAATCATTGACCACAATATTGAGGCCCTCCAGCCGCCCGAACTTGGGTTCAATGATGCGGTCCGTCACAAATGTGCCGACGGGAACCAGCACCAGCGTGGAGGCGATTGCCATATACCAGTTGACCGTAACGTTCATGGGCGCGCTGGCTGTAATGGGCACAATGTCCATCACGGACAGGGAGATTCCAGACAGATTGGCATCATGGCTTGTGATCATCAGATTGGCAAAATACCCGGAAGCGGCGGAGGCATACCCTGCCGCGATACCGACGATGGGGCTGCGCCCTACCACCGCAAACAGCGCCGCTCCCAGCGCGGGCATAAACACGATCCCCGCATCCGACGCCAGATTCGACATGACGCCCACGAAAATCACCGAGGCGGTCAGCAGATACGGCGGTATTCTCAGCAGGAACTTCTTTGACAGCGCCTCAAACAACCCGGTCTTGTCCGCTACAGCCACGCCCAGCATGGTGACTAACACCGTTTTAAAAGGCGGAAATGCAATAAAATTAGCAAGTATGTTGTTGACAAACCATTGGAATCCGGCTTTGTTTAGAATACCGTTGACAACCGCATCCTCTTTTCCCCCTGGGATGGGAACGGTAAAGCCGTTGAGAAGCTGAGCGATTATGACAATCATCACCGTCAGCATCATGAACATTGTAAATGGATGTGGCAGCTTGTTACCCACGCGCTCCACTCCATTCAGGAATTTCTGAAAACCTGAATTCTCCTTCTCTTTCATCTTTAACCCTCCTTAACAGAATCGTCAGAAATTAATCCGCGCAAACCGTGGATAAGCTCCGGCGATTATGGTATAATGAGGAAACGTATCCCTTATCGTCAACCAATGGTTGAAGGTATGATACAATGAAAAAGCTGATTTCACTCTCGTTTACGTTGGTTGGCAGACCTGTTTTCGTGAATTGTGGATCAGCTTTTTTGTCTCGTTTCCTCTTCCAATCGCAGCCTTATGGCGCGGCTCAACACTTCCGCCCCGATTTCCATGCATTTCTCATCAATGTCAAAACTGCCGGAATGATGTCCTGCCGCCAGCTGGCTTCCCAGCATCATGACCGCGGCCTTTCCCCCGTTCGACCGGACCCGATTCATAAAGTACGTCACGTCCTCGCAGGCGTCAAAGCTCTTTTTCTCCACGATTTTGTGAACGCCTCCGCTGCGCTCTGCGGCCGCCCGGATCACCTGCATAAGCTCCCCGTCGCTGTCGCTTCCCTCTGCGCTGCCCATATTGCGGATTTCTACGGACACGCCGTACATTAGCGCCGCCCCCTCGCAGATTCTGCGCGCTTCCGCCTCCATATACCGGTTGATCCCGGTAGAACCGCCTCGGGTCTCAAACTTTACGATGCCGTAATCCGGGACTACATTCCGGCTGTTTCCGCCGGCGCTTATGCCACCGATGTTGATTCTGGAATTGCCGTCCCCGTGCCGCGGAATCCCCTGCATGCCGATGCAGGACGCCGCAGCGGCCAACAGAGCGCTCTTTCCCTCCTGCGGACAGATTCCGGCGTGGGCCGTGGCTCCATGAAATACGGCGTCCAGCTTGCTGGTGGCCAGAAAGCCGTCGCAGCCCGTCACGATTTCACCGGTTTCCAGAGCCCGGATCCCCACGTGGAGACTGAAAAAGTCGTGCACATCGTCCACGATCCCTCTCTCCATCATCGCCCGCGCCCCGCGCATCCCCTCCTCGCCCGGCTGGAATATGAGTTTTACCGTCCCTTGCCAGCTCTGATCCTCCGCCAGAATCCGCGCGACGCCCAAACCAACAGCCGTGTGAACGTCATGACCGCAGGCATGACAGATTCCCTCGTGGCAGGATGCAAATCCCTGCTGCGCCGGCCTGTGATCCGGTCCGGCTGACTCCGTCACCTCCAGCGCATCCATATCCACCCGAAGCGCCGCCACCGGTCCTTGTGAGCGCTGCAGAATTCCCACCACACCGGTCTTTCCCCCGGCCATGCGCCGCATAAGCTCAGGGTCCACTCCCTCCTCTCTTGCTCTCATTTCCGCCAGCTCCAGCTGTCCGGGCGCAGGCAGAGCCGATCTGGACTCCAAATCCAGCACCTCCTCCGCCAACAGCACCTGGTAACCCCATTTTTCCAATTCCCGGGCCACTAAAGCCGTGGTGCGGTACTCAATCCAGGCAGTTTCCGGATGCCTGTGGATATCCCTGCGGACCCGGATCATGTACTCCGGCAGGGTCTCCGTTCTTTGATCCCCCACAGGATCACCTCCTTTCATTCCTTTCGATTGCGCACTTCGTCCAAATAGTTATATATGGTATAACGGGAGACGGCCAGCTGCTTGGCCAGTTCCTCGACGGAACCCTTGATGGAAAATACTTCCTTTTCATCCAGGAAACGTACGATTTCCATTTTATCCTGCCGGCTCATGGCGGACACGGGAATTCCCGCGTCTGAGATGGTCCGGTCCAAAATCTGCCGTAGAATATCGCTGACCCCCTCGCCCAGCAGGTCCGTGCTCTCCTCCTTGGCCTCCAGATCGATTCCCCGACAGAAATCATCCATCTGCTTCTTGATCTGCATATGACGGCTCAGGTCATAGTTGATGCAGATCGCCCCCACCACATCCCCGCTCTGATTTCTGAGCAGAGAAGTGGAACACTTCAATAGCTTTCCATCCTTTGAGTGCTTGATATAATTATTCAGACAGTCGTTCTTCAGATAGGGCGACTGGATAATGGACATCAGATCATTAAAGGTCTGCCCCACATGTCTGCCGGTCACCTCGCCGTTTACCACCATCACAACTGAGTTTTTTGGATGGTTGAAATCGTGAAGCACAACCTCGCAGTCCGGCCCAAAGGTCTCTCCGATCTGAATCAATACCGGCCTCAACGCTAAAAAATACGGGCTGATCGTTTCTTTCATGTCAATCGTCATTTTTATCCCTCAATCTTATTTCAATTTTTTTAATAAGTATTTATTAAAATATTTTAAGTTAATTATATCATATATTTTTAGCAATACAATGTGAGGGGGAAAAACTTTTAAAAACAGTCCGCCACACCGCATCAAAAAAACTCCACGGAATGCGCAATACATCCCATGGAGTTTTTATAAATGCCATCCCGGCAGCCGCGTGTTTCTAAGGGAATTTTGGTAGTTGAGCTTAGACACCGGCTGTACCGTCCCTCCACGCCCAGGCAATGCCCGAAAGCCCGCAGGGCAAATCTCTGCACTCCTCCCGGAACCGGGATGGCATGAGATTCTTAATTACTGCTGAACAATATGGATCGCAAAGCCGCCGATTTCCCCCTCAAAATAGGTGAAAAAGCACTTGCCGTTCTCATCGAACTTCTTGGTCTCGGGAATCGACTTAAGTCCCCGCTCCTCAAAGTAGCGGATAGCCGCCTCCACGTCGTTCACGGAAAATCCGATGTGTCCGTGGGTTCCACGGCCGTTCTCCTTCATGATCTCCACCAGGTCGCCGTTAAAATAGGACAGCGGGGTCTCGCGGACGGGAAGTCCCATCAGCTTCAGGAAATCGCCGGCCACTCCGGCCGCCTCGCCGTCGTTTGCTGCGTTGAGCCCCACGTGGGCCACCTTCATGTCAAATAACTCTGCTGCACTCTTGTCTGCCATTCCTTTAATCCTCCAATTTTATGGTTTATTTTACGGAATAATTCAGCCGCACGGTAATGTTGGCCGTCTTAAACCGGGAACTTGTGTTGAATGAACCGCCGTAGCTGTAGGACTCGGTGCCGGAATTGGTGGCCGTGATCTGGAACACGCCCAGGCTGGCGGTCAGAAGTTTATCCGTCTGCGCGCCGCAGCCCGAAGCCACCAGGTCGATGCGCTCCTTGGCATTGGCGGTGGCCTTGGTGATCAGGTCCAGTTTCAGCTCATCCAGCTTGGTGTAGTAATATTCCGGCAGGTTGGATTGAAGCTCCACGCCGGACTCGATCAGATTGGAGATGTCCCGGGAGATCAGCTCCACCTTGTCAATATCCTGGCTGGTCACCGTCATGCTCTGGGTCAGCTCATATCCGGTCTGGATATCGCCCAGATACCTCCCCTCCTCATCGTACTGGGACGTATAGGTGGGGGAAATGCTGACGGAGCTGAATACCATCTCGTTCTCGTCCACGCCGTTGTCCCGGAGATAGGACTTCACCAACTCCGCGTCCTTCTTGATACTGGCAAATGCATCTTTGGGGGTGTCTCCCTCCACGGAGAAGCTTCCCCGCCACACCACAAGGTCGGACTCAAAGTCCACGCTGGCCGACCCGGTGGCCGTGATGCCCGTGCCCCCCGCATTCTTCTTGTACTGGATAATGTTTCCGGTGAAAATACTCACACAAATGATTGCGCAGATACCCGCAATCAGCGAGATCAATACCGGACGGTATTGCATGAACAGGCCGCCTTTACTGTTGTTTCCATTTTCTTCCATCCTTTTCCTCCCTTTCTCGGTATGGTTTCCTAAATTATACTTTGTCACCAACCGCCAGGCTGATGATCAATATTATGTTTCCTTATTATACCATACCTGTTTCGGAAAAAAAGTGGCATTTTTATTAAGATTTGACAGTTCTCCGGCCTTCTGCGACGCCCTATTTCAGCAGTTCCAGAATCGAGCTGCCGATGGTTCCCTCCGGCATTTCCACGCCAAAGTTGTCGGCGATGGTGGCGCCGATCACCGCAAAGGTGGGAGCATCCTCCAGAACCGCGGAGCCCTCCATGGACGGGGAATAGGCCAGAAGCGGCACCCGCTCCCTTGTGTGGTCCGTGCCCTTGTAGGTGGGGTCGTTGCCGTGGTCCGCGGTGATCAGAAGCAGATCATCCTCCCGCAGCTTGCACAGCAGTACGCCCAGATTCTTGTCAAAGCGTTCCAGCTCTTCCCCGTATCCCTCAGGATTTCTTCGGTGGCCCCACAGGGCGTCAAAATCCACCAGATTTGTAAAGCACAGCCCGTGGAAATCCTTATCCGCCAGCTCGATGGTCTGCTCCATCCCATGGACGCTGCTCTTCGACTTGTAAGCCTCTGTGATCCCCTCGCCGTCGAAAATGTCCTTGATCTTGCCAACGCTGATCACATCGAAGCCGCCCGCCTTCAGGGCGTCCAGAACGGTGGGGCCGGTGGGCTTAAGAGCGTAGTCGTGGCGGTTGGAGGTGCGCTTGAACTCGCCTTTTTTCCGTCCCACATAGGGCCTGGCGATGACCCGGCCCACCTTCCACTCGTCCCGCAGCGTCAGCTCCCTGGCGATCTCGCAGCAGCGGTAAAGCTCATCCAGGCCGAAGGTCTCCTCATTTCCGCAGATCTGAAGCACCGAGTCCGCGGAGGTGTAGACGATCATGTCTCCGGTGGCGATCTCGTGTTCCCCCAGCTCATCCAGAATCTCCGTGCCGCTGGCGGATTTATTTCCCACGATCTTGTGGCCGGTGCGGCGACTCAGCTCATCTAAAAGCTCTTTGGGGAACCCGGTGTCCGTGTAGGTTTTAAAGGGCTTGGTAATGTTCAACCCCATCATCTCCCAGTGCCCGGTCATGGTGTCCTTTCCCACGCTGGTCTCAGCCAGCCGCAGCTGGTAGCCCAGTACGCGCTCCGGGGCCTTCACGTGTTTGAGCGGGTGAAGCCTGGCGATGCCCAGCTTCGCCATATTGGGAATGTCAAACTCCGGCATATGGTCGTCGATGTGTCCCAGGGTGTCGGACCCCAGATCGTCGAACCGCTCCGCATCCGGCCCGTCTCCGATGCCCATGGAATCAATTACAATGGTGAAAATGCGCTTGTATGGTTTCATTGTTGCCTCCTTAAACTGTTCTATATAATGCGTGTTGTCAACAGCGTTCCAAAAGAATACCAATACTATACCACATTTTCCCGGAAACGCCAACCGGCAGTGTTGGCGGCGGCGATCCGCTGTTTTATGCGCCTCTGCAACGTTACCCGTGCACCGTCTCCCGCCATGATTCCGCTGCGATCCCAGGGTCAGGCAGATAAATTCTCCCAACAGCAATCGCCCGCAGGCTGCGCCAGCGGCCCATTGCACCCAGCAAAAAGTGGCAGCCGGTGATGGCCGGCAGCCGCCTGGAACCTCCATATGGATCCCCGTTCCCTCAACTGATATACAAGATCGGCACGTCCCCCAAAATCCGTCCGATTTCACCGCGCAGAAACGCCTCGCACTCCTCCCTGCTCTCCTGCCGGTAACAGTAACGTCCCCGCCCGCGGCCGGTCATGCGCTCCGGGTCGTAGAGATCCGGTGCATTGGGAAACGCTTCCCCGTTGATGGCGCGGTGCACGTAGCTGTAGGTCATGAGAATGATCTCTAAAAACATCTGGCCCTTCATTTTCTCCGAAAGCCCCTGTCTCAGTTCCTCCAGAAGGCCGGTGTAAAGCTCCCGCCAGTTCTCCACCAGAATCACCGGGGCGATCAGCAGGCCGCAGGGGTAGCCGGCCTCGCACATCCGGTTCACGGCCTCAATCCGCTTTTGCAGCGGGGAGGTGCCGAGCTCAATCCGGCTGATCACCTCCTGGGGATTCACGCTCATGCGGAAAATCACCTTTCCCCGGTGGTCCAGGGTCAGGAGCGGGTCCACCATGTGGAATTTGGAGGGAAATGTGAGCTTTCCCCGGCCTTCCTCCGCAAACCTGGGGATGGTGTATAAAAGATTCCCCGTTATGGTATTTTCCAGAATCAGGTCGCTGTTGCTGCCGATCTCAAAGCACAGGGGGCGCTCGCTCTTAAACGAGCGTTTGATCAGCCGGTCCAGCATGTCCTCCCGGTTCACAAAGAGCCGCAGATAGGCGCATTTATTGTAGTTGCAGACCAGGTAGCAGTACAGGCACATGGCCGTACAGCCGGAGGAGGTGTAGGGGACCAGATAGTCCGACACCTTATGGTTCTCCACGTATTTGTGGGTTTTCCTGGTTCCCACGATCAGGAAACGCTTCATCCGCCCGAACTCGGAGTTGGGCTTCTCCTGCATTTCCTTAATGGAATTGTGGTTTTCAATGGGAATCCAGGGCAGGTCCTGAAACATTTCCCGCAGCCGGATTCCCAGGGGGTATTTAAGGCTGTCCGGCTCATAGTAAACGGAATCAAACTTCATCGGCGTGTTCCTCTCTGTCACTTGATTCCCTTAGTATGCGCCGCGTCAGCGGAAACTATCATTCCCCGTCCGCTCCGGCGTTTATCACCAGTCCCTCCATATGGTGCTTGCCCATCTGATGCCGGGCTTTCCGGTTCTCCACCGAGTCGAAAATGATGGAAAAATCGTAGTCCTCCGGGTACAGCTGGGAGGCCGCCACCTTAAGCTTCAGACGGCGGTGGTTGATCAGCTTCTTTTCCTTCTTCACCTGCACCAGCACATTTCCCATGTCGTCCTCGGGCTTCACCACGATGCCGATCACCTGTTCCGGGTATACCGTCACCGAGTCCCCCCGATTGAAGGAACTGTAACGGTTTTGCAATGCTTTTCGGTTCTGCATTTTCTCCAGAGTGGGAGAGGGCAGCCTGGACAGGCGGGTTTTCTGGCTCTCATCCAGGCGAAGCTCTGTTTTCAGCTCCCGGGAAATGCCGCCGTAGGCCTTGCGGGCGGCCACCTGCAGCATGTCGTCCGGCATGCCCAGGCGCTTGGCAATGTAGAGGGCGCAGCTCTCCCCGGCCTTTCCGATCTCCAGCCGGTAGAGCGGTTTTAAATTCTCCCGGTCAAATGCCATCCGCGCGTTGAGGATCTCCTCGTGTCCGGCGGCGTAGGTTTTTACCTCGGGATAATGGGTGGTCGCCAGGAACAGGCAGCCGCTCTCCCGCAGCTGTTCTAAAATCGCCACGGCAATTCCCATTCCCTCCGCCGGGTCCGTGCCGGAACCCAGTTCGTCCAGGATCACGATGCTCTCCCGTGTTACCCGTTTCAGGATATCAAGCACGTTCTGGATATGAGCCGAAAATGTGGAAAGATTGTCCGCGATATTCTGGCCGTCGCCGATGTCGCAGAGCACCTGGTTTGCCATGCAGATATCGGCGCTCTCACAAGGAACGTGAAGGCCGCTGCCCGCCATCAGCGCGAACAGTCCCACGGTCTTGATGGCCACGGTTTTTCCGCCCGTATTGGGTCCGGTGATCACGATTCCCCGGGTGTTCCCACCCAGCCGGAAATCCAGCGGAACGCAGGTTTCGGCCGGTATCATGGGGTGGCGCGCCCCGGTCAGCTCCATTCTTCCCTCCGTGTTGATCTCCGGCTCCACAGCCCCTAAGTCGGAGCTGAGCTTGCCCCGGGCAAAGATCACGTCCAACTTGACCAGCATGCGCAGATTATCCCGCATCACTTCCTCGTATCCCGCGATCTCGTCGGTCAGCTGGTAGAGGATACGGCGCACTTCGCAGTCCTCCTCAATGCGCAGCACTTCCAGCTCTTCCCGCAGCCGGGACAGGGCGGCGGGTTCGATAAACAGCGTGGCCCCGGAGGAGGAGCGGTCGATCACGCTGCCCTCCACCCTGGATTTGTACTCTTTTTTGACGGGCAGGCAGATTCTGCCGTTGCGCTGCACCACGAAGGACTCGGCCATACAGCTCTTTTTCGCCCGCAGAAGCCCTTCGGCCTTCTCCTTGATCTTCTCTTCCAAGGCATCCAGCTCCCTTCTGAGGCGGGACAGGCAGGGCGTAGCGAAGCTGTCAACCTGGCCGCTGCGGACGGTCCGTCCGATTTCCTCCCTCAGATCTTCAAGGGGATGCAGGTTCTCCGTATAGTAGGCCAGGGCGATTCCCGATGTCTTTCCCCGCTCCAGGTAGGAGCGCATCCGGCTGACCGCCGTGAGGAACATACCGATGCCCTCCACCTCCTCGGGCAGAAGCATTTCGCCCCGAATCGCCTTCTCCAGGCACTGCTCCGTCCGCTCCATAACCGGGGACGGCGGCTGTCCCACCAGGTCCAGCATCTGCCGCGCCTGAGTGGTCTCCCGCATATTCCGGCGCAGCTCCGACTCAGAGTAAAAGGGGCGCAGCGCCAAAAGGATTTCCCTCGCCTGCGGGGAGATGGCGCGCTGGGCCAGCATGTCTTTAATTTCAGTAAATCCAAGTGTGTCAAGTGTAGTGTTCATTGTATCTGTTTCCTTCCTTTTCATCTGGCTATTATCTATATTCGGATACGAAAAAGGATGGAGCGCAAAAAGCCCATGCGGCATCCAAAAACAGATACGCGCATGGGCATTCCATGTCCGCTGTCAGAAATCTGTTCCGGATTCAGGGTACAGAAAAAACACATCCGCCGCGGCGGATCTTTTCCTTCCCTGCGCATTCAGTTAGCTGCGTTCCATCTCAGATACAATTAACAAAAGACATCTCCCAATCTTAAATATTTTCTTTACTATAGCAGGCTTCCCTTAGGTTTGTCAACTGGAATTTATTTCTGCTGTTTTTTTCTGTTCTTCCGGACCACGGCCAGGATATCATTCAACACAAGGAAGGCGTCCAGATCGTTGTAGCCGTATTTCTTTTCCAGGTCGATCAGCCGTTTCCACAGCCCCGCGGCGTAATCGGGGATATCCCCTCGCTGATATCCAGGTCAAATTCCATCAGTACGTCCAGGGATACGCCGTACAGCAGCGCAAGCCGCTGCCACTGCCGGATATCGGGTAGGGTCTCGTCGGTCTCCCATTCTGAGATGGTCTGTCTGTTGACTCCCAGTATCGTGTACCGTAAGTCCTTTTGCATAGCGTGCCCGAAATCCGCATTAGAAGTGAGTCTGCGAATCGACGGCATAGTAGGGCCTACGGCTAGTAGTGCGTTCTCTCAATTCGATTGTAGCGCAAACGGCGGAGGAACGCCGCCAATGTGACAAAGCACTTTCGCGCGTTTTTCTGGCATGGGGATTATTTCGCTTGTTTGCCCGGCTTTCCCTTGGCATGGTTATAAAATTCCTTCAGCTCGTCCTTCACATCCTGGGGGAGCTGGGATTTTTTGATTCCCCGTATTGCCCCCTCCAGCGAGTAGAGCCGGTGGATGCAGGCCGAGCTGTCAATCGCCAGAATGCGCAGCCATGCCTGACGGCTTCCCGCCTCCTTCAATTCTTCCAGAGTGGTAATTCCCACCTGATTCAACTGCTCCTCCACCACCGCGCCGATATTCGGCTGCTTTGACAATTCACCCATTCTGTACCTCCATAGGGGCCCGTCTCGCTATTCGGCTTTATTTCCGTATGAAGATGGAACGCCGTTTTCAGTCCAAACGTGTACCCCTGTCATTTTGATTCGCTGTTTTTTATTTGTACGATTTTATATCACGCCCACAGCCAGCAGCACAACTGCCAAAACGGCGGCGATCGCCAGCCCGGCCCTTGAAAACACCGCAATGCGGCCGGGATCCTCCAGCCGGTAATGCACGGTGACGCGGCTTTCCACCCCGGCGGTCATGGGCACCTGCTCACACTCCATTTCCGCCCTCCTTTTGTCCGCATATGGCTTTTCTCAACTTCTCCATACCGCGCTTGTATGCCTCGGTGCCGGACAGAGTCCGGTACGGCTCCTCTACGCCAAAGGCGATTCGGTATTGCTCCAGTATCAAAATGCGATCCTTGCGGTCAATGATATTTCCCGGCCCGGTGAAAAGTTTTGGCCCTTCGCAGGGCGGATCATCCTTCTGGATATCCGTCTGTTCGTGGCCGTCCGCCTCCCCGTGACCGACCTCCCTTTCGCCGCCTTCCAACCGTCCATATCCCTCCGCTTCTCCGCAGATTCCAGCCACAACCGCGTCCACATACCGCTCAAAACACTCTCCCGCCGCCTGTTCATCCGTTTCCTTCATAGCCAGCAAAAGCTTGTAATGCCAGCCGATTCCGGTCCGACAGCCCAGCATTTCCTCCAACGCGGCACTGGCCTCGGAGGCGCACCGCACCGTATCCACATCCCCCAGTTCCCAGGCAGACCGCAGAAGAGTGCCCACACCCTGTAGCGCCATGTTGCCGTACCGCCGGATCACCCTACGGCTGGCATCCGCAGCCTGTTCCCAGTCCCCGCGGTAGAGGCAGAGCGCTGGAAGCAGGCTGTCCGGGTCGATCTCCGGGACGGGGAGCTCCCGCAGATAAGCTTCCGCGCGGTCGTAATTCCCGCTCTGCATATAACAGCAGGCCGCAATCCCCTTGGCCTGCACCCAATATCTGCTTTCGCCGCCGGACAGAATTTCCTCCAGCAGCTCCAGGGCGTACTTCCGGAAACGTGCAAGATTCTCTTCTGTCCGCTCTTTCTCCCGGAAATGCAGGGCGCAGGTGGTGTACAGCCCCGCTACCTTCAGCTTCAGGTACTGGCTGTCCGGATACTCCCGCACCAGGGAGGCGCAACGCTCCATCCCCGCCTGAAAGCCTTCCCGCTCAAATATACCGGGAACCTCTTTCGCCAGACGGTCCGCCTCCTCCCGGGACAGCGTCCGGGTGAAGGACAACAGAGCGTCGATGGTCACGCCAAAATATCGGGCAATGGGCGCCAGGAGCTGGATATCCGGGCAGCTCTGCCCGGTCTCCCACTTGCTCACCGCCGGTTTTGAGACGCCCACCGCTCTGGCCAGCTGCTCCTGGGTCACGCCCTTTTCTCTTCGCAAATTCACAATCGTCGCGCCAATGTTCATGTTTCCACCTCCTGCTTTAAGTGTAAGCTACTGCCGTCCGGAATACAAGGGAGGGGAAATCAACCTGGCGGGCAGTTTTGTCTACCGCTGGTTTACCTGATGCAGGGCGGAGATTTTGTACGTGGTGCGTTTGGGCCAGGTGAACATCCTCCCCCGGGGAACATCTCGTACCCGAAGTTTTTTGGCCCAGGGCGTTTTCCCCACAGGTACAATTATCCCCACGATCCCCGCTCAGTTGCGCGCTTTGAGCCACCGGTAAATCCAGATCCCCGCCACATAGAGGAACACCAGAAGCGCGCTCTGATACATGATCAACCCATAGAAATGGCCGATCTCCAAAGCGTTCAAAACGGAAAACAGAACGGTGGATACCGCCAGCACCAGCAGGGACAGAATATACGCGTAACGCCCCGCTTTGTCCCGCAGCATCTCGTTGCGTTCATCCTTCAGGCAGATCTCTTCCTCCTCCTGCTTCTCCTGATAGCGCTTCACACGGCCGGGCCGGGTCCAGTAATAGTATCGTCCCATGGTCGCCAGACCGCCGAAAATCCCGCCGCCCGCGAAACCGGCCAACAGGCTCTGCATCTTCCCGTTTGCGGCGGCGGACGCCGCGGCCAGCAGCAGCCCCACCACAAAATACGCAACTCCTGTCCACAGATAACTCCTTTTCATTGATCATTCTCCTTCCACAAAAATAATTCCTCAATGGTTTTCTGAAAAAAATCGGCAATCTGGAAGGCCAGCTCCAGCGACGGGTTATATTTCCCATTCTCGATGGAGCTGACGGTCTGCCGCGACACCCGCAGCGCCCGGGCGAACTCCTCCTGGCTCAGCCCCATCTCCTTGCGCAGCTGTTCCACTCTGTTTTTCAAACGCTTCCTCCTTCCATTTTGTAAAGCTTCCTTTACATTCAGTATAGAACAAAAAACTTATCTTGTCAAGTTTCCTTTACATTATCTGTGGACTCATGATCTGTCCACTCGCTATTCCACGTCCTCCAGCTTCACCCGATAAACCTCATATTCCCACCGCGTCTCCTCGTCCAGCTCCCCATAGTCGTTATCCGTCTCCCCCAGAGTATATTCGTCGCGGCGGCCTCGCTGCATGCCGCACTGCCAGCCGGAGCGCACGGCCCGGGCGAAGCGTTCCAGGCAGGTGCCGCCCAGATAGTCCAGGTCCCCGAAGCAGATGTTCTCAAACTGCCTCCGCATGAAATCCAGCAGCTCTGCGTCCGTCAGTTCGTCCCGGGATTCATTTTTAAATGTGTAAAATAATTCCTGAAGCTGGCCGAGCACCTCCACATACTGGTCCTGATGGATGTAAGCCGAATCGCAAAAGAATTCAATCACAGCGGGCAGAATACTCTCCCCGAACTCAACTCTCCTGCTCTCTTTCAGAGAATTCTCCCGGCAGGCCATCAACTCCCGGGCATCCGTTTCCGTCAATGTAAGGCCGTATTGCCCCGTCCTTTCATTGCACCTCAAAATTCTCTGTAAATCCGCCTTCCGCTGCTCCGCCAAAAGCAATTCAAACAGATTCTCCATACTGTTTCCCCCCTTAAACAATCCGTTGGAGGCAGCCATGCGCCGCCCCGTTTGCCAGTTCCGCCGCAATCACGGGACTATAGCAATCCAGGTAAGCCGCCACCGCCTCATCTCCCGGAAAATACCGGGTGGCAAGGCCCCGTGACAGCCCCCGCAGTCTCTCCGCCAAACGCTCCCCGGAAACAGATCCCACCGCCGCGGCCAGCGCTTCGTACTTGTCCGGCTCCAGCGCTGTCTCCTCCGGCGAAATTCCCAGCAACAGATGGACCAGAATCTTTCGCAGCACAATCTCTCCGAGATTGACCGGCTGGTCCCGCCAGTCCTGTCCCCAGGCCGTCAACACCGTTTTCACGTAGCCCGAAGCAAGGCTCCCTAAAAAACGCTGCTCCGTCCATATGCAGGCCAGATAGCGGTCCACCCGGTCGATCCCCGGCCGTTTCCCAAGATCCCCGGGAACCGGATAGTCCAGCCCTGTAAAATCCTGCTGCGGATTAAAACGCGGGTCGTACCATTTGAAGAATTCTGGAATATTCCGTGTCACCGTGCGGCTGTAGCATTCACTTTCATATCCGTTAAAGGATATGATCCATTTGTTGTAAAGCTTCCGTACCGTCTCTGCCCTGCGGATCACCAGATGGTACCCCCGGTCATAAGCCTCCCGAGCCGTCATCATTTCACCGCCCGCCAGCTCCCGGTTCTGTCCCAGCCCGCTTCCGGTCTCCTGCGTCTCGCCGATGCAGTAGAGCACCGCTTCCATCAGCTGCTGCGCCGTCTCCCAGGGCACGGAGGTGCTCGCCTTACTGGTGTAGCGTTCCGTCAACTCCTGCACCAGAGGAAGCAGGTCCGCCGCCTCATATCCCATATACGCCATATCCATATCCCCATCTCCTTTCCGTGAAGTTAGAGTTTACTACAGAAATTTTCACATTTAAAGTCTGGAAATCCGGGAAAATAAGGCTTATAATAGATGCAGGGAGAGATGGCGGCATCTCTCCCTGTTGCGTTCCGCTTGCAAGCGGTTCATTTTTCAATTCGAACGTCATCCCCGGAAATACTGTGGGTTTATAAACGGGACGATCAGCTCCACCGGCTCGCCTTTGGAATCCAGCGCCCAGTAGCCGCTGTAGATGCCGTCGCCCATTCCACTGGCAAACATGGCGATGCGGTGCCCGCTCTCCGGCAATTTCCAGACTGTAAAATCCCCGCCCTCCCTCTGGACCTGGGGATGCGCTTCATAGCTGCGGCTAAACTCATGGGCAAAATAGTCGTCGTACCGGTTCTTGCCGGGGTTCTCCCCGGACCATTTTTCAAGGAAGACGGCATATTCATCCGCTACCGCAGCGTCGCAGAAGCAGGCCATCCCGGCATCCACTCCGAAAAAGCTGAAAACGCCCGGCTGATTCAGCTGTTCGACGGTGTATCCCCTGGGCATGGCCAGCTCGTACCCTTTGACGGGACGGCTGCTGATCTTTAATTTTGCCGCTGCCATCCGCAGCCCCACGATGGGCGAACGGCAAATACTAAGCTCCACCGGATGAGCGCCGGTGGGAATGGTCCGGTTCAAAAAGGTGGAATATTTCCGGTCGCCCAGATATACCAGCGGGTCCGCCAGCACGATTTCACCGCTGGGGAAGTCCGCCTCGCCGATCACAAACGGCTCCAGCAAATCGTCCTTCTCAAATAATCCCTGGAAAAATTCCGCGGGATAGCTGGTCTGGTTCAAAAATTTCAGATTCTTCTCAAACGCGGCCTGCCCCGGATGCTTCACCGGCTCCCGGATCTCCTCTCCAGTCTTGGTGTCCACGAAATATTTCCCGCTCTGATCCGATTTGAATTCCAGGTCGGCGCCAACCGGCAGATAGAGCACGTTCAGCACTGCGGGTTCAACGTTGGCCAGGGTGTTGAAGTCCACCACCGCCAGATTTTCCGCCTGATCCAGGTATTCCTGAGTATCTGAAGCTCCGAAGGCGACCCACCCGTTTCCGATCCCGTTGTCCTCACGGAACAACCATCTCAGCGCGGTTCTCCGCTCCAACACGGACTTGCTCACAATGCAGGCCCCCGCGCCGGAGATGTATTGCCTAAACTCCTGCTGCGGTTTTTGGGGCTGTTTCTTTTTGGGGACTAATCGATCGAACATTCCCATGGTAATTCCTCCTCATGTGTGTTTGGCTCAGCCGCCATATCTGTATGGTACCAAAAAATTCCTGCAAATACAATGTCCGTCAGGCGGAACACCGCTTGAATCTGCGGCATTTATGCGATAAGATGATAGATATTGTACATTGGAGGAAACGGCTATGATTTTATCGGATCAAACGATCATGAAGCTGCTGGCGGACAGGACCCTGGTGATCTCCCCCCTTGAGGAACGGCAGATTCAGCCTGCCAGCGTGGATATCCGCCTGGGAAGCACCTTCAGCATCGTGGAGGACTTATCCACCGGCGTAATTTCCCTGGAGGCCGCGGCCAGCTATAAAACCATCCGGACCGACACCTATATTCTCCTGCCCGGCCAATTCGTGCTGGCAACCACCATGGAGTATTTTGAATTGCCGGACAACCTGACGGCGTTTGTGGAAGGGAGAAGTTCCCTGGGGCGCCTGGGTCTGTTTATCCAGAATGCCGGCTGGGTGGACCCGGGATTTAAGGGCGAGATCACCCTGGAGCTGTTCAACGCCAACCGCTGCGCCATCGAATTAAAGGCCGGGCGGCGGGTGGGACAGCTGGTGTTCGCGGAGATGGACGCCATGGCTTTGAACCCCTATAATGGGAAATACCAGTGGCAGCGGGGCGCCACCGGATCACGGGTTTACCTGGACGGCGAGCTGTAAAACGCCTCTCACAAGACGAGACCGGCCCCAGCGGACCGGTCTCGTTTGATTCGTCTTATAATACTATCAGGTTCTGATCTCCTCCACATACCGGAGTCCTTCCATTTTTCGGATATCCTCCAGAATCGGTCCATGTTTCTGCCGTTTTCCCAGATCCAGCTCAATCATCACGCAGGTGTCCTTCTTGTACCATTTGTTCTCGGAACGCCTGACCAGATTCACAACCCGGATATTCTGATCGTAAAAATACTGAATCAGCGACAGCATAAACTCCTCTTTGACTCCTTCGACATAAATTTTCATGACCCGGGATTTCCCCATCACCATGCGGTCAATCATCTTGCAGGTCATGGATGACGTGAAAATCACCGCAACACCGCCGAACGCGCCAAAGTAAAATCCGGCGCCAATCGAGATTCCCAACGCCGCAGTCACCCAAAGCGCCGCCGCAGTGGTGAGCCCCCGCACCTGGTTGGTGCCGGTCACAATGATGGTGCCCGCGCCGAGGAAACCGATTCCGCTGATGACCTGGGCCGCCATTCTGGCCAAATCGCCGCTGCCCCCAAAGTTCCTGGATATGTATTCGTTGGTGATCATGGCAAGGGTCGCGCCGATACAGACCAGTGAAAAGGTCTTAAGCCCCGCGGGCCGCCCCTTCATCTCCCGCTCCAATCCGATCAGCCCGCCGCAGATCGAGGCCACGATCATCCGAAACAGCGCCACCACTTCAAAGCGCGTGTCCGAAAACTCCTTCAGATCGTACAAAACATCCCCTAAAAATTCCATCATTTGTCCGCCCTCCTGACATCATTGTCCCCGGGTACGAAGCACCTTAACTCCCTTCCCGGATACTGATATAAATATACCATAGGTTCGCAGTTGAGACCAGCTTTGATTTTGTTCATTTCGACATTATCCTGCTCTTTTTCACCCGATGGCATATGCCACAATTCCTTGATAAGCCCACCCACATTTGATATAATCAAGGAAACGTAATGCTTATCATCAGCCTGGCGGCTGGTGACAAAGTATAATTTAAAAAACGTATCCCTTATCGACAGCCTTCGGCTGCCGACAATGCGTAATTCACGACACGAAGACGAAAGGCAGTCAACCCATGAACACCTTCAAGACAGCGTCCCTCTCCCGAAAGCTGTTCTCCAGCTTCATTATCAGCTTTATGCTTCCCATGATCTTAGTCAGCTGCCTGGTCTCCTACCTGTTCAGCAGCCGTCAGTACCGCGAGATCAACAATCAGGCGGTCAATAACATGAAGCTGATCTCCGCCTATATTACCAAGTACATCAACGACATCGACAATATCACCAAAGCTCCCTACTACCACTCCTACTTTCAGTCCAGATCCTCCATGGACGACCTGACTCCTTACGAGCAGAACCAGGTCAGCAAGGAAATCGGCCAGCTGCTTCAGCTGACCACCTATTCCCGGGAGGACTTCGGGGACCTGGTGGTCATGTCAGACGAGAAGGTTCTGTACTTCAATTCCACGGACTGGTACCAGTACCTGCCGACCGTCAATCCCCTGACCTCCCGCCAGTGGTACCTGGAAGCCATGGAGCAGCAGGGCCGGATCGCCATCGTCCCCCAGGACGAGCAGGATCCCTCCCAGGAATTCATCGACACCGGCAGCTTTTACATTTCCCGAAAGCTGAACAATATCTTTTCCCCGGAGCAGAACAATATCATCATGGTCAACCTGAAAACCGACGCCCTGGAGAATCTGTTTTCCAGCCTCACCAGCGCCTCGCCCCTGATGATTCTCTTCACCAACGACGACGGCCAGCTGATTTACTCCAACACCCGGGTCAATCAGGCTCTGGTGGATTCCTTATCCGAACATACGCTTTCCTTCGGACACAACACCTGGAGCAACTACTCCCAGCGGCTGGACAACTATCCCCTGACCGTACACGTGCTGTTGTCCAATACCTATATCAAAGATCAGATCACCCGGTTTATGCTGGCAACGCTGCTGTGCTATGTAACCGGCGTCTGCATCGCCTACATCCTGTTCCGCAAAGGAAACCGTTGGATCAAAGCGCCCACCTACCACATTAAATCCACCTTAAAAGAGCTGGAGGAGGGAAATCTCACCTCCCGCTGCCAGCCGCTTCCGGTCCGGGAGTTCAACGAAATCGGTGCCTCCATCAACACCATGGCCTACCAGCTCCAGGAAAAAATCAAAAATGAATATGAGCTGTCCATTGCCCAGAAGAACCTCCAACTTCAGGCCCTGCAGTCCCAGATTCAGCCCCATTTTATCATCAACACCATCTACAGCTTTATCACCTTAAACCAGATCGGGGAGCAGGAAACCTTAAACGACGCGTTTTACTCCTTTGCCCATCTGCTGCGGTATGTGTTAAGCAAGGACAACAGCACCACTATCGGAAAGGAGCTGGATTTCCTGGAGGACTACTGCTCCCTCTGCCTGCTGCGGTTCGGAAACCGCCTCTCCTACAAAATCCGCTGTGACGACGGTCTGCGCGCCCTCGGCATACCCAAGCTTTTGTTGCAGCCTCTGGTGGAAAACGCGGTGATACACGGCATTGAACCCAGTGAAACGCCCTGTTCCCTGCACATTGATATCCATCGGAACCAGCGCACGCTATATATCATCATTGAAGACAATGGGGTGGGATTTTCACCGGAACAACTGAATTCGCCGGATTCCATCGGAATTAAAAATGTGGAAACCCGGATTCATATTTGGAATCCCGATGTCCGCCTGTATATCTACCGGGTGGCGGACACCACCATTCAGGCCCTGGTAATCCCGGACCAACCCCCGGAAGACCGGTCTTAAACACTTAACAGGCGGTGATTGCTTATGAACATATTAGTTGTAGACGACGAACCTTTAATCCATATTTCCATCGAAAAGCTGATCCACACCTGCTCCGGTGAGGAGACGGTTTTTCACGCATACAATGGCCATCAGATGTTGGCCGCCCTCGGAGAACGTGAATTCGCCCTGGCCTTTGTGGATATTAAGATGCCCGGCCCTTCGGGTCTGGAAGCCATCCGGCAGGCCAGGGAGATCGCCCCCTTCACGCGCTATTACATCATGACCGGATTCGATGAATTCGAGTACGCCAAACAGGCGATCAAGCTCAAGGTCGACGATTACCTGATGAAACCTCTGGACTTAAAGACCATCCGGGAGACGGTGGAAGCCGCCCGGAGCCAGGTCCTTCTGAATCTGGAGCACAAAAAGAACGTGTTCCGTAACTGGCTGGAGAGCACCCTGAACCGGAGGGAGAGCTTTTTCAACGAATTCACAGGCCATTACTGCGGTCTGATGATGGTCAATGTGGATTCCGGCGGCATTTCCCCGGAACAGATCCAGTCCCCATTTCAGTCCTACGACGGCCACCTGGTGAGTGTGTTCACCGAGCATGGTTTGATGCTCCTGTGCTTCTCAGAAAAATCCGACTATCTGCTGGAAATGTACCGCAGCCTTTCCGCCTTCCCCTACCCGGAGGGTCTCACCTGCTTTGCCGCCTCCATCACCAGTGACCCCGGCGAACTGAAAGCCTCCCTGACCTCCCTGATGGACCGATCCTGCCTGCGAGTGCTTCTGGGCCTTGGAAGCTTTTACTACCTGACCCCGCTCATGGACATAGGCCCGGTCAAGCTGGATTTCTGCCGGACCTGCCTGGAATGGCGGGCCGCCTTTACCGCCAGGGACTACACCGCATTTTCCAACTGTTCGGAGCTGATCGTAAACCAGTTTTACCGGCATGAAGAGCTGCAAAAGCACCTGGAAAACCTGTGCTCCTTCCTGTCCCTGACCCTGGACCGCCCCGTAGAAATCCCCCCGGATGCAGCCGCATTAAAAGAACAGCTGGCCCAGGCCGCCAGGGAATTCGTGAGCGGCTCGGACCAGGACTCCAAAGCCCAGTCCATCATCCGCTTCATCCAGGAACACTACGCGGAAAACATCTCCGCCGCAGAGCTGTCCGAACGCTTTGGCCTCTCCGCCAACCACATCACCAACCTTTTAAAGAGTACCCTGGGAATCCGCTACAATGATTACGTCACCCAACTGCGCCTCAGCCGCGCTAAAGAACTCCTCCTCTCCACCCGCCTGTCCGTCAAGGAAATCACCACCGCCTGCGGATACTTCAGCCAAAGCCATTTTACCAAACTCTTCCTGGAACACGAGGGCTGCACCCCCGCAGAATACCGAAAAGACAAAGGCGTAAAACCCTTAAAATAGCCAACTCAAAAATTTTTATTATATCCCACCCACCACCCCAAAAAGGAGAATTGCCCTATAGACAAAAAACGCCTCCGCCTGTCAATATACCCTTATACCTCAGTATATTAACAGCCAGAGACGTTTTTTCCGATCAATATCCGATCAATCGTCCCTCCTCGCCCTCCCCCTGAAACGCCAGCGTGTGCGGCACAGATGGCAGGGAGGCACGATCACCTCCCCGCGCACGTCCCTTTTTTCTCATCTTCTACTTAAACAGTTTCGCCACTCTCTCTTCCATTCCTGTAACAGCCTGCTCCGGGCTATAATTATCCTCTAAAATACACTTCTGTATCTCATTCGCAAAAATTTCTTTCGCTTCCTGATACTGCGGAATAAACGGAATCCTGTAAGTGCTATACTCCACCTGATCCACAATGATCTGAAGGTTGGGATCCTCTTCTACCATCTTCTTATATTCCTCAGACTCCATGCAGCTATTTCTGGTGGGCAGATAACCGGTTCCGTTCGCCCACTTGACCGCATTCTCCGTGTTCGTCATAAACTTCAGGAACTCCCAGCCTGCGGCCTCTTCCTCGTCGGTATGCCCCTTAAACATCAGCAGGTTGGAACCTCCCGCCGGATAGGACAGAGTGGTGTCCTTGGGAATCGCGCCTACGCCCACTTCGAACTCACAGGTCTTCTCTAATCCCTTTAACTGCGCGCTGCTCTGCATGATCATTGCCGCCGTGCCCCCTGCGAATGCGTTTCTGCATGCCTCGGAGGAGTTGTAATCCTGGCCGGACGGCACGTGCATGGTTCCCTCGGCGATCATTTCCTGCCACAGGTGCAAGGGCTTGGCTCCGCTCTCTCCGGCAAAACCAATGCCGTCGCCCGTCTCGTTAAAAATGAGGCCTCCCGCATTCATGACCAGCGCCATGTAATACCACTGGTCAAGGGGGCAGGAATAACCGTAGGTTCCGTCTGCGGTCAGCGCTTTAGCGTCCGCTCTTAAGTCGTCCCAGGTCACCGGGGGCTGATTTTCGTCCAGCCCGGCGTCCTTGAAGCGATCCTTGTTATAGTAAAGCACCGGCACGCTTCTGGAGTGGGGTAAAGCCACCAGCTCGCCGTTATAGTAGGAGCAGTCCAGCAGACCAGGCATAAAGTCGCTGATGTCATATCCTTCCGCATCCACAAATTTCTGTAAATCCACCAGCTGCTCCGCGTCCGCGAAAATTCCCAGCATACCGATCTCCATCTGGGCCAGAACAGGAGCTTCCCCGGCCGCCAGGGCCGCCTGCATCTTGGTTCCGGCGTCCGTATAAGATCCCTGGTGCACAGCCTTCACGAAAATCTTGTCCTGGGACTCGTTAAACGCATTGGTGATCTCCTGGATCAGCTCGCCGTTGGATGATCCCATACAGTGCCAGAACTCAATGTTGATCCTGTCGCCGGAAGGCGCCGCTTCCTCCTTCGCCCCCGCTTCGGAGCCTGCCTGCGCAGAGCTGTTTGCAGCCGCTGTGTCCTTTGTCTCCGTGGTTCCCGAACCGCCGCAGCCCGCCAGGGAGCCCGCCGCAATCGCTGCTGCCAATACAATACTTAGTTTTTTCCTCATCTCTTTTTTATCCTCCTTTATTTTCCCCCGAGCGTTTGCACAGGTAGAATTTTCCTCTATCAAGAATCCTGCTTCAGGATTTCTCTCATCGCCTTCCCCTGAGCCCAGGGCATTTCCACGCCCAGTATGGCCGCATAGGTGGGGGCCTCGTCGATCAGCTCGCCCCGCTGGATCACCACGCCCTCCCGGATATCCGGGCCGGCTGCAAAGAATATGGGCTGAGGCCCTTTCTCCGGCAGATGCCCGTGGGCGGATACGGACAGCTTGTAATCGGAATTGTCCGTGGGACAGATCAACTCGCCTTTACAGTTATTCCCAAATGAAGTTCCCAGACGGCCCTCGATGACATAGTCGAAGGGGCCTGCCAAATGGTGTTCCGCCATCTGATCTTTGTTTAAAATCTGCTCGCAGCCGTAGGCTTCATTTTCGACCCAGGTCTTCAGAAGGGATTCCACTTTGGTCCGCGCCTCCTGGTCCTCAGGGTCTTTTAGCACCACATGGGCCGACAGCCCTGCGGAGTGGATGTAGCACTTGTAATCCTTCACCATACCCGTCTCGTCCAACTGGATCAGTCCCTCCCGAACCAGCAGAATATTGGGGTTAAATACCTGTTTGACCGGCAAATGGCCGTGGTCGCCCATGACGCAGAAATTGGTCTTGTCCAGGGTGCCCTGCTCTCTCAGAATATCCATCAGTTCGCCGATCTTCCGGTCGCACTCCATCAGGGCGTGTTTGGCCTCCGGCGCAAATCCTCCGAAATTGTGGCGGGCGTGATCCAGATAGGAGAGGTGGAGCATCACCACGTCCGGCTGATAGTCCCGAAGAATCTCTTTTAAACAGGACACGCCGAAATCATCCAGCTCCGGCTGGTATTTCCAGCGCAGCAAATGGCCGTATTTGTCGAAGAGCTTTTCCATCCCCGGGGAGCAGACGGTAAGGAACCTTGGCCTGGAGTCGCCCTTTGGATCGTCGGACCAGATCTCAGGTACCAAGTAATCGATATTAGGGTCTCCCCCGGTCACCGGCCAGTTGATCACAGAGCATGTGTAGCCGCCCCCTTTGGCTGCGTCGAAAATGGTGCCGGTCCCCAGCTCCCGCCGGTACCAGTGCCAGGCCGGATGGGCCACGCCCACCTCCACCTTTTCGTTGTGGTAGATCCCATGCTTCTCCTGATGGCAGCCCGTCATCATGGTGGAATGGGCCACGTAGGTCATAGCCGGGTAGGTGGACTTCATTTTCTGTACCACGCTGCCGCGCTTGTAGATCCCGTACAGATTCGGACAATCCTTCAGCCATTCTACATCATCGAAGAACAAGGAATCAACTGATAATACAAACAATTTCTTTTTCATCATTTTCCCCTTTTTGCAATTTTATTCAATTTTGCGGGCCGCCGCACCGGAAGACCGGATTTTGACTATCCTCCTGAGAGGCGGCATTTCCTCTCCCCTTTCCTTTATTTGATACCGGAGTAAACAAAGGAATTGCGGATTTTCTTGCTTGCAAACATATATACCAGCAGAATGGGCAGCACCAGGACCACATTGCCAGCCATGATAATATGCCACATCTGAAGGGTTTCAGAGGATTTTAGCGCTGCGATTCCCACAGGCAGCGTCCGGAAGGTCTCGCTGGAGGTCATGATCAATGGCCAGAAGTAGCTGTTCCAGGTGGAGATAAAGGACAGTAGTCCGATAGTGATCAGTGCCGGTTTGGCCATGGGCATCATCACCTTGAACATGATCTTCATATTGCTGGCGTCGTCCAGCCTGGCGGCCTCGATTACCTCCTGTGGAATCTGCATGAAATACTGGCGCAGCATGAAGATTCCGAACGGATTGGAGATGAATGGTAAAATCAGCGGTACAAAGGTTTTTAACAGCTTCATTTTGCTGAACATGAAGTATACCGGCAGGAAGGTAATCTGCTGAGGAATCATCAATCCCAGAAGCACGATCCCAAAAAACAGATTTTTGCCGAAATACTCGTGGCGGGCGAAGCTGTAAGCCGCGGGTACAATGATCAGGTACTGGAGCACCAGCACAAAAATGCTGACAATCACGGAGTTTCTGAAGTACAGCGCGATGGGTACGATCTCAAATACATGGGCGTAGTTTTCCCAGTGAACGCTATTGGGAAACAGCGTGGGCGGAAACTGCAGCGCCTCGGTGTAGTCCTTTAAGGACGTGCTGACCATCCAGTAAAAAGGAAATGCGATGATCACAATGATAAACAGTTTTAAACAGACGTTCAGTCCCCGTCCGACTTTTCTCAACATAATCGATGAATTGCTCTCCTGCATGACGTTCTCCCTCCTTTACTGGTAATGTACTTTTTTCTTGCCTGCGCCGAACTGGACATAGGTCATGATGCAGACCAAAACCAGCAGCACCACGCCCGCCGCACAGGCCATTCCCGGCTTTCCGTAGCGGAACGCAAAGGAATAAATGTAGTAAACCAGCGTATTGGTGGAATCCACCGGCCCCCCCTGGGTCATAACGTTTACGGAGTCAAAGATCTTGAAGGATGCGATGGACGCCACAACGGAGGTGAACAGGATGGTCGGCGAAATCATAGGCAGAGTGATCTTGAAAAATGTCCGGATCTTGGGCGTATCGTCCAGCTCTGCGGCCTCGTAGATACTGGTAGGCACGGTCTGAAGCGCCGCCATGATTAACAGCACGTAATATCCCACGCTCTTCCAGACCATCACCAGCACCAGGGAAAACATGGCTGTGGAAGGGCTTGAGAGGAACGGGAACTTAGATCCGCCCAGTTTTGTGATCACCATGTTTAAAAATCCAGTGTCCGGATCCATCAGCCAGAGAAACACGATGGAGACGGATACCATGGAAATCACATGGGGAGTGAAGATAAATCCTTCCACCGCGCTGTTTAACTTCTTGTGCTTGGAACCGTTGAGCCACACGGCGATGATCACCGCCAGCACCATGGTCAGGACCACGAAGAGCACGGTATAGACCACTGTGTTTAGCAGAACCTTGTGGAAGGTCTCGGAAGCGAATAGCTCCTTGTAGTTGTCCAGACCCACAAAGGTCTTTTTGGTGGAAATCAGGCTGCCGGAAAACATGGAGTAGTACAGCAGGTAAAATACCGGGTACACGGTAAAAATAAACAGCAGGATCATGGCGGGCATAGCCGTCACAAAACCCAGGAGCCGGTCTCGCTTCTCGCTGACGCTCATTTTCTTCTTATTCACGGCCTACACCCCCTGCTCTGTGAATGTTTCCCGGATCATCTGTCTGTGACACTCTTCCATCGGAATCCGCTTTCCGCTCTGGTCAAACAGGTACATTGCGGAAAATGGCACCGACAGGCTCAGCACCTTGTCGTCCTCCGCCTCGTGCTCAGACTTGGCGGTAAGGCGTCCGTAACGGCTGTCCAGGGAGTAGATCGTCTCCGCGCCCAGCATCTCCTTGGTCACAATGTCCGCACGGATCAGAATGTGCTCCTCGGAAATCTCCTGCAGGTACATTTTCTCGGGCCGGAAGCCCAGCTTCATACCCTGAGGCAGAACATTGTCCACCACGTTCATCTGCGGCGTGCCGATGAATTGGGCCGCGTAAATGCAGTTGGGATTGTTGTACAGCTCCCTTGGATTAGACTGCTGGACAATGTAGCCGTCCTTCATCAGCACGATGTCGTCCGCCATGGACATGGCCTCCACCTGGTCGTGTGTCACATAGACAAAGGTGGTTCCCAGTTTCTTGTGCAGACTGATCAGCTCCACACGCATCTGGCCTCTCAGCTTGGCGTCCAGGTTGGAGAGCGGTTCATCCATCAGGAATACCTTGGGCTGCTTGACCATGGCTCTGGCCAGTGCCACTCTCTGCCGCTGGCCGCCGGAAAGGGTGGAGGGCTTCCGATCCAGGTACTCGGTGAGTCCCACGATCTCACAGATCTCGGACACCCGCTTTTTGCGCTCCTCCCTTGGAACCTTTTTATTCTCCAGTCCGAACTCGATGTTCTCCCGAACCGTCATGGTGGGATACAGGGCGTAGTTCTGGAACACCATAGCGATGTCCCGCTTACCTGGCGTCAGGTCGTTGATCTTGTGATCGTCGATGTAAATATCTCCGGAGGTGGGCTCATCCAGCCCGGTGATCATCCGCAGGGTGGTGGACTTCCCGCAGCCTGACGGCCCCACCAAAACCGTAAAAGAACCGTCCGCAATATCCAGGTTCAGATTTTCAATTACAACGTCGCTGCCAAACTTCTTTTTCACATTTCTTAACTGTATAGCCCCCATATCTTCGCGCTCCCTATTTATTGATGGGCGGTGAAACGGCCGCGTTGCAGACCATTCATCCGCTTCGGTGTTTTGTTTCTGGGTTAACTATACCATTGTTTCCGCCTGTCCTGTTTTGCTCATTTTCCAAAAAATGTTGCTCTTTTTGATTCCGCCCCTCAAACTCCGCTCCAACCAAAAACGCGGCCCCCCATCAGAGGATACCGCGCCTTTTGTCTGCATTGTATTCAATTAATCCGCCGCGTCCATTTTCTCCTTCAACACCTGATACAACTTCGTCAGATCAATGGGTTTGGCAATGTGTGCGTCCATTCCTGCGTTTCTGGCTGCAAGGACATCCTCGGTAAACACGTTAGCCGTCATTGCAATGATCGGGATGCTTTGGGCCTGTGGATGGCCGCAGGTTCGAATTCTTCTGGCCGCCTCGTATCCGTTCATGACCGGCATCTGTATGTCCATCAGCACGGCATCGTAATAGCCTTCCGCCGAGGCCGCGAAGGCCAGAAGCGCCTGTTGCCCATCGTTTCTTGTCTCGACTTTCGCGCCGTATGCGGTCAGAAGTTCCACCGCAATCTCCTGGTTGATCGCGTTATCCTCTGCCAGAAGAAACCTTCTGCCGGCAAACGAGGTCTCATCCAGAGTGACCGCTTCTGCGACCGGCGCAATCGACAGCTCGCCCTCCTGCATGGGCAGATCCAAGTCTACCGTGAACGCAGAGCCCTGACCCGGAGCGCTCTTTAAGGTGATCTGGCCACCCATGGCGGTGATCAGGTTTTTGGTGATCGCCAGCCCCAGGCCGGTGCCTTCGATCTGGTGGACCGCCGTATTGGACACCCGCTCAAAGGGGGTGAAAATGATCTGCTGCGCTTCCTGCGCGATTCCGATTCCATTGTCCGCGACCGTAAACCGGAAGGTGGGGGAATTCCCACGCTGTTCCAGCTCCTGTGCGGTGAAGGAGACCGCCCCGCCTTCCTGCGTAAATTTCACCGCATTTGACAGCAGATTCATAAAAATCTGATTCAGGCGCAGCGTGTCGCCCATCAGCCTGAGGTGACGGATATTCACGGTAAAGGTCAGGGTCTGCCCCTTGGATTCGCATTGGGGCCGCAGAATCGCCTCAAGCCCCAAAAGCAGCTCCCCAAGATCAAAGGGTTCGCAGACCAGCGCCAGCTTACCGCTCTCGATTTTGCTCATGTCCAGCACGTCGTTGATGAGGCCGAGCAAATGTCTGGAGGAGAAATCGATTTTATTGAGACAATCCAACACCCGGTCCTGGTCGCCCAGGCTGCGCTTGGCAATCGTGGTCATGCCAACAATACCGTTCATCGGCGTGCGCATATCATGGGACATGCTGGAGAAAAAGTTGCTCTTTGCCGCGTTGGCCTGCTCCGCCACCACCACCGCGGCCGCAATCTTCTCCCGGTCGTTGTGCTCCTGGGTCACATCCGTGACCGCATAGAGACATTTTTTCTCGTCTCCCAGAAGGAAGGGGCAGATCAGTATTTTCAGCCACATATCCCGGTGTAGGCGTTCGTTGTAGGTATGCACCTCCCGCGTGCAGCCCTCCGACGGCCAGGGCTCCTCCAAAATCGCCTGAAGTTTGCTCCGAAACGCGCTGTCCTGTTCCTGCTGCTCCTGTTTTAAAAACTCTTCCGCAGGTATGCCCAGTATTCTGCCGCTGTTCTCAAACACATAATCCGGCGCAGCGCTTCTGGCGTTGAGTATAAAGATCACCGTGTCCGTATTTTCCGATATGGCCTGATAGATGTCCAGCAGAAAACGGTCGTTTTCCTGCTGTTTGCGCCGCATGGACCAATACAGGAACGAACCGGCCGCCAAAGCCGTGACTACAACGCCGATAATCACCGTTGCCATCGCCACGGCCGTGGAAATGATCTGGGCCCCGTCCTTCTCCACCGCGTTCAACGCCACAACGGTGACAAGCTGCCAGCCGCGTTTTTCGTACACGGGTTCAAAACAAAAAAGCTGCTCCTGGCCGTCGATCTGAAAAACAACGGACCCGGTGGCCCCGGAATTCAGAGCCCCGATAAACGCCTGGACCCGCTCGGAGGAATTGTCCGCGTAAATCAATAGATTTCCAATATCTTCGTAGACCTGTTCGTAATTGTAACGAAGAGGCGGCACGACGATCTTGCCGTCCTTCCCCAGAATATAGCTGTACCCTTCTCCCAGATATGTAGTCTCTCCGCATGCCTTTTGCATGGAATCGGTGGGGATGCTGGCGTAGAGAATCCGATCTCCGGCGAGCGCGGTTCCAAACAGCACTCTGCGGTCGCCGTTCTCATCAATCAGGGGATCCGACATTTGAAAACCGTCCGCCTCCACCTCTGCGGCAAACCCCTCCGGGATCCCTTTTAACAGATACGCATTCTCCGGCCCGTACAGCGCCTTCCCCCCGTGGTCTATAATGGTCAGGCCGCTGATTGTGTGATCTTTCTCAAAGCGCTCCAGCAGGACGGCAGCCGAAGAAAGCTCCATCGTGGCGTCCAGGGAGGCCGCCAGGCTACGCAGATCCCGCTCCGTATCGTTCAAAATCGCTGTGAGCATCTGGCTTTTGCTGTTGGTGATTTCCCGGATCACCTGGACCGTTGTGCTGCGCACGTTGGAGCGGATACTCCGGATCGCTTCTATGCCGATCAGAAACGCGCCGATACAGGAAGCGGCAATCACGACGAAAAACGCGGTATTGCGATATCGATGTCTTTTTTGATTCGCCTGCTTCAACGCGAAATACCTCCATTTCAATCACTGCGCTCCGCCAGCGGCAACCGCCTCAAGCTGTATGCGGTCGTAACTTGCCGCCGCTTCCTCTGGCGTTGCCCCGCCGATTATGTCCAGACACAAAGTCCGGATTGTCCCCCAGTAGTCAAAGCTGAGCGACATATCCTCGATGGGAATCTGCCCCGGAGAGCAAGCGTCGTCGTAAAGGGCCTGCAGCCTGGGATCCAGGTCAAATTCTTCATATTTAAAAACCGGCAGAATGCTGCTTGCGCCTTTGTTCAGCTCGTTCTTCTTATGGGTGGTCAGATACTCCAACACCTCCAGAGACTCCGCTACATGCGCGCCCTTGGTGTTGACGCAGATACGGGTTCCGATGGAAGGCAGGCTCACCGTGCCGTCCGGCAGCGCCGGAATGCCCTGCTGGATGAAGTCCATATCCGGGACTTCCCGCTCAATGTCTTCTTCCTTCCCGGCGGGAAATACCGTAAAGGCGATTTTTCCGTCCCTAAACCCTTCCCAGTCGGTGGTGTTGGCCCGGATGGCGTCCACCCCCTCCACGGTGAGATTGTCCCCGTAATACCCGTTATCCACCAGCTCCTTGAAGAAACGGAAGCCCTCCAACATGTATTCGCTGATTTTGATGCTGCCGTCGTTTAACCCCTGGATGATCTCGTCCGTATTCTCAGCCTGGTAAATGGGATAGAGGCCCCGGGCCATGGCAAATACCGTCATTGCATACCACCGGTTGATGCCGATGGGCGTAATGCCGTTCTCCTTGAGAACCTGACAGCAGTATAAAAATTCCTCCGCGTCCTCGGGCGGTTCCAGCCCGTACTCCCGCAAAAGCCCCTCATTGACGTAAAGTCCGTAAGCCGTCATTTTGGTTGGGAGACAGTAGGCCGTCCCTTTCACAATGGCCTGCTGCATGGCTGAATCATTCAGCTCCTGAAAAACGGGCTGGTCCGAAAGGTCGTAAAAATATCCCTTTGCGTTGAGCGCCTTGACCGTGTCCGCGTTGACGATGAACAGATCCACATCTTTTCCGTTATCCAACCGGTTATTCAGCGCCTCATTGTAGCCGTCCGCCGTGGACAGCCCGCTGACCCGGATTTCGACGTCACCGCTCTGGGCGTTGTAATCAGCGATCAGGTCCCGGTAAAGGCTGGCGCTGGACGTTTCCGACGATTCAATGGAGGTGAACAGGTTGATTACAATCTTATCCTGTTCTTCGGGAACCAGATGCAGTTCATTGGGGGGATCAGCGCGTCCGCAGCCGGAGGAAAGCAGTCCCGCCAGAGCCACCGCAAGCAGCGCGCGTATAAAATTTCGTTTCATCTCTTTTCCCTTTCCCAAAACCCGCGACTGTTCGGATCCGTTCCAACACTCCGGATATTACCGCACGTCCAAATCAACAGGCCTGGACATTTCTTGCGAAAAATTATGTTCATGTACCAAATAATACAATTATAACAAAGAACGGAGCGTATGGCAACAAATGGGTGAAAAATGTAGAAAATTGTGAATTGTGTTTTCACACCCTTAACGACGGAACCTCCCGCCCGCCACTTCGACGCGGCCAGACGCGATACCTCCGGACGCCCTATTCGTTGAGCGCGTTTTCCATCCGGTTCATCCGCGTCCAGGTGATCATGCCGTAGCAGGCGTTCAGCAGATAGACGGACCACATGGTGGTCATAATCCAATCCCCCGCCAGGACCCACATGGCCACGGTCACCACGTCCACAATGATCCACAGCAGCCACTGCTCCCGGTACCGGAGCACCATCAGGGCGTTGGCGATCACGGAAAAGGTCGTGCTGGCGCTGTCCAGCCAGGTGGCGTTCCCGCCCAGCCGGGAGAGGAAAATGTGATAGAGCCAGATACAAACCGCCGACACAGCCACCAGAACCGCGGTGAGAATTGGCTTCATTTTCTTACATTTTACAATGCCGGTGGTCTGGCTGTAATGCTTGTTCCAGAAATACATTCCCACAAACTGGGTAGGCAGGTAATACAGGGCGTTCAGCATCACTTCCCCGTAATAACGGCTGTACCAGGCCACCACGATATAGGCGGTTATGTTGACAAATCCCCAGTAATATTGGGATTTTTTCCCGGCAGCGCAGAGCACCACACAGAAGATGCCGCAGACGGCCGCCAACGAACTGACCAACAGATACCACCAGGAGCTTTCCCGGTCGATGGCGGCAAAATAGATGGTAAAGCCCGTCACCGCCAGAACCTCGAACCACTGGAAGGGGGTGAGGCTGGACTTGATTCTTTTAAACATGATCTGCCTCTCTTTCATTTACGTTTCCCAGCATACGATCCACCAACTCCACCGCACGGTCAAAACGCTGCTTATAATTCCCGCGGATCGCCTCAAATTCAAAGCCAAGGCTGCGGTAAATCTCCTGGATCTGCGCGCTGTACCTCTGCCGGTCCGCGGCGATCACCGGGCTTCTCCCTCCGTCCTGGACAAATTCCACGTCCGGTTCCAGAAACAGGATCAGATCATAGCGGTTCAGCCCTGCGATGGCCTGAGCCAGGGCGGCATTTTTCTCCTTTTCCCTTCCTTCCAGAAATCCGATGTAAAACAGGGTGGTCAGGCAGTCCGTGTCCTCAAAGAGCACCCGGTTGCTGTGCTCAACCTCCTCCAGCTCCCTCGTCTTGTGCTGCAGCAGGATATCGGTAAAATCCTCCGGGATCATCAAAAGATCCGTGCCGGAGCGCTCCGAGATATCCCGGCCCACCTCCTCCAGATAGTTTGTATTGTAGTAGTTGGCCAGGTTGACGGTGAGCGTGGATTTTCCGGTGCTCTCCCCGCCGATGATCAGCACTTTTTTCACATAATAGGGCTTCACAACATTGGGAAGCCAGTCCCAGTGCCCGTAAATATCCGCCCGCAGTTCTGTGGACGACATGCCGTTTCTGGGCAGAATGATCAGCTGGGCCTGAGGGTAACAGCGGGACCAGAAGCTGTCCTCCCCGTAGTCGCTGCCGCAGAAAACGGCGTCGATGGGCTGACCGGCAAATGCCTTCACTTTGTCCGCGTCCCGCTGCCAGTATTCTTCGGTGTAGGCTTCCTTGCTTCCGGCGTCGTCCTCCAAAATAAAAAGCTTCACATGGGCCAGATGGCTGGTCAGCCGGTAAATCCACCGGTAGCGTACCCGGACGTCGATCTCCTCCCTGCGGCTCCCGCTGCTGATCACAAGAATCAACGTCCGGCAGCGACCCGCAGCCTCCAGGATACAGCGGACATGGCCCAGGTGAGGCGGGTTGAAGCTGCCGCCGTAGAGGCCGCAGGTGAAGGGGCGGTTGTCGGATGTTATGAAATGATTGTACATAGTTTGACTTTTTCCTCTTTAATTTAATAAAATTTATATTTGAGGGTTATCTCCTCACCGGTATCCAGATCCGTTATGTTCCGGTACAGCGTGATATCCCCGTCGCTGCTTATCTTGATGGGCTGCATATTTTCATAGCTAACGGCCGATTCAGCGGCAGTTGTTCTCGCCCCGGAAATACCATGAACGGATGCCGCCGTTTCAATAATAGAACCGAACGCTTTAACTTGTCCTGTATGAGGTTCCAATATTACCGCGCCGTCCACAGAGGACAATTCCAAAAATGTATTTCTCCCTGCAATTTGCCCCCTGTTTAACAATGATATCCGTTCGATTGCCGCAGCTAAATGTTTCCGAATCCCCATGGCTTCCGAGTGTCCCAATATGCTTTCCCGGTTTACGATGTGCTTCTCGTAATCATCATCCAGCACAAGCACGATTAATGCGCCATGCCTTCTGTAGCTTATATCCCAGCATATATCAAACAGATTGCAGGCCACATCATATGTAGTTCCAAAAACATCCCTGTATAAGTTCTTTACCATATCGCTTTGATAAACCGTAGTATCGCCTTTTCGAATGGATATAATCATTTGATCATGCTTGGGTGACTCCTCATTGTAAACGATCACATCTCCTGTACGCGATAATGCAATTCCCACCTGCCCTTCTTTCATCACGCTTGTAAATGGCCTCAAAAAGTTAGGGACAGAAGTATAATTGCTGTTATCGGTTATTTCATTCCAACTAACTTCTTTATAATCCGCAATTTTAAACTCCTTGTCGGCTATAAAATAGACGTAGTTCGATCCGCCCATGATGTCGATCAATTTCATTTCATTGGCCTCGGAAAAATCCACCTGGCCCGTTACCTCAGGATCAATTATTATATTTTTGACAATCGAAAGATTCTCATAGGTACGATTTTGCATCTTATCAATATGATCTAAAATTTTTTCCCATTCCCTATGGCCGATTGAAGTTTTTATCTCCAGCCATTTTGTGGCGATCTCTCTTTCCACGCATTTTCGTTCCAATTCACCGCTGTTTAAGTTCAACTCACAAAAACGGCTGGAATTATCCTCAATAAACGTATAGAGTTTTCCAATATCCCCACCCTTTCCACCCGTATTATACGTGATATAATAAAATTTCTGGTCATTTATTATCAACTCTAAAAGCTTTCCCCATTTCGAACGGATCGGGTGGTCCAGCAAATATAACTGCGGAACCATCTGTCCAATTATCTTGGCCAACTCAATTTCTCTCATTAAATCACCTTCTTCTTATTACCTCAACCCTTCAAATCGTCTCCTGATATCGCGATAGACGGATAATGGGACAGGGTTGTAAGGTCCACATCCAGCGGGACACTGTACACCATATAGTAATGGCTGGGATTTTCAGCAGCCAGCTCCCTTATTTTTCTCTCCGCCAGTCTTTTGTCCAATGTGGCGTATGCCACCGACACCACCCCCACCTTTTCATTGCCTGAATTTTGAATACTTCCACGCAAAATCAGCTTTAACGGAGCCTCGCCGTTTAACCCCTGCTCAATGTAATCCTCATAGTTCATTTGTTCACCCCTCCCCGGCTTCGGTTCAGTCACTGGCGCTCCCTCATAAACACCATCACATCATTTGCCCATGTGCAGAATTTCCACCCCTGGGAGCCCAGCTCGTTCCACTCCGCTTCCATGTCCGCCACTTTTTTGTCATAATCAAATCCCACTTTAAGTTTGGACTTGACAAATTTGTATTCATACTGCTTCATTCTTCACGCCTCCTTTTCCTCTGCCTGTATCAGCCGTGCTGCCCTTATATGATCCTAATTATATGGGAGATTATGTTGAAATTCAACGCAAAATTCACTTCCAAACGCCAATGTTAACTTCAGTTGACAGTTTTCCCGGCCTTCCTGGTAGAAATTATGGTCGGAAATTGTTATACTTCTTCTGAAATCAGTTATGAGGAGGACACGAATGACGGCATTCAGCGAGCAGCTTATCAAATTGAGAAAACAAAAGGGCTTATCCCAGGAACAATTAGGGGCAGCCGTAGGCGTCACACGGCAGACGGTATCAAAATGGGAGCTGGGCGACACGACGCCGGAGCTTGGAAAGCTGGTACAGCTCAGCGACTATTTCCAGATTTCGGTAGATGAGCTGGTGGGGCATGCGGCGGAGAACCACGGCGATAGTGTCGTGGAAATGAACGGTGTGCCTGCTGTCTGGCATTACGAATATAAGAGTAAAAGAACCTTGTTCGGAGTCCCTCTGGTTCATATCAATATCGGACCTGGCCCCCGCCGGGCCAGAGGTATCATTGCCGTAGGAAACTTGTCCCGGGGGGCGATCGCTATCGGCGGGCTGTCCGTGGGTATTCTTTCTTTTGGCGCCTGTTCCCTGGGTATGTTCTCACTGGGCGGCCTCTCACTGGGACTTTTAGTGTCCGCTGGCGGACTGTCCGTGGGCGCGCTGTCCTTTGGCGGGCTGGCAATCGGGCTGTTCGCCGTGGGAGGCTGCGCCTTTGGCGTCTATTCCATCGGCGGCTGTGCCATTGCCTCGAAGATCGCAGCCGGCGGTTACGCCCACGGTCCTATCGCCATCGGGGACCGGGCGACGGGGGACGTCGTGTTTCAATTTGAGCAGGGCTTTCGCTCCGGGGATGTGAGACGGGCGGTCACGGAAATGTTTCCGGGTACGTGGGGGATTATAGCCGATATCTTCAGCGCATTTTAATTTTGAGATGGCAAAATCCGCAGCGCAACCGGATTGGCGGTTATGCTGCGGATTTTCAACGTTTATGTTTTAGATGGATGGGGCTTTTTATCATTGTAAATAAAATGCGGTATCGGACGTCCGTCAATGGATGACCGCCACATTCCATCCTGCTTTGCGCCCATTTTCTCGTAGAATCCAATGGCCTGAGGGCTGGTGACAAAATGGAACTCCGGGATACTCCGGCGTCTGCACCAATCCGTCAGATGATTCCACATCTGTTTTCCATAGCCTTTTCCCAGACACTGCTCCGAAATATAGAAATATTCCAACTCCCAACCGCCGCCGTCCCGCTTTAAACCCCAGAATGCAATGGCATTTTCGTGATCCCAGGATACATAGACTGGATTTTCACGGATAAATTGCTCGGTGATGTTGAACGTGCGGTCAAAGGTGTCCATAAATGCTTCGCCGTAGCCCCAATGGGCCTCTGATTGATGGGCGAGGTAGCGGAGGTGGGCGGTGTCATTTGGGGTGGCTTGTTGGAATTGTAGCGTATTTCCAGTTCTTCCTATACATTTTCTCATCATATTCGTCTCGCCTACATTCCAATACTCAATTCAATCAAAAACTTTCGGAATATCCTGATACCGGTTGACCACACTTAGCATCTTATTCCCCCACAAGTTCTTTCAATTCATCCAGATCCAGCCAGCCTTCGCCGTCTTTCACCGCTTCCTCAGCTTCCTGCAGCTTCACCAGAAGTTTTTTCTCCGCTTGATCACGCTCGTAATCTTTCATATCCATAACGCCAGTACGTCCTCTGCAATTTTTAGTTAGATATACCGGTCCTCCTTTATGACAGTTATTCAGGACTTCATTATAATTTTTCAAATCAGAGGCTGGTAAAATATTTGCCATATTTTTTCAGCTCCTTCCTTGATTTCATATTATTTCTGCTACTTCTATTCTACACAAAAAACAGTAAAATTCAACGTAGGTTTTTACAGCTTTTTTGAATTGTATTTAAACATATTCTATTATGATTCCTTTTATATCAGCTTTCGCTGGCAGGTCCTCCACACTTAGGACATCGTGGAATCATCCTTAATTGATGTCTACCATTAACATACCTACGAAATTCATTTCCACAAATATTACTGAGGTGGCCGAAAAGCTCCAAAATTGCTTTTAGTTCCGTTTTAGTTCCACAGGCAAAAGAAAAAAGCCGATACCCCCAGATTTTACAAGGGATATCAGCTCTTCTTTATTTACTCAAACTCAATCGTCGCCGGCGGCTTCGGAGACAAATCATAGCAAACCCGGTTCACATTCTCCACCTCGTCCAAAATCCGGTCCGTGATCTTAAGCAGCACGTCCCACGGCACCTGCTCCACGGAGGCGCTCATGGCGTCGATGGTGTTGATGGCGCGGATGATCACCATGTACTCAAAGCTTCTGGCGTTGTGCTTCACGCCCACGCTCTTGAAGTTCGGCACCACGGTGAAATACTGCCAGACCTTCTGGTCCAGGCCCGCCTTCTCGAACTCATCCCGCAGGATGGCGTCGGACTCGCGCACGGCCTCCAGACGGTCGCGGGTGATTGCGCCCAGGCAGCGTACGCCCAGACCCGGTCCCGGGAAAGGCTGACGGTAAACCATGGAGTGAGGCAGTCCCAGCTCCACGCCGCAGGCGCGGACCTCGTCCTTGAACAGCTGCTTTAACGGCTCCACCAGCTCGAACTTCAGATCCTCCGGAAGGCCGCCCACATTGTGATGGGACTTCACCATCTTGGCGGTCTTGGTGCCGCTCTCGATGATGTCCGGATAAATGGTTCCCTGGCCCAGGAAATCGATGCCGTCCAGCTTTCTGGCCTCCTCCTCGAACACGCGGATAAACTCGCCGCCGATGATCTTGCGCTTCTGCTCGGGATCGGACACGTTCTCCAGCTTGCCCAGGAAACGCTCCACCGCGTCCACATAGATCAGGTTGGCGTGGAGCTGGTTCTTGAACACCTCCACCACGCTCTCGGACTCGTTCTTTCTCATCAGGCCGTGGTTCACGTGTACGCAAACCAGCTGATTGCCGATGGCTTTTAACAGCAGGGCGGCCACCACGGAGGAATCCACACCGCCGGAAAGGGCTAACAGCACCTTGCGGTCTCCCACCTGACGGCGCACCAGCTCCACCTGATCCTCGATAAAGTTCTTCATATTCCAGTTGGCCTCAGCGTGGCACTGGCCGAACACGAACGCTTTGAGAGCTTCCTTGTCCGGAATCTCATCATAGCGCGCCGTGCATTTCGCGGTGGGGTGGTCGATGGCGATCACCGGAATCCCGCACTCGTAGAGCGCCGGGTCCACGTCCACCGCCACACCGTCCACCACGCGGTTCTCGCCGCCGTTTACGATGATGCCCTTGACATTGTCCATTTTCTTTACCCCCTCCACGCCGATATCGTGGGGGTGAATCTCACTGTACACGCCCATGCTGCGGATTTCGCGGGCCACCACCGTATTCTCGGTGCTGCCCAGGTCCAGAATTACGATCATATCCTGTTTCATCGATTCCTGCTCCTTCTTCATTTGTATTCTTGTTCTCGTTTACCTGCCGGAAAATGCTTCGGGCGTCCGAACCGCTCTCCGGCCCTCAGCTACCATTATAGTCGAAAAGTGGAAAATAGAAAAGCAAATTCTGACAAATGTAGCGGACCTCACGCCTCCATCAACAACTCGAATTCATTTTTATTTACCAGAACCAGCCCTTCCTCCTGCATCCGCCCCAGCTCCCTGGTCAGGGCGCTGCGGTCCACGCAGAGGTAATCCGCCAGCTCCAGCCGCCCCATGGATGAGGTGAACTTCCGGCTGCCCCGGCGCTGGACCTGCTGGGAGAGCCAGACCAGAATCCGGCCGCGGATGGATTTCTTGGAGATCACCTCCATCTTGTCCATCAACTGGACATTTTTCCGGGCCAGCAGCGTCACCATGTTTTCGATCAGGCGGTGATGAAATACGCAGGAGGAGCTGCAGGTGCGCAGCACCTTGTGGAAGCCCAGCAGAAGGATCCGGCTGTTCTGGGCCGCCTGGAAGGAGACCGTGCTGTCGGAGCCTCCCCCGCAAACAAAGCTCTCCCCGAACACCGCTCCCGGCTCCAGAGACAGCAGGATCGCCTTCTGCCCCCACACGTCCTCCTTGATCATCTGCACGCTGCCGCTCATCACCACGCCCACGGAGTCCAGACTCTCACCTTCCAGGAAAATGAACTCCCCTTTCGCGTAATCTTTGGCCACCGCACCAAGACATTGCAGCATCGCGCCGATCTGTCCCTTCTCGATCTTTCCAAACAGCTCCATCTCATGTAATTGCTGCAAAAATTGTTCCATCCCGGCCTCCTTTTTTTGTTTCAGTATAGCAAAATTGTTCTCGCGTTGCAACCGCAACATACAGCGGCTGATTTTTATGTTACCGTATAGACACTTGATGAGGTATTTTCAAGTCCGGTGAACCTGCATGCCGGAATACTTGGAGCGTTTTTCCACAAGCTCTGTGTTTGTGGCGCATCGGAACATTAAGAGGAGGAATGAACTTATGATTCGCAGAATTATCCATATCGACGAAGAGAAATGCAACGGCTGCGGCCTGTGCGCCGACGCCTGCCACGAGGGCGCCATCGGCATGGTGGACGGCAAAGCCCGCCTGCTGCGTGAGGACTACTGCGACGGGCTGGGCGACTGCCTGCCGTCCTGCCCAGCCGGAGCCATCACCTTTGAGGAGCGGGAGGCCCCTGCCTACGACCACGCGGCGGTTCTGGCGGCCCAGGCGGCAAAGCGCCGGGACGCTTCATCCCCCGCAGCGCCGCACCACGCCGGATGTCCCGGTTCCCGGGCGGCGGTATTTTCCCGGCCGATGTCCACAGAAGGTCAAACGGCTTCCCCGGCAGCCGGAACGGCCCCGGTTATCCCGCCGTCCGAAGCCTGTCCCCCTTCCGGCCTCCGCAGCCAGCTCACCCAGTGGCCGGTGCAGATCAAGCTGGCTCCTGTGACAGCTCCGTTTTTTGACGGCGCGGATCTTTTGATCGCGGCCGACTGCACCGCCTACGCCTACGGCGATTTCCACCGCAGCTTCATCCGCGGCCGGATCACCCTGATCGGCTGCCCCAAGCTGGACAGCGTGGATTACTCCGAAAAGCTGACGGAAATCATCGCCCGCAACGATTTAAAGAGCATCACCGTGGTCCGCATGGAGGTGCCGTGCTGCGGCGGCATCGAGTTCGCCGTGAAAAATGCGCTCAATGCCAGCGGCAAAGAGATTCCCCTGAACGTCGTCACCATCTCCACCGACGGCCGCATCCTGTAAACATCCGTACATCAACCCATAGGAGGGACCAATACCATGTCAGAATCCATGTTTTGTTTTCAATGTGAACAGACCGCGGGGGGCTGCGGCTGCACCGGCAGTATGGGCGTTTGCCGGAAAACCGCTCAGACAGCCGGACTTCAGGACCAGCTCACCGGCGCTTTGATCGGTCTGGCCCGGGCCACCTCGGGCGGGCAGCCCGGCGAGTCTGCGGACCGTGCCATGATCCACGGCCTGTTTGCCACCATCACCAATGTCAACTTCGACGACGACTCCATCCGCAGCCTGATACAGACCGTACGCGCGGAGAAGGAAAAGCTGTCCCCCAACTGCTCCTCCTGCGCCAATCCCTGCCAGCGCAGCGACGACTATGACATGAATCTGCTGTGGCAGGAGCCGGACGAGGACGTGCGCTCCCTCAAATCCCTGCTGCTCTTCGGCCTGCGCGGAATGGCCGCCTACGCCTGGCACGTCATGACCTTAGGCATTAGCGACGAGACGGTCAACCGCTTTTTCTACCGCGGCATGTTCGCGGTGGGCTGGGAAGCCGCCGCTTCCGATCTTCTGCCCTTAGTCATGGAGTGCGGCGAGGTGAACCTGCGCTGCATGGAGCTTTTGGACTCCGCCAACACCGGCGCTTACGGCGATCCCGCGCCCACCCGGGTCTCCTTTACGGTGGAAGAAGGCCCCTTTATCGTAGTATCCGGCCATGATCTCCACGATCTGTACCTGCTGTTGGAGCAGACCACAGGCAAAGGCGTGAACGTCTACACCCATGGGGAAATGCTTCCGGCCCACGCCTACCCCCGTCTGGCCGCTTACCCGCAGTTGAAGGGCAATTTCGGCACCGCATGGCAGAACCAGCAGAAGGAATTTGCGGATCTCCCCGCTCCCATCCTCTTCACCACCAACTGCCTCATGCCGCCCGCGCCCTCCTACGCGGACCGGGTCTTCACAACCGGACCGGTGGCATTTCCGGGAATGGCCCATATCGGGGAAGAGAAGGATTTCAGCCCGGTTATCAAGACAGCCCTGCGCCTGGGCGGATACCGGGAACCCCGCTGCCTGACCGGAATAAACGGCGGCTCTGGCACCACCACCGGCTTTGGACGCCACGCGGTCTTAAATGCGGCCGGCCAGGTGGTGGAGGCGGTAAAGTCCGGGGCGATCCGTCACTTTTTCCTGGTGGGAGGCTGCGACGGAGCCCGTCCGGGCCGGAACTATTACACGGATTTCGTCCGTCAGGCCCCGGAGGACACGCTGATTCTCACGCTGGGCTGCGGAAAGTACCGCTTTAACGACCTGGATCTGGGCACAATCGCCGGGCTTCCCCGCCTTCTGGACATGGGGCAGTGCAACGACGCCTACGGGGCCATCCAGGTAGCCGTGGCCCTGGCCGACGCCTTTGGCTGCGGCGTCAATGATCTGCCGCTGACGCTGGTGCTGTCCTGGTTCGAGCAGAAAGCGGTCTGCATCCTGCTCAGCCTGCTCCACCTTGGAATCCGCAACATCTACATCGGCCCCACGCTGCCGGCCTTCCTTTCCCCCGGAGTGCTGAACCAGCTGGTGGAGGGCTACGCGCTCACCCCCACTTCCACGCCCGGGGAAGATTTGAAAAAAATACTCGGATAGGGGACTCCTCAGAGAAGCGGGGGAGCAGATTCACAGAAAGCGGGAAACCATTGCCACATTCCGGCATGGTTTCCCGCTTTCGTCAAGTGCGATATGCCGCTGGCGCTGCCTGCGGCATATGACTGAATGTGGCGTGCCTCCGGAACAACCTCCGGCCCGTTACCGCCCCTTCAATCCCTGCTTTCCCAGATATTCCCTAAAAAACCGTTCCTCCGGCATTGGCCGTCCAAACAGATATCCCTGAGCATAACGGCAGCCCATGGCTTTTAACAGCGCTGCCTGCGCCTCCGTCTCAACCCCCTCCGCCACAACCTGTAAACGCAGTTCCCGGGCCAGGTCGATGATCAGGCGCATCACCTTCTGCCTGCGCGGCTGGTGTTCAGCCTGCCGCAAGAAATTGAGATCCAGCTTCAGGGTATCGATGGGCAGCTCGGACAACGTGTTGAGGGAGGAATAACCGCTGCCGAAATCGTCCATTTCAATCACAAATCCATCCTGCCTTAGCCTCCGGATCACGGTCACCAGCTGCACCGAATCCTTAACATAGGCGGATTCCGTGATTTCCAGGTGTAGCTCCCCCGGGTCCAAACCATTTTCCCGGACCATACCCAAAAGCGATTCCAACAGATCCTCGTGATACAGGTCAATCCTGGAAACATTGACCGAAATGGGCACAGCGGCCGCCCCCATCTCCTTCCATTCCCGCAGCATCCGGCAAGCCTTTCTCCACACAAACAGATCCAGGTGATAGATAAATCCATTCCGCTCAAACACCGGCACAAAATCCCCCGGGGAAATCATGCCGAACTCCGGGTGTTCCCAGCGCACCAACGCCTCCGCCCCAATGAGCTTTCCCGTATCAACCTCCACCTTTGGCTGCAGGTACACGATGAAATCCCCCCGCTCCAAAGCTCCCTCCATTGTGTTGATGATTCTCTGCTCCACCATCAGCTTTTCATGCATGGCGTGATTGTACAGCGCAAAACGCTGGCCGTAATTCCGCTTGATGCTGCCGGCCGCCATTAGCGCCCTGTCGCACATCCGCGCAACCTCCAGATCGCGGCTGTCAATCCGGTAAATCCCCGCTTTGATCTGCAGGCGCATTGGAAGGGGATAGCTCTCCAGGAATCTGCCTATATTTGCATTAAGCGCCTCATAAGTCTCCTTCCGCCTGGGAAGAATGGCAAAAAAGGTATCCGCCCTTGCCCTGGTGATCAGCGTCCTGGAATCGTCCTGAATGGTCAGAAGGCAGACAGACAAATCCATCAAAAGCCGGTCCCCTCTGCCGGTCCCGAACACCTCGTTCACAATCTTGAACTGCTCGATGTCCACCGCAAGAATATCAAATTCCTGCTCCGGATACAGTTCCAGGATACGGGAGGCGCGGTCATAAAATATCTTTTCAGACAGCAGCCCGGTGAGCATATCCCGCTCCAGAAGATCGATGGTATTCCTGGCCTGGCGGGCCTCCTCCAGGAGTCCCTGCAGGCGGCAGTTGGCCTTGGCCAGCGTCCGCTGGTAGTTGATGAGCTGGCTGTTCAGCTTCTGAATCTCATAGTAGCCCGCGCCGTAAGGATCCTGCCCGTCCACCTCCGTTATATCCAGGAGGGACAATGACAGCTCCATGAGCTGCGTCAGAGGTTCCGCCGGTTTCACGTCGTAGGCGAAGAAAATGAGCTGCCGGTTTACGGTTTTCACCGTGACAAACACCAGGGGATCGCCCTGGATTTTCATCCGCAGACGGAGGGAGGCCCCGTATTCATGATCCTGCTTCAGAAGCCCGTCCAGCTCCTCCCTTTCATGGAAAAGCTCACGGACGTCCCGTCCTTCGTTCACCATCCCAGCCGGAATACTGCGGAGCACGCGCTTCACAACGCCTTCCCTGCTGCACAACGCCATATAAACAATCATAATGTATCCTCTGCCCATTGTACGAGTTTTCTGGCATCCGCGGTATAAACCACATCCCAGCCCGCCCAGATTTCCGTGCCGGAAAAGGCATTTCCTCCAACCGCAATTTTGATCCCCGGATCCTGCTCCCGCAGCTGCTTTACAGCCTCCCGGCAGTGGGGAAGATGCTGCGGCATGGTCACGGAGAGGGCCACCAGATCAGGACGGTGCTCCCCAACAGCCAACTTGATGGCCTCCACTGGCACCGCCGCCCCCAAATAAATGCTGTCCCAGCCGTGGTATTCAAACAAATCCGCCACCATGCGCGCGCCGATTTCATGCAGCTCGCTCCCCACGCACGCCACCAACACGCGCTTCCCCCTGCGCTTCTGCCCAAAAATAAGCGGGTAGAGCTGGGACAGGGCCATCTGGGTAACGGACGTGCAGTAATGCTCCATGTCCACGGAAATCCGATGCCCATGCCACAGGTCCCCCACCCGCCGCATAGCTTCCGCAATAATATCCACGCAAATATCCCCCAAAGGCAGACCTGCGTTTATATACTCCGCAACCAGGGCCATAGCCCCTTTGGTGTCCGACCGAAGAAGGGAATCGAGATACCGTCCGATCTCCTGTTCATACCGGCCCTTTTCCGGCCGGTCCTGGCAGCCGTGGGCGCATTCCTCCCGCGTGGCCTGAATGGCCGCATCCAGCAGGCGGTGCAGTTTCGGGCGCGTCTCCTTTGCCACGGCGTTCTCCAGGCAACTTCGGATCAACTCGTAGTGCTCCACCATAATCGCGCACACCCGCTCCCGGGTGAAATAATCCATCAGCGGACAGAGCAGCTGATACAGCCATCTGGCATACCTTGAAAATATCCCCTCATCCTCCAGGTACAGGGCGGTGTACAGGAAGTCCACATTATACCGGACGTCCTGATACATCTTCTTCCTGGCCCAGCCGTCCAGGCTGGCGCTCAGCCCCTGGTTGTTCTCCAGCTGGCGCGTGAAAATTTCATTGGTCAGGTTCAAAAATTCAGGTTCCTGATCCATCATCATCAAACTCATAAAACAGCTCCTCCCCAACCTCCAGGAAAACGCTGCGCCCCCCTACAGAATCACGGTTCCATGCCCTACCGAGTGGATGGTGAGTCTCCCCGTGGCCGCATCCATCACGACGGAGCGGCCGTAACGGTCCCCGGTGTCTTCCGCGATGATGCACACATTCATAGAGTGCAGCGCCTGCTTCACCGCCTGCACATTTCGGTCCCCGATGCCCTGCATGGGACCCTTCACGGCGAACATGGTGGCTCCGCCCACAATTTTGGCCGTCACAAAGCTTTGCTGGGCGCCTCTGAATAACATGCGCTGCAGCAGGTATTCGCATCCGCTGTCCGCGAATTTGCAGGGGTTGCTCCGCTCAATGGCAGCGCTGCTGTTGGGCAGCAGAATATGCACCATCCCCGCAACCTTGTTCTTGTAGTCGTAGAGGCAAACGCCGACACAGGAGCCCAGAGCGTAAGTGGCGATTTTTCCGCTGTCTCTGACTACTTCCATCTCCGCAATTCCCACAACAACCGTTTTATCTGCCATAGGGTTCTCCTACTGCGCTGAAAATTCGTTTGAGGGATTCCAGATTGGGCAGGAACAGCACATGGCTGACAATGGACTGGTCGTCAATAAAGTACCGGTCCTCGATCAACAGCAGGTTGTCGCTGTGATCCGCAAAATAAATGATCGGCACGCTCAACAGGGAGCCCACCATATCGCGGCTCACCTCCGGCACCGACACCTCCACCTTGAAGCCCAGCAGGGAGGAAAGGGCGTTGATGTAAGAGCAGCACATGATATTTCCCACCTCAGCGATGGCGGAGGACGCCAGCTCGTCGTAAGCGCCGGCCTCCACCGGAAATCCCAACAGCTGCTCCAGCATCACCTGGGTGAAGGACTCGCTGATCAGGAACATGAAAATACCGCTGATATCGCCGCCTGTCTGCACCAGCACGCCGACCCGGATCGCCTCCATCCCGCCCAGCGTGTCCGGCACCTCGTTGAAGCCCACCACCCTCACTTCAGGGCATTCCATCACGATCTCTTTCCCCAGCATGGCTGAGAGCGCGGTGATTGCATTTCCAGTCCCAATATTTCCCAGTTCCTTCAGCATATCCTGCGCCGCACTGTCCAATTCCATATAATCCTTCATACCGTTTTTATTCCCTTCGCCATTATTCTCGTCCGTCCCTGCCGGTCAAACCCTGCGCCCTGTATATTCCGGTCACTTCCGGTAAACTGCGGGACAAATGTACTGGAACTGCGCGCTGTTCCACGCCAAAAGCTCCGTGTGTCCCACAAACAGGTAGCCCCCCGGCTTCAAAGCCCGGTAAAGCTGTCCGATCAGCCGCTCCCGCGCGTCCTCGGAAAAGTAAATCATCACATTGCGGCAGAAAATCAGGTCAAACTGCGCCACCCCAGGCACCGTGCCCAAGAGGTTCATCTGCCGGAATTTACAGCAATTTAAAATCTCCGGAACCAGCGTGAAATGCCTGTTCCCATCCAGCTTTTTAACGTATTTCTCCTGCCAGCGGGGCGGGATATCCGCAAGCTCCCGCATGGGATAAACCGCCTCTTTCGCCCCCTTGACCGCGGCCTCCGAGGCATCCGTTCCCGTGATCTCCAAAAACGGAAGAAAGCCGCCCTGCCTGGTGTAATCGTGTAACAGCATGGACAGCGTATAGCACTCTTCCCCGGTGGAACAGCCCGCGGACCAGACCCGGTAAAATGGACCGGTGTTGTCCGGCCTCAGAGTGGGTAGAATATTCTCCCTCAGATAATCGAAATGTTTTGACTCCCGCATAAAAAACGTGTAGTTGGTGGTCAGCTTATCCAGCATCATATTTTCCAGGCGTTTTGTCTTATCCAGTTCCATCCGGCGCATGAACTGCTGCAGACTGGTGATCCCTTCCTTCTCCAACTCGGCGCTCAGCCGGCATTCTGACAGCGTGCGCTTCTTTGAGAGGTCGATCCCGTATTGACTGCGCATGAACTGTTCAAGCTCCTGAAATTCCGCCTCCGTAAACCGTATCAATCCCACCACCTCCTGCCACTTCATCCGCCAGCACGGCCTCAAATCCGCCGTTCTCCCGGCGGAGCACCGCCGCGCACGCGGAACTCGAATTCTCCGCGCCGCAGGGGTTGTACACGGTAATCAGTTCCCCCTGGTATTCCAACACTCCTGCAATTTTCTCCGGCGCTCCCGGCACCGCAACGATCTGTGGACTTCGGATCAGCCGCTCGATCCGCTCCAGCGAAACCGCCTCCCTGCGTTCACCGGCGATCAGCCAGATCACGGCCTGCTCTCTTTCTTCTGCCTCGCTCACAATAACCCTCCGCCATCCGCCGCTTGGATGTCTCTAAAATAACTTCTCACTGTCCACCAGAAATCCATAGCTTCCCGCCGTTTCCACCCAGACCGCCTCCTGCAAAAAGGCGTTGGCCTGGCCGCGCACTTCCCGGGGCAGGACCTTGAAGCTCTCGACCTCCAGCTCGCAGACTCCCAGAATCTGTTCCGCCAGGAATCCGCCGAGCCTATCCCCCGCCTTCAAAAGCACCGCATACCGGCTTTCTTCCCTGGGGCAGCCTCCAAAACGGCGGCAGAAATCCTGCACCGGAATCTCATGGCCCTGAAATTTCACACATTCCTGCCCGTCCGCCGGGGCTTCCAAAATATGGAGCACCGCGTCGAGCATAATCAAAAAAAGGGAGTCCCCTGATTCGTAACACAAAAATGATTCTTTCATGGCGCTCTCCCTTCCAAAGATACATATTCCTTTTTCCATTCTACCCCAATGACAGAGGGAATGCAATCCGATTCTCACCAAGTTTTCAGGATGCCGTTCGGATTCACCCGTTCCGGCTGCGGGCCGCAGCGGAGACGCGTTCCGACAAAGTCCGAAATGGGGCGGGTTTCGCAGATGGGGCGGCAGACAAAACAGCCCGGCGCATTTTGAATGTAAAATGCACCGGGCCGCCACTGGCCGGAATTATGTCGGATGATCCTGAATCATTGCGATTTTGTCCGGAGCCGCTTTAGTCGTCGTCTTCGCCGTTATCGCCGTCGTCTCCGTCGTCGTCCCCGCTGTCGTCGTCCCCGCCGTCGTCATTATCCCCGTCGTTGTCTTTTCCGCCGCCGTTATCGTCATCGCGGTCATCATCGTCTTCCCGGCCGTCGTTTTGGCCGCTGTCGTCCTCGTCGCCGTCTTTTCCGCCGTTGGCCTCCTTCCCGTCATCGTGGCCGGAGTCGTCATCATCGCGATCATCGGCGGAGTCATTCTGGCCGGCGGGGTTCGTCTCACGATGATTTCCCTGGCCGTTCACAGCACTTTTGCCGTCTTTATCATCGGCTTTATCGTCGTCATTATCATCATCCTCATCGTCGTCATCGCTGTCGGAATCGTGTTCTCTGCGGCCGGAACCGTCGGAATCTTTCCCGGAATCCTTTCTCTCCGCTTTGCCGGGGCCTTTCGTTTCAGAATCGCCGTCTGAATCCCGGTCCTCGCCGTCATTGTCCCGGGTGTGATTGCCGCCGTTGCCTCGGGTATGGCCGTCGTCGTCCCAGTCCTCGTCGTCCCGGTCATCCTCGTCGTCCCGATCATCATCGTCGTCCCGGCCCTCATCGTCCCGGCCGGCCGCTTCTTTATCCCGCTCCTGACCGTCATCGTCACCGTCCCGGCCGTCGTCTTCGTCCCGATCCTGATCGTCCCAGTCGCCCTCCCGGTCATCGTCCAGATCCCGGTCCGTCTCCAGCCAGTCCGGCCGGCCGCCCCCTCCGTTTCGCAGCAGGCGGTAGAGTTCATCCACCGCTGATCCGGCCAGCTCCCGCTCATCCCGATCCGGGGCCTTCCGCGCAGCTTCTTCCACCAGGCGCATTTTTCCGCTGGAAATGTGGTATTCATTGGCCTTCTTTTGCAGACCGTGATCCTTTGGCCTGCTTTGCCTCACCACCAACGGCTGAATTTCCGTGCCGGCCAATGCGGCCTCGATGCTGGCGCTGAGCTCCTTCTTGATCCGCTCGGTCTTCTCAGGACTTTTGCTTTCCACGGATAAAAGCACCGTCCGTTGGTCCCTGCTGATATACTGCCGGTCGTTCAGCCGGAGAACCAGATCCCCGACCGCATCCCGTACATCCCAGGTCCGGTAATCCGTTCCGGCCAGAACTTCTCTTGCCTCCTTATTGAGTCCTTTGACCTGGAGAACGCGATCCCTGCGGTTAATGGTGATCTCGATACTGGGATTCACGTCCAGATCAATAATGCCATCCACCAGCAGGTTGCTGCGGACATAACCGAATCCCGGCAGCAGCAGTAGCAGACATAAAAATACCGGAACGGCATACCGGTAAAACTGTTTTGAATATTTCCGGTGAACGTTTTCCTCCTGCACGGCGATGCGGTCCATAACCTCCATTTTGATCACCGGCTGATCGGCGATATCCCGGAAGCTGGGGTGAGGCAGTTGATCAACCGCACGATTCAGCGACTGTTTAAGGTCTGTTTTCATTGGCGTTTCTCTCCTTCCTCCAGATAGGACTTCATCTTTGTCAGGGCCCTGCGGTATCCGGAAAGCACAGTTGAGAGCGGCAGATGCAAAAGCCCGGCGATCTCCCTGTGCTTCAATCCGGCTACCAAATGCAGAAATATAATCTCCCGCTCCTGTTCTCTCA
>PVML01016332.1_pt1 | contig 52100 bp, 40 predicted proteins | sample 1853371 | NCBI WGS metagenome assembly PVML01 (sample SAMN08533508, study PRJNA380276) | Human gut metagenome, whole genome shotgun sequencing project. | isolation source: participant 1, chromium library | host: Homo sapiens | collected 2017 | reverse complement strand
ATATCCGGTTCCTTCCAGATTCTCCACATAATGCTCTACCGTATATTTTGTATTGCTGTTCGCTGTGAATTCTCCAACCAGTTTTACATTCTTTGCTGGCATTTCAAACTTGCCATTTGATACAACTACATCATCTGTTCTCCAACCACTAAATGTGTAGCCAGGTGCTGTTGCTGGTGCAGCAATGTCTACGATATCTTTATAAGCATGTTCAGATGATGTCGGTAATGTACTGGCATTTGGAACTTCATTTTTATAACTATATGAGACTTGATAACTATTCTTTTTATAGTAGAAATTAATCTCATTCTTGCCATCTTCCTTAACAACAATTTGCTGTTGAGCATTACTTACCAAGGTATAACCAGGAACTGAAATTGCATCTTCTCTTATAATTGTTCCTGGTGTTCCTGCTGGTTTATTTTCCTTAGAAAGCGCAACTTTCGTTGTTGTACCTTCCTCATAATAGTTAACCGTATATTTCAAGTCTGAGCGCACATATTTCGCATAAAAATCAAGATTTGTGCTGCCTACTTTATACGGGAACCTTACCGGGGTTCCAGTACATGCCTCATTGTCATACCAACCTACAAAAGTATAGATTTTGTTATTAACAGTCTTAGTAGCTGGATAATTTTTCTGAGGCTGTGTTTCACCTGTATTAACCTTAAAAGTCTTTGCCTCAACCTGATCGAACTGTGTAGCGCCTGCATCTAACAAATGATATTTAGCCGTTACTACTTTCTTGCAATTGATATCAATTGTGCAATCCACATGGTATCTCTCATTATCAGATATCTTATACGGTTTCAGTATAATACTTTCGACATCTGCACTCTCAATATCTACTCCAAGTTGCTGAGATAACTGCCCCTTCCAGTAGCTCACAATTTCATTCCATGCTTCACTGCCGCGCACCACATTGTAAGATGTACCAGTGCTTCCATCAGGCCATGCTACAACACGATTTGCTACATTATCATACGAATTCTTGCCAGTAAATGTTGCGCCAGTAAGATCGATTTTTCCGAAAGCATTTGATCCACCAAGCTGTTTTCCCCACTGATCCTTGCTATTAGAATCCTTATCCGATGTCGGAGTTTTAAGATAATAGAATTCTGTTTTATCGTAGGTATATATTCCAGTGACAGTTACAGTTGTTGATGCCGTCAAAGTACCAGACTGAGCTGCTATCGCTTGTTGTCCATGTAATGATTGCATTCTGTGGTTCCAGTACTGTCGGAGTAATCGTTATATTCGAGTTGCGGACAACCGTCGCTGTTTCTGGAAGTTCTAACTTTGTCGCCGATACAATTTGGTCTTTCACAGTGATAGTTGCAGAATCCGATTTCAGCTTTCCATAATCATTGTAATAACTGCATGTAATCTTTGTTTTTCCAGCTGTTTTTGCTGTCAAAGTCGCTGTTGGTCTCCATTTATAACTATCAGTTGATTTTACATCTGCAATATCCGGGTTCGAAGATGACCACTGACCATCTCCATAAGCTTCTGATGTATAAATAATAAGACTATCGCCAACATAAATAGTCATATTTTTCAATTTTACATCTGCATCCCAATAATAACTACCTGTAACCGCATAAATCGTAAAGTGCTCTGCCTTAAATCCAACTTCGTCTACTGCAGTTCCCTCTACGTTCTGCTCGCCGACAGTCTCCAGCTTCAGTTCGCTTGCTTCTACCTCAGCTGCGTTTTCTGCGCTGAGTTTGGTTGCGCTGGTATCGTCAACTGCTACGATCTCTACGGTGTCAGCGGACTCGGACATTTCCTGGATCGGAGCGCCGGTGAAGGTTACGTCTACGTAGCCGTTCTCGGACCAGCTGTTGTCGAGTTTGTTTCCATCATAAAGAAGATTGATGTCGTATGCTAATACGGTGTTGACTGCAGCACCCTCGGACTCGCTCTCCATCTTTTCCTTGATGGTGTCGCCCAGTTCTGCGGTTACTTCGGTTACTTCAAGCTCGGTGCCTTCCGGAAGGATGCCTTCTTCTGCATGCAGGCTGATGGTTACGCCATCGCTGCTCACATAAGATGCATTGAATTCCGGATGTGCCACGCCGTCGATCTCTTCCAGGGTTGCAACAATTTCCAGATCCTCGGTTACTTCTGCTACGGCATAGACATGCTCGTACTTTGTAAGGTTGGATGCGCTTGCTACGCCTGCTGCATCGACTTCTTCTACGTCTTCACCATTGGCGGTTACTTCGGTGATCTCGTAGCCTACCTGCGGGTCTACTGCAAAGTACAGGGTCTCGCCCTCGTTTACGGTGTGTGCGCCTTTGATGGTTGCTGCGCCTACCGGATCTACGGAGTAATCTACGCTGTACTGGCCCTCTACTGCTGCCTCACCGGTCAGGTCCTCAGCCTTTACCACATACGCTCTTGCATTTGCGCTGCCCCAGATGGTTACGGTGTTGTATGCCTTACCATTCAGCTCGCCTGCCAGTTCAATGGAGTCATCCTCCAGGAACTGCTCGTCGTTGTCAAAACCAATATTCTCGCTGCCGCCGTTGTCTGCCGGCTCTTCTCCGTTTGTTTCATCCGGAGCGGTAACGTCTTCAGTCGGAGCCTCAGTCTCATCGGTGAGCTCGCCGTCTGTCTCATCGGCTGCGGTGGTCTCGTCTTCCTGAGTCTCGTCTGCAATGGTTTCCTCCGTGCTGTCATCAGCAACGGTTTCTTCTGCGGTAGTCTCTACAGGAGCCTCAGTTTCTTTTTCCGGCTCCTCTGCTTCGGTCTCTTCCTCAGCGTCTGCTGCCGGAGCTTCCCCTGCTGCTTCTGCGCTGGTGCTTACACGGAATACCTTCTTTGCGGAGATGGATGCGCTTGCGCTTCCCTCTTCCGGAGTAAGTTCAATTTCTTTCTCAGCCTCGTCTGCTGCCGGTGCCTCTGCCTCGGTTTCCGGCTCAGTCTCTGCTTCGGTCTCGGCTGCTTCGGAGGTTTCTGTCTCAGCAGCTTTCTCTGCGCCGGTGGTCTCCTCTGCCTCGCCGTTCTCGGAAGCGTTTTCGCTCTCGGTTACGTCTGCTTCGGTCTCGGCTGCTTCGGTTTCGTCAGAAGTGCTCTCGGATTCAGAGGTTTCGCCTTCCGGCTTTACAACCTCTGCCTGCGGCTTCTTTTCATCGTCCACCATGGTGGTGCCGCTGTAGTCTTCCGCGTTCTCAACGCCCTCTGCGTCCTCGATGTTGGAGGTGTTCGGGTTTACGGTGACGCGTGCAGTCTCATAGCCGCTTACGTTTGCGCGGAAGGTAACTGCCATGTCACTCTCGTTGATGAACAGGAATACCACGCTGTCAGTGCCTGCGTTGTAAAATACCTGCAGGTCTGTGTTCTCGGATGCGTAGCTGCTGTCTACGTCTACATCCAGCTGGTATACCTTTCCGGCCTTGCTTCCTATTAACTTTTCATAGGAAGTCTTAAGGCTCTTCTGTTTTGCTTTCAGCTCTAATGAAGAGAAATCAAACACTTCTCCGCTTTCCAGAGCTGTGCTGATTGCATCTTCCAGTTCACTGCTGTCGAGCAGGAACAGAGAGCTTGTTTCTTCGCCTGCCGCAAGCGCTACGGTCAGGTTCGTGCCAAAGTTGGTTACAACCATGGCTACAGTCAGCATAAACGCTACGATGCGTTTATACTCGTGCCTGATCATCTTTTTCAGGCCCAGTGTTTTCGCTTCGAGTCCTTTCATACTTCTCTCTCCTTTTCCCTTTATTTTGGCTATCTGAATGTGAATAATAGCGTTTTCCAGACAATGGTTTCATTGTCAAGTTCAGTATACGCTTTGGGGCGTTACATCAGCCGTTACTTTCCGCGTTTTCTCCAGATTTTTTTCTTATTTTTGCCACATTTTATGCCTGTCTCTGCCCATTTTAACGGTTTCTTAACTCTCGTTTTCCGGAGCATGTTCTCCGGCATTTTCCGCTGCGGGTTCTTCGGAAATTTCCAGCTCCTTAACATTCTTTCCCATGTTCTTTTTCAGGCTGTCTCCGGCAACGGCCAGAGCTGGTCTGCAGGCGTAGTAGACGTCGATCTTCTTTCTCCGGTTTGCTGCCCGGAAGTTCTTACACACGCGGTCTGCCGCGATGTGGCATCCCTTCTGATCTGTGCTGGTTACCAGCACCAGGAACTGGTTCTTACCGTAGCGGGTATACAGATCGGAACGGCGCACGGAGCGGATGATCGCGCGCTCCAGTCTCTGCCGTACCTCCTCCAGCTGTTCGGAAGACTCCAGTGGCTCGCCTTCCCGGTCAATGAGAGTAAAGAGCACCAGATGCGCTCTGGTATCTTCCCGTCCCAGCACCCAGACGATGTACCGGTAAATATCGATAAAAGTCAGGTAATCGCAGCGGGTTGCGCCAAATACGTTAGGATCCGGTCTTAAGTGCTGCTGGATTTCTTCTATATTATTCATCTCATACTGGATCATGTTGCGGATTGCCCGGTAATGCTCCATCATCTCATCTGACATGCGGATGCCATATTCCTGCTGGGATTCCTTGGCGATCTGCTCATAATATTCCACTGCCGTCTGATATTCCTTCATGGCAGTCAGACACTCCAGCTTGACCAGCTGCCATTTCTCATACGGGTAACGGCTCAGCGCCTGCTCGCAGTAAGGAAGCAGTTCCTCGTAACGGTTCTGTTTCTTTAAGAGTCTGGCAAGTTCCCTCAGCACCTTAAAGTAAAGCTCCTGATACTTCCAGTTTGCGGCAGATACCCAGTCGTCCGCGATCATGAGCGGCAGGAACTCACCTTTATACAGGCCGCAGGCTTCTTCCAGAAGTTCCACCTCTTTCAGCGGCTCCTTCTCTTCTAACGCTGCCATAACCTGTTTCTGGAACACTTCTACGTCCAGCTCCACATCCACATGCTCCGCTGTCCACATATATACGCCGCCCTTTGTGGAGATATACTCTCCATCTGGCAGTCCGGCCGCGATCAGGCTTTTTCTCAGTCGGAAGATCATAGCCCTCAGAGAATTGGCAGCCTGCTCCGTGTCGCTGTCTCCGTAAAGCTGTTCCAGCAGACGGGTCCGGCGGATGCCCTCTCCCCTGCTGTAGATGAGAAGCATCAGCAGATGGAGCATTTTACTGCTGAGGCTCTTGCCCAGCAGCACCGGCTGCCCCCGGTAAGTCATGTTGAAGCCGCCGAGCATCTGAATATGAATCACATTTTCCATTACTTCTGTATGTAAATCATCATGTACTTTTGTGTTTTCCATAACGAATCCCTCCCTTGTACCCTTAATATAGCAAGCAAATTCTTTAGATGCAAGCATTTCGGCAAAATTGGTATTTTTCAGGAAGAAAAAGAGCGCCGGGCAGAATAAATTTTCCGCCCGGCGCTCCTTAGACTTTCCTTATTTGTTATGCCAGCTCTTCCTGCTGTTCCTCCAGAGCCGCGGTTGCGTACTTCTCAAGGATTACAGACTGGATCATATCGCGGGTTCCCGAATTGATCGGATGTGCGATATCACGGTACTCGCCATCTGCGGCCTTGCGGCTCGGCATGGCAATGAACAATCCTTTCTCGCCTTCGATGACCTTGATGTCATGAACAACAAATTCGTTATCTATGGTAATGGAAACGATTGCTTTCATTTTCCCTTCTTTTTCAATCTTTCTCACTCTCACATCTGTTATCTGCATGTGGAAACCCCTCCCCCGTTCTTATGCGGCTGCCCGGGATAAGCCTGAAAGCCTGTCCCGTTCAGCCGACTGCGTGTTTTCATGATGTCAAAACTGCTATTTTTTCAGCAGTGCACTGTTACAGTGTATAGCGCTCGTTCTTTTCGATAACAATCTTGATATCGTCCGGTGTACCGATATAAGTGGTATTGGCCCGGATGGTATCGCGGCTCTCTACGATGCAGTTCTCAATGACAGTGTTGTCACCGATATAAACATCGTTCAGGATGATGGAATTCTTGATCACGCAGTTGTTTCCTACATATGCTTTCTTGAACAGAATAGAGTTCTCTACGGTTCCGTTGATGATGGAGCCGCTGGAGATGAGACTGTTCTTAACCAGGGCGCCCGGATTGTACTTTGCCGGCGGAAGGTCATCCACCTTGGAGTATACGTCCGGATATTCCTTGAAGAAGTAGTTGCGTACTTCCGGTTTTAAGAAGTCCATGTTGGTCTTGTAGTAGGAATCTACGGAAGCAATGTTGCTCCAGTAGGAATCCAGCTTGTATGCGTAGATACGCTTCAGGTTCTTGTAACGTACCAGGATATCGCGTACAAAGTCCACACGGTCTTCTGCGGCGCAGCGCTCGATGAGTTCGATAAGCTGGCGTCTGCGGATGACATAAATACCACAGGAGATGGTGCTGGAGGTAGAAACCATAGGTTTCTCGTCGAAGTCGATGATGCGGCCGTCATCGTTCAGTTTGACCTGACCAAAACGGGTAACATCTTCATCTTCCGGCATGTCCTTGCAGACTACGGTAATGTCTGCTTTCTTCTCGATATGATATTCCAGAACCTTATTGTAGTCCAGCTTGTAGATGCCGTCGCCTGCAGCGATGACTACATATGGCTCATGGCTGTTCTTTAAAAAGGAAAGATTCTGGTAGAGGGCATCTGCGGTGCCGCGGTACCAGTCGCTGTTCTCTGCGGTGATAGTTGGGGTGAATACATAAAGCCCGCCCTGTTTTCTTCCGAAATCCCACCACTTGGAGGAACTTAAATGCTCGTTTAAGGAACGGGAGTTGTACTGGGTAAATACTGCCACGTTCTGGATATGGGAGTTGCTCATATTACTGAGCGCAAAGTCAATGCTGCGGTAGCTGCCTGCAACCGGCATTGCGGAAATCGCACGTTTGTTGGATAATTCCCGCATTCTCTTACTGTTTCCGCCTGCTAATACAATACCAATCGCTTTCATCGTACGCCACCTGCCTTTATAATGTAGTCTCCGCTTGCCAGTGCCCCGTCGGTGTAATCCTCCGGAGTGGTGACGCCGGAAATTGCGGTATTCTTACCGATCTTTACGTGATCCGGGATCACGCTGTGCTCACCGATGGTAACCAGGTCAAACTGGTAAACCTTCGGATCGTATTTGCTCGGTGCGTACTCACCAACACCAAGCTCAGCGCCTTCGCCCACCGTGGAATCTTCTGCAACGATGGCCTTGTTCACCTTCGCGCCTGCCTTGATCACACAGTCACGCATGATGATGGAGTCGTGTACCTCTGCGCCCGGTTCAATGGTAACGCCTGCGCCGATGACGGAATTGGTAATGGTTCCGTGTACCTCGGTGCCCTCGCCAATGATGCTGCGCTCAATGACTGCGTCCGCTGCTACATACTGCGGTGGGATGATGTCGCTCTTGGTGTAGATTTTCCAGTATTCCTCGTAGAGGTTGAACTCCGGAATGATATCGATGAGCTCCATGTTTGCTTCCCAGTAGGAGCCAAGAGTTCCGACATCTTTCCAGTAGCCGTTGTACTCGTAAGCAAAGATACGTTCCTGCTTGCCGTGGCAGTACGGAATGACATGCTTACCGAAGTCACAGCCCGGCTCCTCAGACATGGCAATAAGAGCTTCCTTCAGAGCCTTCCAGCTGAATATGTAGATACCCATGGAAGCCAGGTTGCTGCGCGGATGCGCCGGCTTCTCCTCGAACTCGGTGATGCGGTTATTGTCGTCGGTGATCACGATACCGAAGCGGCTTGCCTCTTCGATCGGCACCGGCATACATGCGATGGTGACATCTGCGTTGTTTGCTTTGTGATACTCCAGCATAACCTCGTAATCCATCTTGTAGATGTGGTCGCCGGAAAGGATCAGAACGTAGTCCGGATTGTAGCTTTCCATGTACTCCAGGTTCTGATAAATCGCATTTGCAGTACCGGTATACCAGTCACTGCCCTTGCTCCGCTCGTATGGAGGAAGAATGGTAACTCCTCCGACATTACGGTCTAAGTCCCACGGAATACCAATTCCGATGTGACTGTTCAGACGTAATGGCTGATACTGTGTTAAAACGCCAACTGTGTCAACGCCAGAGTTGATACAGTTGCTGAGCGGAAAGTCGATGATTCTGTATTTGCCGCCAAACGATACTGCCGGTTTTGCGACTTTTTGTGTTAATACTCCAAGGCGGCTGCCTTGTCCCCCTGCCAAAAGCATGGCAATCATTTCCTTTTTAATCACGTTATCACCTCGCTGTAGTGTTTTCTTGTGACTACCATTATACCACACATTTCAGAAATAGTGAACAAATAATTGTATTATTTTCAATAATTTTTGTACATTTTCCGACACTTTTTGCGCAATTTTTGTATTTGTCAATATATGGTATATTGAGAATTGGGTAACACAATTTATGCGGTTTTGTACTATCGTTTCCCGGATAGAGCCGAAAATGCGCGTATTTCGATATTTTCCTTGAATCACTTTATAAAATGAAGTATAATCTTGTTTAAGTATGCAAATAATGATATATCTGTTAAAAGATTGAAAAGAATGCAGATCAAAGGAGAAGTATTATGGATTTAGTTACTGTAAGAGAACTGTATAAAAACCGGGAAGCTTACCTGGATAAAGAGGTTTCCATAGGCGGCTGGGTGCGCAGCGTGCGTGCTTCCAAGGCCTTTGGCTTTATCGTAGTCAGCGACGGAACCTATTTTGAGACCCTGCAGGTGGTTTACCATGACACCATGGCAAACTTCGCGGAGATCAGCAAATTAAATGTAGGCGCTGCCATCATCGTAAAGGGTACCCTGGTTGCTACCCCGGACGCAAAGCAGCCATTCGAAATTCAGGCCACTGAGGTTTCTGTAGAAGGCCCGTCCGCTCCGGACTATCCGCTGCAGAAAAAGCGCCACACCCTGGAATATCTGCGTACCATCACCCATCTGCGTCCGCGCACCAACACCTTCCAGGCTGTATTCCGTGTACGTTCCCTGATCGCATATGCCATCCACCAGTACTTCCAGGAGCGTGACTTTGTATACGTTCATACCCCGCTCATCACCGGAAGTGACTGTGAGGGCGCAGGCGAGATGTTCCAGGTAACCACCATGGACTTAAACAGCATCCCAAAGAATGAGGACGGTTCTGTAGATTACACCAAAGACTTCTTCGCAAAACCGACCAACTTAACCGTAAGCGGCCAGTTAAACGGCGAGACCTACGCTATGGCGTTCCGCAACATCTATACCTTCGGACCGACCTTCCGCGCAGAAAATTCCAACACCACCCGCCACGCCGCAGAGTTCTGGATGATCGAGCCGGAGATGGCTTTCGCGGATCTGGAAGACAACATGGAAGTGGCTGAGGGCATGTTAAAATATGTCATCCGCTACGTTTTAGAGCATGCTCCGGAGGAGATGGCATTCTTCAATAACTTCATCGACAAGGGTCTGTTAGACCGCCTGAACAACGTGGTAAATTCTGAGTTCGGCCGTGTTACCTACACTGAGGCTGTTAAGATCCTGGAAGAGCACAACGACCAGTTCGACTACAAAGTATCCTGGGGCTGCGACCTTCAGACCGAGCACGAGCGTTTCCTGACCGAGCAGATCTTTAAGAAACCGGTATTCGTAACCGACTACCCAAAAGAGATCAAGGCCTTCTATATGAAGATGAATCCGGATGGAAAGACCGTTGCCGCAGTAGACTGTCTGGTACCGGGCATCGGTGAGATCATCGGCGGCAGCCAGCGTGAGGATAGCTTAGAGAAGCTGACCGCGCGCATGGACGAGCTTGGCTTAAAGAAAGAGGATTACCAGTTCTATCTGGATCTTCGCAAATACGGTTCTGCTCGCCACTCCGGTTTCGGCCTTGGCTTTGAGCGCTGCGTGATGTACTTAACCGGTATGGGCAACATCCGCGACGTCATCCCGTTCCCGAGAACCGTAGGCAACTGCGATCTGTAAATCAAATAATCCAATCCGTGCGTGTCGCTGACACGTTCTGGATTCGCAAAAACCTATGCGGGTATACTGTGCAGGATGAACTGCCGGCATACCCGCATTGTTGCTTCATCTCAGTTTTCATTTATAAGGAGATTTCCATGAAATTCATTCACATTGCCGATGTCCACTGGGGCATGAACCCGGACAGTGACCGGCCCTGGAGCCGCGAACGCGCCCAGGCCATCCGCGACAGTTTTGCGGAGGTCGTGCGTCAGGCTAAACTGCGGGACGCGGACTGCCTCTTCATTGCCGGAGACCTGTTTCACCGCCAGCCGCTCCTGCGGGATTTAAAAGAGGTCAACTACCTGTTCTCCACCATTCCGGGCGTGCGGGTGGTCATCATTGCCGGAAACCATGACCGCATCCGCTCCAACTCCGCGCTCATGAGCTTCACCTGGTGTCCCAATGTCACCGTCCTCATGTCCGAGGACTTAAGTTCCATTTATTTTAAGGACTTAAACCTGGAGGTGCACGGTTTCTCCTACCATACCGCAGAGATTAACGAGGCACGGTTAAACGGCATCAAGGCGCCGGATGACGGCCGCATTCATGTACTGCTGGCCCACGGCGGCGATGCCTCCCACCTTCCGTTAGATAAAGGAGGTCTGGCCCGCACCGGTTTTTCCTATGTGGCGCTGGGCCACATTCACAAGCCGGAACTGGCGCCGGATTTTTCCTACGCTTATCCCGGTTCCTTAGAGCCGTTGGACAAAACAGAAACCGGCGCCCACGGCATGGTGGTGGGTGAGATCCAGCCGACATCCGGCCAGGTCATCTCCCTGGAATTTGTTCCGGTAGCGCGCACCCAGTACATTCCGCTGGTGGTCCATGTCACACCGGCCACCACCAACGGCGAGCTGTGCGACCGTATCACCGATGCTGTAAAAGAGCGCGGCATGGAACATATCTACCGGTTCCGCATCCGCGGCATGCGCGACCCGGACGTTACCTTTGACTTAGAACCGCTAGAGCGCCGCCTGCAGATTGTGGAAGCGGTGGATGAATCGGAGCCACAGTACGATTTCTGCCAGCTGTTTGCGGAACATCCCAGTGATATGATTGGTTTTTATATTCAGGCGTTTCAGAAGAACGATCCAAGCCCGGTTGAGAAAAAGGCGCTGTATTACGGGATCGATGCTCTGCTGCGCACAACAGACGAGAGGAGTTAAACCATGCGGATACTGGATTTACATATCGACGGATTCGGCAAATTCCATGACCTCTCCGTCTCTTTCGATCAAGATTTAAACGTGGTTTACGGCAAGAACGAAGCCGGAAAATCCACCCTGCACACCTTCATCCGCTGCATGCTTTTTGGTCTGGAGCGGGGACGTGGGCGTGCTGCCCGCGGGGACCTTTACAGCAAATATGAGCCCTGGCAGAACAAGGCCGTTTACGGCGGCCGGATGCGGGTGGAGAAGGACGGTGTCATCTACCGTCTGGAACGAAACTTCCAGAAGGACCAGAAGTCTTTTGTGATCGTCAATGAAACCGCAGGCAAAGAAGTGGAGCCCACCAAGGGTTTCCTGGATTTTCTTCTGGGGGGCCTCACGGAGACGGCTTATAACAATACCATCAGCATCGGGCAGCTCAAATGCGTGACGGAAGGCGGCATGGTGACGGAACTTCGAAACTACATTGCCAACATGAACACCACCGGCAACCTTTCTCTGAATATCACGAAAGCTACTTCTTATTTAAAGAACCGGCGCAAGGAGTTTGAGCGCCAGCTCACCCCGGAGGCCGCCCGCACCTACACTGCACTGCTGACCGAGATCAAAAACATTGAAAAAGAGATTTCCGCTCCGGAATACGAGAACCAGCTCCAGACCTATCAAAATCTGCGCTCCCAGGTGAAGAACCAGCTTTCCGAGAAACAGACGGAACGCGAGACTCTGCTTCAGAAGATTGCCAAAGGGCGTCAGGCACTGGACGGGGCGCAGTTTACCGATGAGGCATCCATCCACGCATATCAGGAGAACGCTCGGAACACCTATGCCCATTATAAGGAATTAGCGGACGCAACCTCCCACAAAGGCCGGGCCATACTTCCGGTTGTTATGCTGGTGCTGGCCGTTTTCTGCGCGCTGGGAGCCGGAGCGCTGGGATTTTTCAGTTCCCAGACTCTGGATCCGGTTGTGTCCGGAACCGGTGCCTTGATTTCCGTATCCACCGGCGTGGCCCGCTACACGGTGGGGCTCATCTGCGGGTTAAGTGCCGCGGCTGTCTTCTTCTTTGCGGTAGGGCTCATTTTCTTTATGAAGAACCGCAGCTTAAAACAGGAATTTTCCATGACAGAAAAGCTGCTGCAGGAGATTTTCTCCCGCCATCTGGGAGATTCCTCCATTTCAGAAGAGGCCATGACTGCCTTTGAAAGCCGCATGGAGGAATTTGTCCGGTTAAGCCAGGTTCTGGAACGCTCCGAGCAGTCCGTGAAAGAACAGGCCTCCGAGATCACCGCCCTCCAGGAGAAGGAAACAAACTGTGATGATGCCATCTCCCGCCAGCAGAAGGCCCAGTGGGAGCTGGAGAAAAAACTGGATCATCTGGCACACTGCAAGGACCAGACGGAATCCTTAAAACAGGTTCTGGCGGAGAATGACCACATCCGCGAGGAGATTACTGCCATCGACCTGGCCCTGGAAACCATGACCGGGCTTTCCGGCACCATCCGGGATTCCTTCGGACTATACCTGAACAAGACCGCTTCAGATTTGATTTCCGGTATCACCGGCGGCATCTACGACAGCATGAGCGTCGATGAAAACCTGAATGTGTTCATGAACACCCGCACCCGCCTGGTTCCGGTCGAGCAGGTATCCAGCGGCACCATGGACCAGATCTACCTGGCATTGCGCCTCGCCGCCGCCAAGCTCATCCAGCCGGAAGGCGATTACATGCCGCTGATCTTTGATGACAGCTTTGTACTCTACGATGAAGACCGGCTGCACACCGCGCTGAAATGGCTGAAAAAAGCATATCCGGGGCAGATCATCATCTTTACCTGCCACCAAAGAGAGGCTCAGATGATGACCGCGGACCAGATTGCGTATCATCTGGTGACGATGTAGAAATAGCAATTTAGGGACGGATCTGCTAAAGGTCCGGAACTTCGGACCTTTAGTGGGTTTTGTAATTCAAATTTTACTGCCGCAAAATTGAGAAATCCGGCGTATAAATCATATCCTCTTTCGCCGCTTCCTTTTCCAAAAACATGATCATATAGATTGGATAATAGGTAATTTTATCTGTTGTGCTCACATTTTCATTGCACAGTACCAGTCCCTGCGGAATATCATAGTTCTCTGCCGCAAGCACATTGCTCAAGGCCGCATGTCTTGTGTAACCTTTTCCTGATTTGACTTCTAACGGCAGAACTTTCTCTTTATATTCTACCAGAAAATCCAATTCTCCCATTTTCTTACTATTATAATAGTAGAGATCAAATCCATGGGTACGCAGTTCCTGGGCTATGACATTTTCATAGACGGAACCAAAATTAATGTCCACTTCCCGGTTCAGAATTCGAAGCTGCAATCCATCCATATACATAGATGCAAGCAGACCAACATCGGATGCGAACAATTTAAACAGATTCGTGGCTCTTGAAAGAAGCAGCGGCAGCGCCGGTTCTGAGGCACAATACACTGGAAGCGCCACTCCGGCCTCCTTCAGCCAGATGAAACTGTTCTCGTATCTTGAAAACTTGAAATTCTCATTCAGATTTTTCAGAATAAAACGTTTATTCTTCTGATTCAGTTCGCTCGGAATCAGGGTAAATATTTCTTCCAGATATAATTTATGTTCCGGGTCGTATTTGGCAATATCTTTTTTGTAAAGCCGGACAATTCCCTTCTGGATCTCCTCCACCAGTTTCAGATTGTTGGTTTTCAGAAATGTATTCACCGCTTCCGGCATACCTCCAACAATCAGATACAGCCGGAACAGTTCCATCATTTTCTCATGAACAAGCCCATCTACCGGGGTCTTCTCTTCATAGCACTGGCGTAATACTGTTAAAATGTGTTCGGAAACTCCGTTTGCTCTGCAAAATTCCTCAAAATCCAACGGATACATTTCAAACACATCCATGTAGCCAACCGGAATGGAACGAATATCTTTTAACTCCACCCCCAGCAGTGAACCACTTAGAAGGTACTGGTAACTTCCCTCCTCGACAAGAAACTTCACCGCCGTTACAATTTCCGGGCATTCCTGAACCTCATCAAAGAAAATGATGGTCTTTCCTTTTTCCAGAGGTACATCCGTTAATGCTGAAATGCGAAGCAGAATATCCCTGCTGTTCGCGGCTCCCTCAAACAGTTTTCTGGCATTTTCATTTTCCAGAAAATTGAGTTCCACCAGATTTTTCCCTGCTGTTTTCGCATACTGCCGGATCACAAACGTTTTCCCCGTCTGCCTCGCCCCGGTAATCAAAAGTGCTTTATTCTGTGTCTCAAAAAAGTGCCGGATTTTATCTTCCATTTTCCGTTTCAGCATCACGTCACCCTCTCCAAATCTTCTTTTTATTCTATTATGGCACAGCCATTTTTATCGCGCAATCCATTTGTCCGTTTTTCCACAACTTTTTATGCTTATTTTGTCCGCTTTTCCAATATGTATTCATACATTTTTGTCCGCTTTTCCAGGAAGTAACGATATGTGAAAACGCAAAGATCCGGACGTTTGTACGCCCGGATCTTTTTTGATACTACGTAACTGTTCAGTACCCTCACAGTTACGATACTACATCTTTACTTTTAGAACACAATCCGCACCGTGGTTCCCTCCCCCAGTGCGCTCTTTAATTCCACCTTTGCCTTATGGTAAATGGCTCCATGCTTTACAATGGAAAGTCCCAGTCCGGTTCCGCCGATCTGGCGGGAGTGGCTCTTATCCACCCGATAGAAGCGTTCGAAGATGCGCTCCTGGTCGTCCACCGGGATGCCGATGCCATCATCTTCTACGGTCAGTACCGGATGGTCTTTGATGGTGGCCACGTTGACTTCCACTTCTCCGAAGGGCTTGTTGTACTTGATGGCGTTGTCGCAGAGGTTGTAGATCATCTCGTCGAGAATCTGCGGATTGCCGTTTACTACAGTTGGTTTGCCGGTCATCATCAGGGTGATCTGGTTTTTCTTGGCCACATCCTGCAGGCGTCTTACCACATCGGAGGCAATCATGTGCAGATCCACCGGCCGCTTTTCCAGCTGGACTTTTTCTTCATCCAGCTGGGACAGGCGGATGATATCGCCCACCAGGGTGATAAGGCGCTGTGCCTCCTGATAAATCTTGCCGGAGAATCGTCCCATATCGGATGGCTGAACCAGTCCATTCATCATGATTTCCGCATAACCGGAAATGGAAGTGAGCGGTGTTTTCAGCTCATGGGAGACATTGGCGGTGAATTCCCGGCGCAGTTCCTCGCGGCTCTGCTGCTCGGTTACATCGAGAATGACTACGACAGCACCGCTGCGGCCATTGCTCTCTGCCACCGGATTTGCCATAATCTGGTAATGGCGGTTTCCCACATCCAGCATCTGCTCACAGTGGGTACCTTTCAGTGCGCCATCTACCACCTGGCGGAAATTCTCGGAGCGGTTCAGGCTGATGATATTGACGTTCGCCTGGTGTCCTGTGACGGTTTCCATTTTTGTGCCAGCTGCGCAGGCTTGTGCATCCGTGCTGCCTGCCCGCTGTCCTGCGCCTGCGTTTCCGGCAGCTCCGGCCGAATAGTCATGTCCATCTGCCTGCTCCACCGGAATTCCCAGCAGCCTCAACGCACTCTTATTATAGGACATCACATCGCCCTTGCTGTCCACCACAATGAAACCTTCCCGCATGTTCTCGGTAATAGCAGTAAACTCTTCCTGCTTTTCCCGCAGTATTTCCATCTGCTGCCGGATGGTTTCTTTCTGCTTTTCCAGGCGGCGCACCAGTGGGGCCAGTTCATCGTAAACCTCACCGGCCTTCGGATCATCCGGGTCCATCTCATTGATCGGTGCCACGATCCGCTTCGTCTGAAACTCGGCCAGGATCAGGACGCCAAGTACGATCAGAATACCCATGGCAATCATAACCGGAATAGTATGTACTACCGTGGCCAGCGCGCTCTTTGTGGTGCTGGCTACGCGGATGACGCTGCCATCGTCCAGGCGGGCTGCGTAATAGTAGGTCTGCTCAGCCAGCGTGTGAGAGGTGCGGACACTCTCTCCGCGTCCGTTTTTCAGCGCCGCCGCAATCTCCGGCCGGTCTTTATGATTTTCCAGGCTCTCGCTGTCTGCGAAGCTGTCATAAAGGACTTCTCCATCCGGGCTGACCCAGGTGATGCGGTTGACACTGTTGCCGTCACCCCGGCTCTTTAAATGTGCAAGGTACTCTTCCCCGGACACATCCATGGCGGACTCCAAGTAACGAACCTCGGTCATAACAGACTGGCGCATCTGGGTCTGTAAGTCCTGGCATAAAAGCAGGGCTGTGATGAGCGCTGATAGCGCCATGGCAAGAAGTGCTACCAGACACAGATTCCAGTAGATTTTTCGTTTGATCTTCATGTTTCCGATTCCTCCAGCTTGTAGCCGACTCCGCGGATGGTCTCGATACAGCGGCTGGCCTCTCCCAGCTTCTGCCGTAATGTCCGGATATGGACATCCACCGTGCGGGTCTCACCGTCAAAATCATATCCCCATATTTTCGATAACAGCTGATCTCTGGTTAAGACCATGCCTTTGTTTTCCATCAGGTAACAGAGCAGTTCAAATTCCTTGAAGGTCAGCGCTACATTTTTGCCGTCCACTGTCACCACATGGCGGTTCAGGTCCACATGGATGGGACCGGCGCTGCAGGTATCGCTTCGCTGTTCCGGCTCCGTACGGCGAAGCAGCGCGCGCACTCTGGACACCAGCTCCATCATGCCAAAGGGCTTTGGTATGTAATCATCCGCACCGCTGTCCAGGCCCACGACTTTGTCATACTCCGTTCCCTTGGCTGTCAGCATGATGACCGGGAGCCGTTTTGTGGGGCCGGCATCCCGTAACTTTTTTAAGATGCTCAGGCCGTCCTCGTCGGGCAGCATGATGTCAAGGAGCACCAGGGACGGATATTCCTGCTTCATGGCATTCCAGAAATCCTTCGCGCAGGGGAAACCCTTTGCGGTAAGACCCGTGGTCTGCAGCGTGTAGATTACCAGTTCCCGAATGCTTTCATCGTCTTCAACCAGATAGATCATTGTACTCTCCTTCTATTCCAGATGGGTTCCCGTGATGGAATACTCCACCCACTCCGCAATGTTTGTCGCGTGGTCTCCGATCCGCTCAAAATATTTGGCGATCATCAGCATATCGATGCAGAACTCGCCCAGTTTTTCGTCGTTGTTCCCGGCACTCAGCATGCCGATCAGCTCCTGCTTTACCTTGTCAAAAAGGTCATCCACCACATCATCGTACTGGACCACCTCTTTTGCAATGTTCAAATCCCGTTTCACATAAGAATCAATACTCTGTGTCACCATGCGCATGGTAGCATCTGCCATGTCGCGGATGTGAAGTCGGCTCTTTGCGTCACGGTCATCTACAAAGCCGCAGATCTCCGCGATGTCAGACGCCTGGTCACCGATACGTTCCATATCGGAAATCATCTTTAACGCGGAAGAAACCTGGCGCAGATCCTTTGCTACCGGCTGCTGCTGCAGCAGAAGGCGCATGCACAGACTCTCAATTTCCCGCTCTTTCTGGTCGATTTCATGGTCGGCCTTATAAACCTCGTTGGCAAAATCGCCCTCGCCCATCAGGGTGCGGGACGCATAGGAAATGGCGTCCTCACAGAGGGCACCCATGCGGATCAGCTCCACATTCAACAGCTCCAGCTGTTCATCAAACCGGTTACGCATATCAACCAAACCTCCCCGTAATGTAATCTTCTGTCTTCTTGTTCTTCGGCATGGAGAAGATCTGCTCGGTCTCACCGAACTCGATCACTTCGCCCAACAGGAAGAAGGCGGTCTTGTCGGAGATACGCGCTGCCTGCTGCATATTGTGGGTTACCATGACGATAGTATAATCTTTTTTCAGTTCCACCGCAAGGTCTTCGATCTTGGAAGTGGAGATCGGGTCCAGCGCGGAGGTCGGCTCATCCATCAGAAGCACCTCCGGCTGTACAGCCAGGGCTCTTGCAATGCACAGACGCTGCTGCTGTCCACCGGAAAGTCCCAGGGCACTCTTTTTTAAGCGGTCCTTTAACTCATCCCAGATGGCTGCGTCCCGCAGGGATTTCTCTACAATATCATCGAGCTGCGCTTTGGAGCGGATACCGTGGGTACGCGGGCCATAGGCAATGTTGTCGTACACGCTCATCGGGAACGGGTTCGGCTTCTGGAATACCATACCCACTCGCTTGCGCAGAAGGTTGATATCCATATCCCCGTAGATGTCCTCGCCATCTAACAGAATGCTTCCGGTGATGCGGCATCCCTCTACCAGGTCATTCATGCGGTTTAAGGATTTTAATAAGGTAGATTTGCCGCAGCCGGACGGGCCGATGAAGGCCGTGATCTCGTTGGCCTGGATGTTTAAGTTAATGCCTTTTAAGGCTTTGAAGTCGCCGTAATATAATTCCATGTTGCTGATTGTCAGCTTATCCATAATGTTCTCCTTTTAAGCAGCCTTTCCGGATACTTTCTTTGCGATGAATCCGGATACTGCGTTGATACAAACCACAATAACCAGAAGCACGACTGCGGTAGCGTAAGACTGGTTGGTGTAAAGTCCTTCATTGGTCAGCACGTACATGTGCACTGCCAGGGTTCGGCCAGAGCCGAATAAGTTGGATGGAATGCCTGCAACCGTTCCCGCTGTATACATCAGTGCCGCGGTCTCGCCTACAATACGGCCAACCGCCAGAATGATACCTGCCAGAATTCCAGGTACTGCAGATGGCAGAACTACCTGGAAAACGGTGCGGAGACGTCCGGCCCCCAGACCGAAGCTTCCTTCCCGGTAAGAATCCGGGACTGCTTTCAGGGCCTCCTCCGTGGTTCTCATGATCGTTGGAAGGATCATGATCGCCAGCGTCATGGCGCCGCCTAAGATGGTGTAAGACCAGCCCAGGGCCACCACGAACAAAAGAAATCCAAACAGGCCATAAACTATGGACGGAATGCCGGTCAGGGTCTCAGCGGTAATCCGCACGATGCTCACCAGCCGGTTGCCGCGTTTGGCGTATTCCACCAGATAGATGGCCGCGAAAATGCCAAGAGGAACCGCGATCAGCAGGGAGAGCCCTGTCATGATCACCGTATTGACCAGAGCCGGCATCAGGGATACATTTTCTGTGGTGTATTCCCACGCGAAAAGGCTCGGGGTCAGGTACGGGATTCCCTTGATCAGAATATAAGCAATCAAAAACAGTAATGTCATCACCGTCAGAAGCGCTGACACTGATACCAGGATCAGGAGGAGCAGCGACAGCGGGCTGCGTTTATAAGACTTAAGCCGCTGCCCGATGGTCTGCCGGTTGATGGCCTGAACTTCTATATTTTTCTTTTCCATAGCTGCTTCCATTACGCATTCGCCTTTCTGCTGATAATTGAGAACGACAGGTTAATGATCAGAATGAATACGAAGAGGACTACCGCCGTGGCGATCAGCGCTTCCCGGTGTAAGTCCGTCGCGTATCCCATTTCCAGTACAATGTTCGCTGTCATGGTGCGGACACCTTCCAGAATTCCTTTTGGCATACGCGCCTGGTTTCCGGCTACCATGATGACAGCCATGGTCTCACCGATGGCGCGGCCCACACCCAGGATCACACCGGCCAGAATACCGGATTTTGCAGCCGGGAGCGTGGCAAAGAATACGCTGCGCTCATGGCTGGCACCCAGGGCCAGGGAACCCTCGTAATAGCTGGACGGCACTGCGTTGATGGCAGATTCCGATACGCCGATGATGGTCGGCAGGATCATAATGCCCAGCAGGATGGAGGCCGTCAGCATGCTCTTTCCGCTTCCGCCAAAGAGCTGGGAAACCACCGGGACGATCACCACCATGCCGAAGAATCCGTATACGACGGAAGGAATGCCTGCCAGCAGGTCGATGGCCGGTTTGACCACTTTGTAAATGCGTCTCGGGCAGAACTTTGACATGAAGACCGCGGTTAAAATCCCGATCGGCACACCAATGATCACGGCACCCGCTGTTACATAAATGCTGCCCAGGATCATCGGCAGAATGCCGTACAGGTCATTGCCCGGTTTCCATTTCTCACCAGCCAGGAACTGGAACACGCCAATCTTTCCGATGGCCGGAATGCCGTTTGCGAAAAGGAAGACGCAGATCATGGCCACACACAGAATGGACACGCACGCACTGAGTAAAAATACCAGATGCATCAGCTGTTCTTTCAGATTTTTCATAGTTCTCACTTTCCTTCTTATTAAAAAAGCAGAGCAGCGGATTTTTTCACTTTCGCTGCCCTGCCAAACTCGGTAATCGTTACTGAACGTCTGCCCAGTCGGTGATCTCACCGGTGAAGATGTCTTTTACGTTCTCGCTGGTCAGCTCGGTAACCGGGCTATCATTGTTGACTACGACTGCGATACCATCCATAGCAATGACGGTCGGGGTCAGGCCAGCTTCCAGCTCGCTGTCCTTTAAGTCTCTGGATGCCATACCGATATCGCATACACCCTCGATTGCGGAAGTCATACCAGTGGTGGAATCAGACTGCTGAACTTCAATCTCTACATCCGGGTTTACTGCTGCATAAGCCTCTTTCAGCTTTTCCATAACCGGAGTTACGGAAGAAGAACCAGCTACAACAACCTTGCCCTTTAAACCGGAAGCGGTGTAAGCACCCTCGTTGCCCTGGCTGATGTAACCGTTATCCTCAACAACCTTCTGGCCATCCTCGCTCATGATGAACTTGATGAAGTCAGATGCAACATCACTTAAGCCCTCTTTGACTGCGATGTTGAACGGACGTGCTACCTTGTACTCGCCAGCTTTGATCGCATCGACGGTTGCCTCAGCGCCGTCAATGTCAACTGCTTTTACGGTGTCATTTAAGGAACCCAGGGAAACATATCCGATTGCGCCCTTGTTGCCTGCGATGGTAGTCATCATAACGGAGGTGCTGTTGGTGATTTCTGCATCCTCGGTGGTGTTATCTACTTTCTCGCCAGCGTCGTTCTTGGTCTCGATACCGAACAGCTCGATGAAAGCGCCTCTGGTGCCGGAACCATCCTCACGGGATACTACGGTGATCGGGCCCTCTGCCTTGCCGCCAGCCGGCTCGGTGGTCTCTGCCTTCGTGTCAGCTGCTGAACTTGCTGCCTCGGTTGCTGCTGCGGTAGTCTCTGCCGGCTTGCTGCCACCGCAAGCGGTCAGACTCGCGATTGTCATACCCATTGCTAATACCATTGCTAATGTTTTCTTCATAATACTTTCTCTCCTCTTCTCTCTGTTTATGAATACTCTCTGTTACGTTCTATGTTATTGTGGTTTTGTAACTATTCAGTAGGTCTGCGCATTCACTGCGCTGACCGTATGAAAACATGGGCTTGCAGGCAAAAATCCCATTGCCGAAGGCAATTTTCAATGGATTTTTGCCCGTAACTGTGAGGGTACTGAACAGTTACGGAGTTTCGATGTTCTCCATCTCTCAACCACAACTGCATTGTAAAATCTGAATGTAAAATCAAAAAGAGGGGGAATGTAAAATCGGTGTAAAACCGTTTAACAATAGAAAAAAGTCCGTGAAGCCGCATTTTCTGCGGCCTCACGGACCTGTAATATTTTACCTGTGTAATTATTCGTACAGCGGATATTTCTCGCACAGCTTGGTTACTTCGCCGCGGATGTAATCTGCCTTGTTCTCGAAATCGGTTGCTGCCAGCCAGATGCACTCTGCGATCTTCGGCATATCCTCTTCCTTTAAGCCGCGGGTAGTAACAGCCGGGGTTCCGATGCGGACACCGGAGGTTACGAACGGGCTTCTCGGCTCATTCGGAACAGTATTCTTATTCAGGGTAATGAAGACTTCATCACAACGGTTCTGAAGCTCCTTACCGGAGATGTCCATGCCGCGCAGGTCTACTAACATTAAGTGGTTGTCAGTGCCGCCGGTTAAGAGCTTGAATCCACGCTCTACCAGTGCTGCGGCCAGTGCCTTTGCATTCTTGCGAACCTGCTTCTGGTACTCGGTGAACTCTGGCTTTAATGCCTCGCCCAGGCAGACTGCCTTTGCAGCGATGACATGCTCTAACGGGCCGCCCTGGGTTCCCGGGAAGATGGCCTTGTTGAAGTTGAACTTGTCAGCGGACTCCTTGCTTGCCAGGATCATGCCGCCTCTCGGTCCGCGCAGGGTCTTGTGGGTGGTGGTGGTTACCACGTCTGCGTACGGGATCGGGCTCATATGCTCGCCTGCTGCGACCAGACCGGCGATGTGCGCCATATCTACCATTAAATATGCGCCAACCTTATCTGCGATCTCACGGAATTTCTTGAAATCAATCTCTCTTGCGTATGCGCTGGCACCTGCAAGGATCAGTTTCGGCTTGTGCTCAACAGCCAGGCGCTCTACCTGATCGTAATCCAGATAGCCTTCGTCGTTTACACCGTAGGATACGATGTTGAAATAAAGGCCGGAAAAGTTAACTGGGCTTCCATGGGACAGGTGACCGCCATGGTCAAGGCTCATGCTCAACACAGTGTCTCCCGGTTTTAACATAGCCAGGAATACTGCCATATTTGCCTGTGCGCCAGAGTGCGGCTGAACGTTTGCGTACTCACAGCCAAACAGCTTCTTTGCGCGCTCAATTGCGATCGTCTCCACTACATCAATGTACTGACATCCTCCATAATAACGCTTTCCGGAATAACCCTCTGCGTATTTGTTGGTCAGTACGGTTCCCATTGCCATCATGACCGGCTCAGACACGATGTTCTCGGAAGCGATCAGCTCCAGATTTCTTCTCTGACGTGCGGCTTCCTGCTCAATTGCTTTGCCGACTTCCGGGTCATAGTTTTCGATAAATTTCATTACCTCATTCACCATGGGCTTTGTCTCCTTTTCCGCAAATGCCCTCTCTCTGATACTCTCCAGGCATTTGCTTTCCTTTGTTATAATGCGGTTTCGATAAATGGAACTGCCACGTTGTGACAAAGGCACTGGGGTTGCCAGCGCCTTCGCGGTTATTTACGGTCGATTATAGTACAGCGTTTTGAAAGTGTCAAGCAATTATCACACTTTACCAATATTGTACGAAACTTTTGGATATACAGAATATCTGATTCCGGTCTGCCTTTCAGGCATGCAGTTTGTAAGCTCTTACCACAATCTGCAGCGTCCGGTTTCCATTGTATTCATTGATATCCGGATAGTAAATGACGTCAATGCTCCGGCTGTTCTTCGCTTCCTCCACAAATTTGTCAGCCTCCGTGAATACCATGGCTTCCATGGGGCGGCCCTGCTCGGTCACCACGGTCATGCGGACTGCGTTGTTGTTGCGGCCGATGGCCCGCAGGCTGCGGATGCGGAGGTTCTTCTGGGCGAACTGGGGCTTTTCATTGCCCTGGCCGAAGGGCTCCAGGCTTTTCAGCTCGTTCACCAGCGCTTCTGATATGTACTCTAACGGCATTGCCACGTCGATCCAGATCTTCGGAATGAAGTCTTCCTTCGTGAGGGTGGACTGCTCGTTTAAGCGGCGGCGGAACTCCTCTACATTCTCTTCTTTTAAGGAAAAACCGGCTGCCATGGGGTGACCGCCAAATTTCAGCAGGAGCTCCTGCACACCGCACAGAGCCTTGTACATGTGATAACTTTCAATGGAGCGCCCGGAACCCTTCACGCAGTCCTCGCCCTTTGTCAACACGAAAGAGGGCTTGTTGTAGGCTTCCCGCACCCGGCCGGCAATGATCCCGGCCAAAGATTCATGACAATCCGGCAGATAAACCACCAGCACATCATCGTCTGCAAGCTCGGTATCCACTTGTTCAAAGGCCTGCTCCATGCCGGCCTGGGTCATGTCTTTGCGCTCTTCATTCAGAAGTTTTAACTCGGCCGCCATTTCCTCGGCGCGGGAGCTGCGCTGCATTTCCTGGCCCAGACACTTCTCCAGAAGCCCGGTCATGCTTCCGCTGGCATTCGGTTCCTCACAAAGCAGCAGCTCCAGCGCCAGCTGCGCGGTCTTTAACCGTCCGCTGGCATTCAGGCACGGTCCGATGACAAATCCAATGTGGTACGCAGTCAGGTTGTAGATATCCAGTCCGCAGGCCTCCACCAGGGCACGCAGTCCGGCACTGGCAGTGTGGGGGATCTGTTTTAAACCCCAGCGCACGATGATGCGGTTCTCGTCCTGCAGCTTCATGACATCCCCCACGGTGGCGATTGCCGCAAACTCCAGCATGTCTTTCCATTCCTGCGCTGGAATACCGCTCTGCTCATAGAGCACCTGCACCAGCTTGTAGGCCACCACACCGCCGCAGATCCCGGCAAACGGGTAGGAGCAGTCGTCCCGGTGTGGATTCACCACCGCGTCCGCTTCTGGCAGAACCTGACTGCCATCCTCCGCCCGGACCACTTCGTGGTGATCTGTCACGATGACGGTCATGCCAAGCTCTTTCGCCAGGCGCACCTGCTCCAGGGCCGCAATGCCGTTATCGCAGGTAACGATGGTGTCAATCCCGTCTTCCTTCGCCTTGCGGATAATGGATTCGTTGATGCCGTAGCCGTCCCGGATACGCTCCGGGATCTGGTAGTCCACATGACCGCCACACCGGGTCAGCCCCCGGTAAAGCAGGTAGGTAGAGCATACGCCGTCGATATCGTAGTCACCCACAATGCGGATGCAGGCGCCCGCCCGAATTTTCTCCAGAATCAGAGATGCTGCCTTGTCCATGTCTTTCATGAGATGGGGATCGTAAAGCTGGTCCAGGGTGCCATTTAAATAACGGTCAATGGCTTCCTCCCCCTCCACATCCCGGTTCCTTATGATGCGGGCTGTGACCGGGCTGATATGAAACCGGGCGGCAACCGCGTTAAAATCCGCCCGCTTGGTCTGCAGCATCCAGATGGATTCCTGATGATTTCTCATATATATAACAATTCCTTTCGTAAACCAGACTGTAACCGTGCAAGCACGCTTCTGGCTCTCTTGCACTCGTTGCATTATATCATAGATGCGGTTTCATTTCCACGAACAACTTTCCGCATTGCATTCAGCCCCCCAATGGGATATACTGTTACTGTTCCGGCAAAACTTTCAATATACGATATGGTTTTGCCCACACGCAATTACTAAAGGAGAAACTTAGGTATGAGTAACAATAAAGAAAAATCCGACTCCGGCAACTTCCTGGTCCAGGGAAGCATTCTGGCCGCTGCCGGTATCATTGTCCGGTTTATCGGACTGCTCTACAAGATTCCCATGACCCGGGCTATCGGAGATGAGGGAATCGGCTATTACAACACTGCATACGAAATCTACAACATTGGACTGATCCTGTCCTCCTACAGTCTGCCGCTGGCTATTTCCAAGCTGATTGCGGCACGGCGCGTGCACGGGAAGAATCAGGATGTGCAGCGGGTCTTTAAGGCCGGACTGCTTTTTGGCCTTGTGGCCGGCGGCCTGATGACACTGTTTTTACTGTTTGGCGCAGACTGGATCACCGTTCACATCTTCAACAGCCCCAACAGTGCCCTGCCGTTAAAGGTTATGGCACCTACCATTCTGGTCTTTTCCATTATGGGCGTGGTGCGCGGCTACTTCCAGGGGCTGGGCAACATGGTGCCGACCTCCATTTCCCAGGTCATTGAGCAGGTGGTAAACGCCGTCATCAGCGTAGCTGCCTCCTTCGCTTTCATGCACTGGTTCGCGAACCGGGAAACTCCGGCGGCCTACGGTGCTGCGGGCGGTACCCTGGGTACCCTTTCCGGTGCACTGGCTGCTTTCGTGTTCCTGACTTTGCTGATGTTTTTATACCGGAAGCAGAACGCCAAAACCCTGCGGCGTCCCCAGGCCGACCGCCTGGAGAGCTGGAATCATGTATACACAGCACTGTTCCTGACCCTGACTCCGATCATCCTCAGCCAGTTTGTGTATCAGTTAAGCGGTTCTGTGGATAACTCCATGTTCGGCTTCCTGATGAGTGGAAAAGGTCTCACCGAGAAAGAACGTCTTTCCCTGCTGGGCATTTACGGCGGCAAGTACCGCCTGCTTTCCAACGTGCCGGTGGCGGTGGCTTCTTCCCTTGGAACTTCCATGATTCCGAGCATTGTGCGCTCCCGGGCCCAGAAGAACCGCACCGATGTCATGTACAAGATCCGCCTGACCATCAAGTTCAATATGCTGATTGCCATTCCCTGTGCATTCGGTATGGCAGCACTGGCTTCTCCGGTTCTGCGGCTTATCTTCCGTGACAGCCGGGACCTCACCCGGAACCTGCTGATGTTAGGAGCTCCGGCCGTCATTTTTTTCTCCCTCTCCACCGTCACCAATGCGGTGCTTCAGGGAATTGACCTGATGAGAAAATCCGTCACCCACTCCGCCATCTCTCTGGTGGTGCATGCGGCACTGGTATATGTGATGTTAAAGTATTTAAACTGGGGCGTGTATGGCCTGGTTATCGGCAATGTAACCTTTGCTCTGGTCGTATGCGTGCTGAACTGGCATGCCATTGGAAAAGCCCTGCGTTACCGTCAGGAGGTAAAAACTACATTCCTGCTGCCCTGTGCCTGCGCGGCTGTCATGGGCGTAATCGCGTTCCTGGTCTACTCGCTGGTCAATAAAGTGACCGGTTACTACCAGATCGGACTTCTGATCAGTATTCCGGTGGCCATGGTTGTCTACGGAGTCCTGATCGTACTGACCAGAGCCGTGACTGCGGAGGAGCTGCCGGATATGCCGTTTGGCATGCGGATTCTGCGGCTGTGCCGGAAATTTCATTTAATGTAAAAAGATCAAAAAAATCCTGTACCAGAAGTGTAACTCACTTACATCTCTGATACAGGATTTTTTATGTTCACGCGTTGCTCCGTTCCACGCTCCGCACCGTCCACAGCACAAACAACACAGCCAGCACCATCTGCAGCGCCATGCTCACGCCCATCCAGTGGCTGATGAGGGGATTGTCTGCCTGGTTGCCGAACCAGGTTCCTACCTGCGCCCAGCTCTGGTTACCGGCCGTCAGCCGTCCGATGACCTGGGCGAAGGTGGCAATGGGATTCACCAGCAGCACATATAAAAGACTGCCGGATCCACTGCTCACGCCGCCGGATTCCGCGGATGTCAGATACTCCCCGATCCGCATCTGGTTGATGTAGGTAACCAGAAAGTTGATGCCGTAGGTTCCGGCTGTCAGCACCGCCGTCACCGCGTAAGCAGCTACCGTAGCCGCCGTGGTCCGGCGAAACAGCGCCGAACAGCACAGGCCGATGCTTCCCATGAACACCGCCGCCGCAAAAAAACAGCACACCAGAAGGATCAGGTCCGATGCCATCACGCCGCCGTAGACAAACACCATAGCCAGGATTGGAAGGCTGGATACTACCATCAGGAACATGGTGCCCAGGGCCGCCTCCAGCTTGCCCAGCACAATATCCGCCGGGGTCATGCAGGTGGTCAGCATCAGATCCAGGGTCTGGCGCTCCCGCTCCCCGCTGATGCTTCCCGCCGTCACCGCCGGCATGATGAGGATCAGCATCAGAAATTCCAGGGATGCCACAAACATGTAGAGATCCAGAAATCCCGTGTACTGCACCTCCGCCGTCAGCCGTACCTGAGCCAGGGCTGAGTACATGTTTAACAGTGCCACCAGAGCCAGGATCCCGTTAAACACCAGGAGCACCAGCGCCAGCTTAAAGCTTCTGGCACTCACCATGCATTCCCGTTTATAGACCGGATTCGTCTTCATAGGACAACACCACCTTTTCCTCATTGTGATCCGTGATCCGCATAAAGATCGACTCCAGGCTTCCCGGCTCCCGCATAAAGCCGCGCACCGGAATGCCGGCCTCGATCATCTGCTTTAACAGTTCACTCTCCCGGTGCTCATCTCCGGTAAAGCCCACCATAATATCTTTCTCGCAGATGGAGATGGTCCGCACCATGGGACTTTCCTTTAAGAAAGCCAGAGCCTTCTCCATCTGGTCCTGCACGCTGATGATGATCTGCTTGGAGGTGTAGATCCGCTCCATGATCTCATCCATGCTTCCGGAGAGCACCATCTTCCCGGCATCAATGATGCCGATGTCCGTGCAGAGTTCGGAAAGTTCCGCCAGGTTGTGGGAGCTTAAGAGAATGGTCTTTCCCTGCTCATGCAGTTCCCATACCATCTGCCGGAATTCCAAATGTGTACGTGGGTCCAGTCCGGCTGTCGGCTCATCCATGATCAGAAGCTCCGGGTCATGGATCAGCGCCCGGGCCAGGCAGAGTCTCTGCTGCATACCGCGGGAAAGTCCGTCCACAAAGGCATCCTTGCGGTCCCCCAGCCCCACCTGCTCTAAAAGACTTCGGGCGCGTTTTCGCGCCTCAAAGCCCTCCAAGTGGTAGCAGGCCGCAAAAAATTCCATATATTCTGACACCTTTAAATTATCATACAGGCCGAAGTGGTCCGGCACATAGCCGATCCGCCTGCGTAGGTCCATGGTGTCGCCCAGCATATCTTTGCCATCCAGCTCCACTGTTCCCTGATCCGGCTTTAAGAGGCCGGTCATAATTTTTATAGTAGTCGTCTTTCCTGCTCCATTTGGGCCCACAAAACCAAACAGGGCCCCGTCCTTTAGCTCCATGTCCAGTCCATCCAGGGCATGGTAATTTCCGTATTTTTTATGTAATCCCTGAATCTTTAACATCAGCGTTCCCTCCCTGCTACCATCGGCATTGGAAGCTGAATGGCATCAAAGCCGCCTCCGTTGTAGGCATAGCGCACTGTCAGCGTATTGCCCGGAGACAGGTACGATTTTAACTGTTCCACATCCAATGTGGTTCCCTCCAGTTCCATCTTGTCAAAGTTTCCGGTGGCATAATTATAGAAGTAAATGCTTCCGGTAAAGATGCGGCTCAGGCTGCTGCCGCTTCCGGCAAACTCCTCAGACACCGTTTCAAAGGTCAGGCTTTCCACCTCAATATCGGTTCCGAACTGATACTCCAGCGTCAGCGGTTCCGCGCCGCTCATGGAGTTGGTTTCCGCGTCATAACTGCCGCCCAGCACCTTCGGCGTTTTCATGAGCACAGAGCGGTAGATGGAACTGTCTCTGGAAGCATTGACCGGCACCGTCTGGGTCAGCATGGTGATGCCATAGGTCTCCTCGGACGGGTTCTTTAAAAACTGGCTTTCCTCCTTCTGGGTACTGAAGGCAATGACCCGGGCATCCGCTGTGTAACCGTTTAAATAGTTGTCCAGATAGAAGCGGGTCAGGTTGGAACGCTCCACCGCCAGCATATAGTTCTTGTTGCGGATATCCGCGGAAGCATAGGCATCCTCCCCGGAGATATGCTCCGCCGCCAGATAAGAATCTCCCAGCGGGTAGCGAAGCAGCTCATAGTCCGCCAGATTTTTAGTCTCGCCCGGCTCCATGCGTCCGATCTGCACCATATTTCCGTACAGCACCAGAGTCGCGTTTTCAATCGGGTACGGGAACTGGTTGGTCAGCGTCCCCTGAATCTGTCCCTCAAAGTAATCCACCTCGCCGGTGATGCCTACCCGGTCCGTGTTTTCCGTGCGCCGTTCCAGCCGGAAATAGCGCGGAGTAAACGCGGAAATGTTCTGGCCTTTCACCGTCAGCATATCTTCCTCGGTGCGGATTGCAATCTGATATGGCTCATCCACATCCAGAGACTGTACGCCCACGGTATACTGGCTGCTTCTTGTGATGGGAAGCAGGCGGTAACCCGGATCCAGTTCCACGGTGTACGGGCGGTTGTAGGGATTTCGGATATTGATATAGGTCGTATCCGTGATATAATCATCGGTCACATCCTGAATGGCCGCATAGGTGTAGAACGTAGAACAGAAGCGGGTCGGCATGCCAAGTACATACACCAGGGCCGAAAAGCCCAGCGCTACGATCACCACACCTTTGCGGTACATATTCTGAAGGCCGCGGCCGCGCAGAAACAGATAAAGCCCCGGCCCCAGAATGATCAGATACAGGCCGGTTATCCCCACATACAGCCAGAGGTTCGGCAGCTTATCCACATCTCCGGTGTTAATTAACCCCTGAACCGCCCAGAAGCGGCCGGAATTGCCGCTGTAAACCACCTCGGCAAGCTGATTGATGCGCTCCTCGCCAAGTAAATTGGTAAACAGGTAATCCACATAGGAGGTCTGCTTTTCACAGAAATCCGCAATGTCACCCAGATCAAAGGCGGCTACAGCCACCAGTCCCTGCTCCTTCGCTGCCGCAGTCAGAAGCGGAAAACCGTTGCTGGAGAGGATGACATTGCCACCGTGCAGCGGTACATCCACACAGGAAATAGCCAGCATGCCGGCTCCCGGTTCATTCACTGCGGTAAAATCTTCTGCCAGGTTGATATGCGTGATATTGGGCGTTCCGTAAGAATCGTCCAGAAGCTCCGGCGCAAAGCGGCCCAGGGTGTCATCTACCCGGTCGCCGGTGCCCAGGATCAGCACGCCGCCGTCCTGAACCCAGTTCATGATTGCTGCCGTCTGCGTTCCGGAAAGATCCCGGAGCTTATAATCATTCACCACCAGTACGTCAAAAAGGCTGAGTCCCACCTCATCCTCCGGAAAGTCTGTGCCATCCAGCTCAAAGGTGCGGGTGCGCAGGGTACTGTAATTGATGCCAACACCGTTGAAATAGTGAAGCTCCCAGGGCGCGTCCGAGAGCACGCCCACAAACAGCTCCGGCACATCCCGGCTCACATTCAGCTTCACCTTACGGTTTAAGAGTACATTGTCAGAACTATCTGTCAGAGACAGCACCAGCTCATCGGCCGCCGTGCCAAGCGGAATGTAGTAGCGCGTCGTTTCACTGCCCTTCGCCTCCACCTCCACGCCGTAATCGTAGCGGTATACGGTCTCATCGGATTCTCTTGTTTTGATTTCCAGAGTTCCCTCTACCGGAGTCTCCTGGTTATTCTGTATGGTGACATTCACCGGCAGGTAGCGCCCGCCCTTGGCGCTGTCCTCATAGCCATAGCTTACATCCATGCTCACCGGATCATCCTGCGCCCAGGCCGGAGCGCAAAAAGCCAGACCGCCCAAAAAGCCGGCAGCCACCAAACAGACTGCCGCCCTTTTCAGGGGTCTGACCATCCGGATGTCTGAAAAATTTTTTCTATTCATCCACATCAGAGTTCTCCAAAATATTCCTTATCTACATCAAAATCCACCTGCAGGGTTACCGTGAACACGGTGCCGTTCAAATCACTCTTCACCGTGATGGTTCCGCCGTGCATGTCTACAATGTTTTTTACAATGGCAAGTCCCAGACCGGTTCCGCCGGTGTGGGTGGAGCGGGACTGCTCAACCCGGTAGAACTTGTCAAAGATCAGTGGAAGCTCCTCCGCCGGGATCACATAACCGTAGTTGGTCACAGAGACCTGTACCGTGTCGGTATCAGCCATGACCTTGACCAGGATCCGTTTGCCCTCCGCGCCGTACTTGATGGCATTGCCGATCAGGTTGTCGAACAGGCGGGCCAGAAGGTTGCCGTCCGCCGTAATGATCTTGGCCGGCACGTTGCTCTGAAGCTCATAGGAAAGTCCCTTGTTGGCAAAGTTCGGATAGGACTCCTCCAGAAGCTGTCCCAAAAGCTTTACGATATCCACCTTGGACACGTGCATAGCCAGCTTGCCGTAGTTCATCTTGGTGAATCCGAACAGATCCTCGATGAGTTTCTCCAGGCGCTTTGCCTTGCTGTAGGCAATGTCTATGTATTTTTTCTGCATCTCCGGCGGCAGGACTACCTGGCCGGACAGCAGCTCCAGATATCCAATGATCGAGGTTAACGGCGTGCGCAGGTCGTGGGCCACGTTGGTGATCAGCTCATTCTTAGTGCGCTCGGATTCCCGCTCCTTATCCATCAGGCGGCGGATATCCTCCACCATCTTATTTAAGTTGGATGCCATGGAAGAAAACTCGTCATCTCCCACCACCTCCACCTGGGTGTTTAAGTCCCCTTCAGAAATCCGTTCTACTGCATCGGAAATCCGCCCAATGTATGCCGCGGACTTTTCCTGCAGAAGCAGAAAGGTCACGACAAAGGCCAGAATGCCGATGAGCACGTAAACCAGAACCACCACCACATCCGACTGCCCCACCATGTTTAACAGGGCGCTGGACTGTTCTGAGCGCTGGGCGTATTCCGCCAGCATGGTCAGGTTCGTAACCAGAAACACATCAATGAGGCAGGCCACCAGGGTGCTGTAGATGATGTTGGTAATGACCCGCGTATGGTAGCGGTGGCTTAGATCGCTTTTTCTGCCGTTATTTTTCAATTTTGTATCCTACCCCCCACACTGTGGTGATGATCTTGTCCTGACGCTCGTCTTCCTTCATCTTGCCGCGGAGACGACGGATATGTACCATAACGGTGTTGTTGGCCTCATAAACCTTCTCATTCCAGACCTTCTCAAAGATCTCATCCGTGCTGAACACCTTGCCCGGGTTGGATGCCAGAAGGTAAAGGATGTCAAACTCAATCGGGGTCAGCTTGACCTCTTCATCGTACACCGTTACCTTGTGATTGTCTTTGTTGATCGTAAGGCCGCGGATGCTGATCTCGTTCTTCACAGTCTCATGCACATTGCTGTTCGGGTTTAACTGGGTGTAGCGGCGCAGCTGGGATTTGACCCGGGCTGTGAGTTCCAGCGGGTTGAACGGCTTTACCACGTAATCATCCGCGCCGGTTCCCAGGCCCAGGATCTTATCCAGATCGGTGGACTTGGCACTCAGCATAATGATCGGAATGTTGTTGGTCTCACGGATCTTCTTGCACATCTCCAGGCCATTCATGCCCGGCATCATGATATCCAGAAGGCAAAGGTGAATATCTTCCTTATCTAAAATATCCAGACCGTCCTGGGCATTGGATGCTTTAAATACTTTATAGCCGTCACTGACCAGATAAATTTCTACCAGATCCGCAATCTCCTGTTCATCGTCTACTACCAGAATATTGGTTTCTGCCATGACTGATTCCTCCTCGTGTATCTATCGTTATTCGGAAAGCCGCCAAGCTATGCCGGTTCCGTTTTTATTCTTTCTTAAGTGTACCATAAAACAGGCGCTCCCGTCTTACTTTTTTATTACATTTCCGGTAAGAACAGGAACGAAAAAAGAGAGCGCACGCGGTTTTCTACGCTGCACTCCCTCTTCAGGCATGTTTTAATTTTGTGCCGGATCTGCCATAAGCTTTAACAGATCATCGTATTTCATCTGAAGGTATTCCTTCCATGCGCTTTCATTTACGAACGGATTCTCACCCGGATGCTCAATCATATACTGGCGCTTATTCAAAAGGTCTACATTGTTTGTATGGTTTGGCATAAAAATGTCGACCTTTTCATTAATGACTTTTCGGATAGACTCCAGATAAATCTGGCGGCGGTTGAAAGCGGTATCACCGATTTCCAAAAGATAAGACTTCTGAAGTGTATTGAAACCAAAACCGCCATAATAGCCCACACGCTTTATTTCTTTCCCGTCTGTCACATCAAAGAAACAGGAAATCACACCGTCCGTATGGCCTGAAGCCAGATGGAATGTTACGTTTGTGCCTCCAAAATTGATTACGTCCCCTTCCTGAATCTCAACATCCGGAGTAAACAGTTCATCCATATAATCTGTGCTCTCATGGATCAGGGCAAGTTCCGGGTGCTCCCGATACATTCTGGCATCCGGTTCCCCCAGATAAATTTTAGTACCGAACATCCGCCGGAAGAAATTCACGGCACCAATGTGGTCTACATGACCGTGAGATAAAACCAGCCACTTTACATCGGACGGATGAAAACCTGCTTCCCAGATTGCGTTGATCAGCATGGCTGTCGCTCCGTTTCCGCAGTTTCCTGCGTCAAACAGAAGCAGGCCATGGCCGGTATCCACAACATGGGCACATACCCAACTGTCTCCTACATACCAGAGGTTTCCGTACATCTGAAATGGTTTCACATAGCGTGACTCCTGATTGATCCAGTAACGGGACATGGGATTCTCCAGAAGCTTTGCCTGTCTTGCTTTATATTCTTCATATTCAGAACGCATTGACATCTTATCTTTCCTCCTACTTCTCCCCGATTAGTACAGCGGGAACAAAATCTGTGCGGAAAGCGCGGTACTGATTGCTGCAAGAATCATATATGGGAAGGTAAATTTCATAACCTTTAACGGGTTGTAGCCACCGGCCGCGAAGCAGACAGCAGCCTCACCGGAACCGGACGGGAAGCCCAGCGCATAATAGTTGCAGGTACCGATGATCAGAACCAGACCTCTCGGATCCCAACCGGCAGCCAGTGCTACAGATGCCGCGATCGGGATCAGCACGGACTGAGTTGCCATGTTGGACAGGAAGGTGGTCATAATAACGGTTGCAAAAGAGAATACAAACATAACGGTTACAGAACTCGGATTCTCGCCAAGAATGGATAAAATCGCGTTTCCGATCATATCACCTGCGCCGGTAGAACCCAGGGCATCTGCCACGATCAGAACACCTGCTAACATCCAGGTCATATCTGCGGTCAGGCCCTTGACTGCCTCCGGAACGGAAACGACTTTGGTGTAGATCAGGATCAGAACGCCTGCTGCCGGAGCCAGGTAAAGCATATTGCCAGTGTACTTGTTTAACAGCATCAAAAGCATAACGGCAACAAATACGCCGTATACGATCATCTCCTGGGCATCGGTCAACTGTCTTTCCATGGACGTTTTCTTCAGGGCATCCTGGTTGATTCCCTGCTCCTTCGGCATCAGCTTCCAGGCGAACAGGCAGTAGATGGTCAGTACTACCATCGGGATAATGGCAATCTTGAACGGATCCAGCATGGAAATCATATACTCTGGATGATCACCGATGATACCCTCATACATACCATTTAAGGTAGCAAAGGTGGTAGCGCCAAGCCCAACCGGGAAACGGAATTTGCATCCGCACATAACACCAAGAAGCGGAAGAAGCAGGCGCTTCGGGGTGATCTCTCCGGTGTTATCCAGGGTTAACAGGAAGATAACCAGAATGGAGATTGCCGCAGTGGTCGGAATAAACTGGGCCATTACCATGCCGACTGCATAGAAAGCAAGGATCAGCAGCATTCCACGTTTTCCTTTAACAGCATTCAGCACATTGCTGATCTTCATAACCAGGCTGGTCTTGCCAAGTGCGGCACTGAGTACCAGCATCGGCGCGATCAATACAACAATCTTGTTTCCAAATCCACCAAATGCCTTCGGAATATCGACGATTCCGAACATAGCCAGCAGCAGACAGCAGGTCATGGTGGTAACACCAAACGGCACTTTGTTCCAGATGAACATCACCATCATAAACAGGGTAATCGCAAGTACAATATACATTTCCATGTTCTCTTCTCCTTTGAATGCGTTCTTAACTCTTCTATTACTTCATCAGCGCTCGTACCTGACGCACACGCTCCTCAATAAACTGTTTCCAGATGGTGTCATCTAAAAACGGCTGGGACTCGTCGGTGTACTGTCCGGCCCGGTCTGTAATCTCGATCTGGTTCGGATGGCTCGGAAGGGCAATATCTACATGAATGTTTCCGACCTTCTCCGCGTCTGCCAGGAAGCGGTCGCGCAGATCCGGAGTCAGGTACTCACTCTGCGCGTAATATTTGTCGTTCATGGTGTTGGCACCTACCCCGCCATGCATCCCCACTACGTAACGCTCGCCGTTTGCCGGATTGGTCACCTCCCAGAAGAAGGTAGTGCAGCCAACGGTGTGGCCAGGGGTCAGCATGCTGTGAATGGTGACATTCCCCATGGTGATCGGCTCTTCATCAGAATAAAAATGATCCGGCTCGAAGTACTGCGGATGAGAATCCTTGTCAATGTCGATGGTCTCCTTCGGGCAGGCCTTCATAAATTCCCAGTCCTCTCTGGACATGTAAAGTTCCGCGCCGGTCAGCTTTTTCATGAGAGCCGCTGCTCCGCAATGGTCGAAGTGGGCATGGCTGATGAGGATCTTTTTGATCTGCTCCGGGTGATAACCCAGACGGTAAATGGAATCCACCAGCATATAAGCACTCTCCGCGATTGCGGTATCAATGAGGATCAATCCGTCCCCTGTGTCAATTAAATAACAGCCTACCCAGGTCTGTCCTGCTGCATACCAGGTCTGTGGTGCTACCTGAAATGGCTTAATTGCCAATTCCCACGGGCGGTAAGCCAGCGTGGCTACCGGGTCCTTGGTTGGTGGTGTACAACGAAATGCCATGCTAAAATTCCCCCTTCACTTGTTTGTTACATTTGTCTTATTTTCTGCTTGAGTTCTTTGTATGGTCCTAGTATAATTGAGAAATATTCTTAATTCAACTTATGTGTTTTTATTTGAAGTCTTAGTTAAATTAATAGTTTTTCATTAAAATCCGGCTATTTTATATTGTCAGATAATTAACAGAGTGGAGGAATCGTTTTTTATGGATCTGAGACAAATCGAGTACATTATTGCCATTGAACAGGAAGAAAGTATCTCCAAAGCTGCAGAAAAATTGTTTATCACCCAGTCGGCTTTGAACCAGCAGCTACTAAAGCTGGAGAAAGAACTGGGTATGCCGCTCTTTGAACGCAAAAAGCGCCAGATGATTCCGACCGTTGCCGGCCGCATCTATCTGGCGACTGCCCATCAGATGATGGATATGAAACAGGAAACGTATAAGATTATTCATGATATTGCGGATGAGACCGTGGGAGAGATTGCGCTGGCCTACACCCCGCTGCGAGGTTCTCTGATGTTTTCAGACATTTATCCCATATTTCATGAACGTTATCCGGGAATTACGTTTAAAATTCATGAAGGACACATCAAAAAGATGGAACAGCTTCTCCTGCAAAAAGAGGTCACGCTGGCCTGTACTGCTTATGCCACTGATCATAAGCATGCAGATCTGGAATACTGTGTATCCAAATCAGAATATCAGATTCTGGCTATGCCAGCTTCACACCCTCTTGCAAAGCCAGCCGGAACAGACAGCTGGAAAACGCTCCCTGAGATAGATTTTTCTCTGCTTCGTCAGGAACTCTTCTGCCTTCCGGGCCGTGATACCTTAAGCCGCGCACTGGCAGACCGAACCTTCCTTTACCATAATATAAAACCTCATATTCTCTTCGAAACGGCCAACAACCACACCCTACTGAATATGGTAAAAAAGCAGCAATGTCTGGCATTCCTGCCTCAGTCTTACGCACAGCAGGATCCGGACATTGTGTTTTTCTCCGTAGCTCCATATGAAATGTGGCATCGGGGAATTGCCTATTTGAAAGGTACTTATTTAAGCAGACCAGAAAAATATCTGGTTGAACTGGTAAAAAACTACGAAAAATAGTTCTTCTACAAGCTCTGTCCCTCTGCCGGTACAAACACCCGGGTGTTGTGTACATCATCCTGCTTTACAGCGGCCTTCGCCATGGCTATGGCCTCCTCGCAGAACTGCTGCTGGGCGGTTACAAGCACCTTGCCCCGCTTGTCAATCTTTTCGTAGGTGCCATCCGGCTGCAGGATATGGGCTTTCACATTGTCCTCCAGCTGCACCTTTAGGATGTGGATGACCTGCTCTTTTAAAGCCGGGTCTTCCACCGGGAACATGATCTCCACGCGCTTGTCCAGATTGCGCGGCATCCAGTCCGCGCTTCCCATGTAGACCTCCGGACTTCCGCCGTTCTCAAAGTAGAAGATGCGGGCGTGCTCCAGGAAGTTTCCGACAATAGAATGAACGCTGATATTTTCGCTGAGGCCCGGCACGCCTGCCTTCAGACAGCAGATGCCGCGGACTACCAGCTCAATCTTCACACCGGCGCAGGACGCCTCGTACAGGCAGGCAATGATCTCCCGGTCACACAGGGAGTTCATCTTCGCCATAATGTGGGCCGGTTTGCCCTCACGCGCACGCATGGTTTCCCTGCGGATCATGCGGACGCAGCGGTTTCTCAGCCACAGCGGAGCCAGGATCAGGCGGTTCCAGGTCGGCGGCTCAGAATAGCCGGACAGCATATTAAATACCGCGGTAGCATCCTCACCGATTAATGGATGACAGGTCATAAGGCCACAGTCCGTATACAGTTTTGCCGTAGAATCGTTATAGTTACCGGTTCCCAGATGTACATAGCGACGGATGCCGTCTTCCTCGCGGCGCACTACCAGCGTAATCTTGCAGTGGGTCTTTAAACCCACCAGGCCGTAGATAACATGGCATCCGGCCTTCTCTAACTTCTTTGCCCAGTTGATGTTGTTCTCCTCATCAAACCGCGCCTTCAATTCCACCAGAACCGATACCTGCTTGCCGTTTTCCGCCGCCTCAGCCAGGGCCGCCACGATCGGAGAATGGCCGCTGACGCGGTACAAGGTCTGCTTGATGGCCAGCACATCCGGGTCTTTTGCCGCTCTCTGCACCAGATTTACCACCGGATCAAAGGTCTGGTATGGATGATGCAGAAGAATATCTCCCTTGCGGATATTGGTAAAGATATCATCGTCATTCATGAAAGCCGGAACCGGCTGCGGTGTGTAGATTGGCTCTTTTAAGTGGTCAAAGCCGCTCATGCCATACATCTTCATGAGGAAAGTCAGATCCAGCGGACCGCTGATCTCGTAAATATCCTCATTGCTGACGGAAAGCTCCCGCTTTAAAATCTTAAGCAGCCGCTTGTCTACCTTTTCCTCAACCTCCAGACGGATGACCTCGCCCCACTGGCGTTTCTTTAACTGCTTCTGAATCTCCTCCAGCAGATCCTCTGCCTCTTCCTCATCCAGCGTAAAGTCAGCGTTTCGCATGATCCGGAACGGATGGGCCGTGACGATGTTATAGTTTAAGAACAGATCCTTCATATTCCGCTCAATGACTTCCTCTAACAGGATGACCCGGCGCTCGCCCTCCGGTCCGGCCGGAAGCTCCACGATACGCGGCAGCACGGACGGAACCTGTACCATGGCAAATTCCAGTTCTCCGTCCTCGCTGTCTTTTTTCTGCACCAGCGCCGCGATGTTTAAGGACTTGTTGCGGATGAGCGGGAACGGGCGGGAGGAATCCACCGCCATCGGTGTCAGCACCGGATAGACATCCTCATGGAAAAACTTGTCCACAAAGGCGCCGTCTGCCTCAGAAAGCTCCTCATGCTCGCAGATGATCTGCAGGCCCTGCTGCTTCAAAGCCGGAAGCAGGGAACGGTTATAGGTGGAATACTGGAGATTTACCAGCTCATGAGTTTTCTCCCCAATCAGTTCCAGCTGCTGCTCTGGTCTTAAGCCCGCGATATCCGGCTTTTTATACTTTGCGTGTACCATGTCCTTTAAGGATGCCACACGCACCATGAAAAACTCATCCAGGTTGGATGAAGTAATGCTCAAAAATTTCAGCCGCTCAAACAGCGGAATGGTCTTGTCTCTGGCCTCCCCCAGAATCCGGAAATCAAATTCCAGCCAGCTCATTTCACGGTTTACATAATTTTCAGATTTCAGATACTTTTCATCAATCTCTGCCATGACCTACACCCTCCTTTTCTGTCTTAACACCGGACGGATTCCAAAAATCTCCTCAAAGAAGTCTCCCTTATCCGCAATGGATATGGACTCCAGCGTCACATCTGCCGCGCAGCCCGTCTGGATTACCAGCTGTCCGTCCTTCACATTCAGGCGGCTGTCTTTTAATTTTCCGGTATGGCCCCGGTCCATGGAATTGGCCAGCCGCAGAATGGCCGTCAGCTTTGCAATGACAATGGACAGATCCTCGGTTGATGCCAGACGGCTGTCTTTGGATGGCTTTGCCGACACTTCCACCTCATTGTACCGGAACTTCTGCTGATGATACTTCACAATATTGGCTACAATCTCACGCTCCACATGAGACAGACCGATAATTTCCGTTGCCATGATCATGTTGTAGCCACATTCCTCCGAGCCGCGCATGGTCACAAACTTTCCGCAGGAATGTAAGTTTGCCGCAATCTGCAACAGCAGCCGCTCCCGCGCTCCCAGGCCGTGGTATTTTTTCAGGCTGTCAAAAACCTTAAGAGCTGCTTCCTCCACGTTCTGGATATGTGGCATATAGCATTTGTAGCGCTTTGCCATATTGCGGGAGGTAACAATGATATCGTTCTCAAAACTGTGGTTGAAGCGGATGAGCTTTTTGTCTTCCGCGTACTCTGCAGCCATGCCATCCGTCATGCGGATGCCCGGCACCCACATAAACTCCGCTCCCGTAATTTCCAGCATCCGCTTGTAGATGGCCGCCGTCGGGAACAGCAGGCTTGCGTACTCCTCGTTTACATCGAAAAAGTCCTCGGTCTGAGCCAGTGTCATGCCCTTTAAGCGCTCATAAAAACGGTTAAACTCCTGAATGGTGATCTGCTCGGACCGCCGCCCCTCTGCCATTTTATAATGAATGGAAAGGATCGGTTCCCCGATGGCGATGAGGTTTTTGATTTCCCGGTCTTTTAAGTATATCTTCCGGTAGGTCACCAGTTCATTGTCGATCAGTTCCGCAATGAGGTTCTGGGCCCCCTGCTGGGTCAGCTTCTCATGGGCGATCAGCTCCCGCAGGCGCAGCACGCCAAGAGGCAGGTTCTGGGTGGAAACCAGGGCATCTTTATCAAACAGGGACGCCTGCATACTTCCAAACCCCACATCTACAATGGCAGTGCCCCGCTGAATGTTCTTCTGGAACTCCGCGTCCTTCGCCGCAATGGCCTTGTAGCTGATGAAACGCTGCTCGGAGTTGCTGATGATTTTTACATCGATTCCGGTCCGCACCCGAAGCTGCTCCAACACAATCTGGCTGTTTCTGGCCTCCCGCATGGCGCTGGTGGCGTAGGCCCGGTACTCCTTCACCTGGTACTCCTTCATGATCCGCACAAAATCCTGCAGGACCTCACACATCTCCTCCACCAGCCGGTAGCTGATCTTTCCGGTATTATAAGTGTCTTTGCCCAGTGCGATCATGTGCTTTACCTGATCTACCGAGCGGACATTTCCCTTATCTGTAATTTCGTAAATTCCCAGTTCCAGTTCAAAGGAACCGACATCGATTGCTGCGAATGTCCGTACCATACGCAATCCCTCCTGTAAAAATGCTGCTGTTTTCTCCTCGCCGCATAGTTCGATTATTATATCTGCTGCCTGTAAATATTCCGGGAATCCTGTGTAAATTCCCGGTAAAATATCCCATATTGCTCAGAACGGTCCGGCAAAACGCACTGCTTCGTGCTCTTTACCGAACCGTTATCTACCTAGTAGTTGCCAAGGATCTTAAAATTCTGCGCTTCCGCGCCAATGCCCCGCAGCGCGTTTTTCACGCCTGCGTCCTGCAGATTGCCCTCGATGTCCACAAAGAACCGGTACTCCCAGTTTCTTCCCGGAATCGGCCTGGACTCGATCATCATCATGTTCACATGGTTGAAGATGAAGTTGCCCAGCATGTTGTAAAGGGAACCGCTGGTATGCGGCAGTTCAAAACAAATGCTGATCTTACCCGCGTCTTTCTGGTACACCTTGCGGTTTGCCAGGATGACAAAGCGGGTGGTGTTGCCCTGATTATTCTGAATGGACGGCTTTAACAGCTCCAGGCCGTACAGCTGGCCCGCAATCTCGCTGGCAATTGCTGCCTGGGACTTGTCGCCCTCCTCTACCACACGCTTCGCGGCTACCGCCGTATTCTCCACGCTGATCTGCTTCAAACCGTTATCATTTAAGAAGGTGGAGCACTGCATCAGTGCCTGCGGGTGGGAAAACACCGTCTTCACATCGGACAGCTTTGCCCCCGGCACACCAAGCAGCGCGTGATTCACCGGAAGAAAGGTCTCTGCCACGATGTAATTGTCGTAGCGGGTCAGCAAGTCATACATATCGATGACGGCTCCCGCAGAGGAATTCTCAATCGGCATCACCGCGTAATCCGCGTTTCCCAGCTGCACTTCCTTCATGGCATCCTCGAAACGTGCCACATGATAGATTTCGGCATCTTTACCGAAATACTGAATAGCGGCCGCATGGCTGTAAGCGCCCTCCACGCCCTGGTGCACCACACGCACGCCCTCTACCGGCAGCTTATCCAGGCGCTCAAACCCCAGCTTCATGGCCCGGCCATGCTCCGCCAGAATGGAGTACTGATACTTGCGGCTGATGGACATCATCTGGGAGAACAGCTCCCGCACCGCCACCTGGTTAAATTCGCTGTCTGCCATGGCGCTGACCGCATCCAGCTTCTGCTTCTCACGCTCCGCGTCATAAACGGCCTTTCCGGAAGCGATCTTGGTTTCTGCCACCTTGCCGCAGATGTCCATGCGCTCCTCAAATAACTTTACGATCTGTTTATCGATTACGTCTAATTTATTTCTGCACTCCAGTAAATCCACTGTTTCTCTCCTTTGCATATGCCGGTGTTCTCTGACTTCCGTTTACACCTTTCTTAAACCGCGGCGTTCTTCCTGCTCTCTCACCAGCATTTCTCTGATCCGGGCCTCACTGTAGGCACCAGCGTGTTTCCGGTCTTCTGCCGGAAGCTCTTTGATGTAAAATGGCTCCCCAAATTCAATCGTCACATGGGACGGACGAATGAATGGAAAATGTTTTTCCAGGATCTCTGCCGTTCCGGTAATGGCCACCGGTACCACCGGGCATCCGGATTTCTCCGCGATCTTTAAGCTTCCCTCTTTAAAGTTCAGCATTTCCGTCGGATCCTCTGCCTTGCAGCGGGTTCCCTCCGGGAAAATCCACATGGAGGAACCGCCTTTTACCTTCTCAATTCCTTCCAGAATGGTCTTTAACCCCGCTTTGATGTCCTTGCGGTCCAGGAACAGACAGTTGACGTTGCGCATCCATTCCTTCAGAAGCGGAATCTTTTCCATCTCTTTTTTGGCTATAAAACCGGTCTGCCCCGGTACTACCACATAACCGGTCACAATGTCAAAATAGCTTCTGTGGTTTCCCAAATACAGCACCGGCTTGTCCGGTATGTTCTCCATTCCCTTGACGGTCAGCGTAGAACCGGTCAGGCGGAATACCATGCTCAGCACCTGTTTTACTACCTTTAACGCATATTCCTTCTGACGGTTTTCATCGTTTTTCCAGACACATTTCTCCCCGATCAGAAGCGGCAGCGCGCTTACCAGGAGAAATACGATTACCACCAGCAGGATCAAAATTACTCGTATCATCCCACACCTCGTTTTTCCATAATTACTCCTGTCCAGTATATAAAAAAAGAGGTGCAAAAACAAGTCATTCGCACCTCTTTTTTGGAAATTTGGAAATCCATTCAAATAACAGGCCAGTGGCAAACCACAGCGGCGCAAAGTCCAGCCGGATCAGCCCGTTTACACTGGTCTGAAAACCGGTGTAGTCCCAGGGGCACATTCCCCATGCCGTTAAAACGGCGCCGGACAGATACTCTGCCGTAAAAATGAGTACCATATAAAGCAGCCCATGCCGGATGATCCAGTCCATCCGGGTTAAGGGCCCGTCCCCGATCCAGCGGTCCGCAAGACTGCCAATGGGCGCCAGAAGCGCGCCGCAGCCGTAGATTGGAAACATAAGGAGTGAAGTCCGCCCCATCAGCCGCCAGTCATGGATCAGGATGGATTCCATGGACGTAAACACCACTTCCAGACACCAGCCAGTCATGCCGCACAGGAAAAAGTGAAATAAAAATCGCCGTAATCTGTTCATACGATTAATATAGCACTCTGCGGCAGTTTTTATACCTTATACAAACTGGTTTCTGTCCGCGTCGTAATGGTAATCGATCGCATCCAGCTTCTGCGTGATCTCCTCCACGTCCAGATCATATGCGCCGCACAGATCCTCAAAGCTGCTGTAATTGTCCCGGAGCTGGGTGTTTAAAAAGCTCATCAGCATCACCGGGTCTTTTGGAATTGCTGCCATATTTTTTTATTCCTTTCTTTTCTATTTACATGATGATATAATGATAGAACGAATTTGAAAAACTTACAAGTTTTTGTTACAGGAGGCTCAAGACCCAGCTATGAAAATCCCAAAGAAGAACCTGAAACGTATCCTGATGATCGCCACCGGCGGTACCATTGCTTCCAAACGCAGTGACGAGGGCTTAAAGCCGCTCATTACCTCCGAAGAACTCCTTGGTTTCGTACCGGATGTCAAAGAGTTCTGCGAAGTGACTGCCATGCAGGTCATCAACATTGACAGCACCAATATCCAGCCAAAGCACTGGCTGTTAATCTCTTCCACCATTGAGAAATACTACGATCAGTACGATGGCTTTGTAGTCTGCCACGGCACCGACACCCTGGCCTACACCGCATCTGCCCTCTCCTACCTGATCCAGAATTCCCCGAAACCAATTGTAGTCACTGGCGCACAGAAGCCCATTGACCTGGAGATCACCGATGCCAAGACCAACCTTTCCGACAGCTTCCTTTTTGCAAGCTGCGACAAGGCCCACGGCGTCAATATCGTGTTTGACGGCAAGGTTATTGCGGGAACCCGCGGCAAGAAGGAGCGTACCAAGAGCTACAACGCGTTTTCCAGCATCAACTTCCCATACATTGCCACCATCCAGGACAACCACATCATCTTCTACCTGGATGACAAGGACCAGATGCAGGAGGAAGTCACGTTCTACCACAAGCTGGACAGCAAGGTAACCCTGTTAAAGCTGATTCCGTCCATGAACGGCGGCATCCTGGATTACCTGTTCAAGCATTACGACGCAGTCATCATCGAGTCCTTCGGCGTAGGCGGCATCCCCTCCTACGAGGATGACAGCTTCCACCGTGGCATTGAGCACTGGGTAAATGCCGGCAAATTTGTCATCATGACCACCCAGGTCACCAATGAGGGCAGCAACATGTCCGTTTACGAGATTGGAAAGACCATCAAGAAGGAATTCGGACTTCTGGAGGCCTATGACATGACACTGGAGGCCACCGTCACCAAGCTCATGTGGATCCTGGGCCAGACCCACGAACCGGATATGGTGAAGGAAATGCTCTACAGCACCATCAACCGGGATATCCTGTATACAACAAAGTGGAAGGTGTAAACACCTTTTCACAAAACGCAAAACCGGCTGGCGTCGGAAGCTCCACAAAAGGCTTCTGGTCCAACCGGTTTTTGTGTTTCATGGACAATTGCATCCTTACTGCTTCGCGTTCTGGCTTTCCGGGATCACCGGAAGCCGGCCACGGAAGAACCTCTTTTTCAGCTCCTTCCAGCTGAAGGGAACAATCGGATAAATATAGCTCTTTCCGGCTATGGTCTTGTTGAACACGATTGCGCAGACCGCAATCACAAATCCGATCACATATCCCCATATATCAAACACCGCCGTGAACAGCAGCATGATGACACGCATGAATTTCAGCGCATAACCAAGCTCAAAACTGGACTGGCTGTAGTTTGCGATAGTCACAAAAGCCATGTACAGCATCGTCTCCGAATTGAACCACCCGGATTTCACGGAATACTCGCCCAGCACAATACCGGCAATAACGCTTAAGGGCGTGGTCAGCATGTTTGGTGTGTTGATGGCCGCCAGCCGCAGACCATCAATCGCAAACTCCAGAATCAGAAGCTGGAAGATCAGCGGCACATAGGTTACATCGGAAAGCTTGGTGAACGCCAGCCACTCAGGCAGCGCGTCCGCGTGCATCATGCCAAGCAACCAGGTGGGTGTAAGGAGCAGGCAGAGAATGGCCGTCATCATGCGGGATAAACGCAGGTAAGTACCGGTCACCGGCGGGAAGTAATAGTCATCCGCTTCCTCAATGATATCAAACACAGAGGAAGGCAGTACCATGGCCGCCGGAGAGTTGTCCACCAGAATTACGATATTCCCCTCCAGAATGCAGGCCGCTGCTGTATCCGGCCGCTCGGAAAACTTAAATTTCGGGAATGGGTTATACCATTTGTGCGGAAAGATTCCCTCCGCCAGGCTCTCCTGGTTCATGGTCAGCGCGTCCACCTGAAGGTTTTTAATCCGGTTCCGGATATTTTTTAAGAGCGCCTCATCCACTCTTCCTTCCATATAACAGACTGCAATATCGGTATGAGAACTGTTGCCTGCGGACAGAATCTCCATAATCAGCTTCGGATCCCGGATCCGGCGGCGGATCAGCGCCGTGTTAAAGATCAGAGTTTCCACAAAGCCATCCCGGGAACCGCGCAGCACCTTGTCCTTTTCCGGTTCTCCCACACTCCTGGCCGGGTAGGTACGGCAGTCCAGCATCAGACACTTATCATACCCGTCTATTAGCACCGCCGTAATGCCGCTTAAGAGCTGCACAATCATATCTTCCTCATTTGCAATCAGCCCCACTTCCCCGTAAGGCATATATTTCTTGGAAAACCCATGGGCGTCCGTCGGCATATCTTCTGGTTTGATGCTCCACCAGGCCTGCAGAACCTTCAAAAGGACTTCATCCTTCGTCAGTCCGTCCACAAACAGCAGACAGCCTTTCTTTCCACCTATGGAAATCACCCGGTAAACCACATCAAAATTCTTTTCCAGACTTAACGTCTGTTTCAAATGTTCCAGATTATCTTCCAGATTTTTTGAAAACTGCATGGTATTCTGTCACCTTTCCTTGTTTTGTGTCACTTACAACGTACCTTTCCATTTAGTATGTGAGAATTCCCCTCACTTATGCGTGGGGCATTCTCATGAAACTTGCACAAAGAACCTTTCGTTTTTGAACCTAAAAAAAAGTTTTTCTGTCACATTTTTAGTTTTTCTTTATAGAGCAAACGAACGTCTTTGTGTCGCGAACGCGTGTATACAATTTGAGCAGTTTTCCCTCTCCAAAGTGCACAATCTTCTTAAAATTGCACAATATTCCTTGACGGTACCTGGATTTGATGCTATAGTGTGTTTTGTAAGAAAGACATGAGCGCCATCACTCCGGCGCCTTTTATTTTCTTAACTGGTATGGGGATACCAAGCGAAGACTGTATTGTGTAACGGTTTTTGATCGTGACCAGGAGCTGCTTTCTGTGGGGGAAAAGCGGCTCCTATTTTTTTGCCTTCCTTGACATAAAATTGGCCAAATGATAACAACTTTATATTTCTATAGAAAGCACTTGTGATTTCATTCCAAAAATGCTACCATTAAATATCATGCGGAGTTTTGCTCAGGCAAAGCTCCTTTTTTATGAAACCTAACGCAATACAGGGAGGAAACAACCATGGCACTGATCATTCCAGCAAACTATGATCCCCATCTCACCGTTCGTGAGACTCAGGAAGCGATCAAATACATTCGCGACACATTCCAGAAGGAATTCGGCAAGGAGATGCACTTGGAGCGTATCTCCGCACCGCTGTTCGTTACCCAGTCCAGCGGTCTGAACGATAACTTAAACGGCGTAGAGCGTCCGGTTCAGTTCGACATCGCCGCAATCCCGGGAGAGACCGTTGAGGTCGTACATTCCCTCGCAAAATGGAAACGTATGGCGCTGAAAGAATACGGCTTTAATCCGGGCGAAGGCCTTTACACAAACATGAATGCCATCCGGCGCGACGAAGAGCTTGACAATCTTCATTCCTGCTATGTAGACCAGTGGGACTGGGAGAAGGTCATCACCAAAGAAGAACGCACCATCGAGACCCTGGAATCTACCGTGCAGACCATCTTCAAAATCATCAAGCACATGGAGCATGAGGTATGGTACAAGTATCCGCAGGCTGTAAAGCATCTGCCGGAGCACATCACCTTCATCACCACCCAGGAGCTGGCAGACCGCTACCCGGATAAGACTCCAAAGGAACGCGAGAACCTCATTACCAAAGAATACGGCTGCGTCTTCCTCATGAAGATCGGTGACAAGCTCACCACCGGCGAGCCGCACGACGGACGCGCACCGGACTACGATGACTGGCAGTTAAACGGTGACATCCTGTTCTGGTATGAGCAGCTGAACTGCGCACTGGAAATCTCCAGCATGGGTATTCGTGTAGATGAAAAGTCCTTAGAGGAGCAGTTAAAGAAAGCCGGCTGCGAGGAGAGAAAGAACCTTCCGTACCACAAGATGCTGTTAAACGGCGAGCTGCCGTACACCATCGGTGGCGGTATCGGACAGTCCCGTCTGTGCATGCTGCTGTTAGACCGCGCCCATGTCGGCGAGGTACAGGCAAGCCTGTGGCCGGAGGATATGAGAAAAATCTGCAAAGAGCATAAGATTGTGCTGCTGTAAGGCAGAGCGCAAAAAGAAGCCACCCGGTGCAATGCCGGATGGCTTCTTTTTTGTTACACACTACAGATAAAAATCCGACTGACAGTATTGGATTTCTCCAGCTACCATCGTCAACTGCGGTACCAGGATCTGACTGCAGATAATCTCATCATCGCAGAAATCCTTCTGTACATACTCACAGTCTTTCAAATCAAAGATTGCAATATCGGCAATAGCGCCTGCTTTTAAGGTACCGATCTGGCCCTCCATACCCATGAGCCGGGCCGGGGTCTCGGTCACTGCACGGATGATTGTATTGAAATCCAGGCCCAGGGCCAGATACTTGGAAATCACAAGCGGAAGGTTCTTTGCGTACGGCGGCATATTAAACTTGTCCACCGTAAGATCCGTGGAAATCACATCCGGTAAAAATCCGGCAGCCAGAGCGCGCTTTGCTGCTTTTAGGCCGAAGTTCCCTTTTCCGTTGGCTGCGTCAAAGATAACGCCCCGCTCTCTCGCTTTTAATACCAGAGGATCAATGGTTCCGTCTTCTGCCGCAATCGGATTTCCAGCGCCCTGGAAGCAGTGACAGAAAATGTCTCCCGGACGGAGGCAGTCCGCCAGTTCTCCGGCTGTAACCGGAGAATTGGTGGTATGAACGCAGACACGAAGGGAAGTGCCCAGACGTTCATTCAGCTCATCCGCAAGTTTCACTGCAGCCCGCAGGTAATCCGCACCGGTCTCATCCGGCACTACGCCTTTGGAGAGACGGATCTTTAAGCCCAGGATGTTATCACGGTTTGCCTCAATCACGCGCTCCATTTTCTCTACATTATATAACGCCGGATTAAAATCCTCGCAGAGCTTCGGATCCAGCTGTCCGCCGCCATACACGGTAAGGAAACCTTTTACCCTCACCTGAGACTGGGCAATCACGGATTTGTAAAATGCCTCGTAGGTGGAAGTTCCCGCACTTCCGGCATCCACGGCCGAAGTGGTACCCTGGGCAATCATCATGTCCGGATGGATGCAAATGGAACTTCCCTCATGGAACAGATGGGTATGAAAATCGATCAGTCCCGGAGTTACCAGCAATCCGGATGCATCAATGATGCAGTCCGGATTGCACTCTGCTGTTTCTCCCTTTAAATCCGCGATGCGCATATTTTTAATGTAAATATCTCTGATCTCGTCGATGCCCGCTGACGGATCCACAACACGTCCGCCCCGGATAATATAATCTACTTTCATTCCAGTCTCCTTTATATCACAAGCTTATACAATACCCAGTGTTCCGATGATGCATGCCAGGATTGCACAGCAGAATGGCATGATCGCACAGGTAATGAAAACATATTTGTAGGTATCCTTCTGGGAAGTCTTCGCAATCTGGTTGCAGACAACCATTCCGGATGCGTGCGGCATAGCATCGAAACCGGAAGACGCGATACATACCACACGGTGCAGCATAGACATGTTCAGGCCGGATGCAGCCAGGTACTCACCCATGGAGCTTAAGAAGATGTTCAGACCACCTGCGGAGGAACCGGTGATGGCTGCAATCACGTTGATGGATACCAGCGCTGTAATCAGTGGATTGGTATGCATGTTTACCAGCGCTGTGGTAATGCTCTCATAAGCTGGGGACGCAGATACAACAGAACCAAATCCCATAATGGAAGAAGTTGCGATCAGGGAGCTTAAGCCGCCGCCTGCGCCATTGGAAACAGCCTCTTTTATATTCAGTCGATCCTTATAAAGAACACATCCCACGATAATTGCACAGGTCATTGCAATGGCCACTGCGTAGGAAGACGGAATGCTGGTCAGGGACTGAATGCCAAACATCAGAACCAGAAGTACTATGATCGGTGCAAAGCATGCGCCAACAGACGGAGTCTTTCCTTCATCAACCGCATTTAAATCCATGATGTCCTCGCCCGGGCTTGCAACAAAATGCTCACCTGCTGCTTTGGCCTTCTTAATCTGCCAGTTCAGGAACAGATATGCAGATGCAAACATGATCACGGAACAGATCAGACCAATGGAAGCACCTGCGTAAGCCGTGGTTCCGAAATACTGGGTCGGGATCAGGTTCTGGGTGGATGGGGAACCCGGAAGCATAGCCATACATACCGTTACCGGGCATACCATGATGGTTGCAACAATCAGCTTCTTCGGAATATCTGCTTTCTGGAACAGTGCTACCGCGATTGGATACAAAGAGAAAGCAATGATGAAGGTTCCGATTCCGCCGTAGGAAAGAACCAGACCGGTCAGCATGATAACAAGCACTACAGACTTCTCGCCTAGAAGCTTGAGCATTTTGTTTGCGATGCCGACAGACGCGCCGCTGTCACCCATGACCTTACCGAAAATAGCACCCAGCATAAACAGCAGGAACCAGTTTCCGGCAAATCCGGACATGCCGGTCATAAATTTCTCAGACAATGTAGTTACAGGATCCATTGCGTTGAACGCAATGACAATCAGGGCACCGGCCAGTGATACAATGGCCATATGCCAGTTTTTCCAGATCAGAGCAATGACACATACGATTGCTACGATCAACCCTAAAACACCAAACATTTTGTTACTCCTCCTTTGTTTTGTATTCCATTATGGTAGCATGAAACTGATAAAAGTTGAACTTATAGTAATCTATGATTGCTGTAAGTTTAACTTCTTTCAAGATTTACAAAACTGCCTGATTTTTGTATAATAATTACAAAAATAACAGAATTGGAGTTGATTCTGAACTTTTGGAAACAGAAAGGAGCCTGCATCATGGACACACGGCAGCTGAATTACATCCTGACCATCGCGGAATGCGGCAGTATCTCCAAGGCCGCGGACAAACTGTTTATCTCCCAGTCCGGGCTGAACCAGCAGCTTCAGAGAATTGAGAAAGAGCTGGGCATTTCCCTGTTTGAACGGGATACACATCATCTCGCTGTCACGGAAGCCGGAACCATCTTCCTGCGCTATGCCCGGGAAACCTTAAACCGTGAAAAACAGATGCACGCCATGATCAGCGACGTGATGGACGGAAATGTCGGAGAAATCCGGGTCAATCTGGCTATGGAACAGGGTATTGAGCTGTTCTGCGAAATTTTCCCGGAATTTCACGCCAAATACCCCCAGGTGGAATTAAAGCTGGAGGACCATATCGTATATGATCAGTACAAATTTCTTGCGGAAGGGAAACTGGATATCGGCATGGTTATGGTGAAGAACCATGAAATGGAGGATCTGGAATATGTCCATCTGGCTGAAGAACGCTTTCTTCTGGGCGTTCCTGCTGATCATCCGCTGACCCGTTTTTACCAGCCCACAGCCGATGGAGACTACCCGGAGATGGACCTGACTCTCTGCCGCCAGGAACCATTTTCCCTGATGTTCGCCGGTTCCACCTTCCGTCAGGTCATCGATCCCTGCTTTGAGCGGGCCGGATTCACCCCAAAGATCATGTTCGAAGCCCGCACCAACCATGTCATTGCGCTCATGGTATCCCGTGGAATCTGCCTGACCATCCTGCCGGAATCCCAGGCCAAACTCTACCCGAACCTCTGCTGGTTCCGCCTGGAAGATAATCCCACCTGGGAAAGCTGTATGATCTATCCCAAAGAACAGCCGCCAAGGAAAGCCGGGCGCTATTTCATTGAACTGGCGGTAAAACACGCAAAAAACCTGACCGCAAGAAGCACACCGGACTGGACGCTGGCAAAATAGCAATATAGGGACGGATCTACTAAAGGTCCGGAAGTGAAAGAGCCCGCCTCCCTTTATTTTCACATATCGTTGTTTGCTTGCTCTCGCTAACACGCGT
>PVML01018117.1_pt1 | contig 52322 bp, 35 predicted proteins | sample 1853371 | NCBI WGS metagenome assembly PVML01 (sample SAMN08533508, study PRJNA380276) | Human gut metagenome, whole genome shotgun sequencing project. | isolation source: participant 1, chromium library | host: Homo sapiens | collected 2017 | reverse complement strand
AAAAAAGAATCCTGCTTGCAGGATTCTCCGCCTGTGGCGGGTCGCTTTAGCGACACTCTTCCACTCCGCCGCAGTGCGATCCTTAGCGGAGCGTTTTTTGTGTCATAGGACGAAGTTTCCTATGACATAAAAAAACGAGCAGCAGGGAAACTGGATTTACGCTCACCTGCTACTCGTTCGTTGTAATTATATTTCCTGTTTTTTTAAAAGTCAAACAAAATTTTCTTGCAATATAACTTTTTCCGACTTTTTCTTTCTGCTATAATTAACATAACTAACATCATTCCATACGAGGAGGATCCGATATGTCAAATACTGATTTTTGTAGCGATGCATTGCTGGACTATCTTTACACGCAAACACTCCCTACGCCTCTGCCTCCCGATTACACCAAGGACGATTTTTCTAAATGGCAGATCAAAAAAAGAAATGAAGTGCAGGATCTTCTGCGTATTCAGGAATTATCCAATCTTCTTTCTGTTCCAGTTTCTGCCCAGCTCATAGAACAGTTTTATACGGATGATGTTCTTATAGAAAAATATTGTCTCCAGGGTATTCGGCATCTGAATACGCCGCTTTATATTGCAGGTGCTAACAATCCTGCCTCAAAAAGTATTTTATACCTACACGGTCATGATAAATTTGGTATCCAGGGTGCCTTAAAACACTTAGAAGCTTTCCCATACCATAAATATCTTCCTCTTCTTCTTGCCAGGGAAGGCTACCGGGTCTACGCTCCTGAAATGATAGGTTTTGGGGAAGCTCATAAACAGCATTATGACATGGGACATAGTAAAGAAGGCTCTTGTTTTCCAAATGGAACGCAATTACTGGCCTCCGGATTCTCTTTGGCCGGTCTTCGTTCATTTCAGGCCATGAAGATCGTAGATTTTATGAAACAGCAGAATGCAGAAACCATATCCGTTTTCGGTATTTCCGGCGGTGGTATGGGGGCCATGTATCTGAGTGCCTGCGATTCCCGTATTGACCATATGATTCTCTCCGGGTATCCATGTACCTGGCCTGACACCTTATTTGTCCATCACCATTGTATCGATAATTTCGTTCCAGGTATGACACGGATCGCCGATGGTCCTCAGATCATCTCTCTTTTCGCACCAAAACCTTTGCTTTTATTGACCGGAAAAACTGATCATGTATTCGCTTTATCTGGTGCCCAAAAAGCATTTTCCGTAGTCAGGGAAGCTTATCAGATTTTTGATTGTCCCCATCAATTACAAAGCTTCGTTTTTGATGGAGGACATGAAGCAGCTCCAGAGCTTGTGATCCCATGGTTCAGGGATCGATGCAAATAGCAGGAACGGCTGACGATCACAGTTTTTATGATACCACGCAGTGCAGAAAAAAACGGGAGCAGAAAGTTTATCGCTCTCCGCTCCCGTTTCTATCGTGCAATCATAACTCAGACAAATCGTGCAATCACAGTTCAGGCAATATAGTCTGATTATTCAATTGCAATGTATTTCTTCTGCTCAACTGCAGGTTTTGCTTCTTTCTTCGGAACAAACAGTTTCAGGATACCATGTTTGAACTCGCCTTTGATATCTTCTTCTGTGACATCATCGCCAACATAGAAGCTTCTCTGACAGGAACCTGCGTAACGCTCACGTCTGATGTAACGTCCGGTATCTTTCTCCTGTTCATCCTGATCCAGCCCCTTAGCTGCGCTGACCGTTAAGTAACCGTTGTTCAATTCTGCGGAAACCTCATCCTTGGTAAAGCCAGGCAGATCGATCTCCAGCTCATAGCCCGCATCAGTTTCCTTAATATCGGTCTTCATCAGGTTCTGGGCATGACGACCATACAGCTTCTTCTCAACCTTTTTATCTGCTTTGTCATCATAAAATGGAAAACCAAAGAAATCATCAAATAAATTCTCACCAAAAATACTAGGCATTAACATAAGTCATCTCTCCTTTTTAATATGTCTTTCATATCGTATTGTTATCACATTCCAAATGGGAATGCGGAATCTGCAACTCCATTATCCTTCAATCGCAATGGTCTTCTTTTCTTCGACTGCCGGTTTTGCTTCCTTCTTCGGGACATCCAGTGTCAGAACACCATTTTCAAATTTTGCTTTGATGTCTTCCTGGCTTACGCCATCACCAACATAAAAGCTTCTGCTCATCGAGCCACTATAACGCTCTCTGCGGATATACTTACCGGTTTTGTCCTTCTCGTCAGTCTTACTGTTAGCAGCTGCGGTGATCATCAGGTATCCGTCCTTGACTTCCGCCTTGATATCTTCCTTCTTCACACCCGGAAGGCTGATCGCCAGTTCATAACCTTTCTCCGTCTCTTTTATATCTGTATTCATCAGCTCACTGCCTGAATAAGCCGGAGCGCTGAAATCAAAGAAATCATCAAATACATCATCATGAAAAATACTAGGCATCAACATCATAAGTCATCTCTCCTTTTGTCGTTGATCTAAAACCTTTGGGATTCGGGGATTTCCGAGATCTTTATTTTTCTCTTTCGTTCCCTCTTCCTTTGTTCTACGTGTAATATAACACATATTAATAGCACTGTCAAGAGGTGAGTGCTAATTTTTTGTGAAGAATTTGTGAACTTATTTTTTGCCAACTTCGCAGTGGGCATTTCTTTTCCAGACAGAAAAAGACGCAAACCATATTTCTATGACTTGCGCCTGTTTACATAACTTACTTTTCTATTCTTCTGGTTCCATTTCCCTGGCCTTCTGATCCGCCGTTCCATCTCCTCTATAACTTGAAATACCAATTTGGCATTTCGAGTTGCCTTACCGCACAATCATTTCTTATAATAATCTGATCAGCTCTTCAATATCTTCCATTTTTGTCCCCCAGCTTGTTGCAAAACGGACAACGGTATGGTTCTCGTCATATTTCTCCCAGAAACCAAACTCCACCTTTTTGCCCAGTTCTTCCATCTGGCAGTCTTCCAGGACAATGAAGATCTGGTTGGTTGGAGAATCGATAAAGAACTGATATCCTTTTTCTTTCAATGCCTGTTTTAACCGATCTGCAGTCTCAATGGCATTTTTACTGATCTTACAGTACAGATCGTCTGTAAATAAGGTATCAAACTGAACACCTGCCAGTCTTCCTTTTGCCAAAAGTGCTCCCTGCTGCTTCACCAGGGTCATAAAATACTTTGGCGCTTTCTTTGGGAATACCACAGCCTCACCGCACAGTGCCCCTACCTTCGTTCCACCGATATAAAACACATCCGTCAGTCTGGCAATATCCTCTAATGTCACATCCGTTTCCTTGCTCACCAGTCCATATCCCAGGCGGGCTCCGTCTAAGAATAACGGCATCTCATACTGTCTGCACACGGCAGATAATTCCTCCAGTTCCTTCTTTGTATACAGTGTACCATATTCTGTTGGATGAGAAATGTAAACCATTCCAGGAAATACCATATGTTCGTGATTGGCATCTCCATAAAAACGCTCCACATAAGCCTTTACTGTCTCTGCCTGAAGCTTGCCATTTACCTGAGGCAAAGCCAGTACTTTATGCCCGGTATATTCAATAGCGCCAGCCTCATGGCCATTCACATGGCCGGTTTCTGCAGCGATCACGCCTTCATAGCGGTTTAACATAGAAGCGATCACTACGGCATTGGTCTGGGTACCTCCTCCTAACAGATAAATTTCTGCCTCCGGACATCCGCAGGCCTTGCGGATCTTTTCTTTTGCGGACTCTGTATATTTGTCAAAACCGTAACCTGGCAGCTTCTCCATATTGGTTTCTACCAAGCGCCGCAAAATTGCCTCATGAGCACCTTCACAATAATCATTTACAAAAAATAACATTTCTCAATTCCTCTTTTCTATAGAATCTTCCGCTTCTGTCCAAAATGATGGAAGCGGTTTACAAACAATAATCCACGGAATACCCAGTCGATATACATACCATACCAGACACCCATGACCCCTAAGTTTAGTACCTTAACAAAGAAATATGCGGACGCGATCCGGAAAATCCACATAGACGCCACAGAGACATACATGGTAAACGGCGCATCAAAGCTGGCTCTTAAAGAATACGGAATGGTGAATGCCAACGGCCATACCACCATGGCAAGGCTATGGGCAAACAGCATCTCTGCCGATGTCCTGGTCGCTTCCGGGGACAGGTTGTAGATTCCCACCACCTGATTGCGGAACAAGATCATAAGAGAACAGATCACCACTAAAGCCGCATAGTTGACCAGTACCAGCTTTTTCGTGTACTGCTTTGCCTGTTCCCATTCACCGGCACCTACGCACTGACCGACAATGGTGATGATGCCAAGACCGATGGCGTTGCCTACCAGATATTCAAAGGTTACCAGATTACTGGCAACTGCATAGCTGGCAATTGCCACGGTTCCCAGAGAAGACACCAGACTCTGCAAAAATAATTTGCCAAACTGGAACATAGTATTTTCCATGCCGTTTGGAACACCGACTTTTAAGATGTCTTTGATCATCCTTCCGTTAAACCGCAGTTCCTGGAGATTGCGGATCCGGATCACATTCTGTGGTCTCTGGATCAGAAACAGCATCAGAATAGCAGCGAAGGCTCTGGATACCAGGGTCGGAATACCGACACCTTCAACCCCCATATGTAACCCAAACACACAGATCGCATTTCCTGCGATATTGATGGCATTCATGACTAAGGAGGCATACATGGAAACCTTGGAATTGCCCATGGCCCGGTACAATGCAGCGCAGGAGTTGTATACTGCCAGAAATGGGTACGATAATGCGGAAAGCCAGAAATATATCTGGGCATTTTCCATGACACTGTTCTCAACTTTGCCAAAAATCATGGCTAACAGATGCCGGTTACCAATCAGTGCGATCACTGCGATCACCACAGACACCATAGTCGTGACCAGGATCAGCTGGCCAGCTGCCTCGCAGGCATTCTCCGGCTGTTTCTTACCAATATACTGGGCACAGACCACAGAACCACCGGTCGCCAGAGCAGCTAACATCTGAATGATCAGAATGCTGATGGAATCCACCAGGGAAACACCGGAAACCGCCGTCTCCCCGACCGCCGCTACCATGACCACATCGGCCATTCCCACCAAAACGGCTAAAAGCTGCTCCACGATCAAGGGGAGCAGCAGCTTCGCTAAGTCTTTTCTTGTAAACATACCTTAAAACCTCCCATATTCCTTCATGTCCCAGAACACCCGGTTCCACAAAATATGATATTCTTCGTAAAACGGGAATCGATCAAATTCCTGAAAGGCTTCTGCCATACTGCCATAATACCAGGCATGCATCCGCTTGTCCTTCTCATGGAACTTCTTCCAGAGCTCTTCCCCAATAATCAAATAGTCCGTGGCCGTACTGCGCAGATTGCTCAGTTTATCTCCAAACGCGATCATCTTCATATCTTCAGGCGCATGCTTCATCCGGTCAATCGTAGCCTGCTTCCGCTCTTGCCAGGTCAATAACTTATTCTCACTTTCTGCCTGCACCAGATCTGCCACCCGCTTTCCAAACTGCTCTTCCAGTTCTTCATAACGGACTCCCGCATCCTCGATCACATCATGAAGGTACGCCGCTGCGATCACCTCCGGATCTTCTGTCATCATTGCAACGATCATAGCTACCTCTCTTGGGTGCACAATATACGGAAGCTTACTTCCTTTTCTCAAAGCACCGGCATGAACATGGGCAGCAAATTCTGCAGCTTTCTGGATCATGGAGAATCCTCCCTCTATTTGTAAATGATAACTGCCTGGTAACCGCTTAGGTTCTTACAGTTATGTTAAATTTAGATTAATCATATCATACCACTCTGGAATTTTGAAGATAAACTTGTAAGAAGTCTCATTTTCTGCTATGCTATGGGTAATCAAAAGGAGGTTATTTTTATGAATCAGACAACACGCACCAGAAGTGCCATGCACCAGCGGTCCAATCCTCTGGATTCTGATCTGCTGCAGATCCTTCTCTTTTACATACTGCCATTTATTGTGATCAATTCCATTATTTTCTTTGTGGTCACTGCCAAGCCCAAATACGAACTGACCGTGGCACCGACTAACGACTATCAGACCACCACTGCGACATTTAAGATCACATCCCACATGCCGCTTAAGAATGTCACCATTACTTTCAATTCCCAGCCGCTGGATCTGGTCAGCGTGGGAAAGAAAACCTATCAGGCGACTTTAACGGAGAATGGAATCCTGGATGTCTACATGCAGAACTTTAATGGCATGTGTGTCTCTAATTATGAGGTTGTGGACACACTGGATGATGAATGTCCAGATGTCGTTTCCTACGATATCGACAACGGTCTTCTGGTTTTGACCTTAAGCGACAGCCAGTCCGGCGTGGACTATTCCTCTCTCCATGCTACTTCCGCTGATGGTACCGTATATGAGCCATTATCCATTGATAAAACCAACGGTAAAGTCACATTCCAGCTTCCAGAAGGCGGTGTTACTGTTTCCATTAAGGATATGTCTGGCAATGAATACCAGCCGACCTTCTCTGTAGTAAAATCTACAGAAGGCACTGGAGATGGATCGGAAGGTACTGTTATTTTGCAGTAGCCGATGGATGCCTGTTATCATGTTTTGCGGATCATATGTTTGAAAATGTCAGAAGGCAGTACAGCCCCATCATCTTTGATGGGATCCTGTACTGCCTTTTTTATGTCATAGGAAACTTCGTCCTATGACTCAAAAACGCTCCGCAGGATATGTCCGCTTACACTGACCAGAATCACGCGCCAAATCTTACGGACGTTCGATTAATAGGAATTTCTCCGTCCATACAGCCGGTTCATCTGTCTGCATCGTTTCTGGATCTCCGGTGTAAAAGCTCCTTTTTTCATTCTCCAGGTCCAGTTTCCACCCAGGGTAGATGGCATGTTGATTCTTGCCTCTGTTCCCAGACCCAGATAATCCTGCATCGGGATTACCGCCAGATCTGCCGTACTTGCAAGAGCCAGACGGATCACTTCCCATGAAAGTTCTTTCTCCCATCGTGTTTTTTCCGTTACTTCCGGTGCTGCACAGGAATTATAAAGGTTTTCTTTGTCCAGATCATGGATTCCCATATAATCATTAACAAATTTCTTGTCTTCCGGGCTTAAGCTGCGATACCAGCCCACAACCGTATCATTGTCATGGGTTCCTGTATACACCACACAATTCTGTTTATACAGATACGGCAGGTAGCTGCTTTCTTCCCCTGCCTGAAAGGCAAATTCCAGCACTTTCATACCCGGGAATCCTGTATCTTCCAACAGCTTCAGAACGCTTGGTGTTAAAAATCCAAGATCTTCTGCAATGATATTAACCTTGCCGAAGACCTCCTTGATCTTCTCAAAGATTGCGATTCCAGGACCATCCTCCCATGCGCCATGAATTGCAGTGGTCTCTCCGAATGGGATCGCGTAATATTGGTCAAAGCCCCGGAAATGATCGACCCTCACCATGTCATACAGCTCAAAGCTGAACCGGATTCTCTTCATCCACCAGGAAAATCCTGTTTTTTTATGGTAATCCCATCGGTATAAGGGATTGCCCCATAACTGTCCCGTAGCAGAAAAAGCATCTGGTGGACATCCAGCTACTGCGACCGGCTGACATTCCTCATCAAATTGAAATAATTCCGGGTGAGCCCAGCTGTCCGCACTGTCAAATGCCACATAAATAGGAATATCACCGATGATCTGAATATCCTTGCTATGGGCATATTCCTTCAACGCTTTCCACTGTTTTAAGAAAGTTACCTGCTGGAATTCGTAAAAGCAGATCTCATCTTCCAGTTCTTTCTGGTATCTGGCGACCGCTTCTGGTTTCCTCAGTTTGATATCCTCATCCCACTGACTCCAGCTCTTTTCGCCAAATGCTTTCTTTACTGCTGCGTAAAAGCAATAATCGATGGTTTCCGGACTTAATTCTTCCTCAAATTTCTCTTTTAGGGATTTTCCTGCTTCATTTTCCTCTTTTTCCAGCCGTTTTAGGCGATCATAAGCTTTGCGAAGCACCTGAAACCTGGTCTGATACACCGCTTCATAAGAGATCTCTTCTGGATTCTGACCGCAGTCCGCCTCCTGACATTCCGCTTCTGTAAGAAGCCCTTCCTCCTTCAACTGATCTAAATCAATAAAATAAGGATTTCCCGCAAATGCAGAGAAAGACTGATAGGGCGAATCTCCATATCCTGTAGGCCCCAGAGGCAGAATCTGCCAGTAATTCTGTCCTGCCTCCCATAACTGATCAATAAATTCATATGCCTCTTTTGAAAATGTACCAATTCCATACTTTGATGGAAGACTTGCAACGGGCAGCAATACGCCACATGTTCTCATGCCCTGATCCTCCTTACTGTTGTTCTATACTCCCAGATTCTCACTGCGCTCGATTTTGTGAACAGATTTGAGTGCATCTGATAGAAAATCCAGCCGCTGAAAGATTCTGTCACTATCATCAGTGTAGCGAGGAATGGTTCTTTTTGCAAGTCTTTCTATGTATCAGTAATAAAAGTAACAAGAGAAGAAGCAATACCGGGAATAAAAAGATGGTGATCTTTAAAATCTGACGGATCAGTTCCTTCCAAAAGCTTTCTTCCATCATTTCTTTTTGTTCTTCCTCCGATGATCCTGTCTGATCCATGGTGATCTCTGGCATCTTTTTGTATACCGCCTTCCAGGCGTATCCCGTTTCTGCCGGGAGCATGACCACATCTCCATAGATCACCTCACAGTCCGCCACATATTTTTCTCCCTCTGCCTCTGCTTTCCGGTACCAATACCCGTCTTCTCCAAGCCACGGTCCTCCTTCCCATCTGGTAGACGTGATTTTATAATATTTTGGAGATAATCCGGCCAGTTTTAACAGTTCCTTCGCATATGCCGCAAAAGGATCTCCTTCTTTGGCTCTCACCACCTGATCACCCAGATAGTAGGCTCCTGCATCATATTGCTGGACCGTGATCGGGAGAGAAAATCCATCCACCCATCTCCAGTTGGTAAACTCTGCATCTTTGACCGGAAGTTCTGCTTCTGTCTCCACTCCCGTATCCTGATCCTTTACCCATGCATGATACGTTTCCGGAAGCTGTTCAGCCTGTTCTACCGCTGTGTACTGGACCGTTTCCTCCACCGCCTGTTCTTTCTGCGGAATTTCCTTCTTAATCTGCTCCAGACTTTGAAGTTCATACCTGGCGGTTCCATACTGATAGATCTGGGCTGGGCGGTATTTTTCACCGTAAGCTTCTAAAAAGGCATCACTGATGATCTGCATCGTTTCAGGCTTCTGCTCCGCCTGCACTTCTATCCCCATAAAATCTCCATATTCAATCAGAAAGATCACCATGAATACCGATAGCAACCGAAACATTCTCCGAAGCTTCTTACTTCTTACCATTCTTCCGTTTCCTTTCCCATATCTGTTTTACAAAGCAGAGCATCAGCAATGACGTACTGCCTGCAAAGACCAGAATCCATACCCATGGAATTTCTTCTTCCACATAGCCAAGTCTTGGGATCTTCTGAGCGGTGATACCTCCAAAGGTTTGTTTTCCTCCCTTATTTCGTCCCTTTCGGTATTCTACAAAGATCCTTCCAATCAGACGTTCTTCCTTTTCCGGCTGTTCTGGTGTCTCCTGTATCGTTTCCTGCTCATTCTCTGGAATGGTTTCTGTCTCCTTTTCTTCCCGTTCCGGTCTGGTTGGACGATCTGGTCCGGTGGTTTCTTCCGGTACAGTAGTCTCCTCTGGTCTGGTAGTCTCTTCCGGTCTGGTGGTCTCTTCCGGTTTGGTGGTCTCTTCCGGTTTGGTGGTCTCTTCCGGTTTGGTGGTCTCTTCCGGCTCTGTTGGTTTTTCTGGTTCTGTTGGCGTCTCCTTTTCTTTATTTTGAACAGTCAGTTCCACCAGTGCCATCTCTCCATTTTGGTAAGAATTCATCCCTGCTTTTCCTGAAAAATACCACTGATAGACCTGATCAGAGCACACATAACCATCTGGTGCCGTGATCTCCCGCAGTTCATAACGATACGGCTTTCTCGTTCCATCAGCCGCCAGATACGAAACTGGCAGTCCAACCGCCTCTACAATTCCCGAAGCATCTGTGATCATTTTTCTCTCTAATACCGGAGTTTCCGTCAATGACTGCCTGTTTTGTACCGGTCCCAGCTGTACCTGCTTCGTCCATATTGGCTCTGCCTGTACCTGCTCCGTAAGCTCCTCTGTTCCTAAAAGACAGTTCCACAAGGACCATCCGCTCCATTCCGGTTGTTGAAATACCTGCAGCTGGAATACTGCGCCTGCCAGTAATTCCCCATGTTCCCCTTCTTTTCTGATTTTTAGCTTTCCCTTCACCTCCTGATTTTCTAAAACCACCAATGTAAATTCCTGATCCAGCTCATAAGTGATCGAAACCGGCTCTGCCCTCGTGTAATAATCCGGGGCGATTTCTTCCGCCAGCCAGTAATCACCACTTTCTAATCCGGTAATTTCATGAGGCCGGTAATCCCCATGCTGATAGCCATCTGGAATGGTTCCATTCAACTTCTCTAATTCTGAAAAACGGCCATCGGTGCCACTGATCCACCGCTCCACCAGAAATTCCGGCTTTGAATCGAATATTCCCGGTTCATCAGCCCGATATAAAACCAGCACAGCGCCTGGCTGCTGCTTTTTCTCTGTGCCTTCCCGCTTATCAATCCACAATTTTCCGGGTCTGTTTTCAATGCTATACTGTTGGACATCTCCCGTTTCCTCAATCGTGATCCAGGTATCCTCTACTTTCCGATATCCTTTAGGCGGTTTTTCTTCTACCAGACAGTACCTTGCCCCCACAGGGAGATATTCTATCCGGCGCATACCTTCTATTGTCAGCCACGCTGCCGCATAAGCATTGATCTTCGGCAGCTTCTGATAATCAAACTGGTACTCAAACTGACAGGTTTTCCGGTCGTCTGGCAAAGTCTGATGCACTTTTATGCGGATGATTTCTCCTTCATCAGTCCGAAACTTTAAAATCACCTGTTCTGGAAAATCTGTCTCTTCCTGCTCCTTGCCCAGCTGTTCCACATCCACACAAACAGCCCTATAAGCCTTTTTCTGGTATTCCCAGCCGACACTGGTTCCTTTCCTGGCTCCATAAATCTGATACATCTCCTCAAATTCCGGAATAAATTCCCGGAATCGTTTCCCATCATCCGTGGTAAACGTATATACCGGAGACTGGCGCTGATTCCCTGTGTATAGTGAAAATACTGCCCCATTTAAGAGGACTTCCTTTCCTCCTGCCTTCTCATATTTCCGGATCTGGATCCTGGTATGATCGTCCGCCATGGTAACCTGTTGTACTGCCTTCTGCATCTTTACTTCAATTTCCATCGGCTTTGCAGTCACAAATCCAGCTGGTGTTTTCAATTCCTCCAAAAGGAAGGTCCCTGCTGCCAAAGGGGTTAAGAGCCTCGGTGTTTTTCCAGTTGTCCATCGGGCGACTTCTTTCTTTTTGATTTCCAGTCCCTGTTTTTCCAACCGATATAATACCAAAAGCGCCTGTTCCACTTGATCGTAGCTGTATTCTGACGTCAAAATGCTCTCTTCTGCGATTTTTTCTGTTTTTCCCTCTGCATTTTTCTTCGTCATTTCCAACACATTTCTAGTCAGTCCCGGCGGCGCATCTAATTTTTCAATCTGGACTTTGATGGTCTCATCTTCCATTTCTGTTTTCTGCAGATTCCTTGTCTCACCAACCCATACCGCCACTGGAAAGCCTTTCACAAATCCATCCGGGACTTTCCGTTCCTCCAGAATATAACAGCCTGCAGGAATCCTCTTTAAACGGTCTGCCTGTCCATCTGTCATCCCATGGTCAAACGGATCATTGGGACTTTTTTCTGACGTGATCCAGATGTTTTCCAACACATAACCTTCTCCCTGCCGATGCCAGAGACTGCCCTCCTCATACAGCTCTTTCCCTTCTTTCTTCTGGTAAACATTCTGGTTAAAAGCCGGTAAATGATCCGAAATTTTCTGCCGCACCAGCTCCCCGTCCCGGTCATAAAGATCCGTTGTTTTTCCATACCGTTCCTGACTTTTCTGATAGTAAACAGGTAGTCCATGGGTATCCAGAACAGGATTCACACGTTTTAGAAAAGCTCCATTGTTTTTATCCTTCAATTCTTCTCCATGTAAGCTCTGTCCTTTCTGATTCTGCCTCAGGGTCTGTTCCTGATGACTGTTCTCCCCATGTTCTGACTTCCAGCTTCCAGTTAAATAACCTGATTCTACTTCCGCAGAATCACTCTGATACTCTCCTACTGTCGCTGGCCGTTCTGTCCTGATTTTATCTCTGGCAATTACATGCCCATAAGCATCTTTTGCCACATTTACCGGCCACACCAGGATCTTCTTTTTCCCTTTTCCAGTACCCGAAATCCCTGCAAGCTGATCGAAGCTGCCGTTGGTTCCATCAAAATCTTTCACAAGATACGCCATTCCTGTCACCGGATCAACCAGAGAATCCCGCAGCCCATCCTGATCCAGGTGATAAATATGGGTTCCCTTTGCCACCTGGAACATCTGATTAACAGAAGAATATCTCGCCTTGGTCAGATCTCCTCCGTTCAGTTCCAGATACCGCTTGCCATCCCGGATGGCATAAAGAGAATGTTCCGGGCTTTCATCATCCCACAGATACTCCGTCAGACGCAGACCCGCCAGATCATAATACAAAATATCCGTATCCGGCCGTTCCACTTCTCCTGCATCCCACATTTCTTTTTCGCCATCTATCCGCAGACCATAAACGGTCTTAGAACCCGCATAACCCTGTTTTACATACATTCTTGTCACATTTCCCATTCCATTTCGCAAAACCGTCACACCCTCATAACTGTAATCCTCTGTGTCTCCGGAAGGAGTGATCTCAATGGCATCATAAAGCGCCATTTCCGCGCCTTTTATATAAGGATGTTTCTCCGAATTGCTCCACTTTTTTACTTCCAGCTGAATTGGTGCATTTTCCACATAAATCCTGGCATTGGAACCGTATACCGCCCCCTGGATCTGCTGTTCCATATCTCCTTCCTGATAATAAGTGACCTTATCAGAATAGATTTCCACTGCAATCGGACGGCACCGGACATATCCCGCTGGTGCTTTTATTTCTGCGATCACATACACGCCAGCACCTAATGCATCTGGCAGTTCTGCATAGCCAACCGTCTGCTGTCCGGTTTTCGTGGGAGTTTCCGTTCCATCATTATATTCTTTCTGCATCTGTCCATTCCGCACCGTCGCATAGGCAGACTGATCCTGTAAAATGATCTGATCCTTTTCCTCACACATAGGTGTTCCTGCTGCCACCTCACCGCTGAAAAGTTCATCCTCATCCACCACTTTTCCAAATAACCGTCCCCATAAGCTTCCCTGTCTCTTCACTGGCCGGATATTCTCCGCTCCCATGGCGGTCAGAAACTCCTGACTTCCTGTAATCATAGTCTTCTTTTCATAAAACAACACCGCCCCCTGTCCATCTGCTGTCTCCTGGCGTTTTCCACGGTAGATCCGGAAAATGGCATCATCGTGAAGAAGATTCTCATGGGTCTGGGAATCCAGCTTTTCTATGCGGAGACCGATTGTATAAAACTGATCCCGAAAGACACCAACTGCATAACCAGACAAAGCTGTCCCTTTCTGTCCCCGGACCGGTTCTGTCACTGTATAAGGAACCAGCATAGGCGCATAAATCCCGGCCTCCGCTTTTAGAGAGCCCTGCATGGTTCTGGTTCCATCTGGCAGAATTCCTGCCGCTTCTGATTCGGAACTATAACAGTAAACTCCAGAGATTTTCTTTCTTCCGCTCTGGTTTTCCGAGATGTAATAAGGATTTGCATAACCTGGCAGATATGGATTTTCTGAACTTTTCCGGACATCGTCCCCATTATAGTAATTCTTGTATGGACGATACTCCGATTGAGTTAACATAAAATAGCCTCCCCCTTGGATTTTGCCGGTTGTCAATCCATACGGATACACCTGAAAATCACCTGAATGGCTATGCGCCTGAACCACCTTCTGCTCTTCTCCAAAGCGGATCTGATACCGGCTTTCCATCAGCGATGTTCCCATTTTCATGTCATACCGATAAAATGGATCATAAGCTCCAGCCTTATGATTCTTTATGTCAACTGCGTTCTTCTCATAAACAGACGGCACGATGATTTCCTTAGGTTCGTCAATCTCATAATGCTTATTCGCAAAATCCTGAAGCTCATCATATTTGGGCTGTTGTTCTGCTGCCACATACACACCATAAGGCAGATAGGCAGAAATTCCAAAATAATATCCTTCCGATTCATCGCCAAAGTTCTCATCACAACAAAGGGTAGCTGAGTCCTGGTCCTTTCCACCCGCAGCATCCGGCTCCCAGGCCACTGCATAAATCTCATCCAGATCGTAGGCGAAAAATGGTTTCAGATAATTCTGCGCCTTCTGAATGGCCTCCCACAACGCCAGATCCAGCAACTCGTCAGAATATGCGGAAGCTTCTTTTCCTTCGATTTCCTTCGTTTTCTCCTTTTCCCTGGTCAATTTTCTGACCTCATCATCCAGATACCAGTCGATGGCAAACTGTCGGACCATATCTGACACCTTTGCATTTTCCAGGGTTTCCTGCCGCCGGTTCACCAGATTTCCAATAGGACGCGCAGAGGTATAGGTCGGGGCATGATCGTCCCACAGATCCTGATTGGCCACCCGGATGGCAGCAAAAAACTTCTCATAATTCGGTGTGTTTCCATTGCGTTCCAAAACAGCCGTATATCCCGGCCCCTGCACTTTCTGGATCATGCCATCCGGACCATAGCTGTACAAGCTTTCGTTAGCAATCACTGCTGCATAAGAATTCTTCTGGATCGGCTGCTGGCGATGAAGCACCCTGGTATGAATCCTTGGAACCAGTCCCGGATATTTTTCTTTCTCTTCCAGAATCGAAACAGGATTTCCCTTCTGATCCACCCAGCAAACTTCTCCTGCTTCATCCCGATAAAGGCTCTCCAGATTCGATTTCAGATAGATTTTGAACCGGAATCCCGGCAATTTTCCTTCTCCCGGAGTCTGGTCTCCATACTCTTTTGCATTTTTCCGGTTTTGAATCGTCTTCACGATCTGAACCTTCTGTTGGATGATCCGCTCCTGCAGCTTAACAGGATTTTTTCTGGTATTTTCCTCACTTCCCGGACGCCCTTCTCCGTCCTGCCATGGGCTGTCCTGTCCCGGATAACAAAGCTTCTGGAATTTCACATAGCTTCCTGTCTGTTCTGCTCCAGCTTCTGCCTGCCGATACGCCTTTACATAAGCACCCCTGAAATCCCGGTAATAGGCGCCGCTCCCGATGACATCTCCTGTCTTCCAGCCGCTATTTTGCCGGACAAGATCTGCCGAAGACAGTGTGATCAATCGCTCTGGAACCACCAGACGCAGTTCCTGCTCCAATGGCTCTTTCTCATCCGTAAGCCGGTTTCCAAACTGATCTGTGTAAGCGCCTGCCACATGAACGAACTGTTTTCCACCAATACTCCGCACCGGAAGCTCTCTCCATACCTTCTCTTCCCTTGTCATGGTCACAGTTTTGGTGTCCTGACGCCACTGGGTTTTGGGAATTCTCTGTCCACTAACATCCAATGGCACCTCTCCCACCTGGTAAAAACAGGTCTCCCGGACCATATTCGGAATGATCTGACCACTTCCGTCAGTCTGACTGTCTGGAATAAGAAGCGCTGAATAATAACTGATTCCTGATTCCGAGACCTGTACTGTCATTTCCGAAAATGTACCGAAGCTCTCCCCATCTGTCTGGGAATAATGGGCATAAACGTACCTTGGATCTTCCTTCGGATCATCAGGAACATACTCCAACCGATGATAAACACCAACACTTCCACCCGGCTCCATAACTCCGTAATTTTCTGGATTTCCAATGACAGCCCGATACAACGTGATCTCGTAATGGTCTTTCGATTCTCTCATCTGCTCCAGACCACCATAAGACAGACCTGGATTATCCTCATAATCATCTAAGACCGCCCATAATGCCTCTTTCACCGTCACACGGGTTCCATCCACAAACTTTGGAAGCTGCACCGTCTGGACCGGGCTTCCATATGTAATTTCCGTTCCATGCGTTCCCCGGTCATAGATTCCCCGGTCTACAGTAGAATACCGTCCATTTTCCGAAGGTGTCCGATAGCCATTGGCCCGCAGTGCCGCTTCCAGTTTTGCTTTGAAAAACGCTTTAGAACCTATGGTAAATGGTTTCTCCAGCATTTCAGCCACCTGGTCTTCATCCATGGAAGATACCGCCGATTTGATCACCTCTTCCGTCTGTTCCCGGTCGATCTCTTTTTCAGATACAATCTTAAAATCACGGATACGGAGATTTGCCGATTTTTCCTGCACTTCTATGGAACCATCGGCCTTGTAACGGATATATTTCCCTTCTTCTCCCGGTTCTACCGTCACAAAAACAGGATTTCCATCTGCATCCATAACCGGACGCTCTTGATAATCCCCATATGGAACCTGCGCTTCCACCGTTTTTTCTCCAGCCTCCGCCCGGTAAACCTTCGTATCAACCGGCAGATTTCCTAATAACACATCAAATCCTGCCTCTCCTGTCTTCTCTGACTGCACCATGAAAAAAAGTTCATTATAATCGGGATCATCGTAGGAACCAGTCGGATGTTCTGATGGCCGGACTTCATAAAACAGATTTCTGGTCACCACACCATAGCCTTCTCCCTGCTTTTCCTGCTCCTCCTGCCCAAAAGTCTGGCCTGCATTGGTGATCCCCTGATTTTTATTAGAAACAGAAAGTTCATAGCCTTCTGACCGGGTCAATTCCTTGATAAAATAGTCACCAAGAAATAACGGCCGTCCAATCCAGCAATTTCCATTTTCTGACTCTAAATCGATATAACTTCGTACTTGCCCTCTATCTCCTGTATAGTCATCCACAGTTTCATTTTTTGTATACAGATTTTTCGGTGACCGGTCCGCAAATCCATTTTCGTTTTTCCGGATTTTTCCAGCTTCATAATCATAAACATGACCGGGGGCCTCCGTGTTGACCAGAAACGACGCGTCCCCATACTTGTCCGTTGAAGCCACCGCCACCAGATTTCCCTTTTCATACACAATTCCCGTCTTTCCATCGGGATGCCGGATCTCTTCCGCTGCGAACAGACCATAAACCGCGCCTTCCAGCACAGCGTCTGCCTGCACTTCCCCATAGGAGTCAAATCCCGGATGATCTTCTTCTCCCTGTTCTAACATCATATCCCGCTTGTTGATATGGATCTCACCTTCTGTCCGGTGGTCATATACCCGGAATGCATTTTCCTCTCCATCCTGGTTATTACAGTGGCTGTACTGATCCGAAGGACCTTGTGGCTGAATGTCACCGACACTTTCACTGGCTAATGCCTCCTCATAGGCTTTCTCGAACAGATCCGTACCTCCAGTGCCATTTGCGCCAATATCTTCCAGGTCATCTCCGGACTTCACCGTAATGGCGCGTCCCGCAACTGATCGTGTAGCGCGTCTCGCCTCTGATGGTGTGGCGCGTCCCGCCTCACTTGGCGTTGTCTTCTCTGCTGATGACGGCGTTGCCTTCTCTGCTGATGACGGGGTTGCCTTCTCTGCTGATGACGGCGTTGCCAGGTTTTCTTGCGCAGCATTTCTTTGCAAAATCTCCAGCACCTTCTCCGGCCATTTGATAACCTGCGGCTGGTACTGGAAAGTACTGGCTTCTTCCACCGGATAATACTGTTTTTCCATCTTTACCACCGCCGCCTGTTCCGTTTTCGCAATTCTGGAACTGAGACTGGCTGTGATCTGCCCGCTGTATTCTCCTGTAAATTGGGCATTTGCGCCATGTTCTGAAGAATCAGTCCGAATGATCTCAATGGGTACATCATCCTGATGTTTTCCATGAAGCGCATAGCCATCTCTGGCCTGTTCTTCCTGAAAAGCATAGCTGTACCGCAGCGAGATAAATGCCTCATATGTCTCTTCTGCATCTGCCTGGCATCCCGACTGGGCAAAAGCCACCTCCCCAGAAGCAGATGCATCTGCCCCGTCATTGATCCAATGAAAATGAACTCCTGGATACTGATCCGCATAGTCCTCACAGGCTTCTATACATGCCTGCCAATCCTCCTGCAAACGTTCATTTTCCTCCTCAGCTTCATCGATCTCGTTCTGATTCGATACCTTTCCATTTTCATCAGTCTCTTCCTCCGGAATTTCAGCCAACGCTGGTTCTGGGTGCCCATCGCAAAATGTCTTTTCATAATGATATCCATGATTGACCGTCTGACGGATCTTCCCATCATCCCCTGTATGTAAAGAGGAAATAAACCGGAATCCGTCCCAGCTGACCGTATCATCCTTATGATAGCTGAGATATGGATCTCCACCGCGGCAGATCACTCCATAACCATCTTCATCCTGAATCTGATCCTGATCATCAAAGCGCTCATACAAGCGGAAAATAGACCCTTCCAATGGTTTTCCCGTCTCATAATCATACTTATACAGCTGAACATTATAATTCGTTTCCCAGTCCTCTTCATGACGGTAAATCTGAAAATCCAGAGACCCTTCTGTTTCACCGGAGCCCCCACCGCCAACTGCCGCATAGTAGCTGGCCTGTCCCAGATCCATCTTCTCCTGGATATCCAGAAAAATACATCGTTGGTGACCTTCTAACGGAACATTTCCACCAGCTACATGCTTGTGGGTTCCAGAACACTGGATACACTGCCATAATTCCAGGGTATCCTCATATAATTCTTCCGCTGACTGATATCCACTGCCTGCGCCGGCTCCATACGTTGTTCCAACTGTATCAAACATGATCCGGAGACTGGAAGCCGGATCTGTCGTATGAAACCGGATCATGGTATCCGTCTTTTCATAACTCCAGCCAGTGGGAATGGACGAGGTATATTCCGATCCATTCCAAAATTTCAGTGGAACTGTGCGGATAAAATCCCGGTCCTTCCCACCTGGATCAAAGGAAATGGACAAAGTCTCCGGGTCGATTGTATATGGGTTCCCGCTGGATGTATGTCCTTCCAGCACCGCGGGACCTGCACCGATCGTTCCACTGCCTGGATTTCCACCGCCAGAACTTCCATTTCCTCCAGCATTTCCAGAATCACCGCCCCCGCCCATCACTCCGGCTAATGCCAGATACTCTTCTCCATGCGCCACTGCAAAATCCAGCCAGGCATATTTTTTTCTGGTAGAAGACAGATGTAATAACGTTCCTAAATCACTCTGTGTTACCGCTGGTGACAAGATCCGGAGACCATGAGCCGCTGCTTTCTCATTGATCTGCTGATAACACTTGTTGATGGTAGGCATATTTCCAAAACTGGCCTCCATGGACAATGCCGCCCAGAAAAGCAGTGCTGTCTCCGCACTTGAAAGCCCAGCTGAAGGCGCAAATGCCTGATACAGGTCCCCATCCGCGCCATGTCCATTCGCTGCAATTCCACTGTGATCAATGCAGTAATAATGCCAGGTAGAGCTCCAGTAGGTGTCCGTATTCCCCAGATGATCAGATCTGGCCTCTGTCTGCATGGAAAATGGAAAATGACCGGATGAGAAAAGAAGGGTGATGGACAGTATCCCTGCCAGTACTCTTTTTCCCTTTTGGTTCTTACATAAATTTTCTTTCATCCTCTCATTCCTGTCCTACTCTGCTATCCAGATCCATATCCGAATACAATGCCCGTAATTCCTCATCTGACAAGTTTGTATACAACTTCCGGTAATACTCAAACCAGGTGATCTCTCCCGCAAACAGCTTTGCGTCCCAATTTTTCTCTTCTTCCCGTTGCTTCTGCTGCTGTTGGTACTCACTGCTCTGCTGACATTCCCGCTCATACCGGTGGTATTCGGTATCAAAATCCACTGGATAAACAGCCTTTTCCACTGGCGTTCCATTCGTTGTATCGATGCTTCCGTCCACTGCCATCCACTGACCATTTACCTTTACCATGGCGGACCGATGAAGATAGGAGTGATCGTAAGTTACCGCTTCCAATCCCATAAATTGGGCAATCCGCCTGATATCTGCAGCATAATTTTTACAAAGTCCTTTGCCCATATTCAGCACAGAAAATGCATATGCCGTTTCACCATTCTGGCCAGCTTCTCCCGTATTCCCATGTCTTCCAACGGACAGACGGTCATAAATCAGCCAGAAACGCTGTTCCTCTGTCTTGTGGATCCAGTCAGACCCCTTTAAAAATTCCCGGATCCCCGGAAGATCCTCTGGATAACTGGATTTTAAATTACCATCGGGTGCTGGCGTCAGGCTATATGCCTCGCCTGGCCGATACACATACTGCCACAGATAGTATTCCGGGTCTGTAATTCCAAGATCTGCCGGTGTTTTTGCCGCATCCTGACCTACTTCTGCTGCAGCTTCTCCCTCTGACCTTCCTTCATTCTCCACATGCGCCGCCTCTCCAGGTCCCTTAGCCCCCGCCCATGCAGGAAATGCAAGAACCATTGACATCAACACCACAGCACACAAAATATAACTTTTTTCCATCCTTCCGCCATCCTTTCATTTTTATAGCTCTATTAGAGATATTATTTTGTTACTGTACCTCCCGCAATGCCCCTCTGGTTCCATTGGATTCTTCCTGAAAATAATAGGATCTTCCATCGATCGTCTGCCACCCAGTCACCATGCGTCCCTGGGTTCCGTCAGAAACAGGGCTCAAATAATAGCGGTTTCCGTCCTTGTCTGTAAACCATCCGGTCACCATAAATCCGTCCTTGTCAAACCGAAACCAGTCAAATGCGCTCTGCCCTTTCGAAGTATCAGCATATGGATTATGTACTGCCGCCCATTCATTGACATAAGTCCGTTTCTGATCCGTAAATAACCATTTTCCCGCGGCGTTCTGAATCCATTTCCCCGTCACTACATAGGACGGAAGCACAGAGGATGTAGCGTTTTTCGTTCCACTGACTGTGGTTCCAGAAGAAGACCTGGTGGAAGAACCTCCCGATGATCCGCTGGAAGAACCACCCGTGCTGCTCCGGATCGGCTGCACCTGATTCTCAACTGTTAACTTTAAGGTTACCGGGATCTTCGCTTCCAATCCCTGATCCACCGTTTTCGCAGTCAGCCAGACGGTTTTCTGATCCTCTCTCACTGCCCCGTAAGCCGTACCGTCTAATAACTCCGTGATCCACAAAGCCTCCTGTTTTGGACTTAATTTTCCACTGGAATCTACGGATATACACTGGTCATCCGACAGACTCCACTGCACCTGGTCATGGTATCCTTCTGGTCGTTCATCCACAGAAAACACTGGTTTTACGATACCTGCTGCCTGGATTGGTTCAAATCCCTGGTTTACCCTTACCGGCGCATATCTGGTTCCTGTTTTCTTCACATGAAGATCAAAGGAAATCTGTCCAGGAGTAATCGCCACAGACTCTGGGTGGACCACTGTCTGGTCCAGGGTTCTGAAATTCACCGTAACCTGGCACTGAGCCGTGATCACGCCATGGGTCTGGTCCTCTGAAGTTGCAGTCACTGTCTCGCTATAAGAAGCGCCTCCGGCCCGTTTTCCATACGGATCTTCCTGCCATATCTGGTCATCTGCATTGACCACATTCTGGATCCATGCGGGATGTTCCTGTCCTTTTTCATCATACCGGACAGTTACCTTACACTCTTCCCCATGAGTCCCCATGCTGGAAAGTCTCAGATTCTTTCCATTTTCCTGGTCCTTCCAGGTTACATTCTGGTAAAATGGCTGCTCCGGGATCAATGACGCTGATAACACCGTGTCTCCCGTACACAGATATTTCTCCTGCGGTGCTTTCCGGTCCCCACTCAATACCCTGGTAATGGTAAAATTCAGATTTCTCTTATTTAAATCCAGTCCTTCCACCCGTCTGGTGGTCTGATCCTTGATCTGGAATGTGACATGAACCCGGCAATTTCCGTATACCGGCTGATTTCCCGCCGAATAATCCGGATCCGTCATGGCGGTCACAACACCACTTGTCTTATAAATCGTTGCTGAAATCGGCTCCTGATACTGGCTGTCTGCCTGAGCCTTGATCTGCTTCTTTAGAATGTTTTGAATAAAAGAACTGCTGATTCTTGGAATGATCCGGGCATCCTCTGTCGTATAGCCCTCTTCCGCCGCCAGCTGCAAAAGATCCGCGTCATCCACCATCCACTTCATGGTTCTGGAAATGGTATCTCCCGCGCTGTTATGTTCCCCATGGATCCGTACTGGCTGGATCTCCACCGACTGATCCGGCACATCATTCAGATATCTGGCGATCAGAACCCCTTCCCCTGTCCGCACCTCGGTACAAACATCCGGATTTTTCCGGTCACCGCTGCGGGTCTGCACTACATGGAAGGTCATATCCGAAGGAGTGATCTGAATTCTCGTGGTGACCTTCTGATAACGGACATTGATCTCTGTATCACGGGACGGCATCTGGAAGGTATAACTTCCACCAGATACATAATTCATAGGCTGGATCTGACCGTTGTCATCCAGGTAGGTCGGCGGTAGAACGCCTCCCGGCTCTTTCTCATCCACTACCATCTGGTAGCGGTTTTCCTCATCATTTTTCGGCGCAGTCACCACAGTCACTGCCACACCCGGCGCCACCGCCGCCACATGGTCCTTGTCAATGGAGCGATAATAGGACTGATTGGAACCTGGCATAGCTGTCAGCACCGCCACATCCGTATCGTAGGTTCCGTTGCTGTTTCTGGCATCGATCCGCGGCACAGACAGCAGATAGCCCTCTACCGGCTCTCCCTGATATCCCGGTGCAAAATGATCCAGTCGGAAACGTAAGTCCTCTGTCGCTCCTGACGCAGAAAATTCATTGCCCAGCCGTCTGGTGATGATGGACCGGATTCCATCCTCCAGTTCCTCATAAAAATATCGTTCTGGATTCCGTTTTTCCATCTCCCCGGAAATCGTGGTATAACGGGTCTCATGATCCGTCCAATAGCCTATATGGGCATTTTCCATGAAAATGTTATCCCCATCAATAACAGAACCGAATACATGCTTCGCTTTTGACGCGGAATTGGTAAATAAGTACGCCAGGTTATCACCCTTTTCAATTCCATAGGTAAATACATCCGCCCAGTCTCTGGTTCCCACAAAGGTTCCTTCTCTGGCTGCCGTTCCCTGATAGGTCCGGGCCACCTCGCCAGCCATCCGGGCCATCACAATACTTCCGCCCTGATATTTTCCGACGATTCCACCTGCTGCGCGGGAACCATTTCCTCCGATGGTTCCATTGACGTAGGAATTATAAAGATTTGCATCTTCCATTACCCCAACCATGCCGCCTACATAGCCATTGCCCCTGATCCGGTCTGCGGTTCCGTTCTGGGTGCTTACCAGACAATCCACCAGATCTGCTTCCTTTGCTGCTCCTGCGATTCCGCCGGTAAAACTGTCCTGGCCTTCCGAATTGACTACCACATTTTCTGCCCTGCAGTTTTCTACGGTTACACGTTCTCCATCACCTTCCAAAACCGCCGCCAGACCACCTGCATTTCCTGTCTCTCCGTGGACAAAGCCGGATACTTTTACGTTGTAGATCACTGCGTTTCCTGTAATTCTGCCCGCTAAAATACCCAGATTCCCTTCTCCACTGATATTCGCTGCCTTGATCTCCAGATTTTTGACGGTTCCTCCGTCAATCCAGCCAAACAGACCGGCATTGACCAGCTTCCTGGACGCATCTGCGATTTTCAATCCCTTGATCGTATGGCCTGCCCCGTCGAATGTCCCCCGGAACCCACAGGTGATCTCTCCATCCATCTCTTCTGCATTCTGATACCAGCCGATAGGGTTCCAGCTTCCGTGATTCAGATTTAGTCCACCAAGATCCAGATCCCTGGTCAGTTCAAAAAATTGTCCCTCATAGAAGTTACCTTCCGCCACGGATCTGGAAAATCCCAGTAGACGGGACAGCGAATTGATCTGGTAAGGCGCTTCTTCTGTGCCATCTCCCGGAAAATCCATGGTTTCAGGCCAGTTTTCCCATAAATTACCTGGTGATGCCAGCAGGCTGATGGATGCAATCCGTTCCGCCTGAGCCGGAGTCGCTTTCTCTAGTGTCGCTTTCTCCCCATCTATCCATGCACCATCATCTGGCAGCACACTCGCATCAGAAGCCGTGGCTCTTTCCCACGTCATCCCCTCCGAAACTTCCACATGTTTTATCTCCGCTCTCACCGGGATTCCCACACCCACACATTGCGCCAGCAGGCTTCCTGCTGTCAGCACCGCAATCTTCTGATTCCGTTTCCAATGATTTTGTTTTCTCACGCTTCTCCCTCTCTTTCTTTTATGTTTAAGTCGAACGTCCGTATCTTCACCATTCCCTTTTGGGTCACATATCTGTTTCATACCTATCGGCTCGCTGCCTGGGTCACCACAAATGCCGGACGTATCCCACAGGTATCTCCCACATTCACCGGCGCTATGCATCCTTTGACCAGATCCACAGCATATGCCTGTCCCGTGCCTTCACCACCCTCTCTTCCCATGGCAGTTCTCAGCCAATATCTGGTGGATGCCGGGCGCAGCCAGTCCATTCCACTAAATTTCCAAAGTTCATCCCGGTACCGGATGGCTTCTTCCACCGACAGCAAAAATACCCGGTCTGTCATCTGCTGGTAGCTGCTTGGATGGGCAGTCAGATCCTGTTCCGAAAATTGCTCAAAACTCCGTTCTTTCGTCTGACCTGTATAGGTATAAGTTCGTCCAGTACGGACATTCTTCGTCTGATACCCTTGTTCTTCCCATTCTTTGGCCACCTGTCCAAGATACTCACGCACCGCGGAGTATTTGTACTCCTCATTTCCCCCAAAAGCCTCAATCGGACCTTTATGATACACATACCCATAACTGCCATCTTCCAGTTTTTCATAAGCAGAGCAAGAGCCATAGTCCCATGGAATTACCTGATCGCACAAAAACAGCGCTCCCGCCTGACCTGAATCCTCTGCACCATAATAATTCTGGTCAATACAACGAAATGCAAAGAATTTCCCATCGATTTCCCTGCTGATCCGATCTCCGATCTTCCAGTAGCGAATATCGTCTGCTGAACCAGATGGCAGTTCTTCTATACTCTCAGAGCCTTCCTGATTCCCGGAACCTTCAAAATCCTTCCATTTCACCGCAAACCGCATGGTTTGAAGCCATTCTCCCTGAAACCATTCTGTCCTTTCCAACGAAACTGAGTATTCCAGCGAATCCCCATAAAAATTTTTCAGAACGGTTCCCTCCGGCACATAATTTCTCCCTGTCACATAAAACACAGCTGCCGTGTCGCCATCACGTAAGCATTGTCCGGCTGCTGACAAGATCTCCCTGTCATTTTCCAGACGATTTTCCACCACATGCTCGTAGGCACAGGTATTACAGGGCGCAAACATAAACATCCCCTCTTCCATATGAAATTTAAAATCAATTGAATCCGCAGCGAACGCGCTGCTTTTGAAACTTAGAATAACCTTATGAGACAGATGTCTCTGCAGAAATGAACTTCTGCGACTTATCTTTAGAATTGATGCAACTATTTGTATCTGTTATACTACCATGAATCCAGCCTGGCGTAAAGCCCCAAAAAGAAAATCTTGTAAAATATTGTCTAATTCCAGCAACGAAACCATGCACAATTCTCCCTATCTTTATCCAATCTTAATGCGCCGCAAACATTCCTTATCCATTCTTAAAATCTCCGGTTGTATAATTTTTTTATCAAAACTGATAAGGAGCTACTTTTTATGCCAGAGGAAATCATTCGTCGAAAGCGCCGCCTTTCGTCTTTCCAAATTATTATATTAGGTTTTGCCGGAGTCATTTTGCTGGGGACGTTGCTGCTGATGCTGCCGATTTCCACAACAGCCAGAAACGTAACACCTTTCAATGAAGCGCTATTTACCGCGACCTCTGCCGTCTGTGTAACGGGGCTTGTGGTACAGGATACCGGGAGCTATTGGTCAGGCTTCGGGCAGGTTATCATTTTAGGTCTAATCCAGATCGGTGGGCTTGGCGTTGTGACCGTTGCGGCATCGTTTGCACTGCTGTCCGGGCGAAAAATCTCTCTGATGCAGCGCAGCACCATGCAGGATGCCATCTCAGCACCAAAAGTTGGTGGGATCGTTCGGCTGACGCGCTTTATCCTGCGTGGGACATTTCTGATTGAACTGCTGGGTGCACTTGCTATGCTGCCGGTGTTTTGCCGTGATTATGGATTACGCGGTGTCTGGATGGCGATGTTTCATTCCATATCTGCCTTTTGTAATGCCGGATTTGACATTTTGGGAACAAAAAACAATCTTTATCCATCCCTCACTGGTTACGCAGGCTCTCTGGTAATCAATATCACAATTATGCTGCTGATCGTGATCGGTGGCATCGGCTTTCTGACCTGGGATGACATTTGCGAAAACAAATGGCAGTTTCATCGCTATCGGATGCAGAGCAAGGTAATCCTTGTCACGACATGTCTTCTTATTGTTCTGCCCGCCACATTTTTCTTTTTTGCAGACTTTTCTGCGCTGCCCGCTGGAAATCGGTTGCTGGTATCCTTTTTTCAGTCCATCACGCCAAGGACAGCAGGCTTCAACACAGTAAATCTATCTGCGATGTCCAGTGCATCGCAGGGCGTGATAATCCTACTGATGCTCATTGGCGGCTCACCTGGCTCTACAGCAGGCGGTATGAAAACAACAACGCTGGCCGTCCTTCTTTCCAATGCTGCTGCGACCTTCCTCCAGCGTGAGAGTGCTCAATTTTTCGGACGCAGAGTCGATTGCAGCGCCGTCAAGACCGCTGCGACGATTCTGACAATGTACCTTACACTGTTCTTTGGCGGTGCTGTCTTCATCAGCGCATATGAAAGCCTGCCATTTTCTGCGTGCCTGTATGAAACGGCGTCGGCGGTAGGCACAGTAGGACTGACACTGGGTATTACACCGCAGCTGCATATTCCCTCACAAATGGTACTGATTGCACTCATGTATCTGGGCAGGGTCGGTGGTCTTACCCTTATTTATGCGGCACTATCCGGCAAAAAAGCGAGTATTGCGAAGCTGCCGCTTGAAAAAATCACGATTGGATAAGAGGAGGAGAAAATTCCTATGAAAAACATTTTACTGGTTGGAGCAGGTCGCTTTGGGCGGCATATCGCCATGCAGCTTTTTCAGCTGGGTCATCAGATCATGGCAGTCGATACAAACGAGGAACGAATCAATGATGTACTGCCGTATGTCACCAACGCACAAATCGGCGACAGCACAAACGCGGAGTTTCTTCGTTCTCTTGGTATCGGAAATTTTGATGTCTGCCTCGTGACCATTGGTGGCAGCTTTCAGAACTCGCTGGAAACAACGTCGCTTCTGAAGGAGTTGGGCGCAAAATGTGTGGTGTCGCGTGCCGAACGTGATGTGCAGGCGAAGTTTCTGCTTCGCAACGGCGCCGACCATGTGGTCTACCCGGAAAAACAGGTGGCAAAATGGGCAGCAATCCGCTATACAGCCGATCATATTTTCGATTACATAGAGATTGACGATCAGCACGCTATTTTTGAAGTAGAAATTCCGGAAGAATGGATCGGCAAAAGCATTGGAGAGCTGGATATCCGCAGAAAGTTTGGAATCAACATTCTTGGTATCAAGCATTCGGGAAAAACCGATGTTTCTATCACACCGGATACGGTGCTGTCAAAAAAAACGACTATCTTAGCGTTAGGTGAGTACAAAGCGCTGCAAAAGTGCTTCCGAATCTGAACGGACGGTGAGACAATATGACAGATCTGGTTTTGATCGTTGGGACATCTCTAATGTTCCTGTTTGGCTGGTTTCTGATGAAGCAGCTGGATTTTATTCTGGACGAAAATCAAAAGAGAATCAAGAAAGCGTCCGAACAACAGCAGCCTGAACCGTGTGTGCATCTTGGCGAAGATATTTCTCCTGACGAGTTTGAGGAAATGCTTTCCCGTTTTCGCAGCAATCATGCCCATGTAAAAATCGTAATCTATGATTCAGAGCAAATTTCCTTCCCGGACAACGAATCTGGTTGGATACGGTAGAAACAGCCTCATTTTGGTGTTATACTATTATAAGAGAGGCGGTGAAATGGTGAAAAATACAGAAAACGAACTGTCAAAAGATCATATTTTGGTGTGCCTGTCTTCGTCTCCATCCAATGAACGCATTGTGCGGATGGCGGGAAAAATGGCGCAGGCATTTTGTGGAAGCCTTACCGCGCTCTATGTACAGACGCCTGGAGATACTGTGATGAATACAGCAGACATGTCACGTTTACAGGCAAATATGCGTCTTGCGCAGCAACTCGGCGCAGAGATCGTCACAACACATGGAGAAGACGTACCAACACAGATTGCAGAATATGCACTGCTCTCCGATGTAACTAAAATCGTAATCGGGCGAAGCGGTGTGCAACGGCCGTATTTCTGGAGCGAACCAACGCTGACGGAACGACTCATTGCGCTGGCTCCAGATGTGGACATTTATATCATTCCGGACGTGGAAGCCTATAAGAGCTATCGCAGGAAGCGGTTGATTTCCATCCGCCCAGCATTTCCGACTGCCCTGGAACTGCTTTTGACTGTCGGGATTCTGGTCGCTGCAACGATCATCGGGTGGGGCTTTCTACGGCTTGGTTTTGCAAATGCCAATATCATCATGGTTTACCTGTTAGGCGTGCTTCTGACCTCCACTTTTACCAGCGGATATACCTGTGGCGTACTGTCCGCTTTTTTGAGCGTCATCCTGTTCAATTATTTTCTGACGGAACCCCGGCTGTCTTTGGCAGCCTATGGAAGCAAATATCCCATAACCTTTGCCGTCATGTTTGCATCGGCACTTTTAACCTGTACACTTGCCACAAAGCTCAAAGCCCACGCACAGCTATCCGCGCGGGACGCCTATCGCACGAAGCTCCTTTTTGATATGAACCGGCAGCTTCAAAAGGCAGAAACACCGGATGAAGTCTATCAGATGACCGCAACTCAAATACAGAAGCTCATGCAACGGGATGTTCTGGTTTACCCAGCGCAGGGCGAAGCTCTGCTAGATGGGATTGTTTACCCAGCAGACGGAAGCAGCCCACACAGTGTAACGAAGGAGAAGCAGGAACAGGATGTGATCCGCTGGGTCTGGCAAAACCGAAAGCGTGCAGGAGCGACAACAGAAACATTCGCAAAGGCAAAGCGATTATATCTTGCTATTCGTATCGGACAGCAGGTTTACGGCGTCATCGGAATTCCGATGGAGAAGCAAACGCAGCCGGACGCATTTACATCAAGCATTCTGTTTTCCATTCTCGGAGAGTGCGCTCTGGCACTAGAAAGTCTGCACAACGCCGAAGAAAAGGAAAAAGCTGCCGTTCTTGCAAAGAACGAACAGCTTCGCGCCAACCTCCTGCGCTCCATTTCCCACGATTTACGAACGCCGCTGACCTCTATTTCCGGTAACGCAGATACGCTGCTGCACAGCTATAACATGCTGGATGAGCAAACACGGAAACAGGTTTTTACGGACATCTATGATGATGCTCAATGGCTGACCGGACTGGTCGAGAATTTACTTTCTATTACGAAAATCACGGACGGCAACGTCAAACTGCATCTTTCAGATCAAGTCGTAGACGATATTGTGTCGGAAGCGCTCCGGCATATCGACCGAAGATCGTCAGAGCATCACATTACTGTGGATTGCGGAGATGAGCCGCTGCTGGTGCGGGTGGATGCGGGACTCATTATGCAGGTGCTTATCAATCTGGTGAACAACGCAGTCAAATATACTCCTCCAGGCTCGAACATCCGAATCACAGCAATCCAGCAGGAAAAAGTAGCTGAGATCTGTGTCAGCGATGACGGTCCCGGTATTCCAGATGAACGAAAGGAACATGTTTTTGAAATGTTCTTTACCGGAAGCAATCTGATCGGTGACAGCCGACGGAGTCTTGGTCTTGGACTTACGCTCTGTCAAGCCATCATTCATGCGCATCATAATGAAATGACACTGAAAGACAATTTGCCACATGGCTGCATCTTTTCCTTTACATTACCACTTAGTGAGGTGAATTTAAATGAATAAACCACTTATCCTCGTTGTAGAAGATGATCCACCGGTACGCAATCTGATCACAACGACGCTAAAAACCAACGATTATAAATATCTCTCGGCACAAAACGGCGCAAGCGCCGTGATCGAGGCTTTATCACATAACCCGGACATTGTTCTGCTCGATCTGGGCCTGCCAGATATGGACGGTGTGGAGATCATCCGAAAAATCCGATCCTGGTCCAATATGCCGATCATTGTGATCAGCGCCAGAACGGAGGATTCCGATAAAATTGAGGCGTTGGATGCCGGGGCGGACGATTATCTCACTAAGCCATTTTCTGTGGATGAGCTGCTGGCGCGGCTGCGGGTGACACAACGGAGACTATTGCTGATAAAAACAGACACAGCGCAGGAATCTCCAATTTTTATAAACGGTGCTCTGAAAATCGACTATGCGGCAGGCTGTGCATATCTTGATCGTGCAGAACTGCACCTGACACCCATCGAATACAAGCTGTTGTGCCTGCTCTCAAAAAATGTGGGTAAGGTTCTGACCCACACCTACATCACACAGCAGATTTGGGGCAGCAGTTGGGAAAACGATATTGCTTCTCTGCGGGTGTTCATGGCAACCCTACGCAAAAAGCTGGAACGCGGAAAAGATAGGCAGCAATACATACAAACGCACATCGGGATCGGCTATCGGATGCTTCGTGTCGAATAGCGAGGACTTGAATGTCCTCGCTATTCGCATACATCATCCTTTGTGATGTTATTTTATAATGTCTAATGTTTCACATTCACATCCAGCTGCTGGAATGGAATCTCAATTCCAGCAGCATCGTACTCTAATTTCACCTGCTCCGTCAGATCCCATTTCACCTTCCAGTAATCCCCGGTTGCCACCCAGCCTCTGGCGCCGATCACTACGGCGCTGTCTGCCAGGTCATCCACAAATACAGTAACTGGCTGATCTTTTAAAATCAACGGATGGTTTACATAAAGTTTCTCCATGATTTCTTTGGCTTTTCTCAGATCGGAACCATAGCCAATTCCCACCTTTAGCTCCAGACACCGCTTCTCCTGGGCCGTTACATTGACCAGGTTGGTGTTCGACAGGCTGCCATTTGGAAATACCACCTGTTTGTTGTCCAAGGTAGTCAATGTGGTATATACAAGACCAATGGAACGGACGGTTCCTTCCTGCCCGCCGCAGATGATGTAATCGCCTACCTTAAATGGTCGGATCAGAAGCAGCACAATACCGCCTGCAAAGTTTGCCAGCATGTCCTGCAGCGACAAACTCAAAGCCAGACCGACAGAACCAAGGATGGCCACAATGGATGCGGAACTGATGCCCAGTTTATCAGCTGCAATAAAAATTGTCAGGCCACAAATGGTCACGTACACCGCAGACTGTAAAAACTTGCGTATGGAAACTTCCATATCCATGCGGATCAGACTCCGCTCCAGCATCTTCCGCAACATTTTCGCGATCTGGAATCCGATGCATACGATCAGTGCCGCCACCAGCAGACGGTACCCCAGCTTTGTCAGACCAGGAATCCAGCTTTTGAGCGTTTCCAGAACTACATTGGGCTTTAACTGCTCTAAGTCCTGCTGCACCTCCTGGACCACCTCCAGCGTCTCTGCCACAGTAGTCTCCTCGTTTAAGAAAAACATGTTCTGCTCCTCCTGTTAAAATACAATCGGTGAAACCACATTCTGCAGCACTTCCACAATGCTCCATCCTGCGATCTCTGCTGTCCTGGAATAGATATTCAGCACCGCCTTCACGCCCGCTTCTTCTACTTCGGTCTTGATGATATAGTCATCTCCCTTCATGCCAGGCACACTGTTGATATGATATTCCAGTTTCTCTGGACCCACAGATGCCAGGGCAGCTGCCACAATATGATTCAGTTTTCCACACCCTAATAACGCAAGTCTTTTCTTTTCCACAAATCTGCTCTCCCTCATTCACTTTTTATCAGGAATACCTCCTGCTCAATAACCTTTTTTGTGGTCAGAATCCGGTCAATCAACTGCTGCAGTAACGGTTCTTCCACATTTTTTAACTTCTCCCATGACGATGGTTCCATATCTGTCCCATAATCCAGATACCGGTCAAACTGCGCTGCATCCATGGAAAGTGGCTGCAATTTTGGAAATACGTGTTCCCGGATATGCTTGAAGATCCGCACGCCGCCATAATCCAGATCACCGGTGTGATAATATTCTACTCCGGCTGCACATTTTCCTGCCTTTTCTGTTCCAGGAGACTGCTCCATATCCTGCGTTCCCTGTTCCAGCACACCTTCCAGCTCCCGCAGAAACTCCCGCTCCAGCGGAGAGAAAAATCCATGGCAGAACAGGATCAGTGTCCCTTTTTCATAGGGCATATATGCAAAATTTGCCTTGTTTTCCACCGTAATGATCTTTTTGATCTCCTGTTTTCCACAGATTTTTGAAGATTTCAACGTTTCTGTAGTCAAAATCACGCCGCCAGGGAAATTTCCCAGATCCACCACCTGACGATCCGGCTGTTCCAGCTTTAAATCCCCTTTCACCGCCAATTCTTGAGAATAATCCGTCAGGTAAAGCTGTTCTAAAACCTGGCGGTCATTCATGGTATCGTCCACCATGGGGTGATATCTTTTCGCAATACGGATCACCCTGGACTGCAGCTGATCCTTAAATACTTTAGAGCCCCTGGTTTTTGTGTCTGTCAGGGCATAACTGCTGAAAATCCGGATAAAGACAGGCTCTTCCAGCTTCTCTAATGCATTCAGACACTGAAACAGCAATTCTCCATGCTTTTCCAGATTTTTTAAAGCTTTTCCCCGATGGATCTGAGCAGATAGTTCTCCATAATAAGCCTTTAACCAGGAACTTTCTGCCTCTGCAGCATAAACTTCTACCAGCTTTAGATCCGCGGCCTGCTCTGACCGTACCCTTTGAAGTTTCGGGATACGGCCGGTCATCTCATAGATCCGCGGCATCTGCTCCAGCCGATACTGGACATACTCCATGTCCGACCGGCCGCCCATCCATTTGACCTTGATAAGCTTCTGTTCTTCCAGTTCCCTGGCTTCTTTTAACAGGTCGCTGCGCCCATAGGTATCGTAATCACTCTGCTGGATCTTCATGTTCCGGCTTCCCACCGGATTATCCTTCTCCCAGTCGCTGCTGTGTTCCTCGTGCTTCTGGAGAATCATGTCCAGAAGGTTATACTTCTTCTCCATCCTCATCACCACTGATATCCTGCTTCAACTGGTCAAATTCCTTCTTCTCAAACTCCTGAATGGAAATGGCCTTCTTATTCGGATTGGCAAATACAAAGATCTTATCCACTGTCTCCAGATAGTTCTGGATCTTGTCATTGGTCGCACTGATCAGTGCCTGGAAGCCCAGACCACGGATCAACTGGATACAGCTTGCCACCTTCTCCGCATCCATCTTGGAAAATGCCTCGTCCAGCACTACCAGACGGATGGTCGGATTCCGCTGCAAACCAGGCTTTAAATCAATCTTATATGCCTGTGCAAAGCTGGCAAGCAGCGCCACATACAGCGGGTTCTGGCCCTCGCCACCGGAGTTTTTCTTGATCATCTTGCTTAAACCGATCTTGATGGTCTCATCCTCATTCTGGATCAGCTGCTGCATATCAAAAGACAGATACGTCCGGTAATCAGCGTATTTATCCATGTTCCGTTTCGCCTCTTCCATCTCCTCCGGCGTCGCATTCTCCGGCGGAATAAAGATGTTGATCAGGTCATTGATCATGACTCCATAATGGTTCTCATGCTCCATAGTGAACATATTTAACTGGTTGTCCAGACCAATGTCCAGATCTGACGGGTTTACCTCCAGGGCCTCATCCATAAACATATCATAATACTGACCATCAGAACCTTTATTTTTACCAATATAGAACTGGTATTTATCTTTACCAAAATCCAGACGGCTGATGATCTTATTCAATTCATCCTTGCGCATCAGAGCATCCTTGATCGCACTTCGGATCTTATACATAAAGTCATCCTTGAAATGCTCCACCGCCGTTTTCGCCTGCTCTGCCGCCCGTTTCCGGTACTCATCTAAGCTGTCGAAGTTCAGACTGTCGTACAGCTCCTGATAATCCTTATTTTCTTCCGTAGTCGGGGAAAAATTCCGGTTCTGGTACGCCCGCAGATATTCCGTCCGCATGCCCACCAGCTTGTTCATTTCCGCAACCCGTTTTTCCTCTGACCGGGTCATTTTGCCAAGGAATTCTGACCGCAGCACATCAAAACGCAGTGGTTCTGCGGTTCCATTTCCTGTGACAGCCTGCATTCTCCGCTTCTCAGCCCGCTCTTTTAACAGTTCCTGCAGGCCCTCTTCTCTGGCTTCGTCCTTTGGCAGATTCCGCTCCTTCTCGATCAGGCGCTCCTGGATGACGATGCCATTTTTCCGCTCGTCCTCCATATCACGTTCCAGGTCATTGACCGTCTTCTGCTGCTGGCGCTGAACCTCCTTGCGCTGTTCCCGCAGATCCAGAATCGCTTTACGCTCCTTCTCCCAGGCTTCCACGTTCTGGGATTTCACCTGCTCAAGCTTCGCTTCCAGACGCTTCTTCTGGTTCACTTTGTCTTGGTAAGAATCCATATCCTGCTTCCATTCCAGATAAACGGAGGACTCCTGACTTAAATACTCCAAAGTCAGCACCCGCTCTGCCTCTTTCACCACATCCTGAAGCGGTTTCTGCTTCTCATCCAGATCTGCGATCTCTTTCTCCAGCAGCTTGATCCTCTGACGGAGACTGTTCTTACCGATATATGCAAATTTCGTATAATGGGCCGGGTTGATATGCTGGATCCGGTAGTTGTGGTACAGCACACAGTCCTTGGTGATACCGATCCGGCATTTCCGCAGTTCATCGATATCGGAACATTTCACCACTTTTCCAAGGAGGAAATCCACATAGGCCCGGACGTAATCCCGGCTGGTTTCCACCTCTTCTGCCAGGGCATTGTCAAGAACCTGATGGTGGTCTGCCAGAACACGCTCCGTATCCAGAACCGCCACCTGATAATATTTCTCCTTATCCAGTTCCTGATAGATCTTCATGGCTGTGCGGGCATATTTCGGCTCTACTATCAGGGAAAGCTTATTATTCGCCATATAGCCCTCTACCGCGTTGCGCCATTTTTCATCCCGGATATCTAAAAGATCCGCCAGGATCTCCACAGCCACGCTCTTGCCTGTCTCCTGATACAGACGGTTCTGCAGAATCGTCCGCGCCTCGTCCAGCTCCCTTGGATACGCCTTATTACCGATTTTTAACTGCTCCAGCTCCTCCACTGCCTGGGCACGGCTCTTCTTTAACTGGCGGATCTCACTCTGGGCCTCCTGCTGCTGTCTGGCTACATCTTTCCGCTGCTCCTCCAGTCCATGCTTCAGCCGATCCAGCACCTCATCGGAAATGGTTCCCCTGGCGAACTCGTCAATATCCCACAGCACCCGGTTGGAGACACTGTCCTCCTCTTCCCAGGCTTTTAACGCCGTGGCAGTCTGCTCCCAGCGGGCTTTGCTTCTGGCCAGACTCTCTATCAATTGATTTAGGGACGCTAACTGCCCCTTTAACTGTTCATAACCGGTCATGGAAATCTGCCGCAGCAGTTCTTCCTCCTGGTCTGTCAGATCCTTGATCTCCTGCTCCCGCATTTCCATGTCATCCAGGGCTTTTTTGCGTTTTTCCTCGTAAGCCTGATATTTGGTCTGGCTCTCACTGGCCAAAAGGCGGTCCTGCAGAATATCCAGCTTCGCCGCATAATAGCCATAATCCCCCATCTGGGTCTTGATTCCTTCCACCACACGATGCTGGTCGCAGATTTCCTTCAGGCGGGCGATCTCCCTGCAGGTATCCTCGATTTTCTTACGCATGCGGCCATATTCCATGACGCTTAACTGCATATCCTCGATATGGATGTCCTGCTCCATACAGATGTATTCTTTTACAAATTCTTCCAGCTTGATGTTCATACGGAACGGAATCGCCCGTTTGAACAGCAGCGGAAATTTCTCTGCGTCCAGTCCGCCTAAGTAGATATCATAAAGCTGCTTGCGGAACCGCTCATTGTGGGAACCATAATAATAGTCCTCTTTGGCAAAATTCTGCAATAACCAGGCTTTTATCTCATCGGTGGACATGGTTCTTGCAGATCCGTCCACACAGTAATGGTGATCCGGGATCGGTCCCTTATGCCAGAAAAACAGACGGGAGATCTCATTGGTTGCCGTCTCCACGTCAAACACCACGCCTACACACTGGCACTCCCCTGTGTCCGTCCGCTTTAATTCCAGTGCAATGGTACTGGAAAAATTCTGATTTCTCAGATAAGAAAACCGGTTGTCCTCTCCGATGTTGATCATACCACGCAGGTACTCGATCAGGCTTCGGTCAGAATCATCCGCCGCCGCTTTATTAAAGAATCCACGACCATCGGTATTGGCATACAGAACGATCTGCAGTGCGTCAATGACCGTGGATTTACCACTTCCCGAATGACCCGTAAAAAAGTTGATCCCATCATTGAAGGACAGCACTTTATGGCGTATATAATGCCAGTTGTTCAGGCACATCCTGGACAGGGCTTCAAATCTCTGGTTCGTCATCTTCTGTATCTCCTTCACTAAAGGTATTAAGAAGCGCTCTCGCGTCGTCTCCCAGCAGCACCACATGGATGGCCGGGTAGATCACCAGACGAGAAAAGCCGTCCAGCTCGTCTAACACATCAAGCGGTTCCACGATCTGATACCGTTTTAACAACGCCAGGCTGCGGCGGATCTCCGTGTTGGAGGGCTGCTTCTTCAAAAGCCGGTAGGTATTTAATTTCTCATGGATCTCACTTAAATTGGTCATGGCATTCACCGAAGTGGATACCGTGGACATCTGCTCATCATAGATCAGCTTCAGCACCAGCAGATAAAGAGTCACCAACTTTGGCATTTTCTCGCCCATCAGCTGTTCGCCTCGCAGATAGATCACACCCATCTGGCTGTTTTCCACCACTTCAATATCCATCAGCGCAAAATACGCCTGGATAAATTCCAGGTGCTTACTGCACTGGTGATATTCCCGGTTGATCTGATACCGCTTGGTCTTCCGGTCATATTTCCGTTCCAGAAGAAAGGTCTGACGGTATAGAAGCTGGATGGACTCCTTCACCCTCTGCTGCTCTTCGCCAGACAGCTCTTCATAATAATTGATCATCTATCTTCTTCCTCTCGTTTTTCTCGTTCTAACCGTTTCCACTGGGAATTCACCGATTTACTTTCCAGTTAACGCTTCCGTACCTTCCTCGTTACTCGTCGTTCCCTTTCCGTTTTCTTTCTTCTCGAAAACAAGCCCCGGATAACGGTACATGCCATTGTCGATCTCTTCCACATCCTGACTCTGGATCCGGTACGGACTGTCCTTTCTGGTGGAATAATCATAAGCCAGCACCAGCTTTTCAAACTCCTCGTCATTGGCTACTGTATCGCTGCTGACCGCAAATTTCCCGTTCGTCATATGTTCCATCACAAAGCTCTCGATCTGCTTGCGGCTGTATCGGTTCTTGATCTTGTTTAATCTCAGGATCTCATCTCTGGACAATTCCACCTCTGGCTCCTCGTCCTCCACGCTCTCTGCAAAATCCACCTTCTGCTTTTTCCGCTTATAGAGGGATTTTTCCGAAAGCACCGTAAACTGGGACAAATTCATCTTACTTCCAATCTTCGCTAAATCTGCGTCCCTGGTCTCTCCGTCCACCTCGGACAGATGATTCAACAGATCAATGATCACGCCTTTCATGGTATCTTCCTTATTTAAAAGATAATTCAATCTGGTAACGGTAGCCCGAATATACTTGGTATGTTCCTTATCCATGTTGAAGATCCGGTGTTCAATATCGTCAAAGCCCCGATCGATCACATCAAGCTGCTTTAACAGGTCATCCACCTGGATATCCAGTCCTCGAAGCTGCTTATTTTTCACACAGACCATCTCCAGCCAGGGCACATCCTGGCGCATCTGGCTGATCCATTTTTTAATATCCGTCTTATATAAATAAAAGTTATCGGAGGTCTTTAAAATATGATATTTTTTCCGCACGATCTCTTCCACATAACCGTCCAGATGTTCCTTTAACAGATCCCCATAATGCTTCTGCTCCAACAGGCTGGCAAAAAACTTATCCATGTTGTGAAGCATATCCTGAAGGGTTTTATTTAATTTTCTGGTATTTACAAGAGCAGTCTTCAACAGGGAAATATTGGCCCGCGGATCATTTTTGAATGCAAATAAAATGGCATAAATGTTCTGGATATACACCTGGGTATCGTCCTCGTCCTCGCCTGCCAGATGGGAAAATGCGTCCACAAAGACCGCTGCGTAATCCGGGATCACGATATTTACCGTCATAGTGTTATAATCGTCCACCTTCCGGAGCCACCCTGTCCGCAACAGCCAGTTTAACACCCGGGTCGCCAGCGGTTCCAGCACATCAAAATCATCTTCTAGCTCGTCCTGCTCCATGGTCACTTTCTGTCTGGCAAAATGATCGCTCAGCGCCTGGATACAGATCTCCCGGCTTAAAAAGTAGTTGCTGTACTGGTACTCCTCGTTGATCTTTAACAGGGCGTCAATGTAGATCTGGCGGTTCCTGGAACGGAACAGCCCCCAGAACGAATCCGGGATCTCTAAAAATTGATTTGCCATGCCTGTCCTAACCTTTCTCTTTCTCTGTCTCTGCAGCCGTCATGGCCAGATGCTCTTTTTTGATCTCCTCATATAACTGATAGAAGGTCCAGCGGCTGTTCTGCTCGGTGATGACTGCTTTTAAGGCAATTTTCGGAACACCGGCTTTTCGCAGATTCAGTAATAACGCATCGATACGGTGGCCAGTGAAATTCTTCATCACCAGGATCTCTTCTGGAATCTGGGGAATAGACTCCTGATCCGCTGTGTCAGAATCTGCCTGTCCACGAAACTGTCCAGCCCCCTCATCTGCTTTCTGGATTTTCTTCTGGGCGATCGCCTGCTTCCACAGTTCTTCCCCTTCTGCATATCCTGGCATTCCCGCCAGTGTTCCCACCAGTTCCCCGGTCTGCTCCGGTGCGATATTCTTAATACGGATTCCCATCCGCACCAGAACCCCTTTCAGCTTCGACGCGTAGGGGGACTGATCGGGATTATAATACAAAACCATTTCTCTTAATGGTGCCATCTTGTCAACTCACTTTCTTCCTGCTTTCCTGCCTATGTTTTCTTATGGTCAGCGCCGCAAGTGTTCAGACCTGCTGAACAGTTATCCTGCTTTTCTCATGGATTGCACTTCCATCTAACGCTGCTTCTTAGCGATCATGCCATGGCATCGGCTCTGATTCGATGGTCTGCCATGGCTTTTCTACCGCACGCTGGAATAAGATCCAGGTGTATGCGTCCTCCAGTGCCTCACGTAACGGGTATCCTGGATCGGTTTCCTCCAGATATCCCTTCATATCATACATCATGGTGGCAATAGCGTACTCGTCCTGCTCTGCCTCCATGGCAAGAACCGGATTCCACTGCCTGCAGATCTCCCGCAGCGCCCCGGTCTCTAATTCCTTATATTTCGGATCCAGATATGGTTTTAAATACTCCATTTCCGGCAAAAGATCCTCTCTCACATACCGGATCAGGGAATCATTCCATTCCCCGTTCTGTCCCTGCACATTCACATGGCGGGCCCGGATAAAGGTGCGGTACTGGATTCCTGCAAAATCATACAGCGCTGTCTTTCCATTGGCAAATTCGATCTGAACCACCGTCCGCTCCTGCTCCGTCACACTTCCATCGGTGATCGGGCCGTAACGAGAATCAGTCTGAGTCACCGGGTTTCGGTACTGATTTCCACGAAGGGTCATTGCCATCGGTTCGATATTTAACATCTGGCGGATCAGACTGGCTCCGTGATAATCATGCGCCATGGACAAGGTCACACCATAAGGATCGCCAATCAGCCCTTCTTTGACTGCCTTGATTCCAGCCGCCAGAATCGGATAACGGTGATACTGCTCTGCCACCTGAATCTTCGCCCCATGAAGGCTCATTTCCCAGGCTTCTTTTAATTCCTCTTCCGTGTGACCTACCGGCGTCTCAAGAAGCACTGGAAAGCCTGCTTTTATCCATTCTCTGGCCACGCTCCAGACCGAATTCCGGTTCACTGCCACCACCACAAAATCCGGCTTTGCTTCCATGCAGAGCTCCTGCGATGTGGTAGTCGGGATTCCATACTCTGCATTCAATTTCTGCGCCTTTTCCTCTGTCCTGCAAAGCAGGTATTTTAAGGTAAAAAACTGCGGAAACCGTTTCGCGATCCGGGCATAAAACAAAGACCGGAAACCCGAACCTACAACTACAAATGATAATGGAAATTCCATATCGCCGCCTCCTTTATTTTCTCGCAACTGACTAATTTCTCTGTAATTACCTGGCTAAATTTCCTTTCAATTTCTCCAGCAATGCCTGGCATCCCTCCGACACATCCCGGTAAGTTGCCTCAAAATCCCCCGTATACCATGGGTCTGCCACATCCCGTCCACTGCCGGTAAATTCCATCAATTTATAAATCTTCTTCTCCGGATCACCGCCTGCGATCCGGGTCATATTCCGGATATTGCTCTGATCCATTCCAATCAGATAATCATAAGTTTCATAATCCTGTCTGCTCATCTGCTGCGCCCGATGACCAGTACACGGAATTTGGTATTTCTTAAAAATCCCCATAGTCCCATGATGAATCGGATTCCCCGTCTCCTCTGTACTGGTCGCCCTGGAGTCGATCACGAACTCCTGCTCCAATCCAGCTTTCTTCACCAGATCTTTCATGATGAACTCTGCCATAGGGGAACGGCAGATGTTGCCTAAACAGATGAATAGTATTTTCTTCATGCTATCATAACCAATCCCTTTCTATTGTCTGCTCCAACCGAACAAACATATCATAATATTGATCCTTGGTTTGACTGACAATATCCAATGCAATCGCCTCATTATACGCATGAGCAACATTATTTCTCGAAACCAGCGCATCCAACCACATTTTCTCATCATTAATCATTCCTGCTTTAAAAGCAGTTTTTAATATGGTTTTGGGTGAACCAGTGGCGCCTTCTGCATATCCGTTGATCTCCAGAATTTCTTTCATTGCTTTCCACACCTGGTGAACTACCCATTGTCTTAAGCCAATGGGTAGTTCACAAAGAGCTGCCCTATTTCAAGGCAGCCTTGCTTTTACACAAATTAACAATACTGTTCGCGCACAACATTTTAATTATTATCCAAAATCTCAGCCATCTAAGCCGCTAAAACCAAGTTAACACAATGCCCCCTGTGTAATTTCGCGAAAATATGCGTGAGAGGGGGCATCGGTCTTCCGAATAAAAGAACGTAGAGATTTGGCATCCCCCTACTTACCAATCTTAATCTTCATTTTCAACAATTCTAAATATATTTTTCTTCAAAAATACCTCTCTTATTTTCAGATAATATTCATCTATTGTCATCCTAGTTGTCTCATATTTATTTTTTATTATGTCACATTTTTTTATCAGTTCCTCTTGTATTTGTGAAGGAATAATAGGTAACATTAATTGATACACATCTTTTCGACTTAATCCCGGAACACCCGTACTTCTTTTTTGTTTAGGAATTTGTCTAACATCAATAGCCATCAACATGTAATATACAAATTTTATATTATACGTATCATCTAATAAATTAACATAAAATGTTGTATCAATAGGATTACAATTTTTTTCTTCCCATACAATTTGTCCTGCACTTCCTTTTCTACCAACAATAACACTTGGGCCTTCTACCAAATAGCTATTATGGATTCCCACTTGTCCATTAGAACCCATAACCGGATATTCACCTGGTATACGATTTTCTTCTGGAAGATTTTTACCATATTCTAAACTAATTAGCTTAGAAAATTTTTTTAATTCATAATCACTTTCTATTTGAATCCGATTCAACAATGATGTATCAATTGTCTTATCAAATATTGGTGCTGAGAAATCCAGCAAATCTGGCATACCACATATAATTGTATGCGGTTGTTTTACTATTTCCTTTCCCAAGAAATTGTTACGTATCATCATATTAATTTTATTCTCGTCATTTAAATCCTGTGGATTAAATAAAGGTGTCTTTATTTTATCAATTCCATGCTTTGAATCTTTCTGTCCTACATACTTTATTCCTTCATCTCCTTTTGTATCACTCCACCCATAACCGAGAAATTTTTTCAATTCAGTAGCAGATGTTGGCGATTTTACAACTACAACCGGTGAATGATTACTCTTTGCAAGTACATAAAAATATACTTTTTCTTTTTCTAAAGCAACTACATAATCATAAAATCTATCATGTAACTCCTTTTGTTGTTCTTCTTCTGAAAGTTTTTGAAAAGTTTCTTTCTGCATTCTATTAGTCCACTCCGCCGTTTTTTTATATAGTTCTAAATATTCTACAAACACATCTGTTGACCATACAACACTTTTTTCATCATTAACTATAAACTCAACATATTGATTATAGTCAATTCCCCTCATTTCACAGTAATCTTTTAACAAATTATCATCTTCAAAGAGCATATCCTTTGTCCGATCATTCTGAAACCATGAATCGACTCTATTTTTATAATGATTACTTTCAGGTGGATTTACTTCTCTCTTCTTCATAAATAATGTAGCAGTATTAGTTCCCGTTTTTCCAAAAGTCTTCGTTCCAAACTCAACTATTGCATATATGTCAAAATATTTAAGTATTAATTCCCTTGCCTTAACCGATACCATATCTGGATTGTTAAGCAATGAAATTGGCAGAACAATAATAGCTATTCCTCCTGGCGCTAATAATTGATATGCCCTCTCCACAAAAAATGCTTCAATGACATCATTTGTCGAAATGCTATTCTTCCCAATAAACTCATAAAGTGAATATTTATTTCGCTCTCTCTCTGATAAAGTCTCTAGAAACCCCTTTACACTATATGGTGGGTTTGTAATAAGTAAATCGTAATAACCTTCCTTAATATTTTCATTTTCAGATAAAGCATCATCATATACAATATTAATATCTTTTTGACCATACATAAATGCTGATACTTTGGCCACTTTAGATAAACGATATTCTTTTTCAATTCCTAATATACTTCCATAATACTCTGTTATTCTATCATCCGGAAGATATTCTTTTGCTCTACGAGCATACTCATTTAAAAAATGACCAGCTCCACATGCATAATCCAACATTTTTAATGTATGATTACCCTTTGATTTTATCATTTCCTCTAGTGGTAATGTTGACACTAAAAATCTAACAATTGGTGTTGGTGTGAAAAACTGTCCCTCACTCTGCTTAATACCATCATCCAGAAATCCTTCAAACAAATCCCCAAGAAACTGATTAGGTTTTTCCGTTACAAGTTTAACATCTTGCAGCATTTTTACCATTTGAACTAATACTTGTGCATTTTTATAAAACAACTTTTCATTATAAACATCAATAAAAGAAAAATCATTATTTGTGTAAAACTTTAATTGCCTAAAGTGCTTAAGTATAGTATCTTTGGTTGCATCTGGATCATTCAAAAAAAGCTTGAATGTTTCTTCAATAGTTGACTCATCAATATATGAAACTTCTTCTCCAAGAAATTGCTCCATTCCTTCTTTGTATAAAACCTGCAATCTATCCTGCAATTTGTAATAATCATCATATTGTAGTCCCCCCCAGTAAAACTGAAGTTTATCTGAATTTCGTATTTCATCAACTATTTTTGCCAAAAACAAATTTACCAACTTATCAAAAGCATTTTCCCTCCCTGATACATTATGTTGCCTTAATATAGTAGTAAATTCATGATATTTTTTTTGTATATCCTCATGACCTATTTCTGTAATATTGGAAATATCTCTTCCTTTTTCTTCAATTAAATATGGAATGCATGTATCCTCAAATATTCCATTTTTGAACGAATACTTTCCATATGTTATATTCCAAGCTGCAAATAACGATGATTTGTCATTCGCTTTTTCAAAAGAAATAGGTTCATCAAATGATTCGAGTGTTGCAGTATTGTCTTTTAATGAGATAATGTTGCTTTTTCTAACCAGTTCACCATTGTCCCAATTTGATGCATACATACATAAATATTTGGTTGACCTTTTTTGAACCGCATAAAAAAACAACTGATCCCCATCTTGTTCTGTTTTTTTCCAATAATTATCAAACTCTTTTCCCCATGTTTTGCATTCAATAAGCAAAAAAGATTCACCTGCATTATCCTTAACCAACACATCAGCCTTGCCACCTCCTCCTATATCATGTGGTGCCTCCCATTTAGGTTCCAATTCAATACACTCTGGTTTATATCCTAGTTTTAACAATCTATACACACATTCTAAAACAACAAAATTCTCATTTTTTGTTAAATTGCTTGTAGTTTCATCATTTACTATTACGCCATCTGGATATATTATTTTCCCTTTCCCCGCAAAGTCAACCACTATCGTATATCCAAGAATTGCATTTTTATATGTATAAATTTCTTTTCTATGTGTAAACTCTAAAAAATCCAAAACCTTTTTTAAATTTTCTTTATTTATCATAACTTACGTTCCCCCGTTTTCCTTTCGTTTGAAGCAACAATAACCTTATCAGCCTCTTTCAAGGCAGTTCTTCTTATAAACTCACTATATGAAGCATACGCCTCAAGTCTTGCAGCTTGTTTCAACTTATCCAGTTCTTCTTCACTAACCCTAATACTCATAGAAATTGTCTTGTTCATTTCAAAGCCCTCCTATGTTCAAAATTATATCATCCGTGTGCAACATTTACAATACAAATCGCCACGTTACAACATTAAAATAGCAGGTACTTTTTCACTTGCTACTTTCACATTTATTCACGGTTCATAGGACAACTACTCATCATTATTTTGCCATCCTCATCCGTATAAAAACCGTAGTACCCACATCTATCACTCTACCACAATTTGTCCCTATTTATCGCACTTCATCGCCACTTATAACTGTACCCAAAACACTGCCGTGGCAGACGAATAATATTTTCTTCATTTTCTACTCTCCTCAATCTCATACCCAGCATCAGCCAATGTCGCCAACGCATTTTTATTATATTTCTTCATATAAAAATGCTCCATTTGGATTTACCAATACTAATAACCCTTTTTATTCCGATATATTCTCTATTTTCCCCTCACCAGGCACCTTTTCTAAAAAAATTCAATCCCATAACAATTCACCTGGTCATAACTATTTTCGAATTCCTTCGCATACATTTTCTCATCAATCTGATCTAACGCCCGTTGGCAGTCCTTCTCCATGTTCTTTATTAGACTCCACCATGTATCCGGCGCTTGCGAAAATTCTGGCTAAGAACGCATGATAAAAGTCTTCCCGATAATCATCGGTAACTGATGGTCATACGCAGTAAATCATCCATTTTCCTGGATCTGGGCAAAATCAGAAATCCCAACAGGAATTTTCAGTTCCGTCATACCACCCGCTCCTCTCCGCGCTTTTTTCATCTTTTCCGCTCATGCGCTGCGCGAACTTATTATCCCCATGAATTTTCCCCCCATACAAGAAACTCTTAACGGCTGGCAAAATAATCACCTAAAAGGCACAGAAGAAGGACCATGCACCTGCACAGTCCCTCTTTTTTTTTGTCTCTATATCCTATTTTCCTGACAAAACTCCCATACCCTTACGCATGAATCCCCCGATTCTCATCTCCGGACACATTCACGCCAAATTCATAATCATTTCCCGGAAGAATGATATTTAACAGAATTCCAGCGATAGCTGCAATCGCCAGGGCTGTTAACGTGATCGGTGTTCCTGCTACGGTAAAGGTCAGACCACCATTGAAACCAAGACCGCACACGAAGATCACGCCTGCAATGATCAGGTTTCTGGATTTGGTCAGATCTACCTTATTCTCTACCACGTTGCGGACACCAATGGCAGAAATCATACCATACAGCATGAAGCTGACGCCGCCGATAATGGAGGAAGGCATGGTACTGATGATCGCAGATACCTTCGGGATAAAGCTGACAATGATCGCAAATACAGCGGCAATCCGGATAACTCTTGGATCATGCACACGGCTCAGCTCCAGAACGCCGGTGTTCTCGCCGTAAGTGGTATTGGCCGGACCACCAAGAATACCTGCCATGGCAGTTGCCAGACCATCACCTAACAGAGTTCTGTGAAGTCCCGGGTCCGCTAAGAAATTCTTACCTACAGTTGCGGAAATGGCAGACATATCACCCACATGCTCCATCATGGTCGCAATGGCGATCGGCGCCATAACCAGGATCGCCGTCACATCAAACTTACATAACTGCATTGGCGGGAGTCCCACCAGACCAGCCTCAGCAACCGGCGCAAAGTTTAAGATCGCGGAACCATCTGGGTTCTTAATCCCTAATACATTCATAAATACGGCTGCCGCATAAGAAATCACAACACCCATCAGAATTGGAATGATCTTAAACATTCCTTTTCCCCAGATGTTAAATACGATGATCACCGCCAGGGCAATAAATGCCAGAAACCAGTTCGTAGAAGCATTGCCAATGGCGGAAGACGCCAGACTCAGACCGATACAGATGATCACCGGACCGGTCACAACCGGAGGCAGGTATCTCATGACCTTCTTTACACCAACCAGACGGATGATCAACGCCAGCACCAGATACAAAAATCCGGCGATCACGATTCCGCCACAGGCATATGCAGCTTTTTCATTGGCTCCCATCCCCGCATACATTCCGGTATCCAGATGTGCCACGGTTGCAAAACCACTTAAAAATGCGAAGGAAGAACCTAAGAATGCCGGAACTTTAAATTTCGCACAAACATGAAATAACAGGGTGCCAAAACCGGCACAAAACAAAGTAACTGCCACGGTAAGACCTCTTGTTGGTCCCTCTCCACAGGCATCTACAAAATAGCTGTTTACCAGGATCGGCACCAGGATGGTCGCTCCGAACATGGCAAACATGTGCTGCAGGCCCAGGATCAGCATCTTGACCGTTCCAAGCTCCCTTGCGTCCGTAATAACTCCACTTGACTCATTCATACTCTTCTCCTTTGTTTTCATTTTTTCATTTATTTAATAGAAATAATTCTATTTTCCTACGCCAGATGCAGCATCTCGATCAGCAGCAGCCACACCAGACCATAATAGGTCACCACTGCCACCAGGTCATTCACCGTTGTGATCAATGGGCCGGATGCAACGGCCGGGTCTACTTTGATCTTATGGAAAAACATCGGTACCATGGTTCCTACCATGCTGGAGATCACCATGGACAGCATCAGGGCAAAGCCAACACAGCCGGAGATCAGAAACGCATGGGCAGTTGGATTGCCTTTTAAGGTACATGCGTAAATTCCGATAAATACAAATGCCATCACACCAAGGATCATGCCATTTAAGAAACCGACCTTCATCTCCTTAAACACCAGATGCAGTTTTTCTTTGCCGGTCAGGTTCTCATCCATCAGCACACGGATGGTAACAGCCAGAGACTGGGTTCCTACATTTCCAGCCATGTCCAGGATCAGGGACTGGAAACACATAACGATCGGCAGAACCGCCACAACGGTCTCAAAGATACCGACTACAGAGGACACGCCCATACCCATAAATAAAAGGATCAAAAGCCACGGGAGTCTCTTCTTGATACTCTCTTTGGTTGTCTCGTTTAAATCTTCCTCCGCGGTCAGACCAGCTAACTTCGCGTAGTCTTCACCCATCTCATCATCCACAACCTCTACGATATCCTGGGAAGTGATGACACCCAGGATCTGGCCTTCGCTGTCCAGGACCGGGATGGAATCCTCGGCGTAGTCCTTGATCCGCTCAATACAATCGCTGATCTTCTCATGATCCGTCACGTAAGGATAAGAAGTACTGATGATATCTTCCAGGGAATCATTTTCCCGCGCAACGATCAGGTCTTTCAGATCGATAGCTCCATAAAAATGATTCTGTCCGTCTTCCACGTACACAGTTCCGATATTGTCATTCTCTCCCGCCTGGCGGACCAGCTCACGCATGGCCTGGCGGATGCTCAGATTCTTATGGATCATGATGAAATTGGTGGTCATCTGACTACCGATTTCATCATCTTCATAAGACTGGATCATTTTGATATCGTGACTGGATTCTTCATCCATCAAGCCAACCAGTTTCTCCTGGATCAGATCATCCAATTCATCCAGCACATCAACCGCGTCATCGGAATCCATGTGGGAAATGACCTGCGCCACCTGGTTTAAATTCAGTTCCTTCAGATACTCATCCGGCTCTTCAATGTACGTGAAGATCTCAGCCATCCGCTCTGCGCCCAGAAGCGGGTACAATTTTTTTCGCTCTTCCTCTGTCAGATGTTCAAAGGCTTCTGCAATATCGTTCTCATGGTAATCAGAAATCTTATCCAGCAGCTCTTCTTTGTTTAAAGGACTGCGGAAAATCTCCAGTAATTCTTCTACATAGTTTGGTCTTTTCATTGTCTCCATGTCTGCCTCCTTCCACCCATTACGAAAGCCGTCTGGCCCAGCTAATATCCGTATACTCGTTCATGCAGGCATGGCTCGCACACGGCTGCTGGCCGGGGCTTTCTTCGGGCATAAAAATACCACCGTTTCTCGGAATAAATTGTTCAGTAAGGGTCCGATTGCGGTGGAAAAGGCTCATGGAAAAAACGCAGCTTTTGAAAAACACAATTTACGTGAAATTCATGGCAAGCTGCGCCAGTCTGTCCTTCATTCTGCCACCGCAGATCATACTTCGTCCCGTACTATCGCAACCGTCCATAAATTCACCTCCTGTGTCCATACTATACGAACATTCTAATACACACAGTTTTAAAAAGTCAAGAAAAATCTTTGCAAAGACATCCTTGTAAAAATCTTTGCAAAGACGTCCTTGACGATATACTTTTTATCCCTTATGCTAGGTGTGGTTTCGGGTCTTACAGTCTGCACCGCACGTACAGACCCATATCCATCATGAAAACTGCTAACAAGATCACGATTCTGTGTTTATGAGGTTATGATTATGAGTATGTCTATTAATCAACATTTTTCCCCCGGCAGACTCCTGCAGTTTGCCCTTCCATCCATTATTATGATGATGTTCATGTCCCTTTATACCATTGTGGACGGCATTTTCATCTCCCGTTTTATCGGCAGCAATGCCCTTTCTTCATTAAATATTATATTTCCGGTAATCTGCATCGTCACTGCCATCGGCACCATGTTAGCCACTGGCGGCAATGCCATCATCAGCAAATATTTAGGCGAAGGGAAACACCGGGAAGCCCGGGAATGTCTGACTATGTTCGTTGTGGTAGGTGTCGCTGTCAGCATCGTGGTTCTGGTCTTTACGCACCTGTTTCTCACCCCTGTCTGTTACTTTTTAGGCTCCAACGAGGTTCTGCTCGCAGACTGCGAAAAATACCTGGCCACTGCCATCTCTTTCGCCCCCGCCTGCATGCTGCAAAGCCTGTTCCAGTCCTATCTGGTTACTGCAGAAAAACCACATCTTGGTCTTTTCCTGACCATTGGTGCCGGAATATTAAATGCCTTTCTGGACTATTTTCTGATCGCGGTATGCAGACTTGGCATGACCGGAGCCGCGCTGGCAACAGGAATCGGGCAGACAGTACCTGCCCTGGCGGGACTTCTTTTCTTTTTGTCCAATAAAAAAGGGCTCCGTCTGGTGCGGTTTCATTTCCGCCCAAAGGAGCTTCTTATGGCCTGTTATAATGGTTCTTCCGAGATGGTGACCCAGCTGGCCAACGCCATTATCACATTTTTGTTCAATATTGTCATGATGGAACTGGCCGGCGGGCCAGGCGTCGCTGCCATCACCATCCTGCTGTACGGTCAGTTTTTATTTAACGCCTTTTATCTGGGCTTTACCATCGGCATCAGCCCGCTGATCGGCTTCCAGTACGGTGCGAAAAATCACAGAGAATTAAAAAACATCTATCAGATCGCCTTTGTGTTCACCGCGATCTCTTCTGTGATCCTGACCATCGCCGCCGTGGTATCCGCAGGGCCGTTAGTACAGATCTTCACTCATGACCCGGAAACCTTTGCTCTGGCAGACGCAGGCTTTCCACTGTTTGCGGTCAATTTCCTGTTCAGCGGGATCAATATCGCCTCCTCCGGCTTTTTCACAGCACTTTCTAATGGAAAAGTCTCTGCGATCATTTCCTTCTGCCGGACACTGGTATTCATCGCCATTTCCTTAGTAATTCTGCCGCATTTTTTAGGCATTACCGGTGCATGGATCGCCGTTCCGGTGGCTGAGTTCCTGACTCTGATCCTGTCCGCCCTGATGCATAAGAAATATTTCCTGACACCGGGAGAACGGAACTATTTTCAGCAGGACAGCATTTTATAAGGGATTTTTTATAAAATAATCTTCACCACCAGCACCACTAACGCCAACACAAACAACACTGCGCCAAAGGCCATGGACAATCCAAACATGGCCATTCCAAAGGCCAGTGACAGGACAAATCCGATCAGGCTCAAAATGATCCCCACGGCTTTACCACATATTTTTAACAACAGACCGACGATTTTCAACGCCAGCACCAGAAAAAACACTGCAAAAATCAACTGCATCATATTGATATCCTTTCTTTTCTGACTTTTTATCTCAGTCGAGAAGACTCCCACCTCTTTTAGGTGGTGAGTAATAACAAATGATTCTCAGTGGGAGGTGGGTCTCCGACTGAGATAAACGCTCCGCGAGGATGCGCAGTGATTCTGTAAAGAATATGTCAGCTTACGCTGACCAGAATCACGCGCCAAGTCTCACGGACGTTCGACTTGAAATTCAGAACGATTATCACTATATTTTACATTAGATTTCCAACTTTTACCACCGGAATCTGGATTTCAGATAATGATACACGGCCACGCAGATCACCACCGACAGCAGAGATCCGCAGGCCGTGGCAAGTCCCATAGGATACAGGGTATCAGCAAATAACTTCGACATCAGGTACACGCCCGGAATCCGCACCAGGACAATGGCGGTGATATTGTGCAGGAAGGAAAATTCCGACCGTCCATAAGCGCAGAAATAACCACTGAAGCTGAAATGGATCCCAGCGAACACACAGTCCCAGATATACCCCCGGAAATACTGTCCGCCCATGATCCGCACCAGCTGATCCGTCGTAAACAGGCCCACCACCGGCTCCGCAAAGAACTGAACCAGCACCGACACGGCAATTCCGAAGCCCACAGTGATCATGATGGCATACTGCAGAGTCTTCGCCGCCCGGTCGTGCTTGCCTGCACCAATATTCTGGGCACAGAGGGCGGAAACCGTAGAAAGCATGGAAGACGGCACCAGAAATACGAAACTGATGATCTTCTCCACGATTCCCACCGCTGCTGCATCACTCAAGCCTCTCCGGTTGGCGATAATAGTAATGATGATAAATGCCACTTGGATCAGCCCGTCCTGACAGGCCACCGGAACGCCTACACGCAGCAGCTGTCCCATAACTTTTCCTTGTGGTTTTAAATCACCTCCCGCCACCCGGATACCGATTTTCTTCTTTCCCATGGCCACAAGTGCCGTGATCACACTGATGGTCTGGGAAATGATGGTTCCCAGCGCTGCGCCTGCCGGACCGATATGGAACACGCCCATAAACACATAGTCCAGAACGATATTAGCCACACAGGCAATGGCGATAAAATACATAGGGCTCCTGGAATCCCCCAGTCCCCGGAAAATAGAACTGATGATGTTATACGCCGTGATAAACGGGATACCGATAAAGCAGATGGTCAGATAACGAACCGTCCCTTCCACCGCCTCTTCCGGTGTAGAAATGATCCCCACGATCGGGCGGACACACAGTAGCAGAACCGCCGTCAACGCCACCGATACCCCCAAAAACAATGTCACTGTATTGCCGATGGATAACGACGCTTTCTTTCGATCGCCCGCTCCTACAGCCTGTCCGACAGCAACCGTAGTTCCCATAG
>PVML01017148.1_pt1 | contig 52898 bp, 52 predicted proteins | sample 1853371 | NCBI WGS metagenome assembly PVML01 (sample SAMN08533508, study PRJNA380276) | Human gut metagenome, whole genome shotgun sequencing project. | isolation source: participant 1, chromium library | host: Homo sapiens | collected 2017 | reverse complement strand
CTGAAATCGAAGGTAAAAAATTAGGGGTCATTGGTTTAGGTGCTATTGGAGTTTTAGTTGCAAATGCAGCTAATAAACTAGGAATGGAAGTTTATGGATATGATCCATTTATGTCTGTCAATTCTGCTTGGGCTTTATCAAAACATGTACGTCAAGCAAAAGATATGGATGAAATATTTAAAACATGTGACTACATTACTGTCCATGTACCAAGTACTAAAGATACAAAGGGTATGTTAAATAAAGAAAAGTTTGCATTAATGAAAGACGGAGCACGTTTATTAAACTTTGCTAGAGGGGATTTAGTTGTAAACGAGGATTTATTAGAAGCAGTTGAATCAGGTAAATTAAGTAAATATATAACTGATTTTGCTTCACAAGAATTAATTGGAAAAGATAATATTATTGTATTACCTCACTTAGGAGCTTCTACTCCTGAAAGTGAAGATAACTGTGCGAAAATGGCTGTTCAAGAATTAAAAGATTTCTTAGAAAATGGAAATATTAAAAATTCTGTGAATTTCCCAGCTGTTAATCAACCAAGAGAATCAAGAGTAAGACTATGTATTACCAATAAAAATATGCCAAATATCTTGGCACGTATTTCTAAATTATTTGCTGATCACAACTTAAATATAGAAAATATGGTGAACCGTTCTCGTGGGGATTATGCTTATACATTAATTGATACAAATGATGATGTACGTCAAGATATTATTGAACGTATCGAAGCAGCTGAAGGAATTATTAATGTAAGAGTGATTAAATAAAACTTGATAAACGTATTTCAAGAAGTCCTAAGGGACTTCTTTTTTTGGACTATTTGTCCATTGAAAGAAGGAAAAGAGAAAGATAAAATGATAATAGAAATGAGACAAATGTGAAACAAATATGAGACGAATTATCTTTAAGCATATGATACAATTAAATCAGAAAACTCCTTATAAATATTATAAAAAATACAAATAAAAAGCGATGTATGAAACCTTAATATAAAAAAATTTATATAAGGAGGAAAGAGGATGTGCATTAAAGAAAGAAATACCAGTGATAGTACCTGTAAAAAACTACTTAGAGATGAAGGATGTTTTGCCAATCTCTGTAATTATGCTTTTTTTCAAGGAAGACAGGTCATTAAACCAGAAGAACTTGTTTCAAGAGAAAATGATCTGTCGACCTTGATAGGAAATGTAGATGATCCAACAGAGATCAAAAGATATCGGGATGTCGTAAGAAAAGCAGGTATCCATGGAGATTATGTGATTATTGGAGTTGAACACCAAAGTACTTTTGATAAAAATATGATTTTTCGCATACTCAACTATGATGCGACGACTTATATCAATCAAGTTGAAAGTAAAAAAGAAGTCTATCCAGTAGGAAGCTTTGTGTTCTATACGGGAGATGAAGAATGGAAGTTGCCAGAAACATTAAAAGAAACATTGAAAAGTATACCATCAGAGATGGTATACTTTTCAATGATTGGAGACTACCTGTTGTTGACCTTAAAACAATGGATGCAAGAAAGCTTATGAATCGAAGATTAAAAGATGTCGTAGAAATTAATCAAAGTATGTTTGCAGGAAGTTATGATGGATTAAGAGAAAATCGTAAAATTGAAACAGAAAGCTTCATGATGGCTGCAACATTTACACGTACAAATATTAGAAGAGAAGATTTACCAGAAGGAGATGAAATCAATATGTGTAAGGCAATGGATCAATTATTTCAAAGATTTGAAAATCAAGGAATGGAGAAAGGAGAAACTATTGGATTTGAAAAAGGAAAACTCAATACTTTAAAAGAACTGCTTAAAGTGAAACTAGGAACTTTATCAAGTCCTTTAGAAAAACAACTCACAAATACATCGCTAGAAAAATTAAATGTTCTTACATTAAATATATTTAACATTAATAGTGAAGAAGATGTTTTAAAAATTATCAATTAAAAGAGCTATACGATTCATTCGTATAGTTCTTTTATTCTATCCACCATTTAAATAGGGGGAAGGGCATATTAGAAAACATAAGATAACGTGGAAGCAAATATTGTTTATCATTGCGTGTCATATGTCTATTTTGATTGTAACTAAAGGCTAGTTTAACAGAACTTGATTTGAGATAATCTTGTGCATTTTGACAACTGACACCATATGGAAAGGCAAAGTAATCTGTTGAAACAAGGCCTTTGTTTTTTTCAAAGTCTTTTTTTATTTCATTTGTTGTCATGGTTTCTATTTTCTTTTTATAGGGTAAATGGCCAATATGGTGCATATCATAAGAATGACTGTAGTATTCAACATATTGATCATTTTTCAAATCATTTGTTTGTAAGTAAAGTGGATTATTGGTTTTGGTTTTATAACCAATGACAAAGTTTGTAGCTTGCAAATTATATTTTTTTATAATAGGTTTAACAATAGTGTTAAAGTTTTTATATCCATCATCAAAAGTTAAACATACAGCTTTTTTAGATACTTCTTTTTTTCCGTGATAATAGGCTTCAACATCTTCCATGGATAGGCATTGATAATTATTATCCGCTAAATATTTCATTTGTTTTTCAAATTCACTTATAGACATAAAATAAGGATTTGATGCATAGTTTTCTTTTTTTTCTTGTTCACTTACGACACCATGGTATCCTAAGATAGCAATTCCATCTTTACCGTTTTCATGAATAATGATGTCTTTTGTCATCCAGCCAAGTCCGATTGCTATGTAACAAACAAGAACACATAAAATGATTTTTAATATATTTTTCATAATATTCCAACTTTCTATCAGTACTAGTTTATAGAAAAACAGCACTGATGTCAAAAAAAGCTATGAGACTTCATAGCTTAAGACACAAGTAATAAACATCGCTAGGACAAATTCTTTTAAGAAAAGATTTTCATAATTTAAATGTTCTTCTTTTTTATTTATAAAATAAGATAAGTAATTTTTAAGAATTTGATGATTTGTGAGATTTTTAAAAGATTGGGCGATATTTTTAAAATCAATTCTTTCTATTTCTCTTAAATCAGGTTTAATTTGATTTTTGATGTCTTGAATAATATCTTTAAAATGATAAACCTTTAAATCATCGTAATCATGTTCACTCATATAAAGTTCTAAACCTAAGATAAAATAATCTTCTAATTTTAAGTAATCTAAATACGTATTTTCTTTTAATAAATCAAGAATAGGTGTTTCATCTGAAATTGTAAGTAAATGATGATTGTATTGATTTTCATAGTTTAAAATTTGATTATGAAAAGATAAAGCTATTTCTTGAATATTTTCTTCAGGATAAAAAGCAAAACGATGCCCTTTTAATTTTTTAAATGTTTTTAAAGTATCAAGATAACCTAAGCGTATTCTTTGATCCAATAACTCTCGATTAAAATCAAGAAAGCCACCTAAATGCTTAGACGGTCTAATAAAAGTAATATTTTCACGATGTAATAAATAGGGATGGGTCGCTTCTTGATTGAGTTCAATTGCAATAATTTTTTGTGCTCCCATTTTTAAAGCAAGAGAGATAGGTAAATTATCATAATATCCGCCATCAATATATCCTTGCTTATCTATATAATGAATAGGAAATGCAGGAAAACATGAGGCTGAAGCAATAGCATATTCTACAATGTTATCTTCGCTCATATCATCTACTGTGATTTCTAATGGTTTCATAGATGGAAAAGCAACAGTGCATAAACCATATTTGATGGGTGAACTTTTCGCTTTTTTACCATTATAAAGACCTTTGATTAATTGAACAAGTGGTTCAATATCAGCACCTTTTTTATCAAGATAGGACTTTAAAAAAGGACCTATGTTAGAAGAATTGTTCATTAGATTTTCAATTGAAAAATCAAATTGAATAGGATGCTTTAAAACCTTTTCTAATGATAAAGTATCCCATAATTCATAAAGCTTTTGATAATCTTCTTGAGCTACAAGTAGCCCATTTAAAGCACCAATAGATGTACCAGTAACAATATCAAAATGATATCCTAATTCTTGTAATGCTTTCATACATCCTGATTCATAAGCTCCTTTAGAACCGCCACCTGATAAAACTAATCCATATTTCATAAAAACACATCCTTTTCAATAATTATACTTTTTCATAAAAAAAATACAACTTTATCATTTTAATATATGAAGAGTTTGTTATAATTATATGGCAAGGAGGATTAAAAAATGAAAAATGTAGTGAAAACAGATCAAGCTCCAGGAGCTATTGGTCCATACAGTCAAGGAATACAAGTAGGGGATATGTATTTTTTCTCAGGACAAATTCCTCTAGTACCAAGTACAGGTGAAATGCCAGAAGGAATCGAAGCACAAGCTCATCAAGCTTTAAAAAATGTGAAAGGATTATTAGAAAGCCAAGGATTATCATTTTCAAATGTTGTTAAAACAACTGTCTTTTTAGATAACATGGATGATTTTACAACAGTAAATGGTATTTATGCTGAATATTTTGTAGAACCTTATCCAGCAAGATCTGCTGTAGAAGTTGCTAAACTTCCTAAAGGAGCTTTAATTGAAGTAGAAGTTATCGCTAAAAAATAATTAAAAAAGAGATTTCGTTTTTGAAATCTCTTTTTTGTATATTATAAGAAAAGAATTGCAATAATACCTACTATAAAACAATAGTAAGAAAAATAATTCAATTTTCTTTTATTTAAAATACTAAACAATAAATTAAGTGCTAAATAAGTAACAACACCACTGACAATAAAACTAATTAAATAAGGAAGCCATAATGCAGCGACAGTTGAACTTGTTAAAAAATGTTTAAGTTTTAAAATGATTGCTCCAAAGCTTACCGGCATAAACATAAAGAAAGAGAAATCTCTTGCTGCTTTTTGGTCAAGACCACCAAGCATTCCACCAGTAAGTGTTGATCCACTACGAGAAACCCCAGGAAGTAAAGCAAGTAATTGGAAAAATCCCATTCTTAATGCATCCCATAAATTCATGCTTTTTGTTGTTCTTTTTCCTTTATATCCAAATTTGTGAATAAGCATTAAAAAACAAGAAGTTAAAAGTAAACAACAACCTACTAATTTAGGATTAGAGAAAGCATGTTCAATATAATCATTAAAAAGAACACCACCAATTGCTGCAGGAATTGTAGCAACAATTAATAACATACAAAATCTAAAATCAGGTAATAGTTCATCTCTTTCTTGAGGTTTAGCAATATACCCGAAAAAGGATTTGATTAAACGAATAATATCTTGGCGATAATAAAACATGATAGCAATGAGCGAACCAGTATTAACAATAACTTCAAAAGTAACATCATTCATTTGTGGAACCATTAAACCAAGTTTTTCAAAAATGCTTTGGAATAAAACTAAATGTCCACTACTTGAAATAGGAATAGGTTCACTAAAACCTTGAATAGCACCTAAGATTGCATAGACAATAATATCTTTAATTAAACTCATAATTTCACCTCGTCACCCATTATATATGAAAATATTATAAAAATATACAAAAACATTTTTTTAATGGAGATGACATATAATAAAGAAAAAGGAGGAAGAAAATGATTGTTAATTGGGTTAAAGAAGATGAAGAACTATTAGAGCCATATGAATGGTCAAATGGTGATGATATCGAAATCATTTCAACACTTTCATGTTTTAAAGTAGATCAAAAAACACTCCATGATTTTATTTATGGATGTTTACACATTTTTGATCAAAAGTTGTGTCAAAAAGTATTTGCAATAGGAGATGGTCATTATGCTTTAGCGATTGAAACAGATGATCAAGGAAAGCTTTGTTATCGAAGTGTTTTTGATTTTTGTGATCGTGATAAAATGAATAAAAAGATTGCTGCTTTAGAACTGTCTAATATTCATTATCAAATGTATGATGAAGGAGAAATGAAAGAATATGGTCTAACAAGAGAGGAAAGGTTAAAAAAGCAATTTATTGAACAAAGAATTGATGAACTTTATATGGAAAATTATGATGATTTTTTGATGTTATGTAGACAGTTAAATATCGAAGATGCACAAAGTATCCAAAAATATAATCATTTAAAAAGTAAAATAGCTAAGGGCTATACATTTATACATGAAATCCTATTCTATGAATTTACTAAAAAGGAATACAAAAAGAAATAAGCAATGCTTATTTCTTAATTGTAATTCCTATTTTTCTTTCAACTTTCGCAAGTTTTTTTCTTGCCATATAACGTGCTTTATCAGCACCTTCATTTAAAATTGTATCGATATAGTTACCTTGATTGATTTCATTATATTTATCATGGATTTTTTGTAATTCATTACCTACAACTTCAGCTAGATCTTTTTTAAATTGACCATAACCAACACCTTGATAACGTTCTACAAGTGCATCAATAGATTCACCACTTAAAATAGAATAAATAGTAAGTAAGTTTGAAATACCAGGTTTATTTTTAACATCATAGTAAATAGCGTTATCACTATCAGTGACAGCAGACATGATTTTCTTTTTAGAAACATTAATATCATCTAAAATATAAATACATCCTTTACCTGTTTCATCAGATTTAGACATTTTCTTTGTAGGATTTTGTAAGTCCATAATACGTCCACCTACTTTTGGAACAAGTGGTTCAGGTAATTTGAAAGTTTCACTATAACGATTATTAAATCTTTCAGCAATATCTCTAGCAAGTTCACAATGTTGTTTTTGATCTTCACCAACTGGTACATAATCTGGATCATAAATTAAAATATCAGCATTCATTAATGAAGGATAATTAAAAATACCAGCTCCAATAGATTCATCTTTTTTAAGTTTGCTTGCTTTATCTTTATATTGAGTCATACGTGATAATTCACCCATTGACACCATACATCCTAAATACCAACCAAGTTGAGCATGTTCTAAAACATCAGATTGTAAAAATAATGTGACTTTTTTAGGATCTAATCCAGCTGCTAAATATAAAGAAATCAAATCTTTTGTATTTTTTCTTAAATCCTTTGGTTCTTGATAAATTGTCATACTGTGTAAGTTAGCAACAAAAACAATCATTTCATATTCATCTTGATAAGAAACAAAAGGTTTAATAGCTCCTATATAATTTCCTAAAGTTACTCTTCCTGTTGGCTTGATGCCACTCAACATTCTTTTCATAAATTTTCCTCCTTAAAATAAAAAACGTCCTTAAAAAAGGACGTTATAAACGCGGTACCACCTTAATTCGTATAAAATATACGCTCTTGATCTTAACGCGATTAGCGACAAAAGACTTGTGCCTTTTGTAACTCCAGAACCCCAATTTCTATTATACCAATGGCTTATTTCCATCAACCATAAGCTTTCTATAACATTTAATATAATTTACTTATGTTCCTTCAAAGTCTTTAAAAACATTATAATGAGCTCATCTATAAAAATCAAGATATTTAAAAAAAGATATACAAAGTTTAAAATTGTTGTATAATTATTTACAAAGGAGTGATTGTATGATACGTATATATACCGCCCCAAGTTGTGCTTCTTGTAGAAAAGTAAAATCTTGGTTAAATGAAAATCAAATACCTTATGTAGAAAAGAATATTTTTTCTACTTTATTAAAAGAATCAGAACTTCGAGAATTATTAGAACGTAGTGAAAATGGTACGGATGATATTATTTCCAAAAGAAGCAAAATTATTAAAGAAAATGATATTGACATTGATTCAATGAAAATCAATGATCTAATTAAGTTTATACAGGAAAATCCATCAGTTTTAAAAAGACCAATTATGATTGATGAAAGAAGATTTCAAGTTGGTTACAATGCTGAAGAAATAAGAGTCTTTATTCCTAAAGAACTTAGAAAGTTAGCTGAATGTCATGATATGGATCGTTGTCCACAATTCAGCAATAAAGATTGTTTGAATTTTAAAAAAGAATATGAAAGGGATAGAGAAAAGGAATCAAGCCATTAGATTGATTCTTTTTTAGGAGACAATATGAAAAAAATATTAAAAGTTATAATGACACTTATTTTAATTTGTTCATGTTTTTATCTAGCAATTTCATTGTTTATGAATCATTTGATTATTAATGATATGGTACCAACAGTTGTTAAATCAACGGCTGTAACAAATGCTTTAGAAGATACTTGTCAAAATGTTTTAAGTATGATGAATATGGACGAAAGCCAAAGTCAAGCACTTGTTTCTTCTTTACAACAAGATGAAAAAACGCAAGAACTTGTTAATGAATATATTGATACTGTTTTAAATAATCAATCATCTACTCTAGATGAAACTTTATTAAAGCAAGTTTTAGAAGATAAAAAAGATGAGGTATATTCTATTTTAAATCCTTCAATAAATGAAGAAACGTTTACAACACTTTATGATCAAGCTATCAATCAAATGGATTTACAAGGTTTACAAGATAAAGTATTAAGTCGAGTAGAAAATACGATGGAACAATCTGGAGAAACATATAAGATCGTAAAGAAAGTATATAGCTTTAAAAATTCTACACATATTATTGTGAGTGCTATTTTATTAGTTATTTCTACAGCCTATCTTATTTTTATTTCAGTTCAAGAGAGATTGATTACAAAATGTTTATCAGTAAGTTATATGGTTTGTGGAATTATGACATTCTTGATTTCTTTTGCGATAATTTTAGGATTAACAGCAATGGCATCTTCTACAATGACCATTCAATTAACTTCTATTAAATATATGTATATATGTGGAGCTAGTTATTTCTTTGTAGGTATTATTTTATTAATTGTAAATGCTTTTTTAAAAAAGAAAAATCGTTATCATTATTATTACTAGTATAAAAAGAAGGGGTATTTATGGATAGATTAGATGCAAAGGCTATAAAGACGTATAAAGAAATTATACTTATTTTAGATCAATGTATTGATGATTATTTATTTGTAATGGATCTTGATAAAGATACATATTTTATCTCACCGCATGCTATGAAAAGATTTAATATTCCAAGCTATGAATTTAGTGATTCTTTACCAGCACATAAAAAATTTGTATATGAAGATGATCTAGAAATGTTATTATCAGATATGAATAAGTTGGTTTCAGGAAAGAAAAATTTTCATAATTTACAATATCGTTGGATTGGAAAAGACGGTATTCCTATTTGGATCAACTGTCGAAGTAAATCGATTAAGGATCATGATGGGAATGTTAAATATATTATTGGCTGTATTAATGAAATTGGTAAAAGACAAGTTGCTGATAATGATAGTGGGTTATTAGGAGAAATGAGTTTTAAAAATTTTATTTATCCTATTCATGAAGATATTACACAGGGTTTTATTTTAAGAATTGATATTGATGATTTTAAAAATATTAATGAAAATTTCGGTGTAAAATATGGTGATGTTATTTTAAAACAAGTTGGAAATTGTATTAAAAAGTTATTAACTAAAAATCAACAACTTTATAGGATTGTCGCTGATGAATTTATTGTGATGGATGTTGTTGGCAGTAAAGAAGATGCAAGAGATCTTTATAATGCAATACGTAGAAGTATTACATGTTATGTAGAATCTATTAATTATGATATTTATTTAACGATTTCTGCAGGTATTCTAGATTTTCATGATTATCCTAATAAAAGTTATAATTCTATTATGCAATGGACAGAATTTGCTTTAAATCAATCGAAAACAAATGGAAAAAATACATATACGATTTTTAAGCAGGAAGCTTATCAAGAGTTTTTAAGAAAAAATAAATTAACAAAAGAATTACATAAAGCAGTTAACCAACAATTTAAAGGATTTGAAGTTTATTTTCAGCCAATTATTGATATGAAAACAGAAAAGATTCATAGTATGGAAGCATTGCTTAGATTTGAATGTGATGAATTTGGTAAAATTTCACCACTAGAATTTATTCCATTATTAGAGGAAAGTGATTTGATTATTCCTGTAGGTAGATGGGTTTTAGATCAAGCATTAAAAGCTGTAAGTATGTTTTCAAATATTAAAGTACAAATTAATATGTCTTATGTTCAAGTGTTAAAAACACCAGCATTAGATGATATTTTAAATATTATAAAAAATTATAAAATAGAAAATAATCAATTGGTTATAGAACTTACAGAAAGTGGTTTTATTGAATCTAATAAAAACTTTATTAATTTTTGTAATGGTTTAAAGAAAGAAAATATCTTACTTGCTTTAGATGATTTTGGAACAGGATATTCTAATTTCCACTATCTTTATAATTTAAAACCAGATTATATAAAAATAGATCGAACATTGATGAAAAATGCACTTTCAAATGAGTATGAAAATAGGTTGCTAAAACATATGGTGGATATGGCTCATAGCGTAGGTGTTAAGATTTGTATTGAAGGAATAGAAGAAAAGGAAGAACTTGAACATATTATGTTATTAAAGCCAGATTATATTCAAGGATTCTATTATGGTAGACCGGTTTCTTTAAGTGTGTTTATGGAAAGCTATGAAATATAAAACGAATAAGTATGTGACTTATTCGTTTTTTAATGTTTCTAACATTCGTTTGATTTTACTTAAACAGTTTTGTTTATATTCTAAATGATAAGGTTGAATGATTTTTTTGAATGTTTGAAGTCCTTGATCATAATCCTCCACTTCAAATTCTATTTCATAATCATGATGATGGTTATATTCATTTTCATCTAAGGATAAAACACCATCGGGTAAAATAATATCATGACGTGTTGTTTTTAAATAATATCCACATGTTAAATCTTTGATATAAATATTTTCTTTTTCTAAAATATCAAAGATTTCATTATTGATATGTTGATGATTAAAAATAGCATCTTTAATTTCTTTATTAATATCTATATTTAATTCATTCAGACCAATAGTTGAAGGTCTTTTCAATGTGAGTTCGTAATGACGTTTTTTTTCTCTAATTCTGAGTGAGTATTTTTTCTTTTCCAATAGAGGATGAAAAAGATAAAAATTGGTTTGTTGATAACTGTCTTTGATTTGATTTTTATAATCAGATAATAATTTTTTAAATATATTTTCTTTTAATAACATTTTAAATTCAATTTCTAGATGTTCCATATGATACCTCTTTGCTTAAATGATCTAGATATATTATAATACATCTAGATGGAGGGAAGAAAGATGAAATATGCATTAATGGTTAGAAATGATGATCTTTCTAAAAAAACAGCTTTGAAAATTAAAGAAGGTTTACAAAACTTTTTTATTTATGATGAAAAAAATCCAGATCTTGTTATTTCAATTGGAGGAGATGGAACTATTTTAGAAGCTGTACATCAATATTTAAATGTTGATTGTTGTTTTGTAGGTATACATACAGGAACTTTAGGATTTTATACAGATTACCAAGTTGATGAAGTGGATCAATTTATAAAAGATGTGACTTCTAGACAATTTAAGACGATGAAAAGATATATGTTAGAAATTAAAATTAATAAAAAAGACTCTTTTCAAACATATTATGCTTTAAATGAATTAAGATTAGATCAAGGGTTACAAGCACAGGTTATTCATGTGTATATTGGTAATGTTTTATTAGAAGTTTTTAGAGGGAATGGTTTATGTGTTTCAACTCCTTCTGGATCGACTGCTTATAATAAATCTTTAGGTGGTTCTATCATTTATCCAGGTATTCCTTTGATGCAACTTACAGAAGTTGCAGGAATTCATCATAATGCATATCGTTCTTTAGGTTCAAGTTTGATTTTAGATGAAAGTCAAACAATTAAATTAGTTGGAAATCATTTTAATCATTCTTTGATTGGAATCGATCATATTCATTTAGAATTAGAGGATGTTGAAAGTATTGAAATTACGATTGGGCGTAAGTATGTTCGTTTTATTGAATATAAAGAAATGTCTTTTATTAAAAGAGTAAGAAGGGCATTTATTAATTCATGAGTTATCAAATTGAACAAACGATTTTATTAAGAGATTATTTGAAAGAATTACCAATTAGTCAAGCAATGATTAAAAGGATTAAAAGGGAAGGTGATTTCTTAGTCAATGGAAAAAGTCAAACAGTAAGATGTTTACTTCAAAAAGGAGACTGTTTAGAAATTATTTTTCCAATAGAAAACTCAAATATTCAACCAGAAAATATTCCTTTAAAAATCATTTATGAAGATGACTATTATATAATCATTGATAAAGAAAGCCAAATGCCTTGTATTCCTACTAAAAGATATCAAAGCCATACTTTATGTCATGCTTTAATGTATTACTATCAACAAATTGGTTTAAAAAGTACAGTTCATTTAGTAAATCGTTTAGATAAAGAAACATCAGGATATATGTTGGTTGCTAAAACATCACAAGCTCATGCATTGCTTTCTAAAGATATTAAACAAGTAGAACGTGTTTATCATTGTTTAGTTGAAGGAATTTTAGAAGGGGAAGGCGTTATTGATCGACCTATTTTAAAAAGTAATGATTCTATTAAAAGAATTGTTGATGCTCATGGTAAGTATGCTAAGACGTATTATAAATCTTTAATGCATAAAAATAATCAAACACTTGTAGAATGCAAATTAGTAACGGGAAGAACCCATCAAATTAGAGTACATATGGCTTCTATTGGTCACCCTTTAGTGGGAGATCTTCTTTATGGGTCAAATGAAGATCACTTATTTTATTTGGATAGTGTTGAAATTAGTTTTATTCATCCTTTTACCCATCAGAAAATACATTATAAAAAGGAGAGTTAATCTCCAAATGGCATGAACTTAAGATATAATCTTAGGCTCATGTCTTTTTATTTTTATCCTTTTTTATAATAGTATCTAATATTTCTTTTTGTGTAGTATAGGGTATATAATCTTATTACTTTTAATTTAAATATATTTATTAAATATTTGTAGTATAGGATGGTGATGTTATGTTTGTAAAAGTTGTAAAAAATAATAGAGGTCGTCCAAATACCTCTTTTATTTCAATTGTTGAATCTTATCGTGAAGATGGGTAAATGGAGGTAATGTTTGAAAGTATTCTTTATCGTAGTCATAGCCCATTAAATGACAAGTTTCTTCATTCCACCAAATAGAAAGGACATTTCCATTTTTATCACATTCCATAGACCATCTAGCTTCATCTAATGAACCATAGACAGCATCTGCACTATTTTCATTGGTAAACATCCAAATAGTAAGATCTTATGAGTAGGGTTGAACAGAGATTTTAATGAGTGTGCCATCTTTTTTTCTGTATTTTTTTCAATGTTTTTATCTTTAGAAAGTTTTTCGATAATAGTGTTGTAATTAATAAATTGAGCAACATTTTGTTGATTGTTTTCGCTAATATATAGACTATTATAAAGTTTCATTGTTGCAGAAAAACAATTTGTTGTTCTTTTCCAAGTTTTAAAAAATAGGAAGGGCCTATAATATCACGGAAGATATCTTTTTTTAAGTTAACGACATAAACGCCCATATATTTAGGGGCAATTAATTTTAAAAATTGTTGGTTATCTTTTTTATCTTGAAGTATTTTATTGATTTTAATTGAAAAACGATTTTGTTGATGAAGATCCATCTCTTTTTTTGTCATACTAATCTCCGTTTCTTAATACAATTCAATTTATTTTAACATAATTGACATATTTGCAAAAAAAGCTGTACTTTGTGTTACAGCTTTAATCTATTTGATTATATTTAGCGATACTTGTTTGGCGATGGATATCAAAACACATTCCAATCGCAATCATGTAAGATAAAAGTGAAGACCCACCATATGAAAGAAACGGTAATGTGATACCAGTGATAGGGAGTATTCCTAAAATCATAGCGATGTTCCAAAATTGTTGGAAAATCATACATCCAAAAATACCAGCAATAAAATATTTATCACTTTGGTGCGTTGCTTTTAAACCAACATACAAAATACAAACATCTAACGCGAGTATAGCAATGAGCGTAATGATGGCTCCCACGAATCCAAAGCCTAAAGTAATAACAGAAAAGATGAAGTCCGTATGAGCTTCTTGTAAAGAAATAATCACTGTGTCAAATCCATGACCAAAAAGCCCAGCTGTTCCATAAGCCATCATCGCATTATAAAGTTGGTATCCTTGATTTTGATAAGTTCCTTCAGGATCGACCCAGCCATAAAAACGATCAAGTTTATGTCCTGTGATAATTGAAGAAAATATATCTTGACGATAAATAAATAAGTAAGTAAAAATCACAAGAACAACTGCTAAACAAGCAAATCCTACAATATACCATTTCTTATTAATTCCTGATGCAAATAAAATAACAACCACTGAAAAAGCCATAATCAAAGTAACACCAGCATCATTTTGTAAATAAGTTAGAATCATTGGTGGTAGAGAAATAGCTGCTACACGACCAATTAACTGTAAATCGGTATCAAATGTATGAATTAAATATTTTTCATTATGTAAAGAAACAGTTTTAGACATACATATAATCATTACAACTTTCATAAATTCAGAAGGTTGGAATGAAAATCCTGGAAAGTTATACCATGATGTGGCACCATTTAGATCTTTTGCAAAGGGAATGATATGCATTCCTAATTTATAAATAGCAAATCTTTGAATAACAAGACCGACTAAAAAGACAATCAAGATTCCATAAAAAATCCACATTCCCGAATAAATTCGATCATTTCCAAAACGATTGATTAAAAAAATCAAACCGACACCAATCATATAATAAAGGAGTTGTTTACTCCAATAGCCTGTAGGATTGGGATAAGTAATATAACCAGCTGCACATTTAATCGTATAACAACTAATAAGACATAGAATAAATAAAATGATGGCAAGTGGCCAACAAATTGTAGAATCTAAATATTTTTTCATTTTGTCACCCCTAGTGATTTATAGTATACTATAAATATATCATAAAAGAAAATGTTTATTAAGAAAGGAAATAGATATGTCAGATTATTTTATTTATGTTTTAATTGCAATTATTCTAATTGTTGGAGTATGGTTTATTTTTGCAAAGGTATTAAAAAATAAAAAACCTAAAGAAGTTACTTTAAAAGATATTCCTATTGATTTAGAAGCTTTAATTCATGCTTTAGGGGGTATTGATAATATTAAAGAGAGCCAAAGTCAAGGAAGTAAAGTACGTTTCTTTGTAGAAAATGATGATTTAGTAAAAGTAAATGTTTTAAAAGAATTAGGTGCAAGTGGTGTTATTCAAGCTACAGGCAAAGTTACTGTTATTTTAGGAAAGTTCTCTGATGAAATCAGTAGAATAGTAAATGAAAAGAAATAACGTTCCAAATTGTATTGGGGGTGAAGGTATGAAAGAAAGAATTCACTTATATGAACCTTTTTTTCATCATTATTATATTGATGAAATTCTAAATGATTATGAATTAGAAACTTTAATTCGTGTAAAAAAAGATGATTATCAACAATCAATTGCCTATATTAAATTAATTTCTATTTATTCACATCATGCAAGTATTGATGAATTACAACAACAAGTAGATTCAATTCAAATGATGATGGAAACTTATGAAGATTATCATGAATTTGAACAATATTTGATAGAAAATGAAGAACATCAAGTGATAGGAATTGATTTATGTGCACTTACTTATAATCATCATTATGATGAATTAGATTTAGAAGAATTAACACCTGATCAATATTATCAAGTAGGATTATATTATTATGACCAAAAAAAATATGATCAAGCATTAGAATGTTTCCATTTAGGAGAAGAATGTGAAGATTCTGATTGTTTATGTGTGTTAGGTTATATGTATGAAAAAGGACAAGGGGTCAAACAAAGTAATCAAGTGGCCATGACATATTATCGTCTAGCAAGTGATTTAGGAAATGTTGTTGCTTCTTGTAATCTTGCTTATTTTTATGAATATGGGATAGATGTTGACCAAGATTATGAAAAAGCTTTTGAACTTTATTCTTTAGGAGTCGATGAAGGATTTCCAAGATCTTTATTTTCAACGGCTTATTTTTTACAAAATGGGTATGGTGTAACTCAGGATCTAGAGGAAGCTTTTTTACGTTATGAAGAAGCAGCAGCCTTAGGACATAATGATGCGATTTGTGCTCTAGGTGAATGTTATGAATACGGTCAAGGAACAAGACAGGATTTTCAAAGAGCTTTACATTATTATGAAAAAGCTGCTTATGAAGGGAATAGTCTTGCTAAATATAAATTAGGACGTTTTTATGATTTAGGTTATGGTTGCAATGAAAATTATCAAAAAGCTTTTCATTGGTATCAAGAAGCAGCAAAAGATGGTTTAGAAGTAGCAATCACAGCGATGGCAACCTGTTATGAATTTGGTCGAGGGATAGAAAAAGATAGTCAAAAAGCTTTAGAATATTATTTAAAAGCAGCGAATATGGGCTATATGAATGCGCAATTTTGTTTAGGGTATTTTTATGAAATGCATAGTGAATATCCAGAAAGTGAAAAAAATAGTTTTTATTGGTATTTAAAAGCGAGTCATCAAGGAGATGGACAATCAACGTTGGCTGTGGCTTATTACTATGGTCAAGGAATTGGAACTGTTAAAGATGAAAAGAAGTCTTTTGAAGCTTATCAAAAAGCAGCCAATCTAGGAGAAAGAGAAGCGTTTTATTATTTAGGTGTTTGTTATTTAGAAGGAAAGGGTGTTTTACAGGATAAGGAAAAAGGGATTGCTGGCTTAATTAAAATAGAAGATCAGTATCCTGTTGCAGCTTATTTAATAGGACAGTATTTTAAAGAAAAGCACGATGATCAACAAGCAATTCAACATTTTAAATTAGCAATTTTAAAAGAAGATGAGGAACAGTCTTTGTATCAATTAGCACTTTATGGTGAACAAGGAATAGAAGTCAGTAAAGAGGAAATGCTTGATTATCTTTTAAGAAGTGCAAAAAAAGGTTATTCACCAGCACTTGTAAAATATGCTTATTATTTAGAAAATGGAATTTATGTAGAAAAAGATTATCAGATGGCTTATGAATATTATTTATTAGCTTGTCAAAAACAAAATAGAGAAGGTTTTTATCATTTAGGTAGATGGTTCTTTTATGGGATAGGACAAAAAGAAGATAAGCATAAAGCAATGCAATATTATCAACAAGCTAGTCATTATCATTATTCAAAAGCAAGCTTTATGCTAGGTTATATGTATCATTATGGTGATGGTATTTCTAAAGATTTAGAAAAAGCTAAAGAATATTATCAATTAGCACTTCAAGAAGGATATCTTGAAGCGCAAAAGGAATTAGATAAATTAGAGGTGGAAAAATGAGTTTTGAAACAAAATTAGAAAAATATGCAAGATTAATTGTTCAATCAGGTTTGAATGTTCAAGAAAAACAAACCGTTGTCATTAGTGCATCTATTGAAAGTTATCAACTTGTAAGAGAGGTTACTAAACAAGCTTATCTTGTAGGTGCTAAAGAAGTTGTTGTTCATTATAGTGATGAAGAAGTCACACGTATGAAATATGAAAATATGGAAGTAGAAGATTTTAATCACGTACCTACTTGGTTTTCATCTTTTAGAAATGATTATGCGTTAATGAATGCTTGTTTTCTTTATGTTGATGATGAAGATCCTGAAATGCTTGCAGGTATTGAACCTAAAAAGATTTCTAATTGGCAAAGAGCAGTTAAAAAGGCATGTAAGACATATTTTGATTTATCCGATAATATGACAAATGCTTGGTGTATCGTAGGTGGAGCTACGCAAAAATGGGCGAATAAAGTTTATCCTGATATGTCAAATCAAGAAGCGTTAGATAGTTTATGGAATGCTATTTTTAAAGCAGCTAAGATTGATGATGAACATGATCCTGTCGAATTATGGAATCAACATCGTCGTTCTTTTGAAAAACGTGTTAATTATTTAAATAGTCTAAATTTAAAGAAACTTTATTATAAAAATAGTAAAGGGACTGAAATTACAATTGGTTTGAATGATGATTATTTATTTGCTGGTGGGGGAAGTTATTTAAAAAATGGTGTTTACAATTTTCCTAATATACCAACAGAAGAAATCTTTACATCACCTAATAAGGATGATGTAGAAGGAATTGTTTTTAGTTCTTTACCTTTAAGTTATGGTGGAAATATTGTTGATGAATTTTATTTACGTTTTAAAGATGGTCAAGTGATTGATTTTGGAGCTAAAGAAGGATATGAGGTTTTAAAAGGAATTATTGATAGTGATGAAGGAAGTAAACGTTTAGGTGAAGTTGCTTTAATTCCTTATCATTCACCAATTAATGAATTAAAAACATTATTTTATAATACTTTATATGATGAAAATGCTTCATGTCATATGGCTTTAGGTATTGGATTTTCTGAATGTATTAAAGGTGGGATTGATATGGATAAAAAAGAATTGTTTGAAAAAGGGGTCAATGATTCTTTAGTTCATGTTGATTTTATGATGGGAACAGAAGATTTAATGATTGATGGTATTTTAGAAGATGGCAGTCATGTAAAAATCTTTGAAAATGGAAATTTTGTATTTTAATGATCTGTGGGGATTGCTCCCCACTTTTTAATTAGTAAAAAAGATTTCTATTATATATTATTTGACACTCCCCATGTCTAAAGACAGGGGATTCTTGCTACCTGCCAACATTGTTGGCTGACCAGTTCATTTCTGATAGGTCGCAGTGCAAGATAGGGGTATGCCATTACCCTTCCTAGAGCAGAACCTATAGTTCTCTAGGCAGTATATCTGTTACCAATATACTCAGTTGAGTTGCATATATTTATAGCTCCTAGCAGATCCCTGTGTGTATGATATCCACATCTGCATATATAATTCCTGTCTTTTGCATGTTGGATTCTTCCACATATCGGACAGATCTGACTTGTATATGCTGGATCTACATACTCAACTTCTATGCCTGCCAGTTTTGCTTTGTATTCTATAAATGTAGCTAGTCTATAGAACGACCATGTATGCAGGCTATGATTGTTTTTTCGACTTGTTCTTGTCGTTGAGCGGATGTTTTGTAGTCGCTCTAATTTGATTACTGAGACATCATGTGCTTTTGCTGTATTTACAATTTCTCGACTTAGCTTATGATCTATATCTTTCATGATACGTTGTTCTTTGTTGTTGATTTTAACAACCGCCTTGGGCTTCTTTGCTTTTTGAAATCTTTTTCTAAGATTATTGTAGTGTCTTCTTATATATTTGTTTTTTCTCCCATTTCCATAAAACTTGATACTTCCATCCGGACAATAACTTACCGCAGGACATTTGATCCCAAGATCAACGCCCATGACATTGTCATTTGAAGAAGCAGCATCTTCTTTGGCATCATAGACGATTTGTGCTACGAGGTCATATCCTTTTACAACAATACGCATCGTTCCTAATTTACTGGATGAAAAAATTGATTTCTGTTTTTTTGATATTTTTGTTTTGACTGATATACGTTTTGACTTTCCATTGATCATTACTGGAAAGCTTATACAGTCATCACTGATTCTAAAATTTTGATTGTTGATATAACAACACATTTTTTTCAAAACAGGAAGTTTTACTTGAGTATCTGAATTTCTTAAAACCTTATTATATTTTCTTATGATGGACTTGGCATCTCGAATACATTGATTACATAAGGCACTTGGAAGAATAGCATTTACATCTGCTGTTGTTATTTTTGTAATAGCTCTTCCATTGATTGCATCAAGAACAAGATGATTGACTGTAGAAATATACTCTGTCATCGTTGCCTTGATTAATTCTGTTTGATATTTGTTTGGATAAAGCTTGACTGTTTCTGTTAATTGCATAGATATCACCTAAACGTTTTTTTGATCTTCAATATACTGCTTGATTACAGAAAGGGGTGCACCACCTACTGTAGATACAAAATAGCTATTGGTCCATAGCGTTGGGATCCTTGATTTCAACCAAGGAAACTCCTGTCTCAACACTCTAGAAGAATAGCCCTTGATTCTTTTAACTGCTTTGTGAATTCCATATTGTGGATCTACTTCCATAAGCAAATGTACATGATCTGGCATGATTTCCATTTCAATGATTTCGACATTCAATTGATCACAGGTTTCTTTAATCAACTCCTTTAAGCGATCATCAACACCATCTACAAGAACGGGACGTCGATATTTTGGACAAAATACAACATGATATTTACAGGAATAGATCACATTATTATTTGATTTGTACTTCATGAGTATATTATACTACCAAAAGCTATCTGACGATATGATTTATCAATAAAATCTTAAAAAAAGTTGCCTTATATCTCCACAGCTAAAGCTGGGAGCTTTACGAAAACATTTGGTAAAAGAGGTGAGTGAGCTTTCTTTTTTATTAAATAATAGTAGTAATTCTGTTCATTTTGTGGTAATAATTGTACTGTTGAAATAAAAGATTAAAAAATAAATATAGATTATGGGAGGATGCAATGGAAGATTTAAGACAACAAATAGAAAAAAGAAGAACATTTGCGATTATTTCCCATCCGGATGCTGGTAAAACAACTTTAACAGAAAAGTTCTTACTCTATGGAGGAGCCATCCAACAAGCAGGAACTGTTAAAGGAAAGAAAAATAGTAAGCATGCGACAAGTGACTGGATGGAAATTGAAAAACAAAGAGGGATTTCAGTTACCTCTTCAGTATTACAATTTAATTACCAAGGATATTGTATTAATATTCTTGATACTCCAGGGCATCAAGACTTCTCAGAAGATACATATCGTACTTTAATGGCAGCGGATTGTGCAGTCATGGTCATTGATGCGAGTAAAGGGGTCGAAGATCAAACACGTAAGTTATTTAAAGTATGTACAATGAGACATATTCCAATTTTCACTTTTATTAATAAGATGGATAGAGAAGCAAGAGATCCTTATGAATTAATGGAAGAAATTGAACAAGAATTAGGAATTGAAACTTGTCCTGTTAACTGGCCAATTGGTTCTGGAAAACGTTTTGCAGGGGTTTATGAAAGAAATGATCAAGAAGTCATTCGTTTTATTCCTGTAGATGGTGGAAAAAAAGAAGTTGAAACAGAAATTTTAAAAGCGGATGATCCAAAATTAAAAGAGTATGTGGAAGATGAACTTTATGATAAATTACAAGAAGATATTGAATTATTAGATATGGCAGGAAATGAATTTAGTTTAGAAGCTGTACGTGCTGGTAAGTTATCACCTGTATGTTTTGGATCGGCTCTTACTAACTTTGGGATTGAACCATTTTTAAAACATTTCTTAAATATGACAACCCCACCAACTCCTAGAACGGCAGATGGTGAAGTGATTGATCCTTATCAAGAAAATTTCTCAGCTTTTGTTTTCAAAATTCAAGCGAACATGAATGCTAGACATCGTGATAGAATGGCATTCTTTAGAATTTGTTCTGGTAAATTTGAAAAAGGAATGGAAGTTTATCATTATCAAGGTAAGAAAAAAATCAAATTAAATCAGTCAAAACAATTAATGGCAGATGAACGTAGTGAAGTAAATGAAGCTTATGCAGGAGATGTCATTGGTGTTTTTGATCCAGGTATTTTCTCTATTGGAGATACTATTACAACAGGTAAAAAGCATTTTGCTTTTGAAGGAATTCCAACATTTGCACCAGAGCATTTTGCAATGATTCGTAATAAAGACACGATGAAAAGAAAACAATTTGTTAAAGGGGTTGAACAAATTGCAAAAGAAGGAGCAATCCAAATCTTTACTGAATTAGGTGGCGGTATGGAAGAAATTATTGTAGGAGTTGTTGGTGTTTTACAATTTGAAGTTTTAGAACATCGTTTAAAGAATGAATACAATGTTGAAATTCATAAATCTCCTCTACCTTATCAATATATAAGATGGGTCAAAGAAGGAACTGATTTAAAATCATTAAATCTTTCATCTGATACAAGAAAAGTTCAAGATTTAAAAGGGCAACCATTATTATTGTTCACTAATGATTGGGGCGTAAGATGGGCTCAAGATAAAAATAAAGGTTTAGAATTATTGGAATTTTCTAAGAACTAAAAGTAGAACTTTTAGTTCTTTTTTTATACAATTCGAATGAAAAGAGAATTGATGACTTCAGTCAGTTGAGCACATGAAATGTGCAAAATAGAAAACCACTTGCTATGAGGGTGGTGCAATAAGAAATAATGGCTAAAAAGGCAAATTCTTTAGCACATCGTCTTCACACCGAAGTATAGACGAAAAGTGATATATAATCAACTAAGGAAAGATATAGGAGAAATATTGAGAACACTCTGTCGATATAAGGGAGTAGAAATAATAGAAGGGCATTTGATGAGTGACCATGTACATATGTTAGTAATGATACCACCAAAGTTAAGTGTGTCATCATTCATGGGATACTTGAAGGGAAAATCAGCATTGATGATTTTTGATAGACATGCAAATTTGAAATATAAGTATGGAAATAGACATTTTTGGGTAGAAGGGTATTATGTGAGTACAGTAGGATTAAATGATTAAACGGTCGCAAAATATATAAGAGAACAAGAGCAACATGATATTGCAATGGATAAATTAAGTGTGAAAGAATATAAGGATCCGTTTGAAGAAAAAGGAATTCGAGAAGAAAATAGAAACCGCAGAAAAAAAGCAAAATAAAAATTCCCTTTGAGGGAAAGCGAGAGTCAAAAGCGATAGCTTGAACGAAGTGAAAGCAGCGCCTTTAGACGCGAGCAAGTAACAAAGGCTTATAGCCACAGTGAAAACCACGCCGTTTTGAACCGCCCCTGTCAAGTAGACAGGTAAAATAATTAAAATTATGTATGCATTATTGACAAACCCCATTCCTACCAATTGACTGGTAGGAATATTTTTATGTGATGCATAATGTTCTTTCTTGTATCTTGATATCCTTTTATTTTCTGGTATTGGATATTGATTTGACTTTGGTATCTAGCATTAAAATATAGTGATAGTAAAAAAGCAGTAGGAATTCAAGATAGAATCTCTATTGCTTTTTCGTTTAAATCTTATAATTGAATATCTGTCTGATTTGTCGTTCTGTCAAATAGTAATTTGTAAGTGGAAGATTTGTAATCTTTTCGAATTCTTTTATAAATTCACTTGATGCCGTTACATTGATATATTTACTTTCACCTTTGACCACCTTAAAACTTCTAATGAATTTCATGATTTGATGTGTGCTGTATTGATTATCCAATATCTTAAACTGGAATATTCTTTCTAACAGTACGGCAAGATAACAGATCAGGAAGTGTCCCTTTATGCTGTTTTCTTTTTGAAGAAATACAGGGCGTGCATCTAAATCAGACTTCATTATTCTGAAGGATTCTTCTATCCTCCATAGATTGTGATATGTATTATAGATATCAATATCATCCATATCTTTTTCTGAAGTAACAAGCATATTGTATCCTGCAAACTTTAGCTCTTTTTCAATCATTGATTCATTTATTGAGGCCTTGGCTTTCTCTCCGTCTTCATCAATGAAATTGACATACTTTCCTAAATCTCCATATTCTGATCGTTTTGCCTGACTGTAACAGAGGTTTCTTGCTTTTTCAATCTGTTTGGCTATTTCATATTTTTTCTTTGAGGCCAGTTTTGGATTATAGGTAACAAGTCTTTTTTCTGTAAAGCAGAGGGTTTTCTTTTTACCATCTATTTCAAAAGTGTATGGAAATTTTTCGACACATGATTTATATCTGTATAACAGTGTGCCATCTCTGCTTCTTACATCCTTCCAATCATCATTATCCAACAGTACCCATGTCTTTTCTTTTTCAGGTAAGGATTTTACTGATTTTGAGAAGAGATAGCCATCTCCGTTTTCTTTGGAAAAGGCGATATTCTGTGCACAGTTCAATCCTTTATCTGCAACATGGATGGTTTTCCCTGTGATTTGATTTTTATCCTTCAGTTTTTTGATGACATTTCTCAGTATGGGCTTTTCACTTTCGTTGCCAGGAAATAGTTCCATGCCAATAGGAATTTGATTAGCATCAAGAAGCAGTCTTAAGCCGACAATGGGATCTTTTCTGTTTTCTTTAGAAGGACCTTTTCTTCTAAAGTCATCTTCTCTGTCTATTTCAAAATAAAAATTACTGCAGTCAAAGTAGGTCTTGGAAGTATTGATATCATAGAATTTCTTTGTCTGTTCATTAAAGATTTCGATAAACTTGCCGTAGTCATTGCCGATGAATTCAAGACCATCAAGAAGCTGATCATAAGAAAAGTGAACGCCGTCTCTTAGTTGAGGAAGGACCTCATGAAAAGTTCTATGCTTACTGCATGGATTAACAAGACGAGCATAGATAAGAGATGAAAGAAGTTCGTAAAGGTCAAACTCAAAAGAATTATGCAGATTGAAATAGTCGACATACTTTTTGATATCCATTTTATTCATCATGGATATGAATGGAAAATATCCAAGATAGAGTTCAGGAGAATGATCGGAAATCTTAAGAGAATTCTTGTTTTTATTATTTTTGTTGAGTTCATCCACTTCTTTTTGAAAATAGGCAATGGGATCATCAATACCTTTGGCTTTCCAAGTTTCAACAGAAGCAAGTGATTTATAGGTGCGATGAGCACCACCATGCTTTTGAGGGGAGTAATAACTTTCAACGATGGAAAGATAGGTACGACCTTTAAGAGTAGATTTTTTAAGGAAAAAAGCCATAGAAACACCTCCAATAATATATCACTACTATCACTATATAAATTATAACATAAAAAATAATATAAAAAAATTAAAAGTATAAAAAAAGCCGATAAAATCGACATATTGAAAGAAATGGTTTAAATGTAGTTCTAAAAAATATAGTGATAACTTCTAAAGACGGGTTTTTTTGATTCCTTTTTTGAATCATTGTTTGAACAGCCGGTAATACAAAAAAGACATGTAATTGTAGAAATAAAAAAAATAAATAATTTTTTTATTTTCATAAAATGCCCCCTTTGCTTATTCATCATTTATTATATCATATTCAAAGGAAGTTTGTCATAAATAGAAAGCTGATGTACAATAATAAAGAAATGAGGTGATTATCATCGCAAATTCAGGGAAAAGATGTTTATGTAGATGTATAAAGTCAATGAACATCATTATTGGAAAAGAAGAAAATACTTTATTTGAAAAAGGAGCAATCTATGATTGTGTTATTAAAGGAGAAATAAATGAACAACTTTATTATAAAGTATATGGTGATGAGTTCACTTTATCTTGTACAGAAAAAGAATTCCATCAAAATTTTTTGATTATCAAACATAAAAAGACGAATGAAGGAAAGTAGGAATTTTGAATTTTATAAGAAGTATGATAAAATAAGTTGCATAAAAAGGAGTAAAGAATATGGAACGTGTATATTATATTGATCATGTAAGTAATGATGATATTAATGCTTTATCTTTAAAGTTAAATAGTATGCAAGAAGTGTCACATATTAAAATAAATAAGGATTCTATTTCGTTTAATTGTGCACGACCAGATAATATACAAAACTATTTAGATGAATCAAAGATGGATTATGTACTTCAAGAAATGGTCAATCGAAAGAAAAGAGAGTATGTTTCTAATCAAGCAAAAGTAGAAAAAATCTTCATGTTTACGAATTTGGAAAGTGAAAAAGATGCACACGAAATACAAAACATTCTTTCTAAATATAGTGTTTATGAAAATGTTCAATTAGATTTTCAAAACAAACTTTTAACATTAACAACTTCAGCAAAAGCATTACCTCGTATTTCACGTATTGTTGAAAATGTTAATCCTGAAATACAAGTAGAACAATGGAAAAAGCCCTTTAAATCACAAGATTTATTTAATGAAAAATATGTACAAAAGTATGCAAGAATTGCTTTATTATGTGTAGGTATTGCACTTGGATTGGTTACTTTTGGAGATACTTCATTTTTAACTTATGTAGGATGGATGATAGCTTTACTTATTTGTAATGAAAAAGTACTTGTTGAAGCTAAAAGAGATTTACAGTTAAAAAATTATTTATCAGAAAATAATATCTTTTTATTAGCTTGTTTTATGGGATGGATCTATGGAGCATTTATTGAAGCGTTGGTTGTTTCTATCATGTATCAAGCTGGTAAACAATTGATTATGCAAGTAACACAATGGTCTATGGAAAAGATCGATGATTTAGTAGCACATCAAAACTTAAGAAGAAGATTACGTAAAGGAAAAGAAGAAATGATTCCTTTAGGTGACTTTGATATTGGAGATGTTATCGTTATCAATGAGGGTGAAACCATTCCTTTAGGTGGTAAAATTATTAAGGGAAATGCTAAATTGGATGTTTATGCCATTGATGGTAGTGATGTATGTATTAAATCTAAAATTGGAAATGAGGTTTATAGTGGAACTGTTGTTACAGAAGGATATTTACATGTAAAAACAACAGCTTTATATGAAGATTCAGCAATGTCTAAAGTTTTAGATATTGCGATGAATGCACCAATGTCTTCATCACATACAGAAAAAATTATTTTTAAAGTTTCTGATGTTTATTCTAAAGCTTTAATTATTGTTGGTTTAGTATGCTGTGTTGTTTTACCATTAATAAATTTAACAGATAATTTAAAATATATGTATTTAGGAATTATTATGTTGACTGTTTCTGGAAGTTTTGCCTATGTTCAAGGAGCATCCTTTACTTTACTTGCGGGAATAGCTAAAGCATTCTCTAAAAAAATTGCGATTAAAGAAAATAGCGGGTTGGATGATTTAAATACATGTGCAACAATTATCTATGATCGTTTTGATGGTATTGAAACAACAGAAGAAGAAATGGATCTTTTTGAAAAAATCAAAGGATTAAATAAATCATTGATTATTTTTAATGACGGACCTGTTGGTTTAGAAAATGATGAATATACAATTTATAACAATTATAGTGTTGAACAAAAATTAGAAGTTATGGATAAAACACTTATTGCTGGACCTGTTGCTTATATTGGAGATTGTGATAAAGATATTGCTTTACTTCAAAAGGCTTCTGTTGCCATTTCTCGTGGTGGTGTGCATAATGAAAAAGTACAACGTAATAGTGATATTATGTTGACGGATTCTAATTTTGATACAATTATTGATTTATTAAAAATAGCTAGAAAACAAAAGGGTATTAATATTGGAAATACTTTTATTGGGATTGTGATTAGCTTGCTTGTTGTATTATTAGCAGTTATTTCATTTATTCCTTGGTGGGTAGCTTGTTTAATTTATATTTTAGAATCAATACTTGTTTTATTGAATTCACAAAATATTGTAAGAATGTAAAATGCAAAGATTTCTTTGCATTTTTTTAGGAGAAAAAAATGAAAGTAAAAAAAGAAATGTTATTAATGGATTATCTATTATTATCTTTTAATCGCAAAAATGCTAAAAACTTATTAAAATATAAACAAGTTTATGTAAATAACCAACAAATTAGTCAGTTTGATTATTTATTACATGAAAATGACCAAGTAGAAATCAAAAAAGAAAATACATCTTCATTAGAGATTTTATATGAAGATCAAGAATTTGTTGTAATCAACAAACCTTCAGGTTTATTAAGCATGTCAGATGGTAAAGAAAAAGAAAAAACAGCTTATCATTATGTAAGTGAATATTTAAAAAAACAAGACAGAAAACAAAAAGTATTTATTGTTCATCGTTTAGATCGAGAAACATCTGGTGTTTTAATGTTTTGTAAAAATGAAAAAATAAGAGATTTATTACAAAAAGATTGGAATAAAATCGTTTATTTAAGAGGCTATATGGCTTTAGTAGAAGGTAAAGGCTTAAAAAATGGAACATTAAAAAACTATTTGGCAGAAAGTAAAAGTCAACAAGTTTATGTTACAAGTAAAGAAAAAGGGAAACTTGCGATTACGCATTATAAAGCCATTAAAGAAATGAAAAACCAAACCCTTTTAGAAATACAATTAGATACAGGTAGAAAAAATCAAATCAGAGTTCAATTATCAAATATTCATCATCCAATTGTTGGCGATAAGAAATATGGAGCAACAACGAATCCACTGAGAAGGCTTGGATTACATGCACATGCATTTGGTTTTACTCATCCTGTTACTAAAAAGAAATATGAATTTAAGGTGGATTGTCCAAAAGGATTTTATGGTAAAAAATAAGAGGTGAAGAAAATGGAATCTATGATTGAGTTTGTACATCAAAGGATAAAAAAACATAAATATCAAAACGGGATTGATTTTACGATGGGAAATGGTCATGATACACTGTTTTTAAGTGATTATTGTCATCATGTTTATAGTTATGATATTCAATCATTAGCGTTAAATAATACAAAAGAATTAGTAAAGAGAAAAAAGAATATTACTTTATTTTTAAAAAGTCATGAATATTTTGATGAAGATGTTCAAGATTTTGAGGTTGGAATTTTTAATCTAGGTTATTTACCAGGTGGCAATCATGAATGTGTAACACAGTATGAAACAACCTTAAAAACAATAAAAAAAGCTTTGGAACATTTAGTCAAAGGTGGATGTTTGTATGTGGTTGTTTATATTGGACATGATCAAGGGAAAGAAAGTACAAATTTGGATGCATATTTTCGTACTTTAGATCATAAACTATATAATGTAGCAAAGTTTGAGATGATGAATAAAAACAATTCGCCATATGTTGTTATTATTGAAAAAAGGTAAATCAAATCAGTAAAAATGTGCTATAATAAATATATAGAAAAGGGGAGATTATTATGGCAAAAAAAGTGAATATTGAAATTACAAATCCTGTAGGTCTTTATGCTTCTCCAGCTACTGAATTAGTGGATGCGGTCAAACTTTATAAAAGTCATGTGACGCTCAATTATAATGAAAAATCAGTAAATATGAAGTCTTTAATGGGTGTTTTGTCTCTTGGAATTCCTCATAAGGCAAAAATTGAAGTTGTTGTAGAAGGTGAAGATGAAGGTACAGCGATGGATATGATTGTTGAAAAAATCAAATCACTTGAAATTGGAACGATCCAATAACAAAAATACGCAAAAGCGTATTTTTATTTTATTTTTTAATGTCCATATCTTTAAGTAAAACAAGACTTAGAATAATTGAAACAACAAAAACAACAGCAACACAATTTCCAGCAAAAACATCTTGAATGATTTGTGGAAAAATATGCCAAATATCAGCTTCTGTTCCTGAAGTAAATCCAATTCCAGCAGCTAATGATAAAGCAACAATTGTTACATTTCTCTGATTAAATCCAGCTTTAGAAATCATTTCAATTCCACTTGTAAGAATAGTACCAAACATCATAATTGTACCACCACCTAAAACATATTCAGGCAATGATGAAAAGAAATTACCAATAGGTGGAAGTAAACCAACTAAGATCATACAAATAGCTCCTGTAGCAATCGTAAAACGATTGACGACTTTTGTTATATTGATTAAACCAACATTTTGACTAAAAGAAGTAATCGGTGGACAACCAAATAATGATGAAATAGAACTACAAAACCCATCACAAGCTAAAGAATCAGAAATTTCTTCTTCTGTAACTTCACGATTTAATCCTGAGTTTACAAGGGCTGAGGTATCACCAATCGTTTCAGTAGCTGAAACTAAGAAAATAACGACGACAGCGATAATCGCGCCAAGATCAAACTTCATTTTAAAAGGAAGTAAATGAGATAAAGCAATCAATCCACCATTAAAAATAACAGATAAATCTACTTTTCCCATAAAAATAGCAAGAATATAGCCAACAATTAAACCAAATAAAACAGATAATTGTTTCCAATATGATTTTGCGAAAATATTAAATAATAAACGAGCTACTAAAGTGATAGTCCCTAAAAGTAAATTTTCAGTAGAGCCAAAACTTTCACTGTAACCTCCACCAAAAGAACGTGTTCCAACAGAAAAAAGTGAAAAACCAATGGACGTAACAACAGATGCAGCAACGATTGGTGTAATAATTTTTTCCAATAACGTGCAATTAGTCCACCTATTAAAACTGCACCCATGGCACTTGCATAACCATAAGTAGCACCTACATAGGTTAAGATAGCTACAAAATTAAAGCTGACACTCATAACAATAGGTAAACGTGAACCGATTTTCCAAATAGGATATAATTGAATTAAAGTTGCAATTCCTGCAATAAACATTGCTAAGATATGCTGCAATCCAAAAGGAATTGCTTTTAAAATTGGAACTTTACCATCTAATTTGTAAAGATTTTCCATACTTGTGTTGTTTTTTTTATAATTTTCCCCTTATTAATAAAAATAAAAATAAGTGAATTCTAATATGTCTTTATAAGAAAAACGATAATTTTCAAAAAAAGAGAACGTTTTTTTTAGAAATTTGAAGGAGATAAAAAAGTGTGGTATAGTGTAAAAGAAATAAAGAGTGAAGGGGAATGAAGTTTATGGAAAACTTTATAAAGTTAATGTTGGCATTTGGTATTGGACTTTTATTAGTTTTACTTGCAATGCCTAAAGTCATCCCATTTCTACATAAAATGAAATTTGGACAAGTAGAAAGAGAAGAGGGATTAGAATCACATAAGAAAAAAGGTGGAACACCTACAATGGGTGGTGTTGTTTTTGTTTTAGCGGCAGTGATTGCAGCGTTTGTTGTAAATTATAAAAATATAACAAATCCTAATTTGATTTTAATTACAATTGTTTTAGTAGGTTATAGTTTAATTGGATTTATTGATGATGCTTTAATTATTTTAAAACATCAAAATGAAGGATTGAAAGCATGGCAAAAATTCTTGATGCAAGCTATTTTGGCAGTAGGATGTTATTTGTATCTAGAAAATTTTGTACCTGGTTTTACAACAGAAGTGACTATTCCAATTGTGAAAGTAAATATTGATTTTGGTTGGTTCTATGCTGTTTTAGTATTTATTATGTTTACCGGTGAAAGTAATGGTGTTAATTTATCTGATGGTTTGGATGGTCTTGCGACAGGTCTTTCAATGGTTGCAATTGCGCCATTTATCATCTATGCTATTATGATTAAAGATTATACGATTGCAAGTTATGCTACAGCAATGGTTGGAGCATTACTTGGATTTATGTATTTTAACTATCATCCTGCACGTATTTTTATGGGAGATGTAGGTTCTCTTGGACTTGGTGGATTTTTAGCTATTTTAGCAATCCTAACAAAACAAGAATTATTGTTAATTGTTGTTGGTGGTGTCTTCTTAATGGAAACTTTATCAGTAATTATTCAAGTTGTTTCTTTTAAAACAAGAGGAAAACGTGTCTTTAAAATGGCACCAATTCATCATCATTTTGAAATGTTAGGTTGGTCTGAACAACAAGTAACGATTTCATTTTGGTTTATTGGATTTATTTGTGGTATTATCGCTATTGTGATAGGAGTTATGTAAAATGTTAACAGGGAAAAAGGTTTTAGTGATTGGTCTTGCTAGAAGTGGTAAGGCAGCAGTTAAGTTATTACAAAAGTTAAATGCAACAATTACAATCAACGAAGGAAAAGAATTAGAAAAGATTGAAGGATATCAAGAATACTTGGATGCAGGCATTGAAATCATTGCTGGTGGACATCCAGATGAGCTTTTTGAAAGAGACTTTGATTTTGTTGTTAAAAATCCAGGAATTAATTATCATAAACCTTTTATTTTAAGATTAAAAGAAAGAGGTATTCCTGTTTATACAGAAATTGAGTTAGCTTATCAAGTGGCTAAGAAACAACATTATATTGCTGTTACGGGGACAAATGGTAAAACAACAACTGTTACTTTGATTTATGAAATATTAAAAGCACAATATGAACATGTTCATTTTGCGGGTAATATTGGTAAACCTTTATGTGATGTTGTTTTAGAAAATAATTTATTAGAAGAAGAAAATCATTATATTGTTATTGAAATGTCTAATTTCCAATTACTAGATATTGATAAATTTAGACCAGAAATTTCAACTGTTATTAATTTAACACCAGATCATTTAGATTATATGGCTTCATTAGATGAATATTATGCTTCTAAGATGCGTATTTATGAAAATTGTGAAAGTGATGATGAAGTTTTTGTTAATAATATTGATGATGAAACTTTACAAGAATATTTACAAAGATATCATGTTTATTGTTGTGTTTTAACACAATCTTTAAATAAACCAGCTGATTGTAGCATTATTGATCAAGCGATTTATTTTAGAGGGGAACATATTATTGATTTAAAAGATATTAAGATTGTAGGAGATCATAATGTCCAAAATATTATGATTGCGACTACTATTTGTTTAGTTGCTGGAGTAAGTCCTCGAGTGATTAAAGATGTTGTGAGTCATTTTAAAGGGGTTGAACATCGTATTGAATTCGTTAGAGAATATAATGGTGTTAGAGTTTATAATGATTCAAAAGCAACAAATACAGATGCAAGTATTATTGCTTTAAAAGCTTTTAAACAACCGGTTATTCTATTAATGGGTGGTTTTGATAAAGGATTAGACTTACAAGAAATGTCTACTTATAATTCATGTATTAAAAAACTCGTGACTTTTGGAGCAGCAGGTAAACGTTTTAAAGAAGATATGCATCATCAAGATGCTTATTATGAAGAAACTTTAAAAGATGCTGTTAATAAAGCATTTGAAATAAGTGAACCAGGAGATATCATCTTACTTTCTCCATCAACAAGTTCATTTGATGAATTCAAGGGTTATGAAGAAAGAGGAAGAATTTTCAAACAATATGTAAATGAAAAATAAGAGAGTACAAAGCATACTCTCTTTTTTTAATATTGATGTAAGGAGCTTTCTTAATTTAATTGTATCATAGGTTTAAAGATAATTCGTCTCAAATTTGTCTCAAACTTTATTCACAAATATTTCTTTTTTATCATTTTATCTTTCTATTTTTCTTCTTTCAATGGACAAATAGTCCAAAAAAAGAAGTCCCTTAGGACTTCTTGAAATACGTTTATCAAGTTTTACTTTTTTAACAATCTTTCTACTAAATCATCATTCACGATTTCATATCCATCAAAATAATAATCATACAATCCTTGACCTTGAGTAATAGAACGTAAATCAATCGCAAATTCTAATATTTCTACTTGAGGAATACGACAAACAAGTTTGATTAAACCATCGTCTAAACTATCAGTTTCAAGGACTTTACCACGTTTTTTATTAACATGTGACATCAAATCACCTAAATATTCTTCATCAATATAAATATTTAAAATGACATAAGGTTCTAATAAACATGGATCAAGATGTTTCATCGCTTCTTTAAAACACATCATAGTTGCTGTTTTAAAAGCTTGTTCACTTGAATCTACACTATGATAAGAACCATCTAATAAAGTAGCTTGTATACCTAAAACAGGATAATGACCAATAACTCCTTCTTTAACACTTTCAATCAATCCTTTTTCAACAGCAGGGAAATAAGCTTTTGGGACAGCCCCACCAAATACTTTTTCTTTAAATGTATAAGATTGACTATAATCTTTTGTTGGTTCAAAAAGAATTTCTACTTCACCATATTGACCATGACCACCTGATTGTTTTTTAAACTTTGTACGTTGAGTATAACTTTTACGAATTGTTTCACGATAAGAAACTTTCATATTACTTAATTTAACATCGATTTTAAATTTAGATTTTAATTTAGCAACAACACTTTCTAAATGAATATCTCCAATACCATAAATACATTGTTGTTTTGTTTCATGATTATTTTCAAATTTTAGAGTTTGGTCTTCTTCTAATAATCTTGTAATACCACTAGCAATCTTTTCTTCATTTGCTTTACCAATAGGTTGAATAGCTTTACCATAATATGGTTTAGAAAAATGAATAGGTTGGTATTTCATACGATAATCTAATGTACATAAAGTATCATTTGTTGAAGAATGAGAAAGCTTTGTCATACATCCAATATCACCAGCACATAATTCATCAACTTCAATAAGTTCTTTTCCTCTTTTTATGTAAAGTTTATTCACTTTTTCAACTTCATTTTTATTGACATTTAATAAAGACATTCCTGTTTGAATACGACCTGTACAAACTTTAAAAAGTGATTCTCTTCCTACAAAAGGATCAACAATTGTTTTAAAAATGAATAAAGAAGGTGGTAGACTTTCGTTAAAACCGATGATATCTTCTTCATGTGTATCAATATTTTCTACAATGATAGAATTACATGTATCACCTGCAGCAGGGAAGAAAGCAACCATTGAATTTAATAAAATTTGAATACCAATATTACTTGTTCCACATAAAACAGGAATCAATGTTTGATTCATAACTCCTTGACGTAAAGCCCAAGAAATTTCTTCTTTAGTAAAAGGTTCTTCATTTAGAAATTTTTCTAATAAATCATCATTTGTATTAGCGACAGCTTCATCAATCATTTCTTTGATAGGCATAACTTCATCCATCATATCTTCAGGAATAGGGAAAGGTTCTGTATGTTCTCCTTTAAAAATACGACCTTCCATTTTAGCTACGTTAATATAACCTATCATTTTATCATGATCCATGATAGGAACTTGAATTGGTGCAATTCCTTTACCATAGGCTTTTTTTAATTGATTTAATTTTTCTTTATAATTGGCATCTGGATTATCTAAGCCATTAATATAAATAATTTTAGCTTTATCTTTTGCTCTAAACATGGCTTGCTTTGTACCAATACTGATATCCCTATAAGAAGGAACAACAATGACAGCTGATTCTGCAACGTGTAAAGCAGCTTCTACTTCTCCTACATAATCAAAATTACCAGGAGTATCTAATAAATTAATTTTACAATGATCCCATTCTAAGGGAATAAGTGATAAATTAATTGAAGATTGACGTTTAATTTCTTCAACGTCATAGTCAGAAATAGTTGTTCCTTGACTAATAGTTCCTATTTGTTGAGAAATTCCTGCACGTTTTGCCATGGCTTCAATAACGCTTGTTTTTCCTGAACCAAGATGTCCTAAAACAGCTACATTTCCAATATTATTTGAGTGATATAAATTCATAGACATTCCCCTTTCTTATATAACTATTTATATTATACAATGATTTCTTTATATAAGAAAGCGGTTACAACAAAAAAGAATAACCTTAGTTATTCTCTAAAATATCGGTATACTAAATTATCTGAAGCTTAGGGTGTCGCTCTAAATTATTTGGAGGATGACCCTCTAAATTATCGTGGGGATGTGAATCATCTCCTTTTTTGATACAATTTTACAGTCTAGTCCTGCTTAATTTTATACGATGAACAATGAATTACTAAAACTATTTGATATTAAGGATGATGTTGTTGATACTTTTACTGTTGATAATAACGATTCTAATTATGAGATTAATATTAGATTTAAACCTTCCAGGTTATATTGCCCCAATTGTGGCAGCACTCATTTTATCAATAAAGGTAATAGAAAAAGATCCCTTGTATCCGTACCTGTCAATGATAAACCTGTAAAAATGAGTACCTATGTCAAAAGATATAGATGTTTTGATTGTGATACTTCATTTTCAGATGTTAATCCTATTTCCTATGAGGATTGGTCCTTTACTAGAACAGCTATCATATCTATTCTAAACAGGTTGAAACCTTACAATGCTACTTATGCTTCTATTGCCAGATCATTCGGTGTTTCTTCTACTAGAATCATGGAAATTTTTGATACTTTTGTTAGAGTTAAAAGACATGCTCTTCCTAAAGTCCTATTGATTGATGAATTTCATTTTTCCAATAATACAAAATACAAATATCCTACGATTCTTATGAATTTTGAAAACAATTTAATCATTGATATCGTTGAATCTAGAACACATGATATCTTGTCCGATTATTTCTTTAAAATCAATTTAGAAGAAAGAAAAAAGGTCGAATACATATGTACTGATATGAGCTTCATATTCAAACCTTTACTAAAGACATATTTTCCAAATTCGACCTTGCTTGTTGATCATTTTCACGTTACCAAATTAATAAATGATCATCTCAATCATACTCGAAAAAGAATTATGCGTAAATATGCTAAAAATAAAAAATCTCTAGAATACAGACTCTTGAAACACAGATATAAGATACTGTTGAAATCCAAAAATAAAGTCGATCATGAAACATTCAAATATGATAAGATTCTTGGTTATCATTCAACTGAAAGTAAAGTACTAGAAACATTATTAAGCTTTGACAATGAACTTAGACAAGCATACAACGCTAAAGAAGAATATTTGATTTTTGATCAGGTTTCAAAAAAAGAAGTCAACAAATCAGATAAAAGAAAAGAACTTGACGATGTAATCAAAAGATTCAGACATACACAAGTTGAAGAAAGTATCAGTGTTGCTGAAACACTTGATAACTGGAAAGAAGAAATACTCAATTCATTTACATGGATAAATGACAGACGAGTATCCAATGGACCATGTGAAGGTAAAAACAACTATGTAAAGAAAATTTTATCCAATGCAAATGGCATGTCCAATTTTCAACGTGCAAGAAATAGAATTTTGTATTCTCAAAACAAATATGAAACTTATACCATGAATGAGCATACAGATAGAATCAAACGTATAGGTAACCCTAGAGGATCCTATAAGAAAAATACAAAATAAATAAAAGGAGGAAAATCAGGACTAGACATCATCCTAATTTTCCTCTTGAAAAGCACCAAATATTTTAGAGGATATAGTGATTTCACACCAATATACCCCTCGATAATTTAGAGCGATTTTTGTTAAAGCACCCTATTATTTAGAGCGCCAAAATATCTTGTATTGTTTTTTGATTTCCTTTGATTTGTCCTTGAACCATATTTGCTTTACCGCCGCCTTTGATTTCAAAGTGACCTTTTAACTTATTTAAAAGCTCTCTAGAGTCATTGTTACTTGCAATCATAAAACGATAATTTTCATCTTTTCCTACAAAAATAGCTACATAATTAGAACACAATGGAAATAATTGATTTAAATAATATTGTTGTAAAGAACGATCTAGATCATTAGTAAAAATTAAATAATGATCTTGCTGAGGCAATGATTGTACTTGTTGATCAATTATTTGTTTTTTTAAGCTTGAAAGTTCTTGTTTTAATTGATTGTTTTCGTTTAAAAGTTGATCAATACCTTTTACAAGGTCATCAGGTGGTAATGAAAGCTTTTGAGAAATATTTATTGCTTCTATGTGCTTAACTTGATAATCTACAAAAGCACGATGGCCACATACAAAATAGAGACGAATTCCATTTTTATGTTTCATAGCTTTTAATATTTTAATCATGCCAATTTCACTTGTTGAACGCACATGAGGGGCACAACAAGCGCAACAATCTACACCTTCGATTTCTACCAAACGAATTGCTTCATTGATTTCTTTTTTGCTTCGATAATCATAAAGATCAGCATCCTCTGGATAGAAACAATGAATGACTTTGTTATTTAAAATCACTTCATTGGCCTTAGCTTCTAAAATCTGTAACTGTTGTTCATTTAAAAAGCCATTATAATCCGTTGTAATTTCATGGTCACTTAAATGAAAACCACTATTATCAAAACCAAACATACTTTTTACAAGTCCTGATAAAACATGTTCACCACTATGATTTTGCATATTATTATAACGATAATTGAAATCAATCTTTCCTTTAACACTTCCTGAAAGAGGAGCATTGGTATAATGATGAATTTCTTGATTGATGATTTGTACATCAATGACTTCAACATCATTTAAAGTACCATGATCACAAGTTTGACCACCTTCTTCAGGAAAAAATAAAGTTTGATCTAATACAATATCATAATCATTTTCTCTTTTTGTACATGTTATGACTTGAGCTTCAAAAATTGTCTGATAAGCATCTTTGTCATAAAGTTTAATTGTCATATTATCACATCCATTCTTTCAAATCATACCATATTTAAATAGATTTGATAATATTATACATAATACCGATTTCAATCAAAGTAACAAGTAAAGAAGTCCCTCCATAAGACATTAAAGGTAAAGTTACACCTGTAACAGGAAATAATCCAACAACGACCCCTAAGTTAATGATAGTTTGTATTCCAATCATGGAAGTCATACCGATCATTAAAAAACTTCCAAAGAGATCGTCTACTTTTTTTGCATAATTGAAACAAGTAATAAATAAGTAAGCATATAAAAGAATTAATAAAATCCCTCCTATAAAACCAAATTCTTCTAAATAAATAGCAAAAATAAAGTCTGTTTGTGGTTCTGGTAAATAAAAATGTTTTTGAATGCTTTGATCAAAACCACTTCCTAAAATTCCTCCAGGACCAATAGCATAGAGTGATTGAATCATTTGAAATCCTGATCCTAATGGATCTTGAAAAGGATCTAAAAAAGCAAAAATTCTTTTCATTCGATAAGGGGCAGAAATAATCATTAAAATAATCATTAAAATTCCAGATAGTCCTAAAAAAATAATATATCGAAACGGGAAAGGGGTAATAATAATCATTAAAAGAATACTGCAACACATGACAAAGCCACTTCCAAAATCAGGTTGTAACATAATAAGAAAAAAGCCGATTCCCATAACAATAAGTGGTTTTAAACAATAACGTAGTTTTTTCATTTGGTGATAATGATGGCTGATATAGTCACTGACATAAATAATAAGCGCTATTTTATAGATTTCAGAAGGCTGTAAGGCAAAAAGTCCTAAATTAAACCAACTTCTTGAACCACCTCTGACAATACCCACTCCAGGAATGAGTACTAGAACTAAAAGAATTGTAGCAAGAATAATAATTTTAAGACTATGTTTTTGATAGAGGTGATAATCTATTTTAGAAAAGAAAAAAAGTAAAAGAAGACCGACTATTACAAAAATAGCTTGTCTTTTAAAATAATAGAAGCTGTCATTTTCTTTATATTGCGCCCATATATGTGAAGAACTATAGACCATTAATAAACCGATAGATAGAATAATAAATACAATAAGAAGTATTTTTCTTTTTTTCATAGTTACCACCGTTTTATTATATGTAAACTAATTTAAATTATTTTATAAAAAGTATATTTTTGATATATAATAAAGACGAGAGGAATGTGATGCTTATGAAATTATTCTTAGTAGAAGATGCTACGATTTATATGATTTTATTACAAAAATTATTAGAAAATGACTTTCAAATCACATTATCAAAAAATATAGCTGACGCTAAAAAAATAATTGAAGATGAAGATTATCAATTTGATGTTATGTTGATTGATTTAATTATGCCAGGGACAATGGATTTGATTAGACAAATAAAAAAGAATAAAAGATTGTCACAAGTTCCTATTGTTGCTTTAACAGCAAGCGATAATCCTAAAGATTTAATACAAGCTTTTGATTATGGTATCTATGATTGTATTCAAAAGCCTATTTATGAAGAAGTAGTTTTACAAAGAGTAAAAAATGCAGCAAGTAATTATTTAAGATTGAAAGAATTAAAGAAATTACGAGAATCTTTAATGAATAATCAACAAATTGATGATTTAACAAAGATATATAAATTTGATACTGCTAAATGGCTTATTGATGAAAAATTAAATGAAAATAAAACAGGTCAAAAAATTTTGTTTGTATTTAAGCTAAAGGGTTTAGAAGAAGTGTACAAACAAGAAGGAAGTCATCGAGGAGATGAATTAGTAAAAGAAATGAGTGATTTCATTTCCATGAATTTTAAAAATATAGATATATTAGGGCGTGTTGATCAAGATGAATTTGTATGTTTTGTTAATCGTATGATGTCTAAGGAACTTGCTTATGTAAGAAAAGAAGAACTTCTAAGAATGTTTTCACAAAAGAAATTATCTGATATTTCTGAAAATATGGATTTACAAATAGGATATTGTAGAACTTGTGAAACTGTAAATTATGAAAAAATGTATCATGCAGCTAAAAAGATGTTAACGAAATAAGAAAATTATTTCGTTTTTTTATTTTTTAAAAGAAAAATGATTTTTGTTGTCTATATAAATAATGAAGGGAGAAACTATGGAAACAAAAATCAAACCTAAAAGAATTACCGATTTTAAAAATGATCTTGTCTTTAAATTTATGTTGAGTGATCTCAATGATTCTCACTGCTATTATTTACTTAAAATCATTATTGAAGGCATTACAGGTGTTAAATGTCAGGAACTTTTTGTCTTAAATAGTGAAGTCAATCCTGAACATCTAAGTGATAAAGATATGGTTTTAGATGTCTGAGTGAAAACTGATGAAGGAAAATTAATCGACATTGAAATGCAAAACAGTGCACTTACTAAAGAAGTTCATTATCGTTTTCAAATCTATGGAGCAAGAATAATAGATCATCAAGTCAATCGAGGAGATCTCTTATACAGTGAGAATGTCCATGAAGTCTATACCATTCTCTTTGTCAATGATATTGACAGAGACAATCTTCTCTTGATCGATACCTACATGCCACGTAATCAACTAAACCATGTCAGAAAGTATAATTTGCTGACTCATCATAATGTCTATCTTCCATTTATTGATGCTGTTGTAAGAGAAAAAGGGAGCAAGATAGAATTAGCTATTTATACTTTATATCATGGGATAACAGATGATATAATGTCATTAAACAGTGAGGTGGTTATCATGATGAAAGAAAAGATGGATCAGTTCAATGAAGATGAAGAACTTGTATTAGCAGCGAGTAAAAGACAGCTTGTCAAGATACAACATCATCAAGAGAAAGTAAGAATACGACAAGAAGGAAAAGAAGAAGGTGAACTTCTTAAAGCTAAAGAAAATACATTGATGCTTTTTAAAAGTAAATATCCTCAAGAAGATATTTTAATGTTAGAAAATTTAACATTGTCACAATATAATGAGATTTTTAAAGCATTAATAGAAAACAAAGATTTACAAATAATTAAAGAAATGATTAAATGATACAAAAACGGATATCTCATGAGATATCCGCTATTTTTATTTGTGAGTACCAGGTCCGGCTTTAACAACAGTACTAGGTAAATCATATTTTTTAAAATTTTCTTGGAACATTTTTGTAAGTTTTTTAGCTGTTTTATCATATTCACGTTTGTTTGACCAAGTATTTTTAGGGTTTAACATTTCTGCTGGAACACCTGGACAACTTCTTGGGATTTTTAGATTAAAGAATGGTTCTTTGACATATTCCACAAAATCTAAGTCACCATTTAAAGCAGCATTGATCATTGCACGTGTATATTTTAATGGAATACGATGTCCTTTACCATAAGAGCCACCAGTCCATCCAGTGTTGATCAAGAAAACATTAGCTCCTGATTTTTCTACACGACGTCCAAATTGGTGAGCATATAAAGCTGTATCTAATGGGAAAAATGGTTCTCCAAAACATGTTGAAAATGTTGCTTCTGGTTCAGTAACACCATTTTCAGTTCCAGCAAGTTTGCTTGTATAACCTGAAACAAAGTGATAGATAGCAGCGTTACGGTCAAGTTTAGAAATAGGTGGTAAAACTCCAAAAGCATCTGCTGCTAAAAAGAAAATAGTACGTGGAATAGGTCCAACTCCTGATGAAACAGTATTTGGAATATAATCAATTGGATAACCAACACGTGTATTTTCTGTGATAGAACCATCATCAAAATTAATAATACGTGTATCTTCAAATAATTTAACATTTTCTGTTACAGCACCAAAACGGATGGCATTCCAAATTTCAGGTTCATGTTCTTTTGAAAGGTTGATACATTTAGCGTAGCATCCACCTTCAAAGTTGAAGATTGTATTTCTAGACCAACCATGTTCATCATCACCAATTAATCGTCTGTTTGGATCGGCTGAAAGTGTTGTTTTTCCAGTTCCTGATAATCCAAAGAATAAAGCTGTATCACCGTCGATTCCCATATTGGCAGAACAATGCATTGTAAAAATCTTCTTTTGTGGAAGTAAATAGTTCATAACACAGAAGACGGATTTTTTGATTTCTCCAGAATACCCTGTGCCCGCAATTAAAATAATTTGTTTTTCAAAATTGATCATAATAGCGACTTCACTATTTAATCCTAATTTTTTATAATCTACTTTACATCCAGGAGCAACTAAAATCAAAAAGTCTTCTTTAAAATCTTTTAATTGTTCCTTTTTAGGTCGAATAAGTAAGTTTCTAATAAATAAATTTTGACTTGCTTTTTCATTGATAACTCTAAAACCATATTGATATTTACGATTAGCTCCTGCAAAGCCATCAAAAATATATAAATCTTTATCATTTAAATATTGAATCATTTGATCATAAACTTGGTCAAAAACTTCTGCTGAAACAGGACGATTAACATTTCCCCAAGCAATTAAATCATGAACAGCAGGTGTATCAACAATATATTTATCATCTGGAGAACGACCAGTTCTTTCTCCAGTTTCTATACATAAAGCACCAGCACGTGAAAGTCTTCCTTCTTTATGAAGTAAAGCTTTTTCTACAAGCGCACCAGGCGGATTGTTTCTAAAAATGTTTCCTGTATGATTAAAACCATATTTTTCGATATTCAATGTATCCATAATATACCTCCTTTGGATTCCCTACATATAATGATACAAAAAAAATGTTATAAAATCCATAGAAAGCGCTTACTTTTTTTAATAAATGACGCTAATGTCAAAACAAGTTTGTTGAAAATGTACAGTTTATAAGGCTTTTAGAGTATTTTTTAGTGTAAAAAACACAATAAAAATCTGATTATCCGCTAAAACACAGTATCTATCAGCATTTTCAAGGAAACAAACACATCAATTTACTACTTATTTACTACTAACGAATGAGCCTTGATACGCAAGTTTTCCTAGATATGCAAAGATATGGTACAGCACATCAGTATTGAAACAAGAAAAAAATTGAATAACTTATAGACTATGGAACGCCTAACATGACGTTCCTTTTCTATTTCCAGCCGTTCTTATTGGACGGCTATTTTATTACCCAAAATGAAAGGAGCATTAGATTTATGAAAAAGATGTTAAAACGATTGTGTACGGGCTTCTTAGCTCTTGCAACTGTCGTTACTGCTTTACCGACTACACCCGTTCATGCAGAAAGCAAGCAATACTGGACGGAGTCAAAAGAGCGTGTCGGTATCGTTGAAAAAGTAATGAATGACGGTTCGATTGGTTCTACCTTTAACGAGGGACATCTGACCGTTGAGAGCGAGGACGCTTACTGTATCGACATTAACACAGATTTTAAGAATGGCTATAAGACCAGAGCTGACGCAAGCACCCGTATGAGTGCCGACCAGATAAGCGACGTTGCTTTATCTATCGAATATGTAAAACAGTACACAGACAGCCACAGCGGAATAAGCAACAATCACGCCTACCTTTTAAGACAGCTTGTTGTCTGGCAGAGATTGAGCGTACATCTTGGCTGGCAATGTGATAACGTGCGAGCTTCTTATGATGAAATTCCAAAGGCAACGCAGGACGAAGTTTTCGCTGGTGCAAAAGCCTTTGTCAAAGAGAATAAAGGACGCTATGAATGTGGCGGTTATATCTACTCTGGCGAGGGGCAGGAATTGGGACAATTTTGGGCGAAGCTGAATGTCGGAAATGCGAAATTGCAAAAGACTTCCAGTAATGCCAGCATTACAGACGGTAACGAAAATTACTCTATCGCTGGTGCGACATACGGTGTCTTTGCTGATAAGGACTGCACGAAACAGCTTGCCACCCTTACGACTGATGAAAACGGAAATACAGATGTTGTAGAGGTAAAAGCAGGCACAGTCTATATCAAGGAATTATCCGCACCAGCAGGATATAAAGTAGATAAAACTGTATATTCCTTAAAGATTGAAGCTGGAAAGACAGCGACTTTGAACGTATCTGATACACCAAAAGTAACAGACACTTTGATTGAGCTTTTCAAGATTGATATGGAAACACAGAAAGATAATCCGCAGGGAAACGCTTCTCTAGCAGGTGCGGAATTTACATGGAAGTATTATGCAGGTTTCTATAACAAAGACAATCTCCCTGCCGAAGCTACTCGTACATGGGTTACAAAGACAATCGCTGAAACAGACAGCGACGGGACAACCCACTACATCACAAAATTAGCGGACGCATACAAGGTATCTGGCGACAGCTTCTATATGCAGGACGGAAAAGCGGTTCTTCCACTTGGGACACTTACTGTTGAGGAAACAAAAGCTCCAAACGGCTACTTGTTAGAGGGTGCATATATGCAGGCTGGCGATAAGTCCGAACAGATTAAGGGCTTATATGTAACACAGATTACCGAGGACGGCGACCTTGCCGTACTTACTGGAAGTAACCAGTTTTCTGTATCAGACAAGGTTATCCGTGGTGGTGTGAAAATTCAGAAACGAGATTTAGAAACGGGCGATACAAAGCCACAAGGAAGTGCTACCTTGAAAGATACTGCTTTTGACATCATTTCCTTAAATGATAATGCGGTATTGGTTGAGGGCAAATTATACAAGAAAAATGAAGTGGTAAAAACAATCCATACCGATATTGAGGGTGTCGCTTCTACTTCCGCTGACCTTTTACCTTATGGAAAATTCCGTATCGTTGAGAGTGAAGCTCCAAACGGATATTTGACAGACGGTGCAAAACCGATTGATTTTGCAATCACAGAGAATGGAAAAATCGTTGATTTAACCGACGAAGCCCATTCTATCTACAATCAGATTAAGCGTGGAGATATTGAGGGCGTAAAAATCGGAGCAGGCACACACAAGCGTCTTGCTGATGTTCCCTTTAGGATCACAAGCAAGACGACGGGCGAAAATCATGTAGTGGTAACTGATGATAACGGGCAATTCTCCACTTCTTCTGACTGGGCTAGTCATAAGCATAATACCAACGCAGGCAAAACCAGCGAGGACGGCGTGTGGTTTGGAACTTCTGAACCAGACGACAGCAAGGGTGCATTACCTTATGATACTTACATCATTGAGGAATTACGCTCTGACAGCAACAAAGGCTTTGAACTTATCCCACCTTTTGAAATCGTGGTATCAAGAAATAACCTTGTGGTTGATTTAGGAACGCTGACTGATGAATACGAAAAAGAAATCTCTATCCATACCACAGCAACCAGCAAGGACGGCGAAAAAACAATCCTTGCAGGAAAAGAGGTAACAATCGTTGATACTGTCAAATTAGACGGACTTACAAAAGGCACAAAATACCAGCTCAAAGGCTGGCAGATGTTAAAGGAAGAAAACGCCGAGCTTATCATTGACGGAAAACGTGTAGAAAATGACTATACCTTTATCGCTGATGATGAAGAAATGAAAGTGGAAATTTCCTATACATTCAATGCGTCTGCTTTAGGTGGCAAGAACCTTGTTACCTTTGAAGAATTGTATGATTTAAGCAATCCAGAAGAACCCGTAAAAGTTGCGGAACATAAAGACATTGAGGACGACGGACAGACGGTACTTATCACAGAGCGTATCATCAAAATACATACGACTGCTACGGATAAGGACGGCAACAAAGAGATTGAAGCAGGAAAAGAGGTAACAATCATTGATACCGTAACTTTAGAGGGCTTAGAAGTCGGCACACAGTACAAACTTGTGGGCTGGCAGATGTTGAAAGAAGAAAATGCAGAGCTTCTTATCAATGGAAAACGTGTGGAAAGTAATTACACCTTTACCGCAGACAGCGAAACTATGAAAGTGGAAGTTGCCTTTACCTTTGACGCTACTTCTCTCGACGGCAAACAGCTTGTAACTTTTGAGGAATTATACGATTTAAGCAATCCAGACAAGCCGAAGAAAGTTACCGAGCATAAAGACATTGAGGACAAGGGACAGACGATTACCTTTAAGGAAAAGCCAGAAGTCCCAGAGAAACCCGAAACGCCACAAACACCAGATACACCGCATAAAACAGACAGTCCAAAAACTGGCGATAGCACAAACCTTTACGGACTGCTTGTACTTCTTTTGACTTCTGGTGCTGGACTGGCAGGTATCTTCTTCTACAAACGCCGTCAAACGAAGAAATCATAAGGTGGTAACGGTATGAGAAAAGGAAAATCACGCTCTCCGCCGAAGCTGTCAAACGGCAGACTTCCGCTTATTCTGGCTTGTCTGCTAACAACCTGCAAGAACACGGATAGTCAAGGGTGCGTAAGCATTTATTTTACCCTTTACTATCTGGGGGCTTGCTGGTACTTCCCTAACCGCCAGAATAAGAAATCACTATCAACAAACTTATTAAAAATAGAAAGAAACGAGGTAAAACAATATGGAAATGAAATATGTCGTGCCAGATATGGCACAGTCTTTTGGAACTCTTGAATTTGCAGGAGAAAGTGAGCCAGTCTTTGAAAGAGACAAAAATAACCGCAGGGTCTTAGCCAGAAGAAGCTATAACCTTTATTCTGACGTACAGAAAGGAGAAAATGTTGTGGTGGAAATTCCCGTGCAGGCTGGCGAAAAGAAGTTCAAGTATGAACAGAAAGTAAAACTCGTCAATCCGAAGTTATACGGCAGAGGTTACGCAATCGGGGATATGGGACATACCGATTATGTGTTAGTTGCTGATGATATTGTAGCAGTTGAAGAAAAGTAAAGGAGTGAAGAATTTATGAGATTATCAAACGGGTTTGTTATTGACAAAGAGAAAACATTTGGAGAATTAAAATTTACAGCGGTGCGTGATGTGTTCTTACAGAATGAGGACGGGACACCGAGTACCCAGCTTAAAAAGCGTATCTATGATTTGAAATGCAGTCTGCATGGTGGAATTATCCCCGTGTCTGTACCGCCAGAAGTACCGTTAAGGGAATTTCCGTACAATGCAGTTATGGAGCTTGTCAATCCCGTAGCCGATACGGTATCACGAAAAACCTATACGGGTGCAGATGTAGACTGGTATGTAAAGGCAGAGGATATTGTATTGAAGAATAAAGGCAATCAGAACGCAGGAAGTCCACAGAACTCTACACCGCAGGGACAGCCGAAAAAATAGGCTTGCTGAATAGATTTTCATTGTAGCGGATATAGAGAACTGTTATAATATGGGTATGAAGAAACGGATAAATATGAAGTTTTGGAGGTAAGACATGAAATATTTAGGCACAATTTTAGTTGCATATATCGTTTTATTTATTTTAGATATAGTGCAAAAAAGAAATCATAAAACAACAAAATCTTTAAATGAATTTTCTATTCGAACAATATCAGATGTATCATTTATATGTGCAATAGGTGCTTTGTTTTTGCTTGGTGTTCTTATCTGGGGATTTTGGAGTGAACCTGAAAATTTTTATTCTAAAAGATATTTGATGATTATTATCCCATTCTCTATTATTTGGTTTGGAGTTACTCTTTTTGGTATGATTGCTCCGTTAAAAGGAGTGTGGGAGATAAAAGTTGAAGGAGATAATATCACGGTTATTAAAATGTTTATCTTTAGAAGATATTGGAAAATATCAGACATATCTTATTGTAAAATGAAACGCGGTGGTATAAATGTGTATGTCAATGGGAGAAAGAAAAAAGCATTTTTTGTTGATGGTATGACAGACCATTTTGATAACTTTATAAAACGAATAGAAAAAGAGGGAAAAGAGATTATTATTCCAGAGCCAAAAGATACGAATTGAGTTGGCTAGAATAGTAAATTCCAGTTTGAAAACTTCATATCCATATACACAAAGCAGTTAGTCTTAGGATTGACTGCTTTTTTCATACCCAGAAAGGAGTGATTGATTTATGCAAAAGATTTTTAACAAAGGACACCGTATCAGAGCCAGCGACAAGCACCTTGTCTACCACTTTTCCATAGGGACGCTTCTGTTTGTATTCGTGGCGGTTCTTCTGCTACTGAATATCAAACAGCTCATGCGTACCGATTGGGAGCATTTCAGCTTGTTAAAGAACGGCTTGACGCTCTCCCCTTACAACTTCATAACCATACTGATAGCGACTGGTGTTTGTGCATTGGTCGCTTTTCTGTATTACCGCTTCTGTTACGACAGTTTCAAGAAGCTCCTGCACCGTCAAAAGCTGGCAAAAATGATACTGGAAAATAAGTGGTATGAAGCCGATACCGTACAAGACAGCGGTTTTTTTACTGACCTGCAAAGCAGATCAAGGGAAAAAATCGTCTGGTTTCCGAAGATTTATTATCAAATGGAAAAGGGACTGCTTCATATCCGCTGTGAAATTACGCTGGGAAAATATCAAGACCAGCTTTTACGGTTAGAGGATAAATTGGAAAGTGGCTTGTATTGTGAACTGACCGACAAGACCCTGCATGACGGTTATATCGAATATACCCTGCTTTATGATATGATAGCGAACCGCATTACCATTGATGAAGTACGGGCAGAAAACGGCAGTCTTAGACTGATGAAAAATCTTGTCTGGGAATATGACGCACTCCCTCACGCTCTGATTGCTGGTGGAACGGGTGGCGGTAAAACTTATTTCCTGCTGACGCTCATTGAAGCCCTACTGCATACCAACGCTGTCCTTTATATCTTAGACCCGAAGAACGCTGACCTTGCGGACTTAGGGACAGTTATGGGAAATGTGTATCACACCAAAGAAGAAATGATAGATTGCGTCAATGCCTTTTATGAGGGCATGGTACAGCGAAGTGAGGAAATGAAGCGACACCCGAACTATAAGACGGGCGAAAACTACGCCTATCTGGGACTTCCACCCTGCTTTCTTATCTTTGATGAATATGTGGCGTTTTTTGAAATGCTGGGGACAAAAGAAAGCGTAGGCTTGCTTAGCCAGTTAAAGAAAATCGTTATGTTAGGACGACAAGCAGGATATTTCCTTATCGTTGCCTGCCAGCGTCCAGACGCAAAGTATTTTTCGGACGGTATCAGAGATAACTTCAATTTCCGTGTGGGATTGGGGCGTATCAGCGAATTAGGTTACGGTATGCTGTTCGGTTCAGATGTGAAAAAGCAGTTTTTTCAAAAGCGTATCAAGGGGCGTGGCTATTGTGATGTGGGAACAAGCGTGATAAGTGAATTTTACACGCCTTTAGTCCCCAAAGGACATGATTTTTTACAAACAATCGGCAGGCTTGCACAAGAAAAACAAGTCATGCCAGAACAACAAGAATGAAAGGAAAAAAGAATGGAATATTTACGAACAACAACTTATAACAGAATAACTGGAATGAATATGTCTGGTGTATGTATCAATTATGATAATTTTTGGAATGATGTGAGAATGACTGCTGACTGTGAATTTGACAAGGACGAGTATTCTCCAACAGAACGTTATCATAATCGCCTTGTCGAAATTATGAAAAATGTATGGAGTGGCAAAAAAAGACTTCCAGTTGTATTTTCTATTCGTTTAGAAAAATATATTTCATTGGTTGATTATCCAGTATGCTATACATTTGCTGTTATTGATAAGGGATTTTTCAAGCGTACTTATCGTAAAGAGGAAATTCCCGAAGAAATTTTAAAGGAGTGTATTGCAAAGGATAATGACTGTATCGTGTTTTATGTAGGTATGAACCGCTAACAGACACAACGGCAGGAACGGTCAGCGAAGCGACCCAGACCGTGTATGCCGTTGCTGGTGTGGCGTAAGCCACGCCAGCAGGTAAAACCCCTCGGTATCTAACAGAGGGGTACGTTTGCAAATAGACAATAGACAAAAAACATAGGAAACATAAGGCTTCTGGCATGGTTTCCTAGCAAAAATCGGCTGTGAAGTTGCCTTAAAAAACTTCACACTTTACAGATTGGGGGTATGGTTCTGAATGAAGAACAATGGATAAAAGAATTACGGGAGAAACGGATTGCTTACGGTATCTCACAAGGCAGGCTGGCGGTGGCTTCTGGTATCACAAGGGAATATCTCAACAAGATAGAAAGCGGAAAAATGAAGCCGTCAAAGGAACTTCTGGAAACTCTGCATAAAGAACTGGCAAGGTTCAATCCAGAAGCACCGCTTACCATGCTGTTTGATTATGTGAAAATTCGTTTTCCCACGCTGGATATACAGCACATCATCAAAGATATATTAAAACTGAATATCAATTATATGCTCCATGAAGATTACGGGCGTTACAGTTATACGGAGCATTATTCTTTAGGGGACATCTTTATCTATACGTCGGCTGACGAAGAAAAAGGTGTCCTTTTAGAGTTAAAGGGGCGTGGTTGCCGACAGTTTGAAAGTTACCTGCTGGCACAGCAACGAAGCTGGTATGACTTTCTCATGGACGCATTGGTAGACGGTGGCGTGATGAAGCGTATCGACCTTGCTATCAACGACCATACGGGCATTTTGGATATTCCAGAGCTTGCGGAAAAATGCAGGAAACGGGAATATATCGGAAAGTCCAGAAGTTATAAGTTTTACCAGTCGGGCGAGCTTATCAAGCACAGAGAGGACGACAGAGAATATATGGGACGTACCCTTTATCTTGGGTCGCTGAAATCAGATGTGTATTTTTGTATCTATGAAAAGGACTATGAGCAGTATATCAAGTTAGGGACACCGCTTGAAGAAGCCGACATTATCAACCGTTTTGAGATACGGCTTAGAAATGAACGTGCCTATTATGCAGTACGAGATTTGCTGACCTATTATGACGCAGAGCAGACCGCCTTTTCTATCATCAACCAGTATGTGCGGTTTGTTGATGAAGAACCAGACAAGCGAAAAAATGACTGGAAACTCAATGACCGCTGGGCTTGGTTTATCGGCGATAACAGACAGAGTTTGAAGCTGACGACAAAGCCAGAGCCTTATACCTTAGACCGCACGTTGCGTTGGGTACAAAGGCAGGTAGCACCGACCTTGAAAATGCTGAAAAGGATTGATAAAGGAAACGGCACAGACTACATGGAAACAATCGAACAGCAGGCAAAGCTCACAGAAAAGCATGAAATGATAATCAAACAGCAGACGACCCCTGCAAAAGATTTAGTAGAAAGTTAGGAGTGATAAAAAATGTGGGAATTAGTAAAAGACTTCCTGCTGGTATCTATGGGAATGGGTATCGGCGTGGTCTTGATGTGTATGTTAAGCGTCGGCAAAGAAGCCGACTATAAAATGAAACAATTAAGAGAAAGTGAGGACAATTAAATGAATTTCGGGCAAAATTTGTATCAATGGTTTTTATCAAACGCACAGAGCTTAGTGCTTATGGCGATTGTGGTTATCGGTATCTACTTAGGTTTCAAGCGTGAGTTTTCCAAACTTATCGGCTTCTTGGTAGTTGCCTTGATTGCTGTCGGTTTGGTATTCAACGCTGGCGGTGTGAAAGATGTACTGTTAGAGCTGTTCAATAAGATTATCGGTGCATAAAATTTTATTGTGGTGCTGATATGAGAATGATATAATTGGGATATGAAATATACAAATAAATCTGTTGAAAAATGAGGTGTCAAAATATGGCAAATGAATTACTGGAAAACTTGGATAGACTTCATACAACTGAACTTGGCGTTATTAGAATTAAAAAGAACTTATCTTTGAATGTAGAAAACGTGATTGAATGGTGCAAAGAAAAAATCAGTCTTTCTAATGCAGAAATTATAAGAAAAGGGAAAAACTGGTACATAACGATTGATAATTGTATCATTACAATAAATGCGTACAGTTATACCATTATCACTGCTCACAAAGTAAAATGATGAATTATTCTATAAGAGAATTAGACGCATTTTCAGTTATTGGGCAGGAAGTAGAGCTTACGAATTACCAAAAAAGGAATATTCAGATTAGTACGCAGTTTTGGAGAAAGTTTAACAGTAATTTGAAGAAATCATATCTTTCACAATCGGGAAATTGGGTAAAATATGCTTTTATGGAACGGAGAAATGGAAAACTTTATTATTTCTGTTCTATACCAAAGCGAACTATTATTCCAGACAACTTTCTGTATAAAGAAATACCGTCTTATAAGTATTTGGTCATGGAGCATATCGGTGCTATGGAAAAAATATATGAAACTTATGGAAAAATTTATCAGGAAATTATTCCTAATACACCATATACCCCTATAAAAAATATTATCCTGCACTTTGAAAAATATGATTACCGTTTCCATTGGAATAGAGATAATTCAGTTATTGAAATTTGGATACCTATTCAAGATTAAAAACAATTTTATATCCCCACACACAAAGCAGTTAGTTTTAGGATTGACTGCTTTTTTCTTATCAAAATTTCAGATTGGAGTGATGAAATGGTGTCTGTTAGAGCTGTTCAATAAGATTATCGGTGCATAGAATTTTATTGTGGTGCTGATATGAGAATGTTATAATGTGGATATGAAACACAGTATCTAGGAGTGATGAAATGAAATATATAATGCTTCATGGTTTGGGACAATCTTCTGAAAGTTGGAGTGATACCGTAAAAGTATTCAATGATGATTTTGAAGTTTTATGCCCTAATTTATCAGATTGGCTTTCTGGGAAAACACCATGTTATGATACATTGTATCGGACATTGGAAACATACTGTGAACAGTTTGAAGAACCGCTAAATATTTGTGGACTTTCTTTAGGTGGTATTCTTGCTATGCAGTATGCGATAGAACACCCAGAAAAAATGAACTCATTAGTGTTAATAGGCACACAATATGAAATGCCAAAGTATCTGTTAAAAATGCAAAATCTGATATTCCGTATTATGCCTTGTTCAGCATTTGAAAAAATGGGCTTTCAGAAAACAGATTTTATCAATCTATGCAAATCTATGACAGAACTTAATTTTAAACATGAACTGAAAAAAATATCATGTTCGGTACTTGTTGTCTGTGGCGATAAGGATAAGATAAATAAAAAAGCTTCTTTAGAATTGCAACAACAGATAGAAAACGCAGAAATAGCTATTATTGAAAATGCAGGACATGAAGTAAATACAGATACGCCAACACTACTAGGGCAAAAGTTAAATGTATTTTTCAAACAATATGTCTGATAAACAATTTCATATCCATACACACAA
>PVML01017402.1_pt1 | contig 52917 bp, 46 predicted proteins | sample 1853371 | NCBI WGS metagenome assembly PVML01 (sample SAMN08533508, study PRJNA380276) | Human gut metagenome, whole genome shotgun sequencing project. | isolation source: participant 1, chromium library | host: Homo sapiens | collected 2017 | reverse complement strand
TATTATGTTCTTATAGCTTTATTATAATAAAGAGCCTTGTGTTTTTCCTTGTCAAGAGGGCTGGCACCCGCAAGATGGAGGAGCCTTGCCCCGACAAGTCCGCGTTTGCGCAGGCGGAACAAGCTCATCATGCAAACAAAGAAAAACAGAGCGTTCCCGATGGGGAACGCCCTGTCAACCTTATCGTCTGTGGATTTTTGCAGGGTGCGTCCGGGTGGATGCCCCCTGTTTTTGTTTTGTCTGAATCTGCCTGCGGACTATTCTTCTGGCGAATCATCCGCTTCAACACGCAGCATCCGGTAGCCGACCCCCACATGGGTCTGAACCAGATGCAGAGAATGTGCGCCTGATTCCAGCTTTTTGCGCAAAGATGCCATGTAGACACGCAGGGATGCAATGTCGTTTTCTTGCGAGCTTCCCCAGACTTTTTGCGTAATCGCCGTATGGGTCAGAACCTTTCCTACATTGTGCGCAAGGACACAAAGCAGCTTATATTCGATTGGGGTCAAATGCAGTTCTTCATCGTTCAGCCAGACACAGCCGGCAGCAAAATCAATTTTCAACGGGCCATTTACAAAAACCGAGCTGCCGACCTCACCGGATGCCTGCAAATTCAGCCGCCTTTGCGTCACGCGCAGGCGAGCCAGAAGCTCATCCACTGAGAAAGGCTTCGTCAGATAATCGTCTGCGCCCTGATCCAGTGCTTCGATCTTATCGGAATCCTCACTGCGGGCACTCAAAACGATGATGGGTAGATTCGACCACTCCCGGATGCGGCGGATCACCTCAACGCCATCAATATCCGGCAGTCCGAGATCCAGCAGCATAATATCCGGGTTATGGCTGGACGCCATCATCACAGCCATCTCTCCGTTGGCCGCTGTCAGGAATTTATACCCGTGTGCTTTCAGGGTGGTTGTGATCAGACTCCGTACCGATGAATCGTCCTCAACAACCAGAATCGTTGGTTTATTCATGAATACTTACCTCGCTTTTGGGAAGTTCAAAAGAGAATATGCAGCCGTGCGGTTCGTTATCCCGGAGAGTCAGGGTACCTTTATGAGCGGCAAGGATCGTCCGGCAAAGCGCAAGTCCCAGCCCCAGACTGCGGTGGCTGTCTGCAATCTGATTCTGCCCGGTAAAGAACATTTCAAAGACCTGCGCTTTATTCTGCTCCGGGATACCGGGGCCATCATCGGATACATCTACCACGATATTACTGTTTTTTGCATACGCAGAAATATTGATCCGGGAGCCTTTCTGCGTGTATTTGATGGCGTTGTCCACCAGATTGATAATGACCTGCATGATAAGCCGTGCGTCCATGTCGGCAAGAAGAATTTCATCCGAATAAGTCGTTGTGATGATATGCTCCTTGCTTTTTCGGCTGATATGCCGCAGCGTTTCCTCGACCACCTCATCCATGAGCTGCGGAGAGATTTGAAGATTCATCCGCCCATCCTCAATGCGGGTGATAGAAAGCAAATTTTCCACCAGACCGATCAACCACTGTGCATCATCAAAAATATCCGTACAGATCTTTGTCCGTGTTTCTGCATCCAGCGTTTCCGCATTGGAGAGCAGATTACTTGCATTGCCTGAGATGGAGGTCAGCGGCGTCCGAAGATCATGGGAAATGGTTCGCAGCAAATTTGCCCGGAGCTGTTCATTCTGTGCATGAACAGTGGCTTGCTCCTTTTCCAGCGCAATGCGACGGTTTTCCACTGCCAATGCGCATTCACCAAGGATCGACAGCAGGACGCTGTTTTCAAACGCATCCATGGAGCGTTCCGACAGGTCGATGCCGATAACACCAAACACACCGCTGCCTGTACGAATCGCAAGGTACAGTCCTTTTGCATCGGTGCAGTAATCCGTCGATGCACCTGAACGCTTCTTATTTGCAAAGCACCACTCAGCGGCACTGCGTTCCGGCGCAGAATCAAAACGGAGTCGGCTGCTTTCTTCCACTGTGTTAAAAATTTGCCCCTGTCCAAGAGAACCATCCTGCTCTGGATACACGATCAGGTTCCGGTTTAGCAGTTTGGTAAGCTGCGCTGCCGTCAGGGATAAAATTTCGTCTTCGTTGGTCGCTTTCTGCAAAAGCCGGCTGGTATCAAACAGCACCTTCGTCCGAAACGCCGCCTGTGCAGACATTTTTGCCTGATCTTTCAACCGGGTCGTCAGCGTACAGGTGACGATGGCAGAAGTCAGCATCAGCACAAAGGTGATTTGATACCCCGGATCATAGGCATGGAATGTCAGTCTTGGCTCCGTCAGGAAGAAGTTATAGAGCGCAACGCTGGCGATCGAACCCAAAACGCCGCAGGAATAGCCAGATGTTGTAAGAGCCGTGAGCAAAACACCCAACATATAGAACATAATGATATTGTAGCGCGCAAAGTCCAGTTGCAGGAACAAAAATCCAATCACCGTGATGCAGGCTAGAATCCCTGCCGTAATCAGCAGATCACGGAACGATGGGACGATGGAACGGGCAAACAGCCTTCTGCCAGAGCCGTAATCCTGCTCAACTGCTGCATCCGGGATGATATAAATATCCAGATTGGGCGCAGTCAGCGTCAATTTTTCAGTCAGTGACGGTCCACTCCAGAAATGGCGGCGATGTACACTGGAGCGCCCCAGTACGATTTTTGTAATGCCGGAGATCCGGGCAAACTCTGCGATCTGCTGCGAAATGTCATCGCCGTAGAGGGTCGTAATATCTGCGCCCGCTTGTTCCGCCATGTGGATATGCTGCTGCAAGCGCTGTTTGTCCTGCGCACTCATCCAGTCGGCATCCGGTGTTTTGACATACAACGCAGTAAAAGAGCCGCCGAAAGCCTTTGCCATTGTTGCCGCCGTCCGCACGATCTTTGCATTGGAGGGAGAAGATGACAGACACGCCAGAATATGTTCGGTGGGGGAGTCGGTCCGATTCATAAAGATCACCTGCCTTGCCCACAGTATAGCACAATTTGATGGTCACGACCACCAGCCGCGTCTTTTTCCTTCTTGGCGAATGATCTCCTTTCGCATGTGATCCAGCGCATCTGCTGCCCAAAAGCCACTCAACATGACTCCAAGAACCATCAACAACAAAACGACATCCATATGATCCGTCCTATCTTTTTAGAGCCGGAAACACTTCTGGATCGATGCGTATTTTCCCAAAACCAGCATACTTTCATCCCGGCACAGCTGCGTATCCGGCGTAATGCTCATATCGAGCTTTCCGTCTTTTTTCAGCGCAAGAATGTTGATGTTATACTTTTTTCGGATATTGATCTCACCGATCGTGCGATCCATCCATTCCGGCGGAATAGTCACTTCCATGATGGCGTGGTCGTCCTGCAGCTCGATATAATCCAGAATGTGTTCAGAGCTGTATCGGATCGCTGCCCACTTTGCCAGCTGCTTTTCCGGGTAGACCACTTCATCCGCACCGTTGCGCAGCAGGAACTTGGCTTGTACATCCCGCTCTGCACGCGAGACCACAAGCTTTGCGCCCAACTCCTTGAGCAGTGATGTTGTTTCCAACGAGCTTTGAAAATTGCCGCCGATGGTTACGATACACACATCAAAATTGCCAACACCAAGGGAGCGCAGAAAGTATTCGCTGGTGCTGTCACCGATCTGTGCATTCGTCACATAGGAAAGCACGGCGTTCACACGGTCTTCGTTGCTGTCGATTGCCATGACCTGATGACCCAGTTCATTCAGTTCCCGTGCAATATGGCGGCCAAAACGGCCGAGCCCAATCAAAAGAATCGATTTCATACTTGTCTCCTTTATCCGATTGCGATCTTCTCCTGCGGCAGACGAGAGTGGGCAGGGCTGCTGCCAAATGCCGCATAGATCAACGTCAATCCGCCAACACGTCCCAAAAACATCAGTGCGATCAGTACCCCCTGCGAAAGGATGCCCAACTGCGGCGTGATACCCAATGTCAGACCTACCGTTGCCACGGCCGAAGCAGTCTCATACAAACAGACCGACATCGGCAGCTGCTCTGCCGTAGCAATGACAAAGGCTCCGAGGAAGAACAGCGTCAAATACATTCCTGCAATCGTGGCAGCATTCTTGACCGCAGAACTATCTATGCGCCGCCCGAAAAATTCGGCATCTTCTCTGCGGCGGAAGGTCGCCCACATATTGGCCAGCAGAACGGCAAATGTTGTGGTTTTCATGCCGCCTGCCGTAGAGCCGGGCGAACCGCCTAACAGCATCAGAACCACCATCAATGCCTGTGAAGTGCTGCCCATCGCAGCAAGATCGGCGGTGTTAAAACCGGCAGTACGGGGGGTAACGGATTGAAACATCGACAATAAAATGCGCTGCCGGGCAGAGCCTGCCGTGAACTCGAAGCAATAAAAGTACAGCGTCGGCAATACCAGAAGAAATGCCGTTGTGACAAGGATCACCTTGCTCTGCATCCGGTAACGGTGAAAATCAAGGCGATATGTACAAATGTCCTCCCATGTCAGAAAGCCAAGGCCGCCAAAGACGATCAGGGCCGCGATCACTGTGGTAAGCAATGGGTTTCCTGCATACCGTGTCAGCGAAACAAATTTTGCACCCTCTGTTCCCAGCAGGTCAAAGCCGGCATTGCAGAACGCCGAAATGGAATGAAACAACGCGTACCAGATCCCGCGCAGTCCATAATCGGCGCAGAACGTCGGCAGCAGCAGTGCAGCACCGACCAATTCAAACAGGGCGGTGATCCGCAGAATAAAGCCTGTCAGCCGCACGATGCCGCCCATCTGCGGGGCAGCAGTAGCTTCCTGCATCGTGCTGCGCTGCTTGAGGGAGATCTTTCGCCCGGAAAGCAGCGCAAAGGCAGCGCCCACCGTAATGACACCCAATCCTCCGATCTGGATCAGAAGAAGGATCACGCTTTGCCCAAAAGCCGACCAGTAGCTTCCGGTATCCTGAACCACAAGTCCGGTCACACAAAGGGCGGAGGTGGAGGTAAACAGTGCCTCATGGAACGGTGTGACGCACCGCTGCTGTGCAGCGATCGGAAGCATCAGAAGCAATGCGCCCACCAGATCAACTGCCGCAAAACCTGCAATAATGACCTGAAAAGAAGAAAAACGGTGCCGCTTGTAACGAGGATATTGAATCATAAAAGCTCCTTTACCTATCCGTGTGCATAAAGATTAGCATGGAATAGATAAAAGAGCCGTAAAGAAAATTGTAGAAGTATAAAGATTCCATTAAAATTGGTCAGCCAACGCCAAAAAAATGCCGGACAACACCAGCTCAAAAATGGTACTGTCCAGCATTCATTTAGATTTCTAGCCTGTGGCTCCCGGTTACATTTTTCAAGTATTCCTCCGGGTCACCATTGAGAATCAGGTCTGCATACGCCAGCGGATTATTTTTCGGGGGAAGCAATGGATTCGTTCTGTTTTCCGAAGAAAACAAAAAATCCGAACCCTTCCCCTATCGGAAAAAAGTTCGGATTTTGTTGTTTTGGTGCACCTCCAGGGACTCGAACCCTGGGCCCACTGATTAAGAGAAGCCGATGTGCAACATTCGTCAATTTCCAAAATCACGCAGTTTCGTTGTTTTTAGCGTTTTGTCGTGATTTTATACTTTTCATCCTTTGCATTGTCTACACATAATGTTCGTTCTTGCATCTGTTATCCAGCTATTCCGATGTGCAAAAAGTGTGCAAAAATGTGCAGAGCCAAAATCAGCCCCTTAAAACAGGTATCGGATTTTTATAGCAAATTCCGTGCCTGTTCATCGGCCACGAGGATAACGCTCCAATCGCCTTCCGGATGCTCCTTGGGCAGGCTGCGGCACATATCCGTGCAATCTCCTGCACCCATGATTCCGCAGTCGTTTTTCTCGATTATTTATCGCACAGCTTGTGGGCCAGCTTCATCACGTTTTCGGCATTACCGATGGCATAATCCAGAGAGGGAACTTCTGCGATGGGCAGCTTGATTTCCTCCTGCAGCTGCTTCAGGCGGTAGCTCACCTGGGGAGCCAGAAGCACGCACTCGTAGCCATTCTGCCAGGTTTCCACAGCCTCGCCAGTCCCCATAGCCTGAATCTCCAGATCCTCACCGTGTGCGTCAGCCCAGGTCTTCATCTTCTTCATCAGGATGCTGCTGGACAGACCGCCAGCGCAGCAGAGCAAAACTTTCATAATAAAAAGCTCCTTTCAAATCATCTCACCGCACACAGAGGTGCGGAGAAAAACATTTTAGGTCAGATCCTCGCCATTTGTGGCGATGCACTTTTTGTACCAGTAGAAAGAATCCTTGCGGTAACGCTTGAGCGTACCAGTGCCATCGTTGTTTTTATCCACATAGATAAAACCGTAGCGCTTTTTCATCTCACCGGTGGAAGCGCTTACCAGATCGATGCAGCCCCAGGGGGTATAGCCACGCAGGTCTACGCCGTCTGCCATAGCAGCCTCCATGGCCTGCACATGCGCCTTGACATAGGCGATGCGGTAGGGGTCGTGCACAGTGCCGTCTGCTTCCAGTGTGTCGGAAGCGCCGAGACCGTTTTCCACGACCATGAGCGGCAGATGATACCGAGCGTAGTACTCGTTCAGAGAGTAGCGCAGGCCGTCCGGGTCAAAGCTCCAGCCCCACTCGCTGTATGTGAGGTAGGGGTTCTTGGGGCCCATGTTCAGGTTGCCGCCTGCCGTCTCAGTGACCGGGTGGGTGGTAGCACAGCTGGTAGAGTAATAGGAGTAGGTGATCATATCCACCGTACCCTGCTGCAAGTCTACCACATCTTCAGGTGTTATGTCCAGATTCACGCCGTACTTTTTCCAGATCTTTGGTGCAAAGTATGGGTACGCACCCTTGGCCATCACGTCGGCAGTGTAGTAGATGCCTTCCTGCAATTTTTCCTGCACCAGCAGCACGTCCTTGGGGTCACAGGTCAGTGGGTAGGTACTGGGTCCACCGCCGATCATGCAGCCCACCACATTTTCAGGATCGATCTCATGAGCACGTTTCACGGCACGGGCGCTGGCCACATACTGGTGGTGCAGCAGCTGGAAATCCTGCCGGATGTTCTCTGCCGGGTAACCGGGGATCAAATCCTTGATCATGAGGGGCACGTTGATTTCATTGAAGGTGAGCCAGTATTTGACCAGACCTTTGTATTCCCGGAAGATGGTCTCGGTGTAGCGGTCAAACAACTCGATCAGCCTGCGGTTCTTCCAGCCGCCAAACGTTTCTTCCAGATACAGCGGCACATCGTAATGCTGGATGGTGACCAGCGGCTCGATGCCGTACTTCTTCAATTCCAGAAATACGTTCCGGTAAAAATCCAGACCAGCCTGATTGGGCGTTTCCTCCACGCCGTTGGGGTAGATGCGTGTCCATGCAATGGACATACGGAGCATCTTGAAGCCCATCTCGGCAAACAGGGCAATGTCCTCTTTGTAGTGGTGGTAGAAATCGATAGCCTCATGATACGGATAGTAGTAACCCGGCAGCACGGCACGGTGTGCACCCTCCGGCAGCGGCTGGAAGACCATCACCTTGCCGGGGTTGCCGTCCTTATCGATGTAGGTCGCATAGCGGGGTTCCGTCAGGGAACCGGCGGTCTGCACGTCCGAAGCGGCAAGGCCCTTGCCGCCCTCGTTCCAGCCGCCTTCACACTGGTTGGCAGCGGTAGCACCGCCCCAGAGAAAATCCTTCGGGAAAGGCATGGGGACGCACCTTCCTTTCTAGTTTTCAGAAGTTGAAACCGAACGGGGTGGAGCCCTTCATGTAGGGCAGCAGTTCGACCTCACGGGGGTCAATGTGACCCACCACGTTGGTCTTGCCGTAGTTCTTCATGGGCTTACGAGCGATCTGCACCTCACCGGCGTACTGGCCATAGAGGTTGTTGTCGATCAGCACGTCACCGGGCTGGATGTCCACGGTGTTGAAGGGCTCGGTCGCCTCTCGCAGCATACGGCTCTCCAGGGTGCGGATGATCCACTCGCCGCTGTCGCCACGAACGGACAGGTTCATCCGCAGGCGCTTCTTCATGCTCTCGGGCAGGCCTTCGGCCGGGGTCATGTGGAACATGATCTTGGTGCTGTTGGCGGCGGCCATGGCTTCCAGCTCGGCATCGGTGGCGTAGGCGTTGGCGATGATGATATCGTTGACATACCCCATCATCACATAGTGCCCCACCTGGATCTCAATGGGCCAGTCACGGTGCATTTCCAGCGTGGGCAGACCCTCGGTGACGGGCCAGGGGCCAAAGGCCTCCGGGTTTTGGGAGGTAACGAAGGACTGCAGACGCAGGTTATGCTTGACCATGGGTGCAGATCCCTTTTCAAAGTGCTCCAGAGAAACGCCGGTGTAGCGGTGCGGATAGTAGTTGTGGCAGCCCAGGATCATATCACGGTCACCGCCGGCAGCCAGCACATGACCCACATGATCCTGCGTGTTGCAGCCGTTCACGCAGATCTTGATCCCCTCTTTGTTCTTGGAGAGGAAGGCTTCTTCCATATCGTTCAGGCCCAGATCCAGACGCAGGATATCCACCTGCAGCTCGGTGAAGAAAGACAGATCCAGCGGACCGTGGAAGAAGCTGGCGTTGATGCCCATGCGTTCAAACATCATGGGGTTCACATCGGCTTCGATCTCAAAACCCAGCTCCTTGGCCTTGGCCAGCAGGGGCTTGTAGCGGTCGATGGTCTGCTGGCGGTCACCTGCGCCCAGCAGAGCGATGAACAGCAGGTCAAAGCCCAGCTTTGCAGCCTTTTCCAGATAAGCCACATCCTGCTCAAAGGTACTGCGCTCAGGGTACAGGGAGATGCCCAGTCTTCTCTTTTGCATTTCAGTTTCTCCTTAAATGTTTATTCTGTGTGATAAAAACCGAAAAAGCGAGCCGATCCATGCCGACCGGCCCGCTTTTTTCAACCGGCTTTGGGTTCCAAAGTGGTAAATTTACAGTTGTAAGGGTTGCCCGGATCTTGCAAGATCACTTGTTCTGGGCAGCCAGTTCAGCAGCTTCGGCAGCAGCCTCTTCTTCGATGCACTGCTTCTCGTAGATCTTGTAGAAGGGACGCCAGATCAGCCAGCAGATCGGGAACATCAGCAAAGAGTAGATGACATTGCGCCAGTCCAGCGTGCTCAGGAAGGTACCGAACACCACCGGCATCGTGGTCATGATCAGCACCTGGGGATAAGCCATCAGGTGCAGGTTCCATGCAACCAGTGCCAGTGCAGAGCAGACCAGCGGGCACAGCATGAAGGGGATCAGCAGGAGGCCGTTATACATGATGGGATAGCCGAAGATGGCAGGCTCGTTGATGCCGAACAGGCCGGGCACAAAGGATGCCTTGGAAACAGCCTGGATGCGCTTGGATTTGCTCTTGAGACCCATCAGAGAGAAGGGCATGGTATTGCCTGCACCGCCCATGATGCCGTTGCCGAGCATCAGGAACACGGGGAAGAACTGCAAGGGCTGGCCAGCGGCAGCCAATGCGGAGTTTGTAGTGTAAGCAGTGATGTAAGGCACCATCAAAACGGTGAAGATCACGCTGGTGCCGTGGATACCAAAGAACCAGCACAGCTGTGCCAGTGCGATGACCAAGAACATACCCGGAGTGGAAGTGAGGAAGTTGACCGGGACAGACAGTGCAACAGTGATCAAGGTCGCCAGGGTCAGGGTGCCGCCGGAAACAGCAGAGATGATCAGGGAGATGCCGTACCAGACGATGATGTTCACTCCCATGGGGATGATGGCATTGAAGGAATTTGCGATTCCTTCGGGCACAGCATCGGGCAGCTTGATGGTCCAGTCGTGGTCGATGACGAACTTGCTGATGGCCACAGAGCACAGACCAACGATGATAGCCACGAACAAACCACCTGTGCCCAGTTTACCCAGATTCAAAGCGTCAAAGGTGGAAGTAACGCTGCCATCTGCTGCCAGAGTGGAAGCAGAGACCGGAGGAGAGACCACCAGAATGTAACTGACCAACGCAGTGATAACGGACTGCATCTGGTTCATCTTCTTACGTTTTGCAAAGTTCCAGGACATGGAGAAGGCCATGAAGAAGCCCATCAGGCCCATGGTCAGCTTATAGGGCATATAGAATGCCTGATAGGATGCACTGGAAGTATCCCAGCCGAACATTGCGCCAACAGCACAGACGATCTGGATGACGGCACCAACCATGATCAAACCCATGGTAGCGCCCATGCCGCCGGAAATGGTCGAGAAGATCTCGTTGGAAGCCAGCTTCTGGCTGCCTTCCTGCAGTTTTCTCATAAACTTGCTTTCGGCAAAACGCTCGATCGCGCTTTTCTCTTTTGCCATGAGAAAATCCTCCTTTAAATGTGTGATGGGGTGGATGTTCGGTCAAGGGTTACTCTTTGTCTGCCTTCTTTTCGTGCAGCTCAATGAGCTCTGCAATCAGCTCCTGTGCCAGCATACTGGTCATCAGGTGGTCCTGTGCGTGAACCAGCAGCAGATTGACCTGGGGGCCTTCGCCGTTGCCCTCAGCGGTCAGCAGGCCGGTCTGGATGTGGTGCGCCTCCAGCGCCTTCTTTTGGGATTCTGCCATCAGCTTTTTCGCTTCCTCGTAGTTGCCGGCTTTTGCTTCCTGCAATGCGTGGAACGCAGCGGCACGGGCATCGCCGGAGTGGACGATCAGCATCATGGAAGTGTCGATCAGCTCATCGGGGGTCATTGCCATAGGTGTATTCCTCCTTCATCGGTTTGCGGCATCGCACGGCGGTGTGCCGCTTTCATTGGCCCGATTATACAGATGCCCTGCCGTTTCTGTCAAACCAGCTGCGGCAGGCCGTGCAGACGGAATTTTATACGCTATGTTCCTCATTTTAAACACTCTGGTCTGCGATCCATCAAAAAAGCGGCCAGCATCCCATTTTTGTCAACCATTTTCTTTCATTTGCACCAATTTTATCCAAAACCATCCTTGAAATGCGGTCGATCGGTTATACACTTTTCTTCAAAGATCCTTAAAGGGTTCTTCATAAATATTTTAAGAACAAATAAAAATGACACATAATTCCATCTTATCAAGGCGAAATCTGCATATCACCTACAAAAAAAGCTCTGCCTTTTCAGCAGAGCTTGAACAGCACGAAGGATCTCCCATTGTGCAAGTTATACACAAATGCTTATAGTTTTTTGACCATTGCGATCATATATGCGAGCTCATCGTCCGAGAAACGAATGTCAAATGTTTCTTCAAGCCCGGACAAGATCTCTCGCAGATCGTTGTACAGGCGCTTGTTGCGGCTGATGATACCCTGCCGATTGCCCTTTTCCGGCATGGCTTCACCGTTTTGCAGCCGATCGATGGCGCAGGCAATGTGCAGGAAAAGCCCCAGTTCCTGATTCTGATCCAGCCCTTCGGCGGAGATGCGCTTAATCTTCGCCAGCGCCCGAGGCAGACTCTTACGCAGCTTTTTGATGTCCAGCGCAGGCATCTGGCTGGACAGGTAGGAGAAGATCATCTCGTAGTTCACCGGCGTGTGGTCGGACTCCGGAATGGTGAGCAGCATATCCAATTTATCTGCCGACGTCTCGAACAGCTTGACCACCGAAATAAATGGAATGCCGTGCAGGCCGGGGTCGTAAGTGCCGATGACGCAGCGGATCTCGTGTTCTTCACGCAGGCGGTTCACCTCGTTCAGCAGAGCCTTGCGGTCACTGATAGAAAGTGGGATGACCTGAATGCCGTTGAGCCCGGCGTTCTTTTCCAGGTAGTTCTTCATCTGCACTGCGCCACCCTCACCGGTCATGCACAGCGTGATGATGACCGGCGTGTTTTTGTGGTGGGAACGTCCTTCCGGCTCTGCAATGTTGGTGTAAAAATCCCGGCAGCTGCCCATGGCATCTTCGTGCAGTTCTTCCAGCGAACTGGCCGAGGCCGCCTTGCGGGAGCAGTCCACTGCGATCAGGGTGCCCGGTACCGCCACGGTGCGGATCTGCACACCGGTCTCCTTGGAGATCACCTCTGCCATGGTGCGTAGAGAGCCCATATCGTACAGCAGCAGAATGCCCTGCCCACGGTCCAGCTCCTGGATCATGGCCTTAAGCTCATCGCACGCCTGCTGCATATCCTTGTCCAGCGGCATATCGTAGGCATAGGTATTGCCGCACCCGGCCAGCGAGTTGACCACATCCGCCACGGAGGAAGCCGTAGAGTCGCCATGCATGGCGATCAGTACCACCGGGCCGTCCTCGGCTTTATGGGTCTCGTTGCCCTCGCACAGGAACAGGGTCAGCAGAACAGCCTCATCAATGGACATGGGCACACCAAGTTCTTTTTCCATTGCCGAAGCGAACTGCATACAAATGGCATATTCCTCCCGGTGGTTCTGCACCACATCCAGAATACGCTCATTGGACAGCCGCTGCTTTGCTGCCTTTCTGCGTTCCAGCGTGGAGGAAAGGTGCAGACACAGACCGTAGAAAGTGGATTCCGGGTACACTCGGTTGAACTGGCGAGAGGTCTGTTTGAGCAGTGCATCCACACCATCCACGATGCGCCGATCCATCACCTTATACAACGATTCACGATTGACCTTGCTCTGGGGCATCCGGCTGGTGAACTGCTTCATATCGTATTCCAGTTCGGCGTTGATGATGCGGCTGATGTCCTCTTCGCCGATGCCGCGCTGCCGCAGCTCGTCGCCCTTGCGGTCGATGATGTCATAGACCGAATCGCTGAGCGGTGGGTGCCCGAACTCTGGCATCTGCTGGCCGGCATCGCAGTTTTCCTTGTGCATACTGTCCGCCGAGAAGGTATAGGCATAGCCCTGTGGGATCAGTTCTTCCAGCTGCTTGCGGTAGGTCTTGTAGTACAGCAGGCCTCGCTGCACGCCGCTGGGAAAATCGTTGAGGTAAAGCGGCAGTTCTTCCTTTTCGTCTGCATGAAAGGCCCGCAGGTAGGCATTGGCGCAGCCCAAACGGATATCGTTTTTGAATTGTTTTACGTTATTTTCGCACCGATACAGGCACAGGCAGTGCAGCAGTTCAGCGTTCACTCGCACAGTGCGCTTCATTCGCACAGCCTCATTGATCAGGAACTGCTGCACCAGCGCAAAACGCTCCCCCAGCTGCCAGTTTTGCAGCGGCTGCAATTCGATCCGGGCGGAAAAGCGAGCCGTGTAGGCATCCTTGACCGAAGCACGGGCTTTATCCTGCAGGGAACACACCAGAATGATATCTCGCAGCACAGCATCGTCATTCTCGATCAGATCGAGCAAATGTTCCCGGCAGCCCACCGGCAGATATTCGACGTTATCCAGAAACAGCATCCCACCCTTGGCCTTTTCCAGTGCTTCGCCTGCACCAAACAGGCGGCTGTATGCTTTTTCCTCCTGATCGTCATAATAGTGGCAGCTGAAACGTTCAAAGGGTGCACCCATCGGGAGCACCTTGTTCTCGCAAGCGAACTGGTACATCAGGTAGCCAAATGTAGTCTTACCTGAACCGGAAGGGCCTTCGATCAGGGTATTCAGGCTGTGATCCGGGTAAAGAATCGCTGCCTTTGCCATCTGAATCATGGGCCTCAAACTGCCCTCGCAACTGTCCAGTATCTTGAAGCAGGAAGTCTCGCCCCTCGGTGTATCCCCTGCCATCAGCGGCCGGTAGTGCACCGGACGACCCGGCAGCTTTTCCATCTTCCCATCTGCCACCAGCTCGTTGAGCAGAGTGCTCAGGTTAGAGCGCTGCATTTGCAGCTGTTCTGCCAGTTCCTGTGTGGTCACGCCAACTTCCCGTTTTTCCGGAGCAGCGGCCGCCAGCCGCTGCACACAGGAAACCACTTCCTCTTTCTTGGTCATACGCCGCTCCATTCCCATAGTGTATAAAAGTGTATACCCACAGCATAGCATGTCTGCCTCCATTTCGTCAAGTAATTTTAATTGGCCTTTTATCCTTCGTGAAACCTAACAGGGGCAAATACCGTCCCTGTTCTAGCGCCTTATATTCCCTTACATTGTGTTTCGATGCAACTTTCACCTTGATTCTTTGTCAAGAGGGCTGGCAGCGTCCAGCCCTCTCTCTTTTTACAAAAGTTTTTCTTGTCTTTTCTTGCAAGCTGCCGAAATCAGCGTGTTCTCGAAACTTTGTGTTGACATAGCTCGTTTTTTGTGGTAACCTATTCCAACAATTTAATATAACATATTTACTTAGAGTTCCAGCTCGGCTCCCGAAGGAGTCGGAGCAAGTTTTTGACTTTCTTATCGCTACATAGCAAACCCGAACCAAGGCCATCCCAGAAGGGATGGTCAGGTTCAGGTTGTTGTGTGGCGATTTTTTATTACCAAATCAGCAACGAACCTTGAAAACCGCATGACCGTCTGCATGGGATACACGGCGATGACCCCCAAGAGGGAGAGCCGGAGAACGCCGCCGGAAGGGGGCAGGAAAGCCATACAGGGAGAACGACTAAACGTTGATTCCTCAGTTACCAGAAAACAATGTGGTCAAATTGACCACATTGTTTTCTGTAACGCCAGTGAAAGGAGGGTCATCTCCATGTATATGACAAACGAAGAATGGGAGCAGAACAATCAGGATTATTTGAAAGAATCGTAACGCCTCAAGGCCTGTTGAAAATCAGGTTGCCAAGATGACAACCTGATTCTGACCGTAACAGAATCAGTGGGTCAAAATGGCCCACTGAAAAAGCCGGACGAGCTGCGGGCAGGGATTCGCAAATCTTTGCCCGCAGCTTGCCAAAATCAACGGGTCAAAATGGCCCGTTGAAGGGAGTCAAGGGGGAACGCCTTGCCCAGTGATATGATGCTGTGCGTCATATCCTACTGGGTATTATCTGGCGCAAAACGGCGGCAGATCCAGCAACTCCGCTGCTGCGTTTTTCCACGCCAAGCTGTTGAAACGGAGGGATGCCTATCTGAAATTGACACGACACAACGGACGAGCCGGAGCCCACGGCACCTATAACCCAAAACACAATGACCGGAGTTTCAACCTTGCCAACAGTGAGCACATCGACCCGGAACGTGCCAAGGGTAACATCTACTGGGACTGCTTCCACGGTTTCCGTTCGGCGCTCGCTCTACAAGACCCGGACGATCTGGCGGCGACCTTCTCGGATGTAGAACGGCAATTCTACGAGACCCACTACACGGCCTTCATCGAAAGCCAGAACGAGCGCAACGCCAAGATCCGGCACACAGAGCGCAACCGCTCCATTCGAGAGCCGCTATCATCCCATCCGGGACTACCTGAACGGCCTGAAATGGGATGGAACAGAGCGGATAGCTCACGTCCTGTACCATTTTCTCGGTGCTGCGGAGGACGAGTACACTTGCGAAGCTATGAAGATATTTCTGCTGGGAGCCATCAAGCGGGTGTTCCAGCCGGGATGCAAATTTGAAACCATGCTCTGTCTGGTGGGCGGGCAAGGGTGCGGGTCGCCAGTGGCGACCTCAAAATGCTGCAGGCATTTTGAAGCACCGACCGAGCCGACAGGCGAGACCTGGGAAAGTCCACCTTCTTCCGGCTGCTGGCGGTCAAGGATGAGTGGTTCTCGGATGACCTGCGGCGGCTGGACGATGACAACGTGTACCGCAAGTTGCAAGGTCACTGGATCATTGAAATGTCGGAGATGATCGCCACCGCCAATGCTAAGAGCATCGAGGAGATCAAGAGTTTTCTCAGCAAGCAGAAGGAAACCTATAAAGTTCCCTACGAGACACATCCTGCCGACCGTCTGCGCCAGTGCGTCTTTGCTGGTACGACCAATCGGCAGGATTTTTTGCCCCGTGACCGCACGGGCAACCGCCGCTTTATCCCTGTCCCAGTGGATGCGGAACTAGCAGAAGTCCACATTCTGGACAATGAAGCTGAATCCCGTGCTTATATCGACCAGCTTTGGGCAGAAGCTATGACCATCTACAACAGCGGCAACTACAAGCTGGCGTTCAGCCCCGCCATGCAGGAAACGCTGCAAGCCCATCAGCAGGACTTCATGCAGGAGGACGCGCAGGCTGGTATGATCTATGCCTTTCTGGAGGACTACACGGGTGACCGGGTGTGTTCCAAGCAGCTCTATGCGGAAGCGCTGGGCAACACGAACATCCCGGCAGAGTGGGAGACCCGCGCTATCTGTGAGATCATGAACACGGGAATTTCGCGCGGCGATATTCAAGGCTGGCAGGCACACAAGACCGCCAAGCGTTACCCGAAGTACGGCGTTCAGAAAGGCTGGGAGCGCGTAACCAGCCCCGAAACCGGGGCTGAAAATTTCTCCGAAATAACGGATGCGGAAGCCAAGCAGCTGGGCTTTCCCTTCTGATGAACAGCGGTTACACGGTCAGTTACAGGTTTGGTTACGCTGCAGTTACAGCGCAAAAACCGCATGATTGCTGCGTTTTCCGCTTTCTGTAACCATGTAACCTTAAAAAGATAAGAAAAAGTATAAAGTCCACCGAATGTCCTGCATACAGAAAAAGAGAGTTTTCCTGCCCGGTTACAGGCGTTCGGTTACAAGGATTGGAGGTCTGCCTATGAATATGAATCGGCCTGACATGACCGAAACTGTGAAATCCGAAAATTATACGAATAAGTTCTTGCAAAAGGACTCGAACCCGGTTACAATGAAAGCGTCTAAATCCCCTGCCATTGGATCTTCTGACCAGACCAAAGCAACCTCTTGTTTACCGGGTGGAGGAAATCGCCCAGCTTTTGGCGATTTCTCCTCGCGCTGCGTACAACCTTTGCAACACCACGAAGGATTTCCGGGTGCTGCGCATCGGCACCAGCATCCGGGTGAACAAGCAGAGTTTCGACAACTGGTTTGCGGCGGTCTGAGGGAGGTAATCTATGGCATCTATTATGAAACGCGGAGATTCCTACTCCGTCCGTTACAAGTACAAAGACCATTCCGGCAAGCCCTGCGAGGGATGGGAGAGTTTCAAGACCAAAAAGGAGGCGCAGGAGCGAAAGATCACGGTCGAGAAAGAACTGCTGGACGGCACGTTCCTCGTCCCCGACACCATGACGGTGGAGGAGATGCTGTACAAATGGATCCCGATTCAGTCCACCAAGCACAAATGGTCCCCCAAGACCTACACCCAATCTGTGGCGATGGTGCAGAACCTTATCGTGCCGTATATCGGGAAGCGGAAGGTACAGGAACTGCGAACCTACGACATCGAGAAGTTCTATGCCACTCTTGCCAAGACCCCCTGCGGGCAGTACGTCCACGGCGTAAAGCAAACCCTAACCGACAAGCAAAAGAAGCGGCTGCTGTCCAGCACCTCTATCCACGAAGTCCACACGCTGCTCAAGACCGCATTTTCCTATGCGGTGGAGTGGGACCTCATTCACAAGATTCCCCTGCCCCGTGATGCCTCCAAGATCAATATCGAGGAACGCACCATCTGGGACGAGAGAACCATGCTGGCAGCCTTGCAGACCATCGAGAACCCCGCCCTGCATCTGGCGGTGCACATGAGCATGATCCTTTCGCTCCGTGAGGGCGAAATTCTCGGCTTGCAGCCGAGTGATCTGGATTTCGATGCCGCCGATGGGCGTGGCACCATCTCGGTCAATAAGACCATGCAGCGAGCCAACAAGGACGCTCTGGAAAAGCTCGACCCCAATCAGGTCTACCACACCTTCCCGGACAGGCGTGAGGGCAGCAAGTCCTCCCTCATCCTGAAAAAGCCAAAGACCAAGAAGTCCAACCGCATCCTGTATATGACCAAGCCCTTGAAAGATGAGCTTCTTGCATGGCTTGAAAAGCTCAAACAGGACGAGCAGAACGCCCCAGAGAAGTACAGCAACTGTGGGCAGCTGTTCCGGCTCCCGGATGGTCTGCTCATCGCCCCGGAGCTGCTGACGAAATGGTACCGTCTGTGGAGAGCGGAGCACCCGGAGTTTGAACAGATCGTGTTCCATGGTCTGCGGCACTCCAGTGCCACCTATCAGCTCTTGCAGTCGGATGGTGATTTTAAGTCGGTGCAAGGCAATACAGGTCATGCCACCGCATCTGTCCTGATGGACACCTACGCCCACACGCAGGACAAACCCCGTCTGGAACTGACCGAGAAGATCGAAGCGAACTTCTATTCCCAAGACCTGACCCCGGCAGAACCTCAGCCCCGGCAAAATGAAAAGCCGGCGGCAACAAAAATCTCCGGCAAAGAGATCCTTGAAGCCATCCGGCTGATGGATGCAGACGAACGCAGAGAATTGACGAGAGTTCTGTTTGCATAAAAGATTCACGTTTGCGAAGCAACAAAAGCCCCAGTGGGGCTTTTGAGTGACCGAACGGTCTTGCGCCAGCAAGATGGAGGGGCCTTGCCCCGACAAGTGACTTTTTATGCAAAGGAAAGCAGGCTGTGCAAACCTTGCGCAGAAAAGTCCCCGATTCGGGCAAATGTGCAAACGGTGTGCAGAAAGTGTGCAGCCGTTTTCCTGCACAAAGAAAGAACGCCAAATCTTACGATTTGACGTTCAAAATCTGGTGCACCTCCAGGGACTCGAACCCTGGGCCCACTGATTAAGAGTCATTCCAGCCCGCACTCCATTGGTGCAAAAGCAAAAATAAGCGACGAATATACGCTATTCTACAAAGGACTGCGCAAATACGAAAAAGCACCGTGGTAGTCAATCGGTAGTCACACTCGCCCTCAAGCCAAAAATATCAAAATACGATACCAAATATCATTTTGCTGATATAGATTATCCTTTTATGCTACACTCTCCGCAAAGGAGATATGGCTGATGTTAAGGATTTTGTTGTCCGTCCGCTTAGGCGAAAAGCGATGGACTCAGAAGCAACTTGCAGACGCAACTGGAATCCGGCGAAACACAATCAATGATCTTTACCATGAGATGACCGACCGGGTATCTTTGGAACAGCTTGATTTGATTTGCAAAGCCTTGGACTGCAAAATCTCCGATCTTCTGGTTCAAGAAGAAGATTTGGATGATTTGACCCGAAGCAGGCTTGCAACGCCACGGTGCAGATCCATAACGTCCGACAAGTAAGTTATCCCCTTTCCCCGGACACTTCGGTGTCTGGGGACTTTTTTTGCAAAAAATCCACTGCCCGGATACACAATCCGGGCTTTTTATATAAATATATTTGTTTATTTTATCATCTATTTTCTTTATAAAATATCGGTTTTGCTGTTGTCTTTCAAGGCAAAAAGGAAGATACTATAATCACAGCAAGGGAGTACGACCGGAAGGCAAGGGGCGAAGTAAGAGCCGGGAGCGCAGTAAGTCGTGAGCGCATGCTAAGTCAGTAACCCACTCCCCTGCTGCTTTTTATTTTATCTTTTCAGCCAAAGAAAGAGAGGGCATTATGAAAAAGTTTGATCTGTCCGCCATCATGCGCAAGGCATGGAAGCTGTATCGCAAGGGCGTAGCCGCCTTTTCCGAGTGCCTGCACCGGGCATGGAACAGTGCAAAGGCCGAGCCGATCAACGCCCAGCGCATCGAGGAAGCCCAGCAAGCCGCCGGTGTGGCCGAGCCTGTGAACACATGGGCAGGCTGGAAAGCCGCCGGGTACATGGTAGAGCATGGCGCAAAAGCTCTGTTTCAGGCGGTGCTTATCCACAGCAGCAAGGGGGACGGCCAGACCTACCGGGCATCGTTCTTTGCTGCTTCTCAGGTAAAGCCCTTACCCACGGCATAAAGAAAGCCGCCAGCGCTTCAAAAACACTGGCGGCTTTTATCATACCTCTGTTCCATCCGGGAAGCGGAAGTTCACAACAAGTTCTGCGCCCATGGCCTGCGCCATCTGCTCCAGTTCTTCATACTTGAACTTTCCTGTTTTCATTCGCTGGTTGAATGCCTGCGGGGTGGTGTCCATCCGCCGGGCAAGTTCAGCTTCTTTTACTTTGGCAACAGCTTCAGCCATTTTGATTTTCGTTGGGAAATCCATGCTCATCACCTCACCGCAAGTATAAATGATTTCCTGTATTTTGTCAAGAAATATTTTTAAAAATATAGGTTTTTCTTTAAGAAAAGCCTTGACATTATAAAGGAAATCCTGTATAATATAGGTGTCAGGAGGAGCGGAAAGCTCACCAGAAAGGAGAACAGACCGATGGATGAAAAAACAAAAGCTCTGAAAGAGCTGCTGGAAATCTTGGTCGAACATCCCGATCTTGCAGAGCGGATAACGATCACGATCAAACCCAACAGAATCATTCAGAGCAACGAGACCCCCACGGATAACAAGTAATCCGTAAGAGCAGGGCGGCGGGTAGGAGCCGCCGCCCTCGCTTTTTAATTATAACCACCCACCGATGAAAAATCAAGGAGAATATATATGAACAGAGAGCGCAGAAAGGCCCTGCAGACCATCGTTGATCAGCTTGAAACCCTCCAGATGCAACTTGAGGAAATCCAGACCGAGGAAGAAGAATACCGGGACAACATCCCCGAAAACTTCCAGAGCGGCGAACGGTACGAGCGTATCGAAGAAATCTGCGAAAGCCTGTCCGATGCAGTAATCAGTCTGGAAGATGCCACCAGCAGCATTGAAGAAGCGATTGAGTAAGGAGAAGCGCCATGACCATCCGAGAATTTGCAAAGCTGAACAACTTCCCCATCAAGGGCAAGCTGACCCGCATTCCTGATGAGGTCGAATACGACTTCAACGACCAGCCGCACAACTGCAAGCGGTACGTTGACGAGGATTTCAATGAATACGGCATCCATGAGGACGGCTTCATTGTTGCCATCCCCTGCGAAAAGGCTTGGGGGTTCAGTACCAAAGAGAAGTCCCGGATTGCCGCCATGATTGAAAAAGAACGCATGGAAGCCCGTCAGCGGCGCGGCTCCTATGAATGGTAAAGGAGTAGACCATGAAAATTACCGATATTCGCGCTTCCCTCAAGCGTCTGGCCGAAAGGCTGGACAACCAATGGGCATACGCCCAGACCTCCATCAAAGATGACATTGCCGTCGGTCAAGTCGAGTACAACGATGATGGGGAGCGGCTCCCGATTGAGCCGGAAATCAGCTACTACGGCATGATTGCCGCATTTGAAACGCTCGGCGGTGAGTGGAAACGCAGCTCTGATGGCAAGCACTGGCTGATCTGGATGGGCGTGGCCGCGATCGCACCGCAGGATAATGAGGTATAAGCAATGTGGAAGCAAGGATATATAACCATTGATGGGCACACGTTCCGCTGGGAAGCAAAAGTTTATGAGCAAGGAAGCGTTTTCGGCATTGACAACGGCCGAATTTCAAAGCTCTGGCTTGCCGAGTATAAGGAAAGAACTTCTTCAGGTCGAGCAGCAACACCCCGCCCGCACGGCCATACTTGCGGTAATGCCGTGCCAGCTGCTGTTTGATGCGCTTGATCTGCCAGTGCAGTCCCTTACCAATCCGGCTTGCACCGTTGTCATAGATCATGCTGGGGTCGTAAAGCGGCTCCAACACTTCCTTGCTGATGACCTTGTGGATTTGTCGGTCTGTAATATGAGGAGCGTCAATCCCACGAATCTTGCCGCGTTCGCAGACCGTGAAATGAACGTATTTCTTAGGCCGCCACCTTTTTGCCAAAATAAGCCGCCGCTGCTTCGCTGTGTTGGAAAACAGATGCCGCTCAAAGTTCTGCGTGCTCTGCTTCCAGCGTACACCGTTGCAGCATTTCCGGCCGTATTTGAACATCGTGTGGTAGCTGAACACTTCTTCCAACGAACCGAGGGCGGCACAACGGGCTTCCTGTCTGGCTCGGCGTGCTGCCCGGCGGCGCTGGTATCGTGCTTCATGGCGCTCCTGACTTGTCATAAAAGTATTCGCTCCTCGTACAGATGAATTGTAGGGCATCCATTTCATCCAAAGCAGCGGCCGCGGCATCAGCCACCTGTGCCGCCCGATCTTTTGACTTCTGGGACACAGCCCGAAGCTGGGAAAGGGTCGTGAGCTTTTCGCTCAATAGGATCACCTCCCGAAAAAAGGAAGCGGCGGGACATCCCCGCCGCTATCCATGCTTATGAACTTACTCGCCGTATACCTCGGCCAGCATCTCGGACACCTCGGCATCGGTAGCCGTGTGGTCCGCAATGGCCTTATTGATGGTGGCGCCCATGCCATCCAGCTTGGTCTTATCCGCAGCGGACATCAGGCCAGCCTTGGCAGTGGTAGCCTCGTCATAGGTGGTATCCTGCGCAGGGATGCCCAGCTTGGTGATGTCATCCTTGGTCACAGGAGTGGTGGCGGTCACATGGCCCTCTTCATCCACGGTAGTCTTGTACAAGCCGCTCGCAGCAGCGGTGTGGGTGGGATGGACATACTTGTTTGCGCCAGCCGCAATGCCGTCCAGCTTATCCTTGAGGGCCGCAGTGAAGTTCTCGTCAGACAGGCCCTTGCCTGCTTCCTTTTCAACATAACCGGACAGATCAACGAAACCGGCCAGCACATCGTACTTATAGGCATCGCCGACCTTGACCACCACGACATTGGTGCCCTTGGGATGTTTGTTGCCCGCGTCCTCAACAAAGTTGGCGGTAGTAGTGAAAGCATCGGTGACATTGTACACATTGCCCAGAATGCTCTCAGACAGAGAGGGCAGTTCAGCAAAGGCCACAGAGCCAGCAGGCTTATAGACAGCGCTGATCTTGGCGTTGATCTCATCCTTGGTGTAGGCATTAGTAATGCCGTAACCGTCCAGAGTAGTTGCCTTGTCAGCCTTGCCCTCCAGAACAGCAGCCAGCGCGTCATCGAGATCCGACTGAGAAACCTTTGCCTTGAAAGCCAGAGCGGCCAGCCCCTTGATTGCAACATCAGCACCGTTCACGGAAATGCTGCCGTTCTTGGAGCCAGTGGCGATCAGGATGTCAACCATCTTATTGGCAATAGCCAGCGCAGTGCCGTTCACCTTGACACCCTCAAGGACGTTGGCCTGAGAGCCAACATTCTCCAGAGTATCAACACGCGCCGCCAGAGCATCGGCGACCTCTTTCTGCTTGGTACCCAGTGCCTTCAGGTCAGCCAGTTTTACCAGATGTTTCTCATTGTAAGCCATAGTAGTTTTCCTCCTAAATTTTCTGTGATTTACTCACCATAAATTTCTTTCAGCATTTCGGAAGTATCATCCGAAGTTGCAATCTGATCTTCGGACACCTTTGCATTGGCCGAAATCGTGCCGTCTTCGGTCACTTCGATTCCGTTACCAATCTTAACGTGTCCCAGCTGTTCGCGGGTCGCAACGGTCAAGTCACTCTCTCCACCCCCTCCCTTGCCAAACAGAATGATGCAAGTGGAAATGTCTGCGGCGGGGACTTCCTTGGAGTAGAATTTCACCACTCCATCCCCGGTTTCGCATCCGTTCACGACACCCGCATCTTCGGCAATATGAAAACTTCCCAGCAGAGGTGCGCCGCTCGGAATGAGGGCGCTCGTACTGTCGGGAAGTTCTGCGGTATAGATATAGCTGTAGTCCGGGCTTTCTTCATCAGCCTGTTCCCAGCCCGATGCAGCCAACGTCAGAAAGTATGTACCGTAGTACCCACCGCTGCCATGTTCCGCAATCTCCTTGCGAATGATACCCCGTACCGCTCTGCAAGCTCTTTTGCAGTGTACAGTTCTTTGTGTCCTGCGCTCAGGCGCTCAGTTAATTTATCAGCCAGAATGTCAAGCAGTCTATCAACCATTTCGTCCACCAAATTCACCTCCCTCACTTGTTGATGTGGCATCTTCAAAATCAAATCGTCCGCCGGGAGCGCTCAAACGCTTTGATGTCTTCAACGCTGACCCTGTACTCCTTTCCGATTTTGATTGCACCGAGCTTCTTCTTACGAATCCACTCCCATACGGTAATGATCTGAACACCGTACCGTTCTGCTACATCCTTGCAGGTATACAGTTCCCCCATGAACGTCCTCCTTTCTTTGTATAGATTTATAGTTGTGTTTTGTTTGGTTTTGTGATATGATAATAGTGCAAATCAAACAAATCACAAAACCACCTGTCCATATCACACAAAGCAGTTTTGTTTGTTGTGTGTTTTGTGTGGTATGGCTATACTATACCACGCATTTTGTTTGGTGTCAACGGCACTTTGCGTGTTTTGTGTGGTTTTGTCTTTTATGCACAAAATCAGGCGGTGTAGTATGGATATATTGTTAGAAAGAATCATTGAGTGCATCGGGCCGCGGCACGGTGCTAAGAAAGAACTTGCGGAGCATCTTGGGATTCACCCCAACGTCATCACAAACTGGCTGAATGGGCGTAACAAATCCTATCGGCGCTATGTGAATGAAATTGCTGCTTTTTACGGTGTTTCCGTTGATTACCTCTTAGGAAATGCCGATTCAAAAGAAAAACAGCCTGACTCTCAAAATGAGAATCAGGCTGTCAAGGATGAACTGATTGCCTTTTATGGGGATGTAAAGGATGATCTTACCCCCGATGATATTGACGATCTTATGGTCGCTATGCGCGCAAAGGCCGAGCGGAACAAGAAAAAGAAATCAGGTGTGTAATGCATGAACACAGCCGTTTGCTGTATGTATGATGATCTGGAAGCTTTGAACGTAGACGTTGTGGATGTTAAACTCAAAAACAATTTCGCAATCGCGTTCTTTGACAATTTCCTTGTCATTGATCGCAGCAAATGCAAGACCGCCGCACAGGAACGCACTGTGCTGGCGCATGAAGCAGGGCATTACATGAGCGGTGCTTTTTACCGCGCTTATAGTCCATTTGAAGTCAAAGAACAGGCAGAGCATCGGGCATTTGCCGCATCTGTCGAAAAGTATCTCCCTGTCAACGAAATCCTGAATTGCTACAAGATGGGCATGACAGAAAATTGGGAGATTGCCGAATATTTCAACCTTGAAGAAGAATTTGTTGAAAAAGCAGTACATTATTGGACTGATTGCAAAGGCATAGATTTTAATTGTTTATAAAACGAAAAAACGCCCCCGGTGCTACCAACACCGAGAGCGTTCAAATAGATTGGCTTACTCAAAAAGAGCAGTCACAACCGACACTGTGATTATACCTCTTTTGGGTAGGCTTGTCAAAGTGTACCCAAAGGAGGTTATTTTATTATGGCAAGACTCAAAAAAAGAAAAGATGGCCGCTATCAACGCAAGGTGACATTGTCCAACGGAAAACAGAAATTTGTATACGGCAAAACGATTGCTGAAGTCAATGCCGCTGCAAATGCACTAATGAACCAAGATACCGCCGGGCTTGAAGTTGGAGATCACACATTGGTGGGCGAGTGGGCAAAAATTTGGTTGAAAAACTATAAATCCGATTTACGGGCCGCTACCATCAAAATGTACCGGGATAGCTATAATCTCCACATCATGGAACAGATCGGATACATGGAACTCCGAAACGTAAAACCAGTTCACATCCGACAGGTTATGGCCAGCGTTGCATCCAGATCGGAAAGCCTGCAGCGTAAGGTTCTTTTGACGATGCGGCAGCTTTTTGAGGAAGCACGTTTGAATCACCTGATTATTGATAATCCCACTGAGGGGATCAAGATCACCCCTCACGCTAAAGCGGAAAAGAAAAAGGCTTTGCTTCCCAATGAGGTCGATATTCTGATGAATGTAGTCGTAGAACCACGCGCCCGCGTATTCTGCGCCCTCTGTCTGTACTGCGGGCTTCGTAAGGAAGAAGCGCTTGGATTGCAATGGTCGGACATTCAAAGCAGCTCTCTGACCATCCGGCGCGCTATGACCTTTCTGAACAATCAGCAAGACCCTGTAGATGATCTCAAAACAAAGGCCGCACACAGAGTCGTTCCTATCCCGGACAAGCTCAGATCCGTCTTGCTTGATACACCACACTTGAGCCGGTATATCGTCCCAGCCGCCGATGGCGGAGATATGACCCGCTCCGCATTCACCCGGTTGTGGAACTCTCACGTTGCGGCCCTTGTGCCGTTCTCCCTGCATCCCCACATGCTGCGGCACACCTACGCAACGACACTTTATCGTGCAGGGGTAGACTTACGAACAGCACAAAAACTAATGGGACACAGCAGCATTCAGGTCACCGCCGATATTTATACTCATCTGGAACAAGAAGATTCGCTCCATGTCGCCGATAAATTGAACGAGTATCTTTCCGGCAAATCGGAAAACTCCGCAAAAAGTAGTCAAAAGGTAGTCAAGCTCGCCATCTGACACAAAAAAAGAAGCCACACAGCACGTTTTTCAACGCTACTGTGTGGCTTTTCTGGTGCACCTCCAGGGACTCGAACCCTGGGCCCACTGATTAAGAGTCAGTTGCTCTACCAACTGAGCTAGAGGTGCAAAGATGACCCGTACCGGAATCGAACCGATGTTAAAGGCGTGAGAGGCCTCTGTCTTAACCGCTTGACCAACGGGCCATATAAAAGTCGGCGACTACCTATTTTCACAAGCCGTTTCCAGCTAACTATCTTCGGCACAAGTGAGCTTAACTTCTGTGTTCGGAATGGGAACAGGTGGGACCTCACCGTCATCGACACCGACCGATCTGACTGGTTCAGTATACCATAACTGGTCTACTTTGTCCAGTATTTGTAGAAGGACGTGCCTTCAAAACTGAATAATCACTGCTACTTCATTTTTTCGTTGACTTAAAAGTCTCAAGCGAATTGTGGTCAAGCCCTCGATCTATTAGTACACGCTTGCTGAATGGATCACTCCACTTACACATTGTGCCTATCAACCTTGTAGTCTTCAAGGGATCTTACCTGATCGAATCAGTGGGATATCTTATCTTTGGGTCGGCTTCACGCTTAGATGCTTTCAGCGTTTATCCGATCCGTACATAGTTGCCCAGCTATGCTCTTGGCAGAACAACTGGTGCGCCAGAGGTACGTCCGCTCCGGTCCTCTCGTACTAGGAACAGCTCCCATCAAATATCCTGCGCCCACGACAGATAGGGACCGAACTGTCTCACGACGTTCTGAACCCAGCTCGCGTACCGCTTTAATTGGCGAACAGCCAAACCCTTGGGACCGAATACAGCCCCAGGATGCGATGAGCCGACATCGAGGTGCCAAACCTCCCCGTCGATGTGGACTCTTGGGGGAGATCAGCCTGTTATCCCCAGGGTAACTTTTATCCGTTGAGCGATGGCATTTCCACTCACATACCACCGGATCACTAACTCCAACTTTCGTTACTGCTCGACCCGTCAGTCTCGCAGTTAGGCTCGCTTCTGCGTTTGCACTCTCTTGCTTGATTTCCGTTCAAGCTGAGCGAACCTTTGAACGCCTCCGTTACTCTTTAGGAGGCGACCGCCCCAGTCAAACTGCCCACCTAACAATGTCCCCCGCCTTGATTCAAAGGCGCAGGTTAGAATTCCAATATCGCAAGGATGGTATCCCAACGGCCACTCCATGACCGCCAAAGCGATCACTTCCCAGTGTCCCATCTATCCTGTGCATGCAACATCGAAACCCAATATTAGGCTACAGTAAAGCTCCATGGGGTCTTTCCGTCTTGTCGCGGGTAACCGGCATCTTCACCGGTACTACAATTTCGCCGGGCGGGCTGTCGAGACAGTGCCCAAATCATTACGCCTTTCATGCGGGTCAGAACTTACCTGACAAGGAATTTCGCTACCTTAGGACCGTTATAGTTACGGCCGCCGTTCACTGGGGCTTCGATTCAATGCTTGCACATCTCCTCTTAACCTTCCAGCACCGGGCAGGCGTCAGCTCGTATACGTCATCTTTCGATTTAGCACAAACCTGTGTTTTTGGTAAACAGTTGCTTGGGCCGATTCTCTGCGGCTCCATCTCTGGAGCACCCCTTCTCCCGAAGTTACGGGGTCAATTTGCCGAGTTCCTTAACAACCCTTCTCCCGTTGGCCTTAGAATCTTCTTCCTACCTACCTGTGTCGGTTTGCGGTACGGGCACCGCAGAAATACACACAGCTTTTCTCGCCATCTTCCATCCCGGACTTCGGTACTAACTTCCCTCGATCGCTACCGGAACCAACACCCGGCTCCGAGACTTCAAATGTGTCCCTGTGTTTAACTCTTTTGGTGGTGACGGAATCTCTACCGTCTGTGCATCGGCTACGCCGTTAGGCCTCACCTTAGCTCCCGACTAACCTGGAGCGGACGAACCTTCCTCCAGAAACCTGAGGCTTTCGGCCATGCAGATTCTCACTGCATTCGCGCTACTCATTCCGGCATTCTCACTTCTATACACTCCACAGCCGCTTGCGCTACTGTTTCACCGCGTATACAACGCTCCCCTACCCAATGTATTTCTACATTGCCTAAGCTTCGGTGTCAGGTTTAGCCCCGTTAAATTCTCCGCGCAGAGACGCTCGACCAGTGAGCTATTACGCACTCTTTGAATGAGTGGCTGCTTCTGAGCCAACATCCTGGTTGTCTGCGTATCTCCACATCGTTTTCCACTTAACCTGACTTTGGGACCTTAGCTGTAGATCTGGGCTGTTTCCCTTTTGACAATGACATTTATCTGACACTGTCTGACTCCCAACCATCAATATTCTGGCATTCTGAGTTTGATAAGCTTCGCTAACCTCTCGGCCGCTAGGCTATTCAGTGCTTTACCTCCAGATATCTAAGTTGAGGCTAGTCCTAAAACTATTTCGGGGAGAACCAGCTATCTCCGGGTTCGATTGGAATTTCTCCGCTACCCACAGTTCATCCGCCGCCTTTTCAACGGAGGTCGGTTCGGTCCTCCATGGAATTTTACTTCCACTTCAACCTGACCATGGGTAGGTCACCCGGTTTCGGGCCCATTGTATGCAACTTAACGCCCTTTTCAAACTCGCTTTCGCTTCGGCTCCAGACCTTAAGTCCTTAACCTTGCTGCATACAATCGCTCGCCGGACCGTTCTACAAAAAGTACCCTATCACACATTGACGTGCTCTAGGTGCTTGTAGGCACAGGGTTTCAGGTTCTATTTCACTCCCCTCCCGGGGTGCTTTTCACCTTTCCTTCACAGTACTATACGCTATCGGTCACTGGGTAGTATTTAGGGTTGGAGGGTGGTCCCCCCGTATTCCGACCAGGTTTCACGTGTCTGGCCGTACTCTGGATCCTGCGCAGCTCTCTCCGTTTTCACCTACGTGGTTCTCACACTCTCTGACCGGCCTTCCCATGCCGTTCGGTTAACAGATTAAGTCCTAAAAGCAGTCCGTACCCCGCAAGTATTTCTACTCACGGTTTGCCCTCTTCCGCGTTCGCTCGCCACTACTTACGGAATCTCGTTTGATGTCTCTTCCTCGCCCTACTTAGATGTTTCAGTTCAGGCGGTTCCCCCGATACACCTATTTTGAAGTTCAGTGTAACGTACCTGAGTATGAACCCAGGTGAGTTTCCTCATTCAGAGATCTCCGGATCAATGCTTATTTGCAGCTCCCCGAAGCTTATCGCAGCTTATCACGTCTTTCATCGGCTCCCAGTGCCAAGGCATTCGCCCTGCGCCCTTGTTCGCTTGACCATTCAAACTATTCTCTCTCGAGAATGGCTTGTATTTCCTCTTGATTCTTTTTTGCCAACGAAGATTATTGTTACCCTTCCTTTTGAAATTGTAATATTTCTTAAAAAAGAACTTACTATAATCTTTGTTTCGCAGTTATTATTCAGTTTTCAAGGTACGTCTTGGTGATGCCCCTCCAAACCCGGTCTCCCGAAATCTGGATTTTCATCACATGGTGGGCCAAAATGGACTCGAACCATCGACCTCACGATTATCAGTCGTGTGCTCTAGCCAGCTGAGCTATTGGCCCATGTGGTGGAGATTAAGGGAATCGAACCCTTGACCCCCTGCTTGCAAAGCAGGTGCTCTCCCAGCTGAGCTAAACCCCCACATAAGGTTTTGAGTAACCCCTTTTCAGGGCCCTCAAAATCGAACAATATCTACTTCACTTCTAACAGATCACCTGTTCCAGACGATCGACCATCTTCGATGTTCTCTCATCTGCCTGACTCCTTAGAAAGGAGGTGATCCAGCCGCAGGTTCTCCTACGGCTACCTTGTTACGACTTCACCCCAATCACCAGTTTTACCTTCGGCGGCGTCCTCCTTGCGGTTAGACTACCGACTTCGGGTCCCCCCGGCTCTCATGGTGTGACGGGCGGTGTGTACAAGGCCCGGGAACGTATTCACCGTGGCATGCTGATCCACGATTACTAGCAATTCCGACTTCGTGCAGGCGAGTTGCAGCCTGCAGTCCGAACTGGGACGTTGTTTCTGAGTTTTGCTCCACCTCGCGGTCTTGCTTCTCTTTGTTTAACGCCATTGTAGTACGTGTGTAGCCCAAGTCATAAAGGGCATGATGATTTGACGTCATCCCCACCTTCCTCCGTTTTGTCAACGGCAGTCTGGCCAGAGTCCTCTTGCGTAGTAACTGACCATAAGGGTTGCGCTCGTTGCGGGACTTAACCCAACATCTCACGACACGAGCTGACGACAACCATGCACCACCTGTCTCTGCGTCCCGAAGGAAAGTTCTGTTTCCAGAACCGTCGCAGGATGTCAAGACTTGGTAAGGTTCTTCGCGTTGCGTCGAATTAAACCACATACTCCACTGCTTGTGCGGGCCCCCGTCAATTCCTTTGAGTTTCAACCTTGCGGTCGTACTCCCCAGGTGGATTACTTATTGTGTTAACTGCGGCACTGAAGGGGTCAATCCTCCAACACCTAGTAATCATCGTTTACGGTGTGGACTACCAGGGTATCTAATCCTGTTTGCTACCCACACTTTCGAGCCTCAGCGTCAGTTGATGCCCAGTAGGCCGCCTTCGCCACTGGTGTTCCTCCCGATATCTACGCATTCCACCGCTACACCGGGAATTCCGCCTACCTCTGCACTACTCAAGAAAAACAGTTTTGAAAGCAGTTCATGGGTTGAGCCCATGGATTTCACTTCCAACTTGTCTTCCCGCCTGCGCTCCCTTTACACCCAGTAATTCCGGACAACGCTTGTGACCTACGTTTTACCGCGGCTGCTGGCACGTAGTTAGCCGTCACTTCCTTGTTGAGTACCGTCATTATCTTCCTCAACAACAGGAGTTTACAATCCGAAGACCTTCTTCCTCCACGCGGCGTCGCTGCATCAGGGTTTCCCCCATTGTGCAATATTCCCCACTGCTGCCTCCCGTAGGAGTCTGGGCCGTGTCTCAGTCCCAATGTGGCCGTTCAACCTCTCAGTCCGGCTACCGATCGTTGCCTTGGTGGGCCGTTACCTCACCAACTAGCTAATCGGACGCGAGGCCATCTCAAAGCGGATTGCTCCTTTTCCCTCTTCCCGATGCCGGGTCGTGGGCTTATGCGGTATTAGCAGTCGTTTCCAACTGTTGTCCCCCTCTTTGAGGCAGGTTCCTCACGCGTTACTCACCCGTTCGCCACTCGCTCGAGAAAGCAAGCTCTCTCTCGCTCGTTCGACTTGCATGTGTTAGGCGCGCCGCCAGCGTTCGTCCTGAGCCAGGATCAAACTCTTTATAAATGATATTTATCACTTAAAAGTGTTAAATCTTGTTTCGCTCAGCACGCAATCGCTTGCGTCCTGTGTGAATTACTTTGTTTGGAATTGTTTAACGTGTTTTTCCAACACGAAAATAGGTTCCGTTACAAGTTTTTCGATATTGTTCAATTTTCAAGGTCCTGTGCGCCTCAGCCTTGCGGCTGACAGCTTGTTTATTTTATCACTTTCGTGATAAGTTGTCAAGCACTTTTTTGAAGATTTTTTGAAGTTCTTGTCAAACTTTCTTATTTCTTCGCGTTTGGACGTTCGTTTTGAAGTGTTTCATTCTGTCGGACGTCCGCCTGACAGTAACGTATTTTAGCACAGGGTCCGGTAAAAAGCAAGACTTTTTTCAATATTTTTTGCGTAAAATCCTGCTTTTGACTTTTTGTCCAGTTTTTTCTTTCACTTTTGACATTTCTGCGCTCATTCTTCCAAAAGACGTCTGCGCAGCAGAACTAAAATCTTACGCTCCCGCCGGGAGATCTGTACCTGGGTGGTATGCAGCACCTTTGCGGTCTCGCTCTGGGTACGGTTGCCGTAGAACCGCAGCTGGATCAGCTGACGGTCCTGCTCCGGGAGCGCGCGGAGCACCTCTTCCAGACTGATGCGATCCGCCAGTGCTTCCTCCGGGGATTCCACCGGGATATCCAGCTGATGTTCCGCATCCTCCCGGCCCTCCGGGGTCAGGCTCATAGCGGGCTGTGCCGCCTGGATGGCCATGGCCACATTCTCCACGCTCTCCCCCAGCTGCTCTGCCAGCTGGGAGAGGGTGGGCTCGGTGCCGCACAGCTTCATGGTGTGTTCCCGCGCTGCCTGCACCCGCATGCCCAGCTCTTTCAGAGAGCGGCTTACCTTGACGGTGCCGCCTTCCCGGAACAGCTTTTTGATCTCGCCCAGGATGACCGGCACGGCATAAGTGGAAAAGCACACGCCGCGCTCCGGGTCGAAGTTGTCACAGGCTTTGACCAGCCCCATACAGCCAGCACCGTAAAGGTCATCGTATTCGATGCCCCGTCCGCGGAACCGCCCGGCGCAGGCATGCACCAGCCCCAGATTCTGTGTGATGAATGCTTCCCGCCGGGTCTTGTCCGATACCATACGCCTTGTCCGCCTTTCTTTTTATGTAGACGCGCGGGCAGACAGCCGCTTGATCAGCACCACCTTGGTGCCCTTACCCGGCCGTGAGGTGACTTTGACCCGGTCCATGAAGCTTTGCATCACGGCAAAGCCTAGCCCGGAGCGCTCCTCCGGGTTGCCGGTGGTGAACAGCGGCTCCATGGCCTGTGGGACATCCGGGATGCCTACCCCCTTGTCTGTGACCGTGATGTGCACCTCCCGCTCCGGATAGACCGCCACGCAGAGGGTCACCGGACCGATGCGGTCCGGGTAGGCGTGCACGATGCAGTTGGTCACCGCCTCGGATACGGCGGTCTTGAGGTCTGCCAGCTGGGGCACCGTGGGGTCGTACCGGGCCAGAAAGGCCGCCACGACGCTGCGGGCGTAGGCTTCGTTGATGCTGAGGGAATCAAACTGGATCTTTGTGGTGTTTTCCGCTTTCATGGGTCATTCCTCCGTTTTGGATGCATCTGTGCACCGGATGCCGGCCAGCTGCAGCACCCGGCGCAGCTGTGCGGGCGCATGCTGGATCTGCAGGGTGGTGCCGAGGGTGCGGGCGCTGCGCTGCCGCCCCAGGATCAGCCCGATGCCGGACGAGTCCATAAAGCCTACCCCGCTGAAATCCAACACAAGGGTCTGCGGAGTGCGGCTGACCAGCGCATCGTCCAGCTGGATGCGCAGGCTCTGGGCTGCATCGTGGTCCACCTCGCCGGAAAGATACGCATACAGGACCTCGCCTGCTGCGCTGAAACGTACCGCTGCCATTGCCTTGTCCATCTCCTTTGTTCATAAAAAAAATCCCGTACACATAGTCTCAGTGTACGGGATCTTCGCATGATTTTTTAGGGAAGTGTGTCGCTCAGCTGTTTTCCAGCAGGGCGGCGGCTTCCAGCGCGGCGGCTTCGCTGCCGCAGACCAGCAGACCGCGGCGGGTGTTGGCGTGGGCCAGCTCCACCGCTTCGGCCAGGGTCGCGCAGAGCTCGGCGTCAAAGTGGAACTTTGCCTTCTCGGTCAGGCGCTCGGTCAGGGCATCGTCGCCGCCGGTGGGGGTGACGAGGTAGACCTTATCAAAGGGGTTGTCGCTCATGCCGGGCATGGTGGACTTGTCCTTTTTCTGCTCCTCCGGGGTCAGGCCGGTCTCCAGTGCGGAGAAGAAGGCTTCGGCACCCTCTTCCTCGGCCAGGCCGATGATAGCGCTCATATGGCGCACCTTGGCCATGTTGAGCACGCGCAGCAGCGCAGAGGCCTGCTGCGGGGTGCGGCAGGCGTCCAGAATGACCAGCGGACGCTGGGAGATGACCCGGATGCTACTGCGGTTTTTCACCGCTGCCAGACCGTCCAGAATGGCCTCGTCCGGGATGTCGAAGCCCTTGCGGCAGAGTGCCAGCGCCAGCTCCACCGCCATGGCGGCGTTCCCGGCCGCATGACGGCCCAGGAAGGCCAGCGGCACGGTGTAGCCGCCGTAGTCCACCTTGCTGGCAAACTTTTCCGCTTCCAGGAAGGTGATGTCCTCCGGGTCCGGCACCACAAGCTCACAGTCGCACTTGCCTGCGGCCACGATGAGCTCACTGAGCACCGCTTTGGGCTGCTCCGGAGCGGTGACGCAGATGGAACCCTTGCGCATGACCCCGGCCTCCAGTGCGGCCAGACGCTCCACCGAGCGGCTGACGCCGTCGGGGCCCACAGAGGTGACGGCGCACACCGGCATCTGGGGCAGAGCCTCTGCCAGACCGGCGTCCGGCAGCTCCACCACAGCCAATGCACAGCCGGCCTCGCCAAAGGCATAGGCGGCCGCTGCCAGCTCTGCGGCGTCCTGCGGCAGGGGCTCCGCCGCTGCCTGTGCCTCTGCGGCCAGGCAGAGCAGACCCTCGTCCACCGGGGCACCGTCCACACGGACGCGGACCGACAGCGGCTCACAACCGGCATGGTACAGACCGGCATGGATGCCGGCCGCACGCAGGGTGGCTGCCAGCAGGGCCGCCACGGTGGTCTTGCCCGCCGTACCGGCCACGCCCACGAACTGCACCTTCTGCGCAGAAGCCGGCAGGGCCGCGCGCAGCTGGTCGGTGGAGGCAAAACCGTCCGGCAGGGCCTCGAAGTAAGAATTTGCCTGTTCGATGGTCATTGGTTACTCCTTTTTACGATGATGAAACAGCAGCCTCCACAGCCCCATCAGCAGCAGTGCCGCCAGGATGCCTGCCAGCACCCCTGCCGAGTCCAGCCACACATCGGTGACCTGGCTGCTGCGGCCCTCCGAGAACAACTGGATGGTCTCATCGGTCAGAGCCGTGAGCACCCCTGCCAGCATGGGCACCGTGATGTGCCGCAGCGGACGGCGGCTGTACACTCGCATACAGAGCATCAGCAGAAAGCCCTCCAGCGTATACTCGCAGAAGTGGGCCATCTTGCGCACCAGGTGCATGGTAAGGCGCTGGGCAAGGGCCGGGTGGCCCAGACGGCGCAGCACCGCCTGCAGCAGCTGCAGCACCCGGCCGCTGGAAACGCTGGAAACGTCGGCCACTGCCATGGAGTTGGAAAAGATGAACCAGATGCAGCCTGCCAGTGCCAGGGTGAACAGCACTCGGCCCCCCAGGACCCCGGGGGAAAGGCTCTGGGGCTCTTTTTCGTATTCCATCTCAGCCCAGAGCCTGGATGCTCTGCTCGATGTTGGCCAGCTTGTCCTGGCTCTTGGCGTACTTGGCGCGGATATCCTCCACCAGAGCCGCCGGGGCACGCTCCACGAACTTGGGGTTGGCCAGCTGGTTGCCGAACATGGCCAGTTCCTTTTCGGCCTTGGCCTTTTCCTTGTTCAGGCGGGCCAGCTCCTTGTCGCGGTCGATCAGCTCCATCATGGGGATGAAGCCGCGGGCGGCGTGGGTGGACACCTGCACCATGCCGTCGGTGCTGCCCTCGTACTTCTCAGTAAAGGTCACATCGGTGGCAAAGGCAAACTTGGCCAGATAGACCTGTGCGTTCCGGAACGGGGCAGCGTCGGCGGTCTCGATGATCATGCTGGTCTTTTTGGCCGGGTGGACGTTCATCTCGGTGCGCATGGTACGCACGGCCTTGATGTAGTCCATCACCTTTTCAAAGGCTTCCTCCTCGGCGGCCCAGTTGTGGGCCTCGTCGAAGGTGGGCCAGCTCTGGATCATGATGCTCTCGCCGGAGCCGGGCAGGGCCTGATACAGCTCCTCGGTGATGAAGGGCATGAAGGGATGCAGCAGCTTGAGGGCCTTGTCCAGCACATACACCAGCACGCGGCGTGCGGTGTCGGCCTGCTCGGCGTCGCCAGAGTTCAGGCGGGGCTTTGCGATCTCGATGAACCAGTCGCAGTATACATCCCAGATGAAGCTGTTGATCTTGGCAGCGGCCAGACCCATCTCGTAGTGGTCGAGGTTGTCGGTCATGGCACCGGCCACCTGATTCAGCTTGGTCAGCACCCACTTGTCGCTCATGTCCAGCTTGTCCTCGCTGGGCAGGCCCGGCTCAAAGTCCTCGGGCAGGTTCATCAGCACAAAGCGGGTGGCGTTCCACAGCTTATTGGCAAAGTTGCGGGCAGCCTCCACCTTCTTTTCGATATAGCGCATGTCGTTACCAGGGGTGGAACCATCCACCAGCATGAAGCGCAGGGCGTCGGCACCGTACTGGGCAATGACTTCCAGCGGGTCGATGCCGTTGCCCAGGCTCTTGGACATCTTGCGGCCCTGGCTGTCGCGGACGATGCCGTGGATGCACACGGTGCTGAAGGGTGCCTTGCCGGTGTAAGCAAGACCGGAGAAGATCATGCGGCTGACCCAGAAGCCGATGATATCGTAGCCGGTGACGAGGGTGTTGGTGGGGTAGAAATACTTCAGGTCCTCGCTGTCCTCGTTGGGCCAGCCCAGGGTGCTGAAGGGCCACAGGGCCGAGCTGAACCAGGTGTCCAGCGTGTCGGGGTCCTGGGTGAGCTTGCTGCCGCCGCACTTGGGGCAGGTGCAGGGTGCGGTCTTGGCCACGACGGTCTCGCCGCAGTCATCGCAGTACCATGCCGGGATCTGGTGGCCCCACCACAGCTGACGGCTGATGCACCAGTCGCGGGTGCCCTTCATCCAGTTCATATAGTTCTTGGTGAAGCGCTCGGGCACGAACTTGATCTCGCCCTTTTCCACGCTCTCGATGGCGGGCTTTGCCAGCGGCTCCATCTTCACGAACCACTGCTTGGACACCATGGGCTCGATGGTGGAGTGGCAGCGGTAGCAGGTGCCCACCTCGTGCTTCAGGGGCTCGATCTCCTTCAGGAAGCCGCCCTCTTTCAGGTCGGGCAGGATGGCCTTGCGGGCCTCCAGGGTGGTCATGCCGGCATACTTGCCGCAGTCCAGCACCTCGGGCTCGTTGATGGTGTTCTTGCCGGAGGCGAACAGGGCATCGGCGGCAGCCTTGTCGGCAGCGCCGGTCATGTGGCCGTCGTAGGTGAACACGCGCACGATGGGCAGGTCATGGCGCAGGCCGACCTCAAAGTCGTTGGGGTCGTGGGCCGGGGTGATCTTCACGACACCGGTGCCCTTGGTCATGTCGGCGTGCTCGTCGCAGACGATGGGGATCTCCTTGTTCAGCAGGGGCAGCACCACATGGCAGCCGTGGAGATGGGCATACCGGGGGTCCTCGCCGTTGATGGCCACAGCGGTATCGCCCAGCATGGTCTCCGGGCGGGTGGTGGCCAGCTCCAGCATCTCGCCGGTCTCCTTGACCGGGTACAACAGGTGCCAGAAGCTGCCGTCCTTCTCCTCGTACTCCACCTCGGCATCGGAAATGGAGGTGTTGCAGTGCGGGCACCAGTTGACCATGCGGTTGCCCCGGTAGATCAGGCCCTGGTCGTACAGGCGCACAAACACTTCCTTGACGGCCTCGGAGCAGCCCTCGTCCATAGTGAAGCGCTCACGGTCCCAGTCGCAGCTGCTGCCCAGCTTTTTCAGCTGGCTGACGATGCGGTTGCCGAACTTGGTCTTCCAGGCCCAGGCGCGCTCCAGAAAACCGTCGCGGCCCACCATCTCCTTGGTCAGGCCCTCCTGACGCATGGCCTCCACCACCTTGGCCTCGGTGGCGATGGAAGCGTGGTCGGTGCCGGGCACCCACAGGGCGGCATAGCCCTGCATCCGCTTGGTGCGGATCAGGATATCCTGCATGGTGTTGTCCACGGCGTGGCCCATGTGCAGCTGGCCGGTGACGTTCGGAGGGGGCATAACGATGGTGTAGGGTTTCTTGTCGGGGTCGGCCTTCGTGTGGAAGTAGCCGCCGTCCAGCCAGAACTGGTAGATGCGGTCTTCCACCTGGCTGGGATCGTACTGTTTTGCGAGTTCTTTCATGGTGTCCTCCCAAAATTGTGATGAAGTGGGACGCAAAAAGCCGCCCCACGGAACGTTCCATGGGACGGCTTGTAAAAACATAACCGCGGTACCACCCAAATTGCACGGGAATGCTTCCCGTGCCGCTTGTTGTCCCGATAACGTGGGACCGGCCCGAGAGCGGCTACCCTTCCGGCTCACCGCTCCTGCTCAAAAGCGACAGCACACCGCACGGCCGTACCGGATTCGCAGCAGGGCTCCGGCTCTCTGAACGGCAAAAACAGCGCGCACTCTTTCTCATTGCATTTATAGAAAGAATATAGCGTTTTTTGTGCGATTTGTCAATCCTTTATTACTTCTTCCTTCAGGCGGGCGATGAGCCGCTCCATCAGGGCCACCCGGTTGAAGGGGGTCATCAGGTAAAATCCATCCGCATAGGGCAGGGCCGCTTTTGCCGCCTGCACCGAGATCTCGATGCCCAGTTCTTCCCCGGCGGCACGGTCCAGCCCGGCAAAGCGGTCGATGATGGCGGCGTCCACATGGATGCCGTTGACCTCGTTTTCCATAAAGATGGCGTTGCGCTGGCTCACCACCGGCAGGATGCCGGCCAGGATCTTTGCCTCCGGGCCAAGGGTCTGCCGGGCCTGCTGCAGGTTCTGCACGGCCTGCTCCGACAGCACCGGCTGGGTGAGGAAGCCGGTCATGCCGTTTTCCAGCTTTTCCACGGCGCGGCGCAGCTCCACGTCAAAGTTGCGGGCATTCAGGTTCAGCGCGCCGAACACGGTCAGGGGCGAGGGCATCTCCCGGCCCTCCCCGGCCAGCGACACGATGTACTGGGCCAGCTTGCGGGAGTTGAACTGATACACGCTCTTCACCTCGTCCCGCTCGGCGGAGGGGATGGGGTCGCCGGTGATGGCCAGCACCTCCCGCACGCCCTCGGCGTACAGGCCCAGCAGCAATGCCTTGGTGGCGTTCAGGTTGCGGTCGCGGCAGGTCATGTGGGGCAGGGTGGGCAGGCCCAGCTCCCGGTGCACCCGGCAGGCCACCAGCGAGGAATCCATGCGCGCCCGTGCGATGGGGCAATCGGCCACGGTCATCAGGTCGGTGCCGGCAGCCTGCAGGCGGCGCGCCCCTTCCAGATAGGCGGTCAGGTCGGCGTCCTTGGGGGAGTCCAGCTCCACGGCGATCACCTTTTTGCCGGACCGCAGCTTGCGCAGGAAGGCGTCATCGGTTTCCACTTCCGGACGGGAAACGGTGGAAATCTGTGCCGCCGGGACGATGGGCAGCCCCTCCGGCAGGGCATCCAGTGCCTTGCGCAGGGCCGCGATGTGGGCCGGGGTGGTGCCGCAGCAGCCGCCCAGGATGCGCACCCCCTCAGCGGCCAGCCGGGCCAGCTCGGAGGCAAAATAGTCCGGCTTTCCCCGGTACTGCACCTGGGTGCGGGTGACCACCGGATAGCCCGCGTTGGGCATGACCGACAGTGGGATGCCCACCTGTCCCAGCTGCTGCACCAGCGTGCGCATGGCACCCGGTGCCGACACACAGTTCAGGCCCACGGCATCCACAAGGCCGCTGTCCGCCATGCGGCGCACCAGCGCCCGGCAGTGCTGACCCTCGCGGGTGTAGCCGTCCGGCAGCACCGCAAAGGACACCTGCACAAAGGCATCCGGCACCGTCTCACGCAGAGCGCGCACGGCATCCAGAACACCGGTGTCGCTGCTCAGGGTCTCGAACAGGTAGTTCTTTGCCCCTAGGGCCGCAAACCGTCGCACCACCGCCGTGTACACCTGGGCCGCCGACAGGCCCTCGGTGTCCGGGGCGGGGCCAAGGTCGGCAAACACGGCGGCGTCCGTCCCGGCCGCTGCCTCTGCGGCCAGCTTCCAGCCTGCGTCGGCCAGTGCCTCCCACTCCGGGTCCTGAGCCGCCGCCATGCGGGGCAGGCCGAAGGTATTCGTCTTGATGGCATCGGCTCCCGCCGCCAGATAGGCGCGGTGGACCGCCCGGATGCCCTCCGGGTCCAGCCGGTTTGCCTGCTCACATTCCCGGCCGGGGGCTCCTTTATAATAGGTGCCCATACCGCCGTCGAACAGCAGCGGGCGTTTTTTCAGCAGCGTGCGTACATCGCTCATGGTGGTGGTTCTCCTTTTCCTACAAAAGCACTTGGCTTTCAGTTTAATGCAGAACGGGCGTCCGGTCAAGGGTTTTCTGCCCCGGCCGCTTGCAGGAACGCCGTTTTTGTGCTATCCTATGCATACTTTATGGAATGAGGGAGGGATGTGCCATGCGCCATGCCGGCACACAAGACATCGAAACGCCGCGGCTGCTCCTGCGCCGCCTGCTGCCGGAGGATGCGCCGCAGATGTACGCCAACTGGGCCAGCGACCCGGAGGTGACCCGCTATCTGCGCTGGGAGCCCCACAAAAGCCCCGCCGAAACCCGGGAGCTGCTGGCCGCGTGGGCACTGCTCTACCCCAACCCGGACTATTACCAGTGGGCCATGGTGGAAAAGGCCACCGGACAGGTGTTCGGCTCCATCAGCCTGTACAATTCCCTGCCGGGGGAGCCTCAGCAAAAGACTGAGTGGCCGGGGCTGGACCTGACCGACGGCGTCTGGGAGCCGGGCTACTGCATCGGCCGGAAGTGGTGGAACAAAGGCTTCACCACCGAGGCTCTCCGCGCCGTCGTGGCGTACTGGTTCACCCGCACGGACAGCCGCTGGCTGGCCTGCGGCCATGCCGCCGCCAACCCCGCCAGCGGCCGGGTGATGGAAAAAGCAGGCTTTGTGTACCACCACAACACGGTCTACCACAAATTCGACGGCACCCCGGTGGAATGCCGGAGCTATCTGCTGACGAGAAAAGCATTTGAGACAGCATAACTCCCCCAGTCATCGCTGCGCGATGCCAGCCCCCTCGGAGATGGGGCCTTTGGCGAAACCGGAACGTTTTCCTCTCTGTCAAAAGGCTCCCTCCCTGAGGGAGCTGGCGAGGAGCAGAGCGACGAGACTGAAGGAGTTTCCAAACAGAAAGGACTTATTTTGAGCGAACTTTACGATATTCTGACCGAGACCCCGCCCACCAAAGTGGTGCTGCTGGCGCTGGACCAGGGCCTGTGGGACTGTGAGCGCAGTCTGGCCGAGCTGGCCGCCTTGTGCGAGGCCAACCATATGGAAGCCGTGGCGCAGATCAGCCAGAAGCGCCAGACCCCGGAGACCGGCATCGTGCTGGGCAGCGGTAAGCTGGAGGAAGCCAGCCTTGCCGCGCAGGAGCTGGGGGCCGAATGCGCCGTGTTCGACGGCGAGCTGACCGGCAGCCAGATCCGCAACATCTCCACCGCGCTGGGCGGGCTGGAGGTCATCGACCGCACCATGCTCATTCTGGAGATCTTCCGCAGCCGTGCGGTGACCAACGAGGGCAAACTGCAGACCGAGCTGGCTCTGCTGCGCTACCGCCTGCCCCGTCTGCAGGGCATGGGCGAGGCCCTGAGCCGTCAGGGCGGCGGCGGTGGCGGCGGCGGCGGTGCCCGCCGCGGTGCCGGTGAGACCAAGCTGGAACTGGACCGCCGCCATGTGCACGCCCGCATCGACGCGCTGGCCGAGAAGCTGGCCGAGATGGAAAAGCGCCGGGGCGAGAGCCGCAAGGCCCGCGCCAAGACCGGCATGCCGGTGGTGAGCCTGGTGGGCTACACCAACGTGGGCAAATCCAGCCTGATGAACGCCCTGTGCGGCCCCAGTGTGGCCGAAGCCGACATGCTGTTTGCCACCCTGGACCCCACCAGCCGCAAACTGGTGCTGCCCAGCGGCATGGCCGTGCTGCTGGTGGACACGGTCGGTTTCGTATCCCGCCTGCCCCACAATCTGGTGGAGGCCTTCAAGTCCACACTGGAAGAAGCCGCCTGGTCGGACGTCATCATCCGGGTGGCGGATGCCGGGGATGAGCAGCGCGAGGAACAGCTGGCTGTGACCGACGAGGTGCTGGACGGGCTGGACTGCACGGACATCCCCCGCCTGACCGTGTACAACAAGTGCGACAAGCCCAACACCCTGTCCTTTGACCCGGACATCCTGCTCACCAGCGCAAAGACTGGCTATGGGCTGGACACCCTGCTGCAGAAGCTGGACGAACTGCTCAGCGACCGGGTGCACACCATCCGGGTGCTGCTGCCCTACGACAAGCTGGGCCTTGCCGCCCCCATGCGGGAGCGTGGCAGCGTGCAGGTGGAAGAATACCGGGAAGATGGCCTGTATCTGGAGGGCATCGTCAAGACCGAGGATCTGCACTGCTTTGAAGGGTACCTCGTGTAAAAAATAAAAAAGCCCCAACAAACACAAAAACCCGCCTGGCAGCGGGTTTTTGTGTATAGAGGGGTGGGAAAGTATATAAAGTGGTGAATCTCAATTTCACAGCAGGCCTTTGTGCGGGGCGCTGCCTTGCATGATGTATTATACGCGTTTTTTCTTTCTTGTCAAACCAATTTTTTTCATTTTACTTTAAAATTATGCTTTACTTTTCCCGCAAAACTTTATATAATTAACGCAAAGCGAAGCAAAAGCAAGGTTTTTCAACCTTTGTGCGTTTGCGACAACAATAAAACTTTACTTTCAGAAAATTTTATACAATCCAACATATTTCAAAGGAGCATCTCCCATGGACGATCTGGATCGAAAAATTCTTTCCCTGCTGGCCAAAAACGCCCGCATGCCGGTCAAGGAGATCGCCGAGCAGGTCTCGCTGACCAGCCCGGCCGTGTCCAGCCGCATCCACAAACTGGAGACGGACGGCATCATCAGCGGCTACACCGTCACCCTGAACCGCCCGGCCGACCGCGTGTATGTGGACGCCCTCATCAGCCTGTCGGTGGCCCCCTCCAAGCAGGACGCCTTTCTGGAGCTACTGCAGAACAGCAAGGAAGTGCTGCAGTGCTACCACGTCACCGGGGCCTATACCTTCCTAGTCAAGGTGAGCTGCGGCAGCATGCCCCAGCTGGAACACCTGATCCTGCAGTTCCAGAAGCTGGGCACCACCAGCACCCAGATCATCCTTTCCACCCCGGTGAATCACGGCGAGCTGGATGCGCTGATGCTGTGAGCCGTTCATAAAACTGTTACCATTTTCCTGCAATCCTCCGCGCGTCTGGTTCGTATATGGTATACCAGCCGCAAAACAGCGCACACTAGCCGTGCACTGCGGCGCAGCTCCGCCACACGAAGCACTGGATACGAAAGGACTACACGACTATGAAACGACTCATCGCCGCCCTGCTGGCAGGGCTGACCCTGTTTGCCCTTGTGGGCTGCTCCGCCGGCAGCAAGGCCGACTCCGCCGCCCCGAAGGATTATTCCCAGATCCTCCACGATGCCCGCACCGACGAGGAAAACGAATACGATATGATCTTCACCAAAGGCGAGGACGGCAAGTTCACCGCCATCGACGGCTACAGCGCCGAGTACGAGGCCGGCCAGCTGGACGATGAGGTGCGCAGCATCCTGCTGCCCCTGCTGAATCTGGAAGATGATATGTACACCGACCTTGCCGCCTCCATCTCTGCCATGATGGTGCGCAGCTATGCCGTGGCCATCGTCAAACCCGCCGAGGGCAAGACCGACGCCGTGAAGAGCGCACTGGAAGCCTATGTGACCAGCGAGCAGCAGTCCATGGAGCACTATCTGGAAGATCAGTACCAGATCGCCAAGGCCGCCACCGTCACCGTGGCCCCCACCGGCGAAGTGATCCTGGTGTGTGCCGAGAACCACGACACCCTGCTGGCCAACATCGAAAAGGCACTGGCAGCGTAAGACCCATACAAATTTACCGCACTCCGCCGCGAGTGCGGTTTCTTTTTGCCCGCAACTGTGCTATACTGTTCCGGTAATCGTGCAGTTTTACAGGAGTAACCTTTATGTATAAAGCAACCATCGTCATCCCCAACATCAACGGCAAGGGCTGGCTCAAAGACTCCATCGAGTCGGTCTACGCCCAGACCGAGCAGAACTTCCAGCTCATCGTGGTGGACAACGGCTCCACCGACGAAAGTCTGGAACAGGCCCGCAGCTACTGCAGCCGGGCCAACTTCACCCTGATCGAAAACGGCACCAACACCGGCTTTTCCCACGCGGTGAATCAGGGCATCGCCATGGCCGAGAGCGAGTATGTGGTGCTGTTCAACAACGACGCCTTTGCGGAGCCCCAGTGGCTGGCCGAGCTCATCCGCACCGCCGAAACCGACCCCAAGATCTTTGCGGTGCAGAGCCTGATGATCCGCCACTTTGACCGGGAGCTGGCCGATGACGCCGGGGACTATGTGACCTGGATGGGCTTTGCCTGCAAGACCGGCGACGGCCGCCGTGTCAGCCGCTACACCAAACAAAAGCGTATCTTCTCGGCCTGCGGCGGGGCTGCGCTGTACCGCAAGCGCATTCTGGACGAGATCGGCACCTTTGACGAAAACTTTTTTGCCTACTTTGAGGATGTGGACCTGAGCTGGCGTGCCAACAACGCAGGTTACAAAAACGTGCTCTGTCCCACGGCAAAGTGCTACCACATCTGCGGAGCCAGCACCGGTGCCGTGCGGTACAACGCCTTCAAGAGCCAGCAGAGCGGCCGCAACAGCATTCTGCTGCCCCTCAAGAACGAGCCGCTGCTCATGCTGGTGCTCAACTTCATCCCGCTGGCCGCGGGCTACCTGCTCAAGTGCTATAAGTTCCACAAGCAGGGCTTTGGCGAGGCGTGGGACAAGGGCATGCACGAGGCCTTTGCCCTGCTGAAAGAGGGCAGGCTGGGCAAGCGCCCCTTCCGCTGGCGTGACCTGCCCCACTACCTCCTCATGGAACTGTGGATGATCTGGAACATGGTGCCCTACCTGTGGTACCGTCTGGTGGTCGTGCGGTTCGATCTGAAATAACTCCTTCCGTCACGGCTTACGCCGTGCCACCTCCCTCAGCGAGGGGGGCTTTCTCAAAAAAAGACACCCGGCTGTGATGTTTCACAGTCGGGTGTTCGTTTTTGCAGGTATTATGCGGCCGTGCTTGCAGCGCCGTTATCGGCGGCATCTGCTTCGGCTGCGGTACTGTCAGCAGCCGGCTCGTCCAGGCTCTGGGTGTCCGGCTCGGCAGCTGCGTCCGAAGCGGCATCGGAAGCCGCCTCCGAGGAACCGGCGGTGGCCAGGATGGCATCCTGCACATCGCTTTCGGCCATGGGCTGCGGCTGGCTGGCGGCCTCGGTGCTCGCCGTGCTGTCAGGCTTGGTCTCGCTCTCGGTCAGGCCGGTGAGATACCAACTGCCGCTCTGGCGCTCGAACAGGTAATCCATATACTTGGTGGGCGTGTCCGAGGACTGGTTGATGATGCTGTCATCGGTGCTGGAGGTGGGAATATAGCCCACGGTGACGTGCAGCTGGCCGCTGCGCTTGAACAGCTTGGTGACCACGGCGCGGTAATAGCCCACCGTACCGGTGACCGGGATCTTGTAGCACTGGCTGCTCTCGTCAAACTCGATGGTCATATCTTCCATCTCGAAGCTGCGGTGGGTCAGCTTGAAGCTGGGGCCCACCAGCCGGGCCAGATAGGCGTCCACTTCCACCGAGGGCAGCAGCAGCTGTTCGGTGTCGGGGTCGGTGTTGTAGTTATCGAAGCCGCCCTGCGTCTCCTGGATGTTGTAGATGCAGCCCCACACGGCAGCTTCCCGCAGGGTCAGGTCGTCGATGTTCTCGATGCCGTCAAAGGGCATGGGGTCAAACAGCACCAGACCCTCCAGCTTGTCCTCGTATTCCTGCTTCTGGGCGGTGTCATCGAACAGGTTGGCCACCAGTCCCACACCGGCCCGCAGCACGGTCACAAACCCCACCAGAACCAGGATCGTGATCAGCAGGCCCAGCGCCTGCCGCCCCCGGCGGCGCTGCAGCCGGGCGTGTTCTTCCGGGGTGATATAATGTTTTGTCATGGTTTTTTATCTCCCAAGGTTTTATTGCTGACTTTCAGTATACCACAGGGCAGCGCAGAGTGCAAAACCCTGCCCATGGTTTTTTTGTGAAAACCCCACTGCGCGGTTACTCCCAGTCCTTCCACACATCGGGCTGGTAGCCCACGGTGGCCTTGCGGCCGTTGCGCACGATGGGGGTGCGCAGCAGCTGCTGGTTCTCAAACAGCTTGTCCTCTTTCTGCCAGTCGATGAGCGCCTCCAGCAGTGCAAGGGTCTGCTTGTCCTTGGCGTTGGGGTTCACCATCTTTTCCCAGCCGCCCAGGGCGCGGGCCACATTGTCGAACTCGCCGCGGCTCATGCCCTTTTCCTTCAGGTCGATCATCTGGAATTTGATGCCCCGCTCCTTGAAATAGCGCTGGGCCTTTTTGGTATCAAAGCACTTTGTGGTGCCAAAAATCTGAATGTTCATCGGTCTCTGTCCTCCTGAGCTTCCATTATACCACAGCCGCCCGCAGGTGCCTAGCATATTTCGCACCAAAACCGCCCATACTGGCAGCAGACATCATCCGAAGGAGGCAGATTTTATGATTGCATTCGTTGACCCGGACCTGTGCATCGGCTGCACCCAGTGCGCCGGGCTGTGCCCCGCCGTATTCCGCATGGAGGGCGTGCTGGCCGTGGCCGAGCCCGGCCCCATCCCGCCGGAGGAAGTGCCCCAGGCGGTGGACGCCGCCAACGCCTGCCCGGTAAGCGCCATCCGCACCGAGGCGTGAAAAAGAAGCCGTTCTGTCGGGGCCGCCCCCGGTGGAACGGCTTCTTTTCCTTCTCATTCTTTTGTGCTATACTATAGGATGTGAAATTATGGAACGGAGGACTGTATGCTATGCGCTTACTGGTCATTGACGGCAACAGCATTGCCAACCGCGCCTTTTTTGGCATCAAGCTGCTGACCACCAAGGACGGCCGCTATACCAATGCGATCTACGGCTTTTTGAATATCCTGCTCTCCCTGCTCAAGGAGTGCGAGCCCGACGAGGTGGCTGTGGCCTTTGACCTGAAGGCCCCCACCTTCCGCCACAAGATGTACGACGGCTACAAGGCCACCCGCCACGGCATGCCGGAGGAGCTGGCCCAGCAGATGCCGGTGCTCAAGGAGCTGCTGGCAGACCTGGGCTACCGCACCGTCACCGCCGAGGGCTGGGAGGCCGACGACATCCTGGGCACGCTGGCCGCTGCCTGCGCCGCCCGGCAGGATGACTGCTTCCTGGCCACCGGAGACCGCGACAGCCTGCAGCTGGTGAGCGACACCACCACGGTGCTGCTGGCCGCCACCGTGATGGGCCGCAGCAAGACCGTGACCATAGACGTGGACGCCATCCACGAAAAATACGGCATTGAGCCCAAACAGCTCATTGAGGTGAAGAGCCTGATGGGCGACACCTCCGACAACATCCCCGGCGTGAAGGGCATCGGCGAAAAGACCGCCCTGAGCCTGGTGCAGACCTTCGGCTCGCTGGAGGGCGTGTACGCCAACCTCGACGACAAGCGCATCAAGCCCAAGCAGCGGGAGCACCTCATGGAGGACAAGTCCATGGCCGAGCTGAGCCACACGCTGGGCACCATCCGCACCGATGCGCCCATCGACACGGCCGAGGGCAGCTACGCCGTGGGCGAGGGCAACAAGGCCGCCGCCGTGCGTCTGCTGCAGGAGCTGGAGATCCACTCGCTGATCCCGCGCTTCGGGCTGGACGGTGTGGCCCCGGAGGCCGCCCCGGAAGAGCAGGCCGCGGAGCTGCCGGAGGCAGAGCTTGCCGCCCTGCCCCTTGCCCCGTCCGGGCACTATCTGGTGGCCTCCCGCCCCGCCGTGATGGGCAAGCAGGGCACCCGCAACGTGATGCTGCAGCCGGAGAGCTGGTACGCCGTGCAGGACACCACCGTCTACCCGTTGGAGGACACCGACCTGCTCCGTCTGCTGGACAATACCGATGTCACGCTGGATGTGTTCAATTCGGCTCCCCTGTACGCCAGAGCCATGGCCGCAGGCGGCTGGGGCAGCAGCATCCGGTGGGACGGCAAGCTGGCCGCCTACCTGCTGGATGCCTCGGCGTCCAAGTATCAGGTGGGAGAGCTGGTGCCCAGCTACAAGGCCGCTGCGGCCTTCACCTGCGCCGACTACCCGGACGCCGGACGTCTGGCCGACCTGTTTGCCAAAATGAAGGCCGAGATCACCGCCTGCGGCGAGGATGCCCTGTACAACGACATTGAGTTCCCGCTGGCGCAGGTGCTGGCGGACATGACCCGCATCGGCGTGCTGGTGGACCGGGACGGCATCGAGCAGTTCGGCGTGCGGATGCGCACTGAGCTGGAACAGGTGCTGGCCCGCATCCACATGGAGACCGGCAGCACCAGCTTCAACCCCAACAGCCCCAAGCAGCTGGGCGAGATGCTGTTCGACACCATGGGCCTGCCCCACGGCAAAAAGACCCAGCGCGGCTGGTCCACCGACGCCGAAACGTTGGAGAGCCTGCGGGAGTACCCGCTGGTAGAGGACGTTTTGCAGTACCGCGCGTACCAGAAGCTGAACTCTACCTATGTGGAGGGCCTGCTCAAGGTCATCGGCGAAGATGGGCGCATCCACTCCACCTTCAACCAGACCGAGGCCCGCACCGGACGGCTCTCCTCCGACAACCCCAACCTGCAGAACATCCCCATCCGCACCGAGCTGGGCAGCCAGCTGCGGGCCTACTTCATCGCAAAGCCGGGCTGTGTGCTGGTGGACGCCGACTACAGCCAGATCGAGCTGCGCATCCTGGCCCACATCACCGGGGACGAACACATGCAGCAGGCCTTCCTGAACGGGGAGGACATCCACCGCAGCACCGCCGCCAAAATTTACGGCATCCCCCAGAGCGAGGTGACCCCCCGGCTGCGTTCCAGCGCCAAGGCCATCAACTTTGGCATCATGTACGGCAAGGGTGCCTACAGCCTGGCCAAGGACATCGGGGTGAGCGTCAAGGAAGCAGACGCCTTCCTCAAAAACTATCTGGCCGCCTTCCCCAATGTGAGCGGCTATATGGACAAGACCATCGCCGACGCCAAGGCGAACGGCTATGTGTCCACCCTGTTCGGCCGCCGCCGGGCGCTGCCGGAGCTGGCAAGCTCCAACTTCAACGTGCGTTCCAGCGGTGAGCGCATGGCCCGCAACACCCCCATTCAGGGCACGGCGGCCGACGTGATCAAGCTGGCCATGGTGCGGGTGTGGAAGCGCCTGCGGGACGAAAAAATGGAAAGCCGCCTGATCCTCACCGTCCACGACGAACTGATCGTGGAAGCCCCGGAAGCGGAAGCCGAAAAGGCTGCGCAGATCCTGCGGGAGGAGATGGAGGGCTGCGTGCAGTACGCCGTGCCCCTGAGCACCGATGTGCACGCAGGCAAAAACTGGCTGGAGGCCCATTGAACATGATCGTTTTAGGAATCGAATCCACCTGCGACGAGACCGCCGCAGCTTTGGTGGAGGACGGCCGGCATCTGCTGAGCAACGTCATCTCCACCAGCGTGAAAGAACAGGCGCTGTACGGCGGCGTGGTGCCGGAGATCGCCAGCCGCCGCCACTGTGAGTTCATCAGCGCCACCGTCAAAAAGGCCCTGCTGGACGTCGGCAAGACCATGGACGACGTGGACGCCGTGGCCGTCACCTTTGCGCCGGGCCTCATCGGCGCGGTGCTGGTGGGCGTGAACTTTGCCAAGGGGCTGGCCTACTCGGCGGGCAAGCCTCTGGTGCCGGTGCACCACCTGCGGGGCCACATTGCCGCCCTGTACCTGACCCACCCGGAGCTGAAGCCGCCGTTCCTTTGCCTGGTGGCCTCCGGCGGGCACAGCCACATCGTGGAGGTGCAGGACTACACCCACTACCATATTCTGGGCCACACGGTGGACGATGCCGCCGGAGAAGCCTTTGACAAGGTGGCCCGCACCCTGGGTCTGCCCTACCCCGGCGGGCCGAGTGTGGCCAACGCCGCCAAGACCGGCGACCCCAAGGCCTACCGCCTGCCGGTGCCCCATGTGGAGGGCAAGTATAACGTGAGCTTCTCCGGCCTGAAAACCGCCGTGCTCAACGAGGTGAACAAGGCCCAGATGAAGGGCGAGGCGGTCAACGTGCCGGACCTTGCCGCCAGCTTCCAGGAGCGCATTGCGGGCATCCTGGCCGAAAAACTGCTGCTGGCTGCCGCCGACACCGGTGCAAAGCAGGTGTGTCTGGCGGGCGGTGTGGCCGCAAACGGCCGTCTGCGCCAGCTGGTGAACGACGGTGCCCAGAAGCTGGGGGCCAAGGTCTACCTGCCGGAGCTGAAGTTCTGCGGCGACAACGGTGCCATGATCGCCGCACAGGGCTACTACCAGTACATCGCGGGCCACACCGCCGGGCTGGAGCTCAACGGCCTGCCCACCCTGCCCATTGATTACGAATAAAAATCAAAAAAGACCCCTCTCAGGCGCTGCGCGCCAAACTCCTTCCGCCTCACTTCGTTCGGCACCTCCCTCTCAGAGGGAGGCTTTCGCGCGGCGATGAACCTTGCTGTAACACGATAAAGTTTCCCCTCTTGTCAAAGGTTTCCTCCTTGAGGGAGCTGGCACGGCGTGAGCCGTGACTGAGGGAGTTTTAGGAGGTACTCACCATGCCCGAAACCAATCCCATCCTGCAAAGCCTGTATGCCCGCAAGTCTGTGCGGGTGTTTGAAGAAAAAGCCATCCCGGCCGGAATGAAGCAGGCCATTCTGGAAGCTTCCGCGCAGGCCCCCTCTGCGGGCTGCCAGCAGCTGTACACCATTCTGGACATCACCGACCCGGCCCTGAAGGCCGCGCTGGCCGACAGCTGCGACCATCAGCCTTTCATTGCCAAGGCCCCGCTGGTGCTGGTGTTCTGCGCCGACTGCCGCAAGTGGTACGACGCCTACAAGGAAGCGGGCTGCACGCCCCGCACGCCGGGCGTGGGCGACCTGATGCTGGCTGTCACCGACACCGCCATTGCCGCCCAGAACGCCGTGGTGGCCGCCGAAAGCTTTGGCATCGGCTCGTGCTACATCGGCGATATCATGGAGAACTGCGACACCCAGCGCAGCCTGCTGCACCTGCCGGACTATGTGTTCCCAGCGGTGATGCTGGTGTTCGGCTGGCCCACCCAGCAGCAGAAGGACCGCCCGAAGCCCCAGCGCTGCGCCATGGAGCATATCGTACACGAAAACGGCTACCGCACCATGGACGGTGCCGAGCTGCGCGATGCCTTCGGCTACAAGGCCAGCACCTCCGGTTTTGATGCGTGGTGCACGGCCTTCCACAACCGCAAGTACGACTCCGGCTTTGCCCGCGAGATGAGCCGCTCGGTGGCGGAGTACTTAGAGCAGTACAAGTAACGCATAAAAAAGCAGGGAGCTTGTCCAGCCGGACAGGCTCCCTGCTTTTTTACTTGAAATATTCCTGTGCGCGCTGCGCGGCGTTGTTGATGCAGTCCCGCAGCTCGTCCAGCGTATCGAACTTCTTGCTGGGGCTCAGGTAGGCGTGGAACTCCACCACCGGGTCGGTGCCGTACAGGTCCCCGGAAAAGCCGGGGATGAAGGTCTCGCAGGTCACCTTGGTGGCATCGTCGTTCACGGTGGGGCGGCTGCCCAGACCGGTGGCCGAAGGATACCAGGTGCCGTTCACCAGCGTGCGGGTGATATAGATGCCGCTGCGGGGCATCTGGAAGCCCTGGGGGTACAGCTGGTTGATGGTGGGCACCCCCAGCGTGTGGCCCAGGCCCGCGCCGTGCTGCACCGCAAAGCGGATGGCGTAGGGCATGCCCAGCATGGCATTGGCCGCCGGGATGTCGCCGCCCTCCAGCGCGGTGCGGATGCGGGTGGAGGACACCGGCTTTTCCTCGAACTGTGCCATGGGCACCACCACCACTTCCACGCCCAGCGGAGCGCACAGCTTGCGCAGCAGCTCCGGCGTACCGGCGGCCTTGGCCCCGAAGGTGAAGTTCTCGCCGCAGAACAGGGCTTTTGCATGGCAGTTTTCCACGATGCTGCGCACGAACTGTTCTGGGCTGAGGCCCTTGATCTCCTCAAAGTCCGGCGTGAGGTAATACTCCACGCCCAGGCTGGCGATCAGCGCGTGCTTGTCCGCCGAGGACAGCAGGCGCTTGCCCTTCATTTTGTTGTCCACCGGCAGCCGGAAGGTAAACACCGCCGGGGCAGCCCCGTGGGCTCTGGCCCACTGCACCGCACCGTCGATGACGGCCCGGTGGCCGATGTGGATGCCGTCGAAGTAGCCCATGGCCACGGCGGTGCCCTGTGCGGGATCTGCCAGCGGCAGCGGGACGAACTGTGAAATGATCTGCATGGGTATTGGTTTCCTTTTTTCTTGTCAATTCCGTTCCACGAACAGTTTTTCCACCCGGAGCACGCCCCCGGTGATGTTGGCCAGCCCCAGGAACTGCCCGGCGGCATTGCGCACCCGGTAGCGGCCATCCGCCGCGGGGTAGCGGCTGGTGGGGCAGCCGTTGTACAGGTGCTGTTCCACCCAGGGCTCCACCACCAGCAGCGGCAGCGGGGTGAACACGCTTTCCACCGGCAGCATCAGCGCTTCCAGGGCCGCAGGCCCCTGCTCTTTCGCCGCAAGGATCTCTTCCAGCGTGTGGGCGTCGGCCTCGGTGTACAGCCCGGCGCAGGTGCGCCGCAGGGCGCTCATGGTGCCCTTCTGGCCCAGTGCGTCGGCAATGTCCTCCAGCAGGGTGCGGATGTAGGTGCCCTTGGAGCAGGTCACCTCCAGCACATATTCGTTTTCGGCGGGGCTGCCGCCGTAGGTGATGCTGTAGATCTCGATGGGGCGGGCCTTGCGCTCCACGGTCTTACCCTCGCGGGCCAGCTTGTAAAGGGGCTGGCCGCCCACCTTAACCGCCGAGTACATGGGCGGCACCTGCATCTGCTTGCCCACAAACTGCGGCAGCACGGCCCGCAGTTCCCGCTCCCCTGCCGTGACGGGGGCCGTTTCCAGCACCGTGCCGGTGATGTCGCCGGTATCGGTGCGCTGGCCCAGCCGCAGCACGGCGCGGTAAGCCTTGTCATGATCCAGCTGCAGGTCCACGGCCTTGCTGG
>PVML01016867.1_pt1 | contig 53890 bp, 47 predicted proteins | sample 1853371 | NCBI WGS metagenome assembly PVML01 (sample SAMN08533508, study PRJNA380276) | Human gut metagenome, whole genome shotgun sequencing project. | isolation source: participant 1, chromium library | host: Homo sapiens | collected 2017 | reverse complement strand
TCTTGGTAAATACGCAATGCATATTGGCGGTCGTTATCGTTCATTTGCTCCCGTTTAGTTACAACTTCATCGATAAGAGGCATGAGTTCATCCTTAGTATAGCTTGTATTGCCATCAAAGACAAAACCATGTGTATCCATAATAGCACCGTGCTTAATTAGCGTTTGTAACGCTGTATACGTCCAATCATTTGGCGTAATCACACCTGCACTCGCGTGATGTTGTGCTTTGCTAGAGCTACTAACAGTCTCTACATCGGCACTCACACCATCTACCATAGGACGTGCGCTTGGAATAGAAATGCTTTCAGCATGAGCGAAACCAACAGAGGCAACGAGACATAATGCACCGATGCCCATAGCGCGACGAAGTAAATGTATGTGACATGTATATTTTGTATTCATAAGAGTCTCCTTGAAATTACATTTTATACAATCTATTATATGAAACCCCTTATCATACGTCAACTCTATAACCTTACACACCTGTATAAATCAATATTTACAAGACCTCAGGCTCACTTGAGCCCTTACACTTTTAAGTCCATCCCCAGTAAATACCACAATAAACAAAAAGACCTCACATCGCGTGATGTGAGGTCTCAGCATGGCGGAGGATTAGGGATTCGAACCCTAGCGACGGTAACCCGCCCTAACGATTTAGCAAACCGTCCTCTTCAGCCTCTTGAGTAATCCTCCATGCTTTACTGGGTAATCATATCATACCCAATAAGGCATTGTCAATCGTATTATTTCAACATGGATTCGATGAACCAGATTTGTTTTACATAGTATGCAACGTGATCTTCCATCATGCTTACGAGCAAGAAGTCCCCTTCTTCATCGGCAGCTGCACGGATTGCTACAGCTTGATCATTCATGTATTTGAAGTCTTTAAGAAGAATTTCAATTACTTTCGCTTGAGGGATATCTTCTTGACCCAATTCTTCAATTTTAGTCAATTTAGCGTATTCTGCAGAATTAACCAATGGGAATTGACCTTGCATTTTCACGTGTTCTGCTACTGCATCGAAGTATTCAAACGCTTCATCATAGATGGATTCCAAATATTCGTGAATGGATTTGAATTGTGGACCTGTTACGTTGAAATGTAGGTTATGTAATTTTACGTTCCATACGGAAAGATCTGCTAAATATTGGTTTACTTGTTGTAAGTTTTTCATAGTAATTCTCCTTTTTCTTTTAATTCTCAAATATAGTTTATTCAAAAAGCAGAATAAACCCAGTCGGCTTCTATGCCATCAATTCGTTTATCTAATTTGTAATCAGTATTGATTACATGATTTATTTTACCAATAATGATTTTCCTTGTCAATACATTAAATCGATTTTTTTGAATATTTTTATAAAAAAACCTCTAACTACTAGTTCAACTAATAGTTAGAGGTTCTATCCTTCTATATTATATGCGGTTTTATTACACTATATTAAATATAGTATTCTATGTAATCATCAGGAATTTTCTTTTCCTCTGCCTGGCCATTATTAGTACGACGAGGTTTACGGACATACATATTTTCTGGATCTGTTTCAAAGATAACCATATCTTTAGGTATATCGTGTTTGATAACGAGGTTACAACCAATTTTAGTGCGTGCCCCAATAGTAATATCACCTAAGATTTTCGTACCTGTACCGATGAGCACTTCGTCTTCAATGGTCGGATGGCGTTTTACCTTTTTAGAGGACATGCCACCTAACGTCACTTGGTGGAACAAGGTCACATTATCCCCTACGATTGCCGTTTCACCGATAACGACACCCATGCCATGGTCGATAAATAAACCACGACCGATGGTAGCACCTGGATGGATTTCAATGCCGGTTACGTGACGGGAGTGAAGCGCTACGCGACGGGCCAAGGTTGGCCATCCCGCCTTATAAAGGCGATGCGCAAAGAAATGCCAGAACAAGGCTGTAATATGCGGGTATGTCCAAATAACCATCCACACATTTGTTGCTGCCGGGTCAGAATCCATTACGCGCTTAATATTATATTGAATTTTGCCCCATAATTCGCGTAAACCTTGTATCATAGCGACTCCATCTCAAATAACTCTACTCATATATAATATATAGTATACAACATATGTGGTATGTATTCCTATACATAAGATGCTTTATCTATGCGAAATCCGTTACTTTACATATTCATTATTGGCGAAGTCCAAGAGGGATAAATATTTTTCTACCCCATCTGGCGCAATCACCACGATATTCGCCTTTGGTTCTTCACGAGCGATACGCTTTGCCGCAACGATGGCTGCTCCTGAGGAAAGGCCAATAGAAACACCACTTTCACGCATAAAGGTTTGCACTTCGCTAAAAGCCTCTTCATCGCTTACAGTTTGTACACCGTCCATTAAGCTTTGATCAAAGTTTTCAGGAATAAAGCCAGCCCCAATGCCTTGAATTTTGTGAGGGCCGCCCTTACCTTCCGTAATGGCTGGAGAACCTGTTGGCTCTACGGCGATAGCCTTTAGGTTAGGATTATGCTCTTTCAATCGTTTTGCAACACCTGTGAAAGTGCCACCAGTACCGATACCCGCTATGAATACATCTACATTTGGTACTTGTTCTACGATTTCGGCACCAGTTGTACGATAATGCATATCTGGGTTTGCAGGGTTTACGAATTGGCCCAATGTGAAAGCATTTGGGTATTTAACTAAAATTTCATTAGCTCGTTCAAGAGCACCTCTCATACCCGTTTCTTTCGGCGTTAAGATGAGCTGTGCACCATAAGCTTTAATAAGCTCACGGCGTTCTTTACTCATGCTTTCAGGCATAATAATAACAGTTTTAATATGCAAGATGGCGCCCACCATGGCAAGAGCAATACCTGTATTACCGCTTGTAGCTTCAACGATAATGCTATCTTCGTGAAGGCGTCCTTTTTCCTTAGCGTCTTGCAACATGCCAAGTACAGCGCGGTCTTTCACAGAACCGCCTACATTATATTTTTCAAGTTTTACATAGATATTGGTGTTTGGTAATTGATATACCGGAGTTTTACCAATCAGTTTAGTTGTTTGATTTGTGACTATGCTCATCTGATCCTCCTTTTGGCGATAGATGATAAAAATCGTCCTCAGGAACATCCCAAGGACGATATGATTTTCACCTTGTTATTCTCTATACACTGGATATAACCATTTGTGTATTCCCATAAATACACTCATACTCTATCACCTGCATCTATGCATTGTCAAGAGAATGAGAACTGCTTTTAAAACCCTAAAAATACAGGAAATAACTAGGTTTATTTATAAATTTGTCAACGTGTTTACCACCACACCCCAGGTAATAGGCACCACAATGATAGCTAGCGCAAGCCCAATAAAGATGGCTACCCCTAGTATAATGGTAAGCCGCGGAATGATGGCTATAACAGTGCTATTCGCTACATTATACGCTTTGTCTATGTCATAGTGTAGCGCTACATAGCCCCACAAAAATCCTGCTATCAAATATATCGCTACATAAGGATCTAGTATGATATGCGTTGATGTCATCGGTTCAACATGCATTAAACGATTGATGACTGGTGAAAGTAGCACATTAGCGAGTATAGCTATAAGCTTGAACCATATAAGACATATAATATAAGGCCACATAGTTCTCATGGTCATCCGCAACATATAAAGCAGACCAACTATACCTGAACCCAACGTGCCCTTTGTATGTGCCATGTACCGTTCCATCCAAGACGGTTGTTCTTTGCCTTGATGTAGTTGGTCATAGTGAAATGATAAATTCCTTTCACCATGCGCTAAATCGACGAGGCCTAACACTTGTAACAATACTAAAACAAAGACGAAAACAACGCCTATTTGGAAGCTTTCACTAAAGAATAGAGCCATCGGATCAAATGTTAGCTCACTCAAAGACGATAAATTACCATAAACATCATAAAATGCAGCATATATACCATTTGTTATGAGTACATCCACAAGAAACAGGGTCAATATAAAGATAAGATACCCATTCCACCGAGTCCATCTGCTGAGATGTGACAACTGCGTATGCTCCCCTACGATTATGGATGCAGGGTGAATAGACAAGATCACACCGATCATAAAAAACATTATGAACGATGTGCCCATTGTTATATATTCATATACCATATTAACGGTATGCTACGCGCTCAGGCTGCATGTCGTGGAAATGAAGGCGCTCTTTTGCCGTCTTTTCCCACTCTGTACCAGGCTTGCCGTAGTTTGCGTATGGATCGATGGACAAACCACCGCGTGGCGTAAACTTGCCCCATACCTCGATGTACTTTGGATCCATCAACTTGATAAGGTCTTTCATGATGATATTGATGCAATCTTCATGGAAATCCCCATGGTTACGGAAACTAAATAGGTACAATTTTAAAGACTTGGACTCAACCATTTTCTTATGTGGTACATAAGAAATATAGATTGTGGCAAAGTCTGGTTGACCTGTCATAGGACACAAGCTAGTGAACTCAGGACAATTAAACTTAACGAAGTAATCGTTGTCTGGGTGCTTGTTATCAAACGCCTCTAATACCTGTGGTGCATAATCAGTTGGGTAATCGGTCTTGTGACCTAACATCGTTACCCCTTGTAACTCTTTTTCAGATCTGCCGGATGCCATAAGGAACCTCTTTCTATATCTTCTAGAACTCTATAATTAAATATATTGAATAATTCATGTAACACTTAATTATAGCATATTAAAAATTACCTATAACACTACATTTCCTTGCAATTCATCAAAGGTAAAAGCATATTCTTCTACACGCACAAACTCTTCCCAATCATTATGTAATAAAAGGGAGAAATAGATTTCCCACTTAACCTTAAACAATGGATAAAGTGCTGTTTTATTACAGTCTCTTTAAACTATAAAGCATATGGTTTAAAGACTACCTCTAGCCAAGCACTACAAATGCTTAATTAATTAAAGTTATAAGAAGAAAAAGCATCAATATAATATTAGGGAAAATGAAGAGCTATAGATTAAGATTTTAAAAGAATATAAAAAATAATAGTTCTTATCATAATATATAATTAAATTTACAATTCTAATTAAATATCATCCACAACAGTATTGCAGATACAAAATATAAATAGTATCGAAATACTTTTGCATTATTATAACTGCTTGAACCTTCAATTTTAAATGTAGCAATTATTTCAATAATAAATAAAACTCCTACATTTACATAAAGCAGACTAAGATAATCTACTAAATCAGATACGAAAAAAGTTTGTATAATGAAGAAAACACTAACAAAGCAACCTAAATAAAGTGACAGTCTATAGAGTTTTTTAAACTTTAAATCAACATTAATACCTAAAACAGACATTCTATATAACCTAAATAAATAATATATTGGAAGTGCAATTGGTAGACAATATTTATATAATAATAAAGAATTCATATTTTACTGTACTCCTTTCTCTCGTTCTTCTTTTTCCTTATTTAATTTATCTTTTTTCTTTTCTACTCTGGTATTTTCGACAAAATTTGTTATCCCGCCTATAGCTTTTCCAGTTAATGCATACTCCCCTGCAGTACTAACAGTTGCTACCGTTTCCCCTATAGCAACCGCTTCACCAACATAAAAAGCTTCAACATCTAAATCATTTGCTTTTTTTAATAAATCTGGATGATTCTCAAATGTTTTAACATTATCATACACAGAATGAAGTAATATTCCAGTATTTGCAAAATGTCCACCACTTTCTTTACCTATTGTTTTTAACGCACCTCTCATATATGGACCTGCGTATCTAGGTGTTAGTGCTTTTGCAATACCTGCTCCACTAACAGAACCCACTTCACTATATGCAACACCCTGAACCGTGCTACTCATACCCTTTTGTCCATATTTATGTATATCAGAATATGAAAGCCCATCAATATATCGTAATACTGTTGCAGTCTCTGTCCCCTGTTTTGCAATGGCATAAGAAAAACTATTGTCTTTTTGTATATCCAGAATATTATCCTTAACATCAGATGAAGCAACTATATTTAATTGATCATATTTTCCGGGTTCCTGAACCTCTCTATTAGCATATATTGCTTTACCTTCATAAACAACATGCGTAAAATTAGCAGAGTCATTATTACCATAAACTGTATATAAACGCGTATCGGCTAACAGCCCACCTAAATCATCACGATTATGAGTTGATTTTCTATTAGTATAATAAAACTCCCGGTCTATAATATTAAAAGCATAATTTTTACCATCATAAAGTTCAATAACAAATGCACCATTATCAGCAAGCCTATCCCCTTCATTATCATAAACTTTAGGTCGGCTTCTCTCATTTTGTTCTGCATAGTACCCATTACTGCCACTATTTTTCTCTAAATAAAAATTATCTAAATTATCGCGCCAATCATTAGAGGCTGGTTTATTATGTCTTGCTTCTGAAAATCCTACTTGAGCCTTACTACTAATAATTTTAGCACTTTGAACTGCCTTTTGATCTATAAATTCAGCAATAACATCATCACCTTGACTATAAATATATTTATTCAAAACATTATACATTACATCAGAAAATGATGTATTTCTTCCATCTGTTAATACATCAGGATCGGTTTCCTTTAATACTGAATAAACACCTTCTACAGATAAATAATTACTAGTTTTATAGATATGATTATGATAATGTTCAAAATCCATCAAACTATCATAATATGCTAGTTTTTTAATTAATATTGATTGATTATTCTTAAATGCAACAAGATCATTAACAAAGTTAACCTGATCTCCATGTGTCAACCAGTTATTAGTAGTTGCAGATAAAGCAATAGCACTCTCAGTAGAACCTAACGATTTACCTACAATAGTACTAAACCATTTATGTATATTTCCATCTCGATGCTTATCTAACACTTTATTTAAATATTCATTCCCTGCACCAATTGCTAATCCATTCAAAGAATTTCCACCAGATAAATTAGAAATAAATGCACCATAAGCACCATGTAATGCAACTTTATATGCACCGCCCTCACTCCAACGCTTAGCTTCTTTTTCATACCTAGCTCTCATAACAGCATCAGTTTCTGACTGTGCTTTTAGCTCGTATTTTATCTTCTGAGCAAAGGCTAAATCCCCAATTAATTTAAAGCCTTCATCAGATACAGCATTAACGTACTCCATACGTTCTTTAACATCTGCCTTATCAAATATTGGTTTAATACTATTGATTGCATGTTCAGTATCTCTGTTAATAGTAGTAAGAGTTTTACCCTCTACTTCTACCAATATGGCATCACTAATAGCAGACTTAGTGGTAGATTGGGCCTCATCTGATACTGGAATAGAAACTACCGGAGATAGCCCTAATGGGTTGATTTTACCGAGAATACCTTTTGCTGTCAATCCAGACGTATTCATGGCTATACCAGATTTTTTAGCCTTATAAGAAGCTTCATTATGAAGGTCTTCCATAACTAGAGATTTTGTAGAAATCTTATTTTTTTCAGGTGTAGCCTTACTAGTTATAGTGGCACCTTTTACTGTTGTCGTATTGCCAACAGTAATATTCACACCATCATTACCTGCATAAATACCAGATTGATCTGTAACACTTTTATAAGTACTATCAATATTGCCTTTTACATTAACACCATTAATCGTAGGTTGAGATATAAAGTTTGCACCAGAGATAGAAATCCCCTTGTTCTTAGATGTTTCATGATAGATTCGACTGTCTTGTAAACTTTCTACAGTCAGATTATTACCTACTTTCGCCGTTACACCTTGCCCAGAAACAGTAGACCCAATAAGGTTCGTATTACTGCCACTTTCAATAGATACGTTATTAGTACCTACAACATGTGTCCCTGTATGAGTAGTAGTATCTTCTATGCCATTTTCTGACCCTTTATAAGCGGAAGCCGACCATCCTACTAGCCCACCAGTTCTCATACCAATATTCGCAGAAACATTCCAGCCACTAGACTTACTATTTGTTTCAACACGTTGTGTATTTGAACCTGCCTCTAAGTTGATAGTATTGGAAGCAGCTAATTGTACATTTTTCCCTTTGATTTGCTCGCCAATTGCAGTAATATTACCTTTAATTGAATCTGCACTATTAGCATGAATCAAAACAGTTCCATCAGAGTCAATAGTCCCACTAGAATACGTATGACGTTCTAACTTCGACTCAGCTACACTTTTACTAGATCCAATACCTATTTGTACATTAATAGCTCTATCAATGGCTTTATCAGTAGCTTTATCAACAACACTTTTATTTTCTTCTAAAGCACTTCGTTTTTTCATTAGCAATTCTTGCTTAGATTTAAGCTCTGCTAACTTAGCTGTGTCTGTTTCTGCTGTATTAACTATATCAGTATTAACTCGCTCCAATTGCGATTCAATGGTTCTCATTTGACCATTATAACTTCTATCAACAATTTGTTTGGCTTCACCAAGGGCAGAAAGCAACCTATCTCTCGATTGTTTGCCTTCTAATGATTTAAAATGATTATTTTTCCTATTAGATGCACTATGTTGTTTTTTGACAGCACTATCTAATTTTTCAACAACACTGCCACCTAAACTTACCGTTAAACCAGAGGACTTTTGCTCATGACGCTCCTCTTGTTTATACACGTCAGCTTTACCATCTAATAGTATATCTTGACCTACAATGATAACACCAACTTTGCCTACTGCATTTGTAGTAGTCAAGTGAACTGTATCACCAGCTTGTACCGTAACCTTACCATCAGTAGCTCCTAAAGTAGTGGATTTATGGGTAGTTTCATCGATATAATAGTTATCTTTAGATTGTTTTTTACCAATCATGATACCCATGCCAGCACCCATAATGCCAGATTTTTTGACATCTTTAGATGCGGTACTTAGCGTATGCTCTGCTGCTGCATCAGTTATTACATTATGACCTGCTAATACAGATGTTCCTGCAGTACTCACCACATTAGAGGATGTAAGTGTCACATCATTATTAGCACCCACTACTACCGTATGACCACTAACTGTACTCATTAAGGCATTTTTAGATTCATCATTCGTTTTAATTTTAGTTTCTTTTTTATTAAGAAGGCCTTTTTCTTTATATTTTAACGCAAATGCATCCTTGGATTCACCATATCCATTTTCAATGGATACGTCATGTTCTCCAATTACTTTTACCGCCCCAGAGTCACTACTAACGGTCAAATTACGAGCCTTAATATCATGTTTGGCTCCAATAGATACATTTCCACCAGCCTCTATTGTCGTACCTAATTCAGTCTGACGATAGGTTCGTAAATAATTATCCCCATCTTGAGTCATATCTTTTTTAGCAGTAAGAGTATCTGTAGTACTATTAATATCACGTCCAGCGGTAATAGTGATAGCACCTTCTTTACCCAATGCTTCGATAGTTGCACCACCTAGGTTTACGTCATTGCCAGCGGATACGATCATAACGCCTGTATCACCGGTTACAGCAATACCTGCTGTTTTATGTAAAACATCTTGGTTTTTTAAATGCTCAGTAGAATTGTTAAAGGTAATATCCTCTTTTGCTTGTAATTCTACAGCATCATGACCTACAATTTGACCTTGTTGGTGAATAGTTGTATCCGATTGCAAACCAACTTTGTCTGCATTAATATGACCGCTATTAATAATATCTTGATTAGATGCAAGAACTACTGTTTTACCCTGAATAACACCTTCATTATGAATACGTTTCTTTGCATTCATAACCAATGTATTAGCACTAATTAAGGTCCCGTCAGTATGTAACTGCAATCTATCACTTTGTTTAAGATATACTTTAGGATAGATTACCTCAACAGGTTTACCCTCTACCATAACAACATCTTTTACAAGCCAAATCATATCGCTAGTTAAACTAGCTGCTTGTTCTGCTGTCAGCGCTACACCTGGAACAATACCATGTTGCTTAGCATAGGCAATACCGGCATCCATGAGCGCTTTAAATTGACTTTCATCATCTGTATACCCATCAAGGAATCTATACCCTGTTCCAGATACAATCTGATGTCTAACTAAGGTCTGCTCATACAAACCATCACCTAGTCGTTTTTCAATATTCTCAGGCTTTGTCTTCATCTCTCGATACATATAATCGGAGGATAAAAAAGCTTTTTTATTCGTAAATTGCGGATCTGTTTCAACTACATAGTTAGCAGTGCTTTCAGGATGTATTCTATACAAAGATTCTGTAGGCAATGCCAAAATATTAGTTCCTGCAGATGGTTTAGATGCATCATTACTACTATCTTGTGCAAATGGATTTAAGAAGTCTTGTATCTCTTTACGGTGATTAGCCCCTACTTCACCTTTTGCCTTACCATTTTTGTCTTCTTTCTTAGCCACCCCAAGTGATATTGGATTTTCTTTATTCACTTGTGGGGTCATAAATACTTGACCCTTATAACCTCTTCGTCTAGATTTATGTGGCCATCTTCTTTTATAGGTATACGAAGCTTCTGTAGTACCAAATGTATTAGTCACTTCTTGATTTTCTTTTGCTACTTGATCAATAGCACCCGTAGTAGTTAATGTACCAGCTACAACCATTTGACTATTTTCATTAGTACCATTTCCGGTGAATGACAGATCCCCACCAAAGCGCACAACACCTGGTGTACTATTTTTCACCTCTTCTTTAGAGGTCATCGTTTTTGTTCGAATAATAGTATATTCATCTATTTTTTCATTAGCCACACCAGAAATTTTTTGGTTATGTAATTTAGCCTTTGCATTATGAGCTTTAATTTTATCATTTAATGATGCCAAAATAGGCTTAAACTGTGCATCCCATGCCTCTTGTTCAGGACCTGCTACTTGAGGACGCTCTGTCGTCATAGATGTAATACCGAATTCCTTAAAAATAGGGTCATCATAGGCATATGATGGTACTTGTGTACCAATATATTCTGCGGGAATTGGTTCTTCGCCAGCCGCTTTTTCTTCAGGTGTAATTTGTTCTACAGTAACATATTCTGCAGCATCATATATCGGCATCGGAGCAGTATTACCACGATTATGGATTGCACCATAACCACTATCTAAAGAGCTAAACTCAGACTTTTTAAAAGCCTGACCACGCTCACTATGGTTTTTATCTGTAATCAAGATTTGATCTTCTTGCTCTGTAAGCATAGCATCATTACTTGCACCAGAAAGACCTTTGTCAATTTCAGGACTAACTCGTTTTGCGGTAAAGGAAGAGTTCTTATTTTGATAGTCTTTACTTCGAATGACACCTTTTCCTAACCCCTCAATAGTACCACCAATATTGTGCAAGGTATCATGACCATCCAAGGTCATAGTGCCACCACTATACACAAGAGATTTCTCTCTATTCAAGATAGAATCCGCCTCAATAGTTACATCTTCTCGACCTGCAATAGTACTTCCTTTATGAGCAGATAATTCCTCTTGTACTAACTTAACAGCTTTAAGTTTTTCATCATATACTTGAGATAGTTCTTTGATTCGATTCAAATATTCATCTTGTTCAGTCTTTGATGTAAAAGCTGTAGTATCTACAGCATAGGCTGCTTCAAGCTTATCTTCTGCAGCCTTCATATCTGCCATAGCAGCATCTAATTTGGATTCTAACGCTACATTCTTACGATTTTCGAGCACCTTAGTTTGTATCGCTACTTTTCCACCATAAATGCGACCATTCTCTGTATTATGAACTTCATTACTATTAATTGTTGTAGTACCACCGGATACAATCACTGCGTCAGTATTACGAACAGTACCTGCCTCTATAGACAAGGAACCATTACCTGTCAGAGCGCCTTGAGTATTAGCACCAGCGGCCATTGTATTATTGTTAGTTAAAGTTTCTTCTACCTTAACATGTCCATTTTTAGCGGATGTAATATGCCCTGTATTAGTTAACTCTTTTGTTTCTAAAGCCAAGTCTCCACCAGAAGCAATTGTCTTTGTATTCTGTATAGAGTTTGCTTTAGCCACAAGACTTGTATCGGATTGAAGCGTACCATTAATAGATAGATGACCATTAGCATCTACTGAAACAGATTGAGTCCCTGCAACTACGCCATTAAGATTAACACCTACACCAGCTTCGGTGCCAACCATAGTAATATAATTTGCATACATCCCACCTACTGCAGCCACATCCAGGCCAATCGTTGGTTTTGTTTCAACAGTTGAAGACTCTAAAGCTGTAGCCTTTAAATTGTTAGCATCAATGTGATTTTGTCCAGTACGAGTATTAAGTTTGTTTGCCCAAACACCTGCGTTTACATCTATAGTTCGAGCCAAGATAGACACAGAATCTGCACGTTTCCCATCAAGGCCTTTACCTTCAATAGAGACTTTGCCTTGTTCTACACGGTAATTTTGTAAATTTCCAGCACCATCTAATTCTGCTCTACCTGTAGTTAACACAGCATGCTCCGTATTAAGGAAGCCCCCTCCATTAACTGTAATACCATTAGGGTTAGCCACTACAACAGAGGCTTTTTGCCCCGCCACTTCTAAATAACCATTCATAGATGTCGGTGTATCTGATGTAACTTGGTTTACGATAACCTTTGCAGTACCATTCACCATGTTACTATTACCTTGCACATAGCCAGCAAGTTCGGTTTTACTCGTTACATATGAGTTATTTAAAATAGCCCCTTGTTTCTCTACATTAAATTGATCATATTTATTCATAGAGACGCCACCATTAGTAGGGGCCGTCACGTTAACAAGTGGAATCTGATTAGCTGTTTCCTGAACTAACGGTCGTTCAGTAATAACAGCATTATTATCCGGCATAATTGGTGCAGCCAATACCATCGATTGAGATGCTACAAATACACCAAAAGTTAGCCAAGACATTATCTTTCGTCCCAGCGTACGTCGTTCTTGATTTGTTTTACACATACAACTCTCCAATTATATAAATACTAGCTCAACACATGCTAGTTCAACACATATATAGTCATAATTATATTGAGATTAGAATCTATACCCTATGGTAAATCCGCTATAAAACTTCTTCGTATGATATCCTTGCGGTTTATATAAAGGGGTACTAATAAATGCATCAAACAATAAACCTGATGCATAGTTACCTCGTACACCAAGCGCAGTGCCTGCAATTGTTTTTCCGACTAGGGACTCTGTACTTTTACCATATACAGCCCCTGCATCAAGCCCAAGATATACTTCCGTATTAAGGCGAGGAATAACAGATGATACTTCATTACGTACATACCAACCACTATCACCCATAAGCGTATATTCACCATCGAATCCATAAATACTATATCGATTACCTATATTGATAGTATCTACACTATATACTCTTTTACCTCCTTGAACCCACTGTCCATGGAATGAAGAGGTAAAGGATGCAGGTCGATGGCCCATAACAAATGGTTTGCGATAATCTACATCTATAAGCCACATATGATATCTAGATGTAGGACCACCCATAGCAACAGATGCCTTATGTTCAGGTTGTGCACCAAGTGCACCTATCCCCCATTGGAATCCTAAACGAGAGTATAGCGTAGCATTCCCAACATATTTACGATTAGAAATACCAAACTCCATTGAGGTCGTACGTAAGGCTTGCACAGGTATTTCCATATCATTGATAAAGCGATGATTATGCCGTGTGCTAATAGAAATATCAAATGCACGCTTTTCACGTTGTGTACGCGACCAAACATGATCCCATTTCGCCTTCATAGTAGTGGACTTACCACCATATGTGAAATCATAAGGATTAGATTGAATAGTTTGATGATATCTTGATTTAGAAAAGCTTAGACTAAAAGTATCTTTCCCATGAGGTATAACATAATTAAGACTAGCTGCACGAGTTCCTTTTATACTACCCGAACCGCTAAGGTCACCTGATAACGACATAGTAAAGGTATCATTCGCTCTAAAAACTTGGTCAAAAGATGATGTAAAACTACCTTGATATACCCCTGTAGACTCTAGACCACTATTATCGATGCTAATCGATCCATGTACTGGTTTATCTTGTTTAATTGTTAGTTCAATAATAGAAGTACCAACAGATGTACCTGGAAGTAACTGCATAGTCACCGATTGAGATGATACACGTTTCATCTGCTCTAGGCCTTGTTCTACATCTCGGATATTAAGGATATCTCCTGGACGTACAGGAAATGCAGTGCGCCAAGGACCATGAGCCGAAGAATCACCATATCGAATATCTTCCACTCGACCAGGCATAACCATAAATTGTAAAGTCCCAGTATTTAAATTTTGTTCTGGAATATATACCTGAGAGGTAACATAGCCTTTGTCTAGTAATTTACGTTGAAAGGCGTTACGAATATTAGTAATATCTGATACAGTCACATGTTTTTGCTCATGCTTACGAGCAATCTTATTTAGAAATGATAATTCTTTAGGCACACCATCTAACTGTATTTGCTTAATATAAAAAGACGTACCATTCTTATCTGAAGGTACGTCTATAAGTGCCGGCTCACTGACAACGGTCCCCACGCGTTCCACATCGAGGCGAAGATTACGTTCTCGTTGAGTATCTCGGTCTTGTTGTAATTGCTCTTGTTGAGTCATAGGTATAACAGGATCAGCAGCCTGTACCATCAAAGGCATAGACAGACTATATACACCTAAACTCAGAAGAACTAAGCGTTTTATATTCACAAAACTCTCCTATAAACATACTCTAACAACACCAATCATGACAAATTCATGAAATACGTATCATCAGAATAACATAATTAAAGTTTTTTTGTAAAGTATAAAATTATTTTAAATATTATTTAATTAAAAACTATTAAATAATGAGTGCAATACGCCCTCCTTTTGATTGTGTAAAATTAAAATTTATAATAAAATATTCATATACATTTGGTAACGTTAATACATTCAAAATGATATAACACCTTATGGAGGTCACTTATGAAATTAAAACAACTTATTTTATCTAGCATCGCTGTAGGTGCGTTAGCTTTCACATTTGGCACGGTACAGCCTGCACAGGCGGCTATTGGCATGGAGAATCCTGGTCCAGCTATGAATCTTGAAAAGCCAGCATCCGTAACAACTGCCCATCATATCAATGTAGATGGCAAGGTTGTTGAGCCTATCAACGGTCAACAAAATGTAATTTATGTAGATGGTCAACCGCTCGTAGCATTGCGCCAAGTCTCTGAAGCATTGGGCTATAAAGTAGCATGGGATGAGCCTACTAAAACAGCATTAGTGGACATGAACATTGCTACACTAGCAATCCAACCAGATTCTGCAGAAGTTGTACGTCATGGTAAATTAAAAATCATTAACCTTGATACTTCCGAATCCTTCTTGCCTGCAGCTCGCAAGGTAGATGGTACTATCTTTGTAAAACCTCAAGTATTCAAATTATTATTGAACGATGTAAAAATTACAAAGGATGAAATCTTCATCGCTCCTCAACGTGCACAATTAGCATCTACTACAAATACAGAGGTATCTCACAAGAATGAACTCAACACATTCTTGCCACCATCTCAAAATGATGTAAAGAAAAAAGAAGATCCAAAGGCTACAGAAAAACCTCTTATTAAAATTAAGAAATCCTTAGCTAAAGATACTGTAACTACAGACGAGCAAACTCAATCTACAAATGCATCTGAATACCAACGTGCTAACGGATTAGATCGATAAGCGAAGCTAAGAGATTGTTGAACAAGCTCTCAACGCATCAAAAATTTATACAAACAAAAAGGTCCCATACGGGACCTTTTTATTATATATAACGTATATAGTTATTCAAAATTAGTTTTACCAAATTTGATGGCTATATTATCTACCAAAACCATAACGGTTAAGTGCTGTATTACCACTACCATATATAGCCATAATCTTCGCCATGAAATAGTCAGCTACTGCTAGAGAGTATGCTGCAATATCATTGTAATCAGAGTATTTTGGTGCAACATTAGTCACAGTAATGTTTTCAATAGTAGTACTAGCTTTAGGAGTAGTCAATTTATTTGTAGTAGGTGCTGGATCTGTAACAGTTACTGTAGAACCCATAGCTGGATTAACATAACCTGTTGGAGTAGATACTGGTGGACGTTGGGAATCAGTATATTTGTAGCCATAAGAAGCGTCTGCTTGTTGTGGTGCTACTGTAACAGCGCCAAAAGCAAGTACAGCTGCGGCCAAAACGATAGAGAATTGTTTTGATGCTTTCATAAAAAACCTCCAAATAACACAAAAGTATTTTATCAAAAATTATGATAACGGAGATTTATTATAAACTATCTACATAAACGCACAATGAAAGAGAGTTAATATCATTTATATTTCATTTATCACTTTATTTTGATACCTTTAAAAGCATCTTTCACCTCATCCATTTGGCGTTTTACATCACCAACAGATTCTTTTACATCATCGGGAACCTTGATGCTATCTATACCTTTAGCTGACTCAGAGGCACGCTTACTATTTTCACCAGCTTGCTTCATCCCCTCTTTAATCCGATCCATATTCTCATCGATCTCATCGAAGGATTCGTTGTAGAGGATAAAATTACTACCCCCATGGGATGTAATGTTGAGAGGCCCCATGGTGAGCTGCCCATTATCGATACGCAACGCATCTGTAGAAATAGTCGTAATATTCGTATTAACTGTCACATCACTAAAGGATAAATGACGTCCTTTATTGTGAAAGTTTCCTGTAATATTTTTAATTGGAATGAGCATATAATGGCCTTCTCCAGACCAGAAATTTCCCCATACCTCCATGTCACGAGGCTGGCCCTCGCTTTTAAAGTTCAAATTAGCCGACACCGGTACAACAAATTCAGGTGTTTTAAGAGCCTCACTACTATCAAGGTCCTTTGCTATCCCTGTAATCGTATAGGCTCTTGTATCTAGATTATATACACCTTTTGCCTCTAATTTGCCACTATATACATTAGCATTAACATTTTCAAAATTTAAAATGCCATCTTGGTACGTCACATCACCCACTACGTTTTCAAAGGTAAGCGCAGGAATACGTAAAATAGGCATCGTTACACGGCCTTTAGCCAACGGTCGATTAAAATCACCAGTTACTCGCGTCAGCAAGGTCATAGCATCGTGAATATCATCGCCAAAACCAAGAGAGGCGGGGTCCACACCTTTCACATCAAACTGTAAATCTAACTGAGGCATGCGATGCTTTAACACATCCTTTAAATCAACGCGACCTTTTAGTGTCATTCCATCACCAATAGCGGTTCCACCAAACTTACCGGTTTCCATATCAATGCGAATAGCGCGCTTACTATCAAGATGGATTTTAGCCTCTACATTCTTCATCACATAGTGACGATTTTTCTGAAAGATTTCTAGCTGATTATTTCTAAGTGTAATGGTAAGGTCCAAATGTTGACCTTCCCAATTAAAATTACGAACCTTTTTAGCCAATTCCTCTTGCCGATCTTGCGTCGTCTTTTTAGGCGGCTTAGGTCGCGGCTCCACCTCATCAAGAGGCTTATTCACATCAGGTGAGGCAGGCACGAAGTCGAGCCGGTTGTTATCATCTAAATCGACTACAATGGTCGCATCATTTAGCTCGATTCCGTTTATGGCAGAAGCCTTAAAGTTACGAGTGACTACGTCCCACATATTAACGCGTATCTTACCACTGGGAACGGTGAGCAATTCACGACCTTCAGGGTCCTTCCACACCAAATCGGTAAAGGATAATGTCCCCCACGGCGTTGCAGTTAAACTCTCTACGGTTACAGAACCACGCATCATCGTTTGTCGCGCCATAACCTCGTTGAAGATAACACCCATCCCACGACTCGCTATTGTAGCCAATACAAAGAAAATAATCGCTCCAATGGCAAGAAAAGCAGCAATGCCTTTTAGGCCTTTCTTATACAATTGTTTATATTTTGTCCAATAGGAACGTATGTAATATTTCATAGCATTATTATATCATGATGCATTTATATTTTTATTTTAATGGGGCCCCAAAACATATCGGCCTGAATATTGAAAGGAGTGTCCCATTAAAATAAAATAGCTCCACTAATCTTTAAGATGTTATGCTTTTGCTTGTTTACCGTATTTTACAAGGCTTTCAGCTTCAATTTCTTCTTGAGTGCGATAGTCTTGAGGAATGTCAGACAAACGAATCCAGCTGCGAACTGCTTCTACTAATACGATAAGGATCATGAGGAACATAGCAGCACTGAATGCTACTAGGATCCATTTACCAGCTGGGATATAGCTGTTAAATACGTTTTCAAAGTCTGCAGCAATAGCAACGATAGCCATTAGGATACATGGAATACCTGTAACCCATGCATAGCGTTTGCGGCCAAGTCGCATAATAACTGTAGTACTTACAGCCAATGTCATAGTACCTAATAATTGGTTAGATACGCCGAATAGAGGCCAAATAATACCGATGTTACCTTGTAGAACTAGGTAGCCCCACAAGATACAAATTAAAGCTGCACAACCATATACGCCAGGAGCCCAATGTTGGTCGTTGAATTTAGGATGGAAATGACCTAATAATTCTTGAAGTAAGTAACGACCTACGCGAGTACCAGCATCGATCAAAGTCATGATGAACAAGGCTTCGAACATGATACAGAAGTGATACCAGTAACCCATCAAGTGATCCATGTTAGGCAATCTGGAGAAGATATGAGCCATACCTACTGCTAAGGATACGGCGCCACCAGGACGGTGCATCAAGTCTTCACCAACCATTGCGGACAACGCTGGCAATTCATGAACTTGAAGTCCTAACGCTTTGAAGGATTCTACTGTGGAGTTAATAGCAAAGTAATCGTCTGGATGCAATGCAGTCGCTGCGATCAACGCCATCATAGCGATGAAGCCTTCTGTTAACATTGCGCCATAACCGATAGGTAAGATTTCTCTTTCATTAGTAAGCATTTTAGGTGTTGTACCAGTTGCAATAACAGTATGGAAACCAGATAACGCACCACATGCAATAGTAATGAAGATGTAAGGGAATACAGAACCTTTCAATACAGGACCGCCACCCCAGATATAAGGAGTAACAGCTGGCATTTGGATTTCAGGCATTACGATGATAATACCGAGAGCCAAGGCGCCAATTGTACCGATTTTAAGGTATGTAGACAAATAATCACGAGGAGCGAGCAATAACCATACTGGCAATGCTGCTGCAAAGAAACCATACACGGCAAGCATAATTTCAATAGTTTGCAAGTCGTATGTGAACCAAGAAGCATATTCGCTAGCTGCGATGTTAGGACCGTAGATAATGCCTACGAAGATTAACGCTACACCAATGATAGTAGCCTCTTGGATTTTACCAGGACGCAACCATTTCAAATAAATACCAATGAAAATTGCAATTGGAATTGTAGCAAATACGGAGAAGAACCCCCATGGGGAGTTATGCAATGCGTTAGCTACTACTACAGCCATACCCGCAAGGGTGATAATCAATAAGAACAATGTAGCAAGCATCGCACCGAAACCAGCTAATTTACTGATTTCTTCGCGCGCAATATCCGCGATTGACTTACCGTCATAGCGAACTGAAGCGAATAAGATAACCATATCATGTACAGCACCAGCCAATACAGAACCGATTAGGATCCATAAGGCACCAGGCAAATACCCGAACTGGGCTGCAATAACAGGACCTACGAGAGGGCCTGCACCTGCAATGGCTGCAAAGTGATGACCAAAGGTTACCCATTTGTTAGTTGGCACGTAATCGTGACCATCGTTGTGAACCATAGCCGGCGTCGGACGATATTGGTCCAAGGTCAACACCTTAGCCGCTATGAAAGCCCCATAAAAGCGGTACGCTAAAATTAGAATACACGCGGAGGCTATAACTAAGTAAATACCATTCATAACCATATAAACACCTCCAATTGTCTTGTGTGACATGGTGTTATATAAAAATATCTGATAAATCTTTTGCACATCCATGCCACATTGGCTCTCTAAACTTTTAGTACTTACAATAATTATTGTATATCTAAACATAAAAGTGTCAATTATCGATTTCTCATTTTGAATGTACATTATGAGTTAAAAGCATAATTAAAAAGCATTCTCCGTTAATAAGAGAATGCTTTGATCGTTTTATTTTGATAGTAATTATCTATTGTCTTACGACGATGCCTGCTTCATGAAGTGCTTTTTTAATATCTTTTATTGTTAATATTTTGTTATGTAGCAATGCGTCAGCAAGAGCTCCAGTTACATTTGTCTTTGTAAATAAATCCACAAAATGCTGTATATTTCCAGCACCACCAAAGGCCGTCACAGGCACATCAACAACCTCTGCCAAGGCCTGATATAATTCAATATCAAAGCCAAGACCTGTGCCATGTCTATCGATACTCGTTACCAATAACTCACCTGCACCACGGTCAACCGCTTCTTTCGCCCATTCTAAAGCATTTTTGCATTGTGCCCCCGGATCATTGGATGTGCCATGTCCATAAGCATACCACATTTTTTCAAAAGGATTATATTTTACGTCTAAGCACACGACTATGCCTTGATTGCCAAACTTCTTTGCCCCTTCTGTGATAAGGGATGGATTAGATAGTGCCGCTGTATTAATAGAAACCTTATCGGCACCAGCTTTCATAAGCTGCGTCATATCCTCCACAGACGTAATGCCACCACCTACAGTTAACGGCATAAATACCTTATCCGATGCATTGAGTACTATATCAGTAAAGGTTTTACGGGCTTCTGTTGTAGCCGTTATATCTAATAATACAAGTTCGTCCGCCCCTTGTATCTCATAACGTTCCGCACATTCAACGGGATCGCCAGCATCAACCATATCACGGAATTGCACACCATTCTGAACGCGACCATTTGCTACGCCAAGGCAAGGAATAATACGTTTCGCTAACATAGAATAGCCCTCCTATTATTTCGCCGCTGCGTAGGCTTCTGTAATATTGCCAAATGTACGCAACAAGTTTAGGCCTACTACACCACTTTTTTCAGGATGGAATTGCATTCCATACACCCTACCGCGCTCCACAACGCCAGGTACATCGATGCCATAATTTGCAGTGGATGTAATAAATTCAGGGTCTGTATCTACATAATAAGAATGAACAAAATAGGTATATTGATCGTCTACATTGCTGAAAGCACTGTCTGGATGGTGCAATGTATTTTTGTTCCAACCCATGTGAGGTACACTGAGGCCAAGGTCACGAGGAATTTCTCTTACCTTGCCTGGAATAAGTCCTAAGCCTGGTGTTGGACCATATTCTTCGGACTCTTCAAATAATAGCTGCATACCCAAGCAAATACCTAATAATGGTATTTCTCGTTTTACCACTTCATGAATGACATCGACGAGACCACGTTCCTTAAGAACGGCTACTGCCGATGCATAGGCGCCTACACCTGGCAAGAGAACACCATCAGCATTTAATATAACCTCAGGATCTGCTGTTAGCACCGCATCAAGTCCGATGTAGGCCAACGCTTTCTGGACATTAAATGTATTACCCGCATCATAATCTATAATGGCAATCATAATATACTCCTTTCAACAGCCTTAATAAGCCCCAGTATCACTAGGGCTCGTCATTCACGTTGTTTTCGTTATATATATTCTCTAAACAGGATACAAACTCCTACCATCCAATTGGGTAAAAGCTAAACTCCATTCTATAGAATGAAACTTGATATCATAAGGCGCGAATCATTAGTATATATGATATATCCCATATTGATTAATTCATGAATTGTTTTAATATACCGCGCATAATAGCTCCATCTTGAGCCATTGGAATGGTAAGTCTCAACCAACCTTCCCATTGTCCACGGCGCACTTGATAGCCTTCTTTTAGCCATGCATCAGCCAAGCCTTCTGCATCAGATACGGAAAAGAAAATAAAGTTTGCTTCACTCTTGTAGTAGTGAATACCTAATTCATCAAACAAGCTTTCCCATTTAGCCCGCTCTTCTGCATTTTGAGATATCATTCTTGTTAAGAATGCTTGATCATCAAAGGCTGCTTCTGCGGCTACTTGAGATAAAGTATTGAGATTATATGGCAAGCGGATAGTTTGCATATAGTTCGCCAGCTCTAGAGGCGTCATCATATAGCCTACACGGTAATTAGCAAGACCATATGCCTTGGAGAAGGTACGCATAATAGCTACATTTGGGAACTCATCTAGTAATGCACGTGCTGTAGGAACATCTACAGATGTAACGAAGTCAATATAGGCCTCATCGATAATAACTAGTGTGTCTTTTGGTACTTTTGCAATAAAGTTACGGATATCTTCAACAGTCTCATAGGTACCTGTAGGGTTATTAGGATTACAAATCCATACGAGGCGTGTTGTGTCATCTACAGCTTTTAACAGTGCGGCGAAATCATAGTGACCTGTTTCAAAATCCGCCTCAACTTCACGAATTTCTGCACCCTCAACGAGACCATTTAAAGCATACTCGGAGAAGGCTGGCACGCTTACCACGATAGAGTCACCAGCGCTGATCAAGGTTTTATTGACCATGGCAATAACCTCATCAAGGCCTACACCGATAACGAGTTGCTCTGGTTGTACCTTCCAATACGCAGCTAATTTCATACGCAAATCAGTAGCGTTACCATCAGGATAATAGTTAGCATCATTATGTGTTACATAGCTAAGGATAGCCTCACGCACTAATGGAGATGTACCATATGGGTTTTCGTTGGCTGACAAGCGCACTAATCGGTCTACCCCAAGGCGTTCCTTTACCGCTGTAGCAGGCTCCTCTGGTATATAGGGTTTCAATGTGCGAATTATCTCTTTCATAGACTATCCTTTCTAACTATTTTCTTAACGTATATACACGCGTTCAAACTCATTTTGTGTTTATATACTCATCTAAACTCATATGTACGTATTTCAATGCAAATACATTTATTAAAACTCATATGAACTTATATAAGCTCATACCATAGCGAGCATTATAAATTGGTAATTTCTGGGCGATCTGTAGTCTTGCTCACTACCCCTTCACGGCTCGCAAGCTCTGCCTCAATGGCTTCGTAAGGAATATTTTTCTCTGCTAATAATACGAGCAAGTGATACAACACATCTGCTGTTTCGTAAATCAACTCTTGAGGGTCTTCGTTCTTTGCAGCGATGACAACCTCTGTTGCCTCTTCACCTACCTTTTTCAAGATTTTGTCGAGACCTTTATCAAATAAATAATTCGTATAAGAACCTTCCTTAGGTTGAGCTTTGCGGTTCTTAATAATTTCGTATAATTCGTTCAATGTTTGTTGTGCCATATATAACTCCGTTATACCTCTTATACTTTACATCCTATTATGCATAGTCTATTAATTACCCATGTAATATCGTATTAACTGCTACGCCTCTACATCATTGAAGAAACAGCTTGTACGCCCAGTGTGACACGCAGGGCCTTCTGGCTTAACTTGAATGAGCAATGTATCTCCGTCGCAATCGAGGGCCATACTCACCACATGCTGCACATTGCCACTCGTGCCGCCCTTGTGCCATAGTTCTTGGCGAGAACGAGACCAAAACCACGTTTCCTTTGTTTCTAGGGTTTTGTGAAAGCTTTCTTCGTTCATCCACGCCACCATGAGCACGTCTTTTGTGTCTGCGTCTTGCACAACCGTTGGCAATAAGCCATTTCCTTTTTCAAAATCCGGTTTCATATAGTAATCCTTTAATACAAGTAATCTTTTCAAAATTCAATGTTTTGTTTAGTACCTTTACCATAGTGGAGGCATTTAAGCCGTTTACCATACTCTAATTATGTAAATTACTTTTATCGTACGGTAATTCCTCGAGCTCGTAATTCGTTTTTAAGATCAGGAATTTTAATTTCTCCAAAGTGGAAGATAGATGCAGCTAGTGCACCAGTAACGCCAGTTTGCTCGAAGAGGTCTATAAAATCTTGAATCTTGCCAGCCCCACCAGATGCGATGATAGGTACATCTACAACGGCTTCAATGGCCTTATATAGTTCAATATCAAAGCCAGATTTAGTGCCGTCCTTATCCATGCTCGTTACAAGCAATTCCCCTGCTCCACGAGAGACAGCTTCCTTAGCCCAATCGAGGGCTTTCCATTCGGTGCGCTTACGACCACCATGCGTATAAGCGTACCATTCGCCAGTCTCTTCGTCTGTTTTTACATCGATAGCCACTACCATACATTGGTTACCAAACTTTTGAGCTCCTTCTGTGATGAGTTCAGGATTTGCAAGAGCTGCCGAATTCAAAGATACCTTGTCGGCGCCAGCTTTCAACAAAGCCGTCATATTATCAACGCTCTTAATACCACCACCAACGGTGAGCGGCATAAATACCTGGGAAGAAATCTCTTGCACCACGTCGCGCATAGTAGTCCGTGCATCGACAGTAGCCGTAATATCTAAGAATACTAATTCGTCAGCCTGTTGCTGTTCATAGGAAGCCGCAATATCTACGGGACTCCCTACATCTACGAGGTTAACAAAGTTAACCCCTTTTTTAACGCGCCCATCATCCACATCAAGGCATGGAATAATCCGTTTCGCTAACATAATTCTACTCCCCACTAAATGTTATCAATCTATTTCATCGGTCATGCTAAACAACACATGTTGTAAATACTACAGGAATAGCATCAGCAATATAATTACCGTTGATTGTACCCGGCAATTTCCTCTAATGTAATCGTTCCTTCATACAAAGCCTTACCAACGATGCTATCCATAACGCCTTTGGCTTCAAGGGATTTAATGTCTTCTAAATTACGAACGCCCCCAGACGCAACGATGCGCGCTGTAGGGAATTCTTTTTGCAAATTACCAAGCAAATCCTCGTTAGCGCCTTGCATGGTACCATCGCGATCCACATCGGTAACGATGAAGTACTTTGCGCCGCCTTCAACCATAGCGCCGATTAAATCGGTCATAGGCACATCGGATTGATCGAGCCAACCTTCAGCAGCGACCTTACCGTTTTTACCATCTACGCCGATGACGATACGCTCTGCACCATATTCAGCAATCACTTGTTTAGTAAGCTCTGGATTTTTGAGTACTACGGAGCCTAAGATAACGCGATCAACACCTAAACCTAAATAAAGATCAACGGCCGCTTTATCTCGAATGCCTCCACCGATTTCAAGAATGCCTGTGAAAGCTTTGCGCACTGCTTTTACAATGTCTACGTTAACAGGTTTGCCCGCCTTAGCACCGTCTAAATCGACGAGGTGTAGTGCCCCAACCTTAGCTGCTTCATATTGTTTTGCTTGGTCTACTGGATCAGGATTGATTACCGTTTCCTGTGCAAAGTCACCTTTATAGAGGCGAACGCTGCGACCATCTTGTAAATCTATAGCTGGAAAAATCATAGGTTCTCCTTTATTCAATGACTATATTAAATAACGCCCTTTGTAGAGTTTACGCCTTGAATATCTGGGTTGATGGTAACGGCCTTACGCAACGCACGGCCTGTAGCCTTAAACATGCTTTCAATGATGTGGTGCGTATTGCGACCATATAAATTGCGAACATGCAAGTTCATAGCAGCGCTCATAGCCAAAGCTTGGAAGAAGTCTTCTACGAGCTCTGTTTCAAAGTTACCACCAAGAACTGGGGTGCTCAATTCACCTTGGAATACGAGGTATGGACGGCCACTCAAATCGATCACAACTTGTGTTAAGGCTTCATCCATAGGAACCCACGCATCGCCGTAACGCTCGATACCAGCCTTATCGCCTAAGGCTTTCACCAAGGCCTGACCTAAGGCCAACCCGATATCCTCCACTGTGTGATGAGCATCTACGTAGGTATCGCCCTTTGCCTCTACCACGAGACCAAAGCGTCCATGTTTTGCAAGTAGCGTCAACATGTGGTCAAAAAATCCAATGCCTGTGGAGATGGAGCTCGTTTGCGCCCCATCAAGGGTAAGTTCTACTTTAATATCTGTTTCTTGAGTGGTGCGTTGCACCGTACCTGTCCGTATCATAACGACCTCTATACCTCAAATCTATTTCTCAAAACGTACTTCGATGGCACGAGCATGTGCTTCGAGGCCTTCTGTACGAGCTAATGTAGTGATGTGTGTTGCTACTTCTTCTAATCGTTCTCTTGTAAATTGTGTAAAGGATGTACGTTTCACGAAATCATATACACCAAGTGGAGATGAGAAACGTGCTGTACCACTGGTAGGCAACACGTGATTTGTACCACCTACATAATCGCCCAATGGCTCAGATGCATAAGCGCCGAGGAATACGGAGCCTGCATTTTGAACGAGGCTCATGTATCCCATTGGATCTGGCAATTGAATTTCCAAATGCTCTGGTGCTACTTCGTTCATGACTGTAAACATGTCTTCAACGCTATCCATAACAGCAATGTAACTGTTATTTTCAATAGCTGGACGAGCGATGCTTTCACGAGGTAACAATTTTAATTGGCGTTCTACCTCATCAGATACGGTATTTGCTAGGCTTTCACTAGTAGTAACCATAATAGCGCGCGCCCGAGGATCATGTTCCGCTTGGGACAAAAGATCTGCTGCAAGGTGTACTGGATTAGCACTATCCTCAGCGATAACACCAATTTCACTAGGGCCTGCAATCATGTCGATGTCAACTTGGCCGAACACTTGGCGTTTTGCTGTAGCAACGTAAATATTGCCAGGGCCTACGATTTTATCAACCTTTGGAATGCTTTCCGTACCATACGCAAGAGCTGCTACACCTTGAGCACCACCAACTTGGTATACTGCATCAACGCCAGCAAGCTTTGCGGCGCCCAACACAGCAGGATTAATGCCATCCTTTTGAGGCGGTGTAACCATAACGATTTCTTTAACACCTGCAATCTTAGCTGGCAACGCAGTCATGATAATAGTAGAAGGGTAAGCCGCTGTGCCGCCAGGAACATACAGACCAACGCGAGCCAATGGAATAACCTTTTGACCACGGATGATGCCCGGTGTATCCATATCTACAAAGCCTTGTTCAATTTCACGGCTGTGGAACTCAGTAATATTTGCCTTTGCCTTTAATAGTGCAGCTTTCAAGTCATCAGATAAGGACTCATAAGCAGCGTCGATTTCCTCTTGAGGCACCTTGAAGTCTTCAATGGATACACCATCAAATTTTTCAGAATAGGCCTTTAAAGCCGCATCACCATTGGTGCGCACATCGTCGATGATATCGTACACGCGGCGTTCAATTTCCATGTCTGTAGTTTGTTGAGTATAATTTCGCACGATACCAAGCATCGTATCTAATGATTCCTTATAAATTTTCATGTCTTATCCTTCTTCCTATCTATGCTATTCGCACTATTAGTTCTATCTCTTATTTATTAATGGCTTCTGAAAGCTGATCTATAAGTTTAAAAATAGTATTTCTCTTTTGTTTTAGCGCTAATGGATTAGCTACTAAGCGAGTGGAAATCTTTTGCAACCAGTCGAAGATTTCTAAATTATTTTCCCGCAAGGTTGTACCAGTTTCAGTAATATCTACGATGGCATCAGCGAGTCCTACTAACGGAGCCAACTCAACGGAGCCTTCAATTTTGATGATTTCCACATCTTGTGCTCCAAAGTACTGTTTCGTAATGGTTGGGTACTTTGTACCAATACGTTGGCGACGACCTTCTTTAGGATCATAGCCCGCAAGAGAGGCCAAGATAAATTGGCATTTGCCAGTTTGTAAATCTAGCATTTCATAGCTTGTATCGTCTTGTTCATCTAATACATCACTACCAACGATACCGAGGTCTACTACGCCGTTTTTCAAGTACGTCGTTACATCTGGGCCTTTAGCGAGGATAACCTCTATAGCATCGCCCAATGGAATGATGAGCTTACGTGCCTTGTTGCGCAATGGCTCACAGTCTACGCCACAGGACTCCAAGAGAGGAATGAAATCTTTCTCTACGCGGCCCTTTGTAAGAGCGATACGTAATTTACCATTATCTTGATTGTTGCTTTCACCATTCAAGGTCACATCGGTCAACACGTCGATGTTGAAAGCCATCCCAACTGCAGGCATTGGCGTACCATCAAAGCTAGATAGCAAGCCGTCATAACGACCACCACTGACGATGTATTGGGACACACCGTCCACATAGCCTCTAAATGTGAGGCCTGTGTAATAGGATTGAAGAGGCTCTGTAGACACATCAATGCGAACCTGTTGCCCTGTTTGAGCCACTTGGTTGGCCATGTCTACGAGATTATCTAAAATGCGTTGCGCCGCTGCAGGCAAGATGATTTGATTAAGCTCATCCTTAATATCTCGGACCGTACCAAACAAGCGTGGCCATACAGTCAAGAATGGATATAACGCACTATTTTTAAAGTCGGAAATCAACTCGTTATAACGTGGTAAGTATTTAGTAAACAAAGCATCGAGAAGCTCAGATTTTTCTTCATCACTAAGGCCAAGCGCATCGGTAATAGCACGAGAAAAACGAGCATCTCCAATTTCTAATAGCAAATTGTTACCAAGTTGCGTTTCGTTTACCTCTTTAATGATGGCGAAGCACTCTTGCTCGGCTTCAATGCCTTCATAGCCGACCATCTCAATGCCACCTTGTGTTACTTGGTTTACATCGCCGCGGTGCTTTTTATTTTTCATAAACACATCGCCTAAATAGTAGAACGTGCGAGGTAGTTCAATATTGGTTGTGGCCAAGAAACGACCGATAGGCATAGTCAAATCAGGACGAATTACGACGGACTCATCAGAACTATCCATGAACTCGTACATATGCTGACCGCGCCCCATTGCATAGCCATTAAATACATCCTTGTACTCCACAAGAGGTGTAGAGATCTTTGTGTATTGGCGGCTACGACATAGACCGAGCACATATTGGCTCACATCATCCTTGCGCTCCGCTACGGCCCCTATATCATCACGGAACCCCGTAGGTAATTGCTGCTGTACCATCGTAAACATCCTTTCTATCATTTCATTTCTCATATCTGTGAAAGTCCCTTATAACAAATACTTAACAAGTTGTTGAGGATTTCAATTTTCTATGAGAAAAAATTTACCTATATCGATACTTTTCTATTTTATCACTTTATCTAACTAAAGCACGAAATTATAATATAACGGTTCTATAGAATTGTCAATAGAACCGTTAGTATTACTCAAATTTAATTATGGGTCATTATAGGAAATAAACCTAGTTGTTGAAGTATTTATACCGTTTATTTTATCATATTAACACAGTTTAAAGTATAGCATAAAGAATTTCCCTGTTAATAAAGTGTAGTTTTCCTTATTAATAACTAAAGGGGCACCTCCTTCGAGGTGCCCCTTTGCTATGGTTTCTTAAAGAATTCCATATCATTAGTCTAATATAGTAAAACAATATATATTTTCTATTTAAAAAAGGACTTTTCTAAACGCATAAGCAAACACGATAATCCCCCATAATGCAGAAAACGCTGCAATAAGGCCCTCTTTAAAATATATACTATCTCTTTTTTGACAAAACCCCGTGAGTATTGTAAAAAAGAAGAAAATCAACCAAATACTGCCATAATCTACTATAAATTTATAATCTTTATCCATTAAAAATTTAAGATTTAATACCACTAAACTTATAATAGAGATTATAGATAAATACTTTGTTAGGCTACCAAAAATTCTATATTTTTTCATATATTCATATTTTTCATCAAATGAACATTTACGGATCTCAATTTTATATAACCCTATAGATAATGATATAGATATAAAAACAAAAAAATATCCTAATATTCCAAGTTTACTCATTTTCTCCCCGTTTTCCAGAGTTTTAAGGATTAATTTTGACTTTGTAACGATAGATATATAGACTTATCAACTTCATCTAAGTCTTCAATCTTATACTTCGTTTTACTTTCATCAAAATGATAATATTTCTTTACATGATCTAATAAAGCTTTGGACTCTTGGTTTTGTTTGGAGAAGAATAGAATACAATTCATATTATTATCAAAGACAATCATATTATCCTTACATAATAAGTATAGATACGAGCTGCCAGCCTTATCTTTCTCTACAAAGGCATCAAAGAAATAAGGAAATTTAGAGTTAGAGAAACTAGTATCAGATACAATAAATTGGCTACCCAATTTGCTAATATGAATTTCATTCTTAGGCCCAAACTCTAAAACTATACTACGGCCAACCAGCTCATCTGATGATGGTTCATGATAAAACATATAAGCTATAAAAGCTGTTATTAGAGCAATCAGAATAATAATCCCAAGAAAAAACTTTCTCATCAATCTAGCCCCAAATTTTTTCTATATCAGCTATGCTATGTGCATCAGAGCCTAGTACGAATGGCACCCCAATGATAGCAGCCATGCCTTGAATAAAGCGGCTTGGATACATTTCACGGCAGTCTGGTTTAAAGAAACCACTCATGTTGTAGTCTAGTTCGCGCCCTTGTACGCGCATAATATGTAAGATATCGCTTACCACTTGCGCATTGCGGCGATCCAAGTGACGCTCAAAGCCAAAGTGGTGTTGGTATTTCTTGATTAAATCAAAGTGACCAATTCGTTTTGGCGTATATTCACCGAGGTCAGCACGTACGGCTTGGCGCACGGTGGAGTAATATTTGTAATATAACTCATATTGCTTTTGAATCCACGGACCAAAGCCCTTTTCAAATTCTTCAGGGCTATAGTCTAAGCAGTAATAGGCATTATTCACACCTTCCATGAAGTGAACGGACAAGATATTATCATCCGTCAACGGACCGTAGCGATCAAGGAACTCTTGAATATCTGTCTCAAAGCCTGGAATGTAATCCACTTCAAAGCCAAGGGAGATGTCGATATGCGTGCCATAAGCACGTTGTAGTTGACGACCTAATTCTAAGTAGGTATCTACTTGATTCAATTTCAAAGACGCTGTGTCATAAGCCTTTTGATCACCGCCGTATTCAACAGCAAAAGCCTTTGGTAATGGCGCATGCTCTGTAAGGCATACCTTTTCGATGCGCAACTCGATGGCCTTTTCAATCATCATTGCAGTCCGGTCCCCACTACCATGTGGACACAGTTCTGTATGTACATGACCATCTACGAGACGGCTACGATACTTACTGTACCCAACGAACTGCCGTTCATCTTTCATGTTCATTCAATCACCCTATTCGCCCTAACCCACGGCGAACCCTTATCTATCATCTGTACATTTAGTCTGTAATTTAATATCTACGTTTTATTATACCAATAATGCGTATGTTTCGGTATCCTGATATTTACCATGTTTGAAACCAACTTGAGGCGTTAGTCCACAATAGGTAAATCCAAAGTGCTCATGCAATGCCGTGCTCGCTGCATTCCCTGCCGTAATAACAGATACCACCGTATGCAATGTGTCCGTTTCTTTTGCGTGGTCTAAAATATGAGCCATCAATTTAGATGCTACGCCCTTACCTCTATACTCTTCGTGGATATAAATAGATAATTCCACAGTACTTTTGAAAGCATCCTTTGTTCTATATGGTGAAAGCGATGCATAGCCTACAACTACATCATCTATAAGACCTACAAAAATGCAGTGCTCAGAAGTTTGATGAGCCTCATACCACGCCTGCCACTCTGGCAATGTACGCGGCTCAAGATCAAGTGTTGCTACACCGTTCACAACTTCGAAATTATAAATATCTAAACAAGCTGCGATATCATCCTTTGTAATTGATCGTATTACTAATTCACTCATAAGAATCCCTCAAAACAGTTGGTATCCAAAATCCGGTATCCGAAATTAAAATTATTTCTATATTATATCTATATAACATAATATATAAAAATAACGCTAACACGCAAGAAAAAGGACGAGCTGCAACTCGTCCTTTTGTTATATTGTAGGCAATATTTTGTACGCTTTACTACCTATTAGTAGTATATCATAAATACATTTTCAGAAGATAAACAAAAGACACCTAGAAATTTCGCCCTTTCTAGGTGTCTTTTCAGGTGTACTAATTGAGGCACCCCATACTCTTCAAGTTAATTATAACACAATTAACTCTATGAATTTGTCTAATTTATCCATTACACAATAACAAATAGTAGTACTGTAATAACAATCAAAGCGCCAATCACAGCATAGTCCATAGTTTTCAATCCTACAGATGCAGCAAAGCTATGTGTAGGACCACCAAAGCCTCGTAGTTCTAGGGATAGCGCCATTGTTTCGGAGCGGCCCAAGGATTTTAAAAGCAATGGTTGGATAACAGATGCATAGGATTTGATGCGTTTAATGAAGTTACCTTCTAAAGATAAACCACGGCAAGCTTGCGCCTCTTGTACAGCATGGCTTTCAGCGATGAAGTCAGGTACAAAGCGAAGTGCTGCAGTGAACATAAATGCATATTCATAAGGAATTTTGCATTGTGTTACGAGCGCCGCTGTAAGGTCCTGCAATTTTGTCGTCGCCAATAAGCAGATAAATACAAGTGTCATGGCGAGCATACGCAAGCCAGATACGATAGCAGATGTTACATCACCGCTGCCGAGGAATTGAACGATGCCAAGGAATACGGCAAAGCTAGTTAACGCCACAACGGCCTTACGTTGTTTGATTAGTAAACCTGCAACGAATAAAACGACAAGTTCTACAACGACCAAGGCTAATAGAGATTGCCAGTCGCGTAATAGAATGGCCCACACGGATACGGCGAGGGTCATCAAGATTTTTGTTAACGGTACTAAACGTTCCATATGTCCCTCCTATTTCCCGCTCAACTGAGCCACTAACTTAGATTTCAATTCATCCATGGATTTGCAATAGCCTAGAGATGGTACCGCTAGTGAAAGTTCCACACTTGGCGGTTTTGTAAGGCCTAGGTCTTGTAATTCGTCCGTAGATTTCTTGAACAATTCTTCTGGATTGCCATCAAAGGCAACTGTTTGGTTCCCCATAATGAGTGCACGGCTACATTCGCTAGCCATAATTTCCATATCATGTGTAATGAGAAGGATCGTAATGCCTTCTTGATTGAGTTGGCGCAATAACACTAACAACTCTTTAGTTTCCTTACCATCTTGACCACTTGTTGGTTCGTCGAGGATGAGGATTTTAGATTGCATCGCTAGTGCAGAAGCGATAGCAACGCGTTGTTTTTCGCCGCGGCGCAATGTTGGAGGATAGGCTTCACGTAAGTGAGCGATATCTGTACGTTCCAACACTTCATCAACGATGCGTTTCACTTCGGATTTAGTGTGACCTAGTGATTCAGGACCAAAGGCAACCTCTGTGGCTACTGTTGGTCTGAACATTTGGCGATCTGGTTGTTGGAATACATAACCAATAAATTGACCACGTTTAGATGGCGGCATAGACGTAATATCCGTGCCGTTATAATACATGTGGCCTTCGCTCGCCTTTTCAAGACCAACGAGCAAACGAGTGATAGTCGTTTTACCACAGCCATTGCGACCACCGATGGCAATATATTCGCCCCCTTCGATGGTGAAAGTCACATCACGGAAAATGTCTACAGATGGCACATAGCCAAAGCGGATGTTTTCAACCTTAAGCATGAGCGCCACCGTCCTTTCCTTGTACATCATCAACGCGTTGAATTGGTTGTTTATTTTCTACTGTATTTGTTTGATTAGCTTGAGAGTTGCTTTCACCATGCACCTCGTTTTGAATAGCGTGAGCCATTTCAATTTGGTGCAAGCCCTTGATAGCAGACTCAATGCTGAGCCATGGTTCATCACTATGGAAGCCCGCTTGTTCAAGTTCCATGTACGTTGTGAACACAGATGGCAATGCATCTACGTGAATATTGTGTTCGTACATGTATCGAAGTGTAGTCGGTACATCCGCATCACATGCAACGGAGCCATCCACCATGAGAGCCATGCGGTTTGCATATGGCAATACAGCGTGCAAATCATGGTCGATAACAACAACGGTAATACCGTGTTTTTGATTTAAATCACCTACAAGGCGATATAATTCTGCAGTCCCATCTGGGTCGAGGGAACTTGTTGGTTCATCAAGCACAAGAACTGTTGGGTTCGTAGCCAATACAGAAGCGATTGCCAAACGTTGACGTTGACCACCAGACAAGCTTGTAATCTTGCGATCTTCTAAGCCTACAAGGCCAACTTGCTTAAATACCTCTTCAGAACGAGCTTTAATAGTTTCACGGTCATAACCGCGGTTTTCCATAGCAAAAGCTACTTCTTCACGAACTGTCATCGTTACGAGTTGCGTATCATAGTCGGCAAGAACAACACCGATGTGGTTCGCAAGCTCTGGAATTTCCATTTGCGTAGTCGCTTTACCATCTACAAAGACCATGCCTTCAAGACGGCCACCGTAGAATTTAGGCACCGCCCCTACCATAGCCATGCAAAGAGTACTTTTACCACAACCAGCAGGCCCAGTCACAACGAGGAAGTCCCCATCATGTACGTCGAGATTGATATTTTTAAGAGACGGTGTAGTCGCCTTTGGATGATAGTAATTTACGTGTTCAATGGAAATTTTAGCTTGGCGCTCAGGCAAGATCGTCATATGACTATGGTCAGACGTCAATTGATCCGCACTTGGCAACATGCCGCGTTTGGAGAATAAACGTTGCGCCGGAATGTATAAGATTGGCGTAATAGCACCATTCAAAGCACCTACGATAAGTACCAATGGCCACATGCCGTACATGTATACATTATTAGGCAAACCAAGCACTTGCCATAAAAGGGTAACGAAGATACCACCAGATACAACTGTTGCTAAGAAACCAGATACGATTGGCGTTAAATCGAAGCCACCGATCTTACGGAACTTCATAGACAACATCGCACGTGTTACGAGAGCCGCAGTCAACGCACCGCCTGGTTCAGACAACAAGTTACCGTAAGGGAATGCTGACTTAGACGTCAAAACATTGATGAGAGCCGCCACAAGGCCAATCCCTAATGTTTGACTTAAACTAGGGCGAGTCAACAAAATAGCTACGCAATACGTAGCAATCGTCCAGTTCGGCGTTACCCCAGCCACACTAGGGCTCACCAAATGCAATATCGTGCCCAATGCGAGCATCAATGTGCTGACAGTGACCCATCTAAACTGGCCACCCTGCACATGCGTGTACACAAGATCTTGAATCCGTTCCATAATAGCCTCTTTTCTAAAAATGAATATATAATCTATATTGTATCACTCTTTAGGGACTTTTGCACGCATGAGAGTTAAGAGTAGTATCTTGACTATTATAAACTTACTTCAGATCTTTTAATCATTCAGTGAGAAACGTTTCTACACATTTCTCAAATTCTTCATAATATTTTGCATACAAAAAATAGCAGGGTAATCCCCTGCTATTTAACCTGATTAAATAAATTTTCAATGTAATCCTAAACTTATATATACACTATCCTTCCACTTATAATGCTTTTTAGATTTAATAGGATCCTTTATATATTCTTTATGCAACGCTTCCCAATTCTCTAATGAATATTGCAAAATACGGGCATTAAAAGAGCATACTATACACGGATAATCATTTAACCAGATAGGCATTTTAGCGGAATTAATAGACCGCTTTCCATCAATATTCACAACAACTATTGGGAGTTTTAAATAAATTGCATGTTCTACTTCCCACTTAACAAATCTAGTATGATATTTAGTATGATCACCTAACAATAATACAAACATTTTACAATTTGCCATACGAATTCTTAATTGTTGTTTTATACTCTCTGTTAAGCTAGTGTCTCTCGCAGAATTTAAATCATGAGCATCATAAAAGGTAAATTCTGTTTTATCCGACTGCTTCCAAGCCTTCATAAGATAATAATAGCTGATGTCATGACTAGCATCAAAAGCCACATATGTTTTATTTCTATAAGCCATTCTATTCACCTCGAATTTCGTAAAGATTTAATTCATTACATACTGAATCAGTCAATATAATAGATATAGAACTATTAAATTTAATTTTACTAGCCTTAAAACTCATCAAAATATACTCTATCAATTCTTGATTCATAATAGTGCGATCATTAAATCTAGTTATACCACTACCTAACAATGTAAGTGAAATGTCTTTACCTGCATAATAGCGATCTAACTCTCTCCACATATACATAAGACATAACATATAATCTTCAACAGATAAATATGCTCTATTATTTTTATCAAATCTAGTAAAAGCGAGTAAAAAGAACTCACCATTTGGGCATATGCTCCCTAACTTATATCGGATAGTTTTCCCTCCAAAAAGCCTCAGTACATTTTTTTCTATAACATTTTGCTGAAGTCTAGATTCATTTACAATTATCTCATCTAGTTGCTTACTACCCTTAGAATATTTATTGATATAAATACCGTTTACTGTATTTGCGGCAATAATATTATCATCTACCTGCGTATCAAAGAATTCATTAAATGCTATTATCTTAATATCAGATTGTTTAAAAATATCTCCACATTTAATTGTAATATTCGTGTTATTAATTTTGAGATTACATGTTCGTTTATTGTTAGCTCTATACCAAAAATATAAGTATATTAAGATTAACGATACTAACATCAACCAACCTATATAACATCTATATATCTGCTCTATATCAAGGAATGCCAGCAAAATCGTTAATATTGTTGCTACAATAGATATAAATTCCTGAAACTCAATTCTGAGTCTCTTATTAAAAGGGCCTACTTTCATATCAATCATCCTGTTTTATCTCTGCTACTGAAGTTTTTATATCATATTCAGCATAACGAAGGTTTCTGTCATGGAATTGTAAAATATTATCAACATCAGGTAAGTTAGAATTCTCTTCAAAGTTCTCTACTTGTTCCATTACCTTAGAAAATACTTCAGGACTATATTGAGGAGGGTATCCATTCTTTACTAAACAAATTTTAATCTCAAGCTTTAATTGATTACGCACATTTTCATTGTTTAACCAATCAGCAAAGGAGGATTTTGTATCAATAAGCTCTTTAACCTTTTGGGCTAAAATCTTACATTTATTATTAATAACCACGCCATCCTTCTCTTCATCTATGCCATACTCGAAGTTGTATTGATTACGTAAAGCTATAAGAATATCATAGAAGGCTTTTTCTTCAAAAGTTAAACCCATTTTTCTAAAACTATCACGGCTCTCATTTAACTGTTGTAAGATTTCTAAAGCCTGCTTTGTAATGCTTTCTATAATATCATTCACAGCATGTTTTTGCGCATCACTAGCTTCTTCTGCACTTAACGTTTTACGACGCTCATGATACTCTTCAATAGTTTTCTCCAACATTTCTTGGAAGGTTTGAGCTGCTAATCTATTAGTTCTCCCATATTCCTTGATTTCTTTACGAATCATTTTAATTAAAACTTCCAACTTTGTAGCTGGGAGCTTCACATCAGAAAGTTTTTCAAAATATTCAGGAGAGAATATGTCTTCTTCCTCACCATTATCAAGAACACTTTCAACATTGCTATATTGTAGAGCTTCTGTAACCATTTTCTCTACAGTGCGATTCATAATATCCGCATCAATATCACTAGTCCCACTCATCTTACGCACAAGTCCAGCAATCGCCATAAAGCATTGAGCTAATGAAGACTCTTCTTCACCAAGTTCCCCTGAAGGCTGGCAGATATCATATGCAGTTCTCATTCGCTTAACTAATTTTAAGAAATACGTTTTAAAAGAAACCTTTTGAACAGAACCAAACCCATCAATATTTAGCAATGTAGTCGAACTAAAAACATATTCCGCAGCATTAGTAAGCGCCCTATATCGCTCTACACTATCAGATTGAGAATTTATAAACACTGTCAAATCACACTCAATAAATAGAGCTTTTAGCATACTCAAATGATCTCTGAATACATTGGTTGCCTGCTCAACATCGTCACTAGTAGGTGCAACAGATACATCACCGCCATATATCTTCATTGCCTCACGCATATTATTTCGAATGCCGATATAATCGATAACCATGCCGAATTCCTTACCAGGATATTTTCTATTAACACGACTGATAGTTTGTATTAATAAATGCTTTTGCAACGGCTTATCATTGTATAAATATGTAAGTGTAGGAACATCAAATCCTGTTATCCACATATCTACAACAATCGCAATTCTAAAATTTGATTTGTCTTGTTTAAATGACATATCAAGCATTTCAGAGCGTTTATTATTTTTAACGCCCCCAAGATAATTATACATTTCCTCAGGGTCATTACTTCCCACACTGGCAACCATGGCTATAAAAGGCATTGGTGTTAAAGACTTCAGCTCTTCTTCTGTAACATTTGTTTCATCCGCTGATTTTTTCTCTATAAACCACTCTGGATATTGCTTTTTAAAAGTTTTGAGTAAATCAAATGCTATTTTACGATTAGAGCAGACAATCATTGCTTTTTGGATTCTTCCTGGGTCACTATCACATGCTGCAGTATAGTGATTATGTATATCCATTGCAAGTCGTTCTAATCGTGAAGGTTCACCTAATATAACCTCCATAGAGCTCATAGCACGTTTACTCGCAACTATATCTTCTACAGTAGCGCCATCATCAGCACACTTCTTATAATATTCTTCTATTTCTTTTATTTTTTCAGTATCAAATAACACTTTAGCAATACGAGGATGATACTTAATGGAAACCGTCAATCCATCTGCTACAGCTTGGTCCATTGTATATCGATCAATTTCATCTCCAAATGTTTGATATGTCTCAGCAATAGGAGTCCCTGTAAATCCAACAAATGTAGCTTGTGGGAAAGCTTCTCTTAATACTTTTGCATATGGTTTTGAAAGCATCGCCTTCATATTCTCGTCAGTATCTTGACTGAATCTGATTTTTTTAGCATGTTCTAATTGAGTTCGATGTGCTTCATCAGAAAAACAAATAATATTTTGTCTATCATTTATTAATCCAATTTTATCCTCTTCTCTATCGCAGAACTTCTGAATAGTACAAATATAAAATCCGCCACTTTGACGAGCACCTAATTCTTGTCGAAGATGTGCTCGATCTTTAACAACCGATACCTCACCCAAGTTCAAAAACTCCTTACTCTTTGTAAATAGTTTAGCACCTTGCTTCTGTAATTCATCTCGGTCGACAATAAGGATGATAGTAGGAGATCCAATTGCCTCTATATCAGTACATCTTAATGATAACTGTCTCGCTAGAAAAGCCATTGTAAAGGTTTTTCCACAGCCAGTCGCCCCAAAGTATGTTCCACCTTTACCACTCTTCTCTTCAACAGATTTTACGATGCTTTGCTTCAAACGTCTAGTCGCAAAAAATTGGGGGTAGCGACAGACAATTTCAACTTCTTCTGCATCATAGATACTATCTTGGAAATATATATAGTCTCGAAACAACTCTAAAAAACGCTTTGGTGAATAAACACCCTTTATCATCGCTTCTGTCTCTGCAAATGGCGAAGTAGTAATCTCATCTCCATCATTCACACGTCGCCATGCATAAAAATGTTCATACGGAGTACGTACAGTACCTAATCTAGTTTTTACACCATCTGAAATACATGCTAAAGGGCAGTAATGCAGAAGATGTGGAATATCACGCCAATAACGAATATTAATTTGTTCCCATGCATCATAAATAGTAGTCCTAGCATCTGTAGGATTCTTTAATTCCGTTATACATAATGGAATGCCATTAACATATAACAAAACATCTGGTATTCTAGAAGTCTTCTGACCTTGATTAGTGTACCCAATTTCAAGCTGATTAACTACACGAAAAATATTTCTATCAGGATTTTCAAAATCAATCAACTTAACCATTTGAGGCAATCCATCATTAGGAATAAATTGTATACCATCTACAAGCCAATTATATACCTTATGTAGAGTTTCAAAATCACTTTCACTACCAACTAAACGAACCGTATCAAAAATCTGTTGAATCTCTTCGTCAGTCAGAATTTTATTAGTTGAGGATATAAATTCTACAAAATCAGAGGAAATTAAGACATCAGTTTTTTTTGATCGTTTTAATGCCTTGCCACTTAAATACTTCCAGCCCTCCCCTTTTAACAATTCAATAAAGGTATATTCATAATCCGACTCACAATAAATTCCATTAAATTCTTTTAATTTACCCATACACTATTCCCTCAATTTTTTGCTTCCTCAATAGAGCCTTTAATCAGAATTGGACATATATCTTTTAATTGAGATTTTAGCTTCTCATTAATCTCTTTACGAATATTGTATGCTTTATAAATATCTACTATACTATGCTGCACATCAATATCAGGAACTGGAATTCTAACGTCACACATTGTATCCCAGTCAAACGTTTCTCTAGCGCTTCCCCAAGAATGGAACCTAGCATAACGATTAAATTCACTACGTTCAAATAATAAAGATAAATACTCTGGTAATAATTTATCAATATCATTAATTTTAAAAACAATATAGGAAGACGAACATATATAAGATTGGTTACTATCATTTCTTGCAACAGAAATCTTTTCACCATTTCGTGATGTTACAGTTACATATGCAAATTCGTTTGGATTTACAACTATATAAGGTTTTAACGAAACTTCAGTCATATTGGCTTTTGTATCAATAAACCTCTTTTCTATAGATATACCTTTGACATCTTCAACACCGTATAATAATTGTTCATTTGATTCTTCACATTTCGAAATATACTCACCTAAACAATGATGCGGAACTGTTTTTCTTAAATTATCCACAAAACTATGACATAAAAGTATTAAATCATCTAGTCCTTTTTCATAACACTGCTGATTGACTAACATTGAGTTATAAATATCAACATATTTTTGTTGAATAGAAATAGAGGGAACCTCTATAGTCATACTGCACAATATATCCCAAGAAAATACTTCTGTTGAACTTCCCCAAGACTGAAAACAAGCTTCTCGATCCCACTCATCACGTTTAAAGTGTAAGAATAAATAATCAGGCAATATCGTTTCAAGTTTGGATGGCTTTACCCTAAATGCAATATTATTCCAACTAATAATAAAGCTTTCTTTTGAGTTATTATATCCAAATCCAATTTTTTTACCATGTGTTCGTGGATTATAAATAAACTCTTTAGGCTGTACAATCAAAAACTTAGATAAATCTGTTTTATTTACATTTGCTTTAGTTGGAATTATTTCCTTCGTTATAGTCATACCCTTTACAGCATCAGGCCCATACTTTAAATCCTGATTAGTATCCACTACAAGTTCTAATAATTCACCTAAAGCATATTTAGTCAAGCTCATAACCAATCCCCCTAAATGCATTCTCTAGCATCTTTTGAGATTCTTTTTCTTGCTCTAAAATTGATTTCATCTCACTTTGAATACGACTCATTTCTTTCTCGTAATCAATATCTAAATCATGATCAATGAACTCAATATATTTGCTAGGTGTTAATGCCCAATTCTTATTTTCAATTTCTGAAATGTTTACACTACGATATAACTCAGGTTCTGCATAATTAATACCATCTGTACCATCAGCCTGCCATGTATGGTAAATATTTACAGCATGGTCGATTTGTCTCTCATCAAGACGAACCTTCTTTTTACTTTCACCCTTAACGGAATTTTCTCGCCATTGACGTAAATCCATAAATAATATTTCATGTTCTCGATTACGAAGAGTACGGCCTTGGAATTTTCCACCTTTTTTATTTTGATTTAAAATCCATAATGTAACACTTATATCCGTCGTAATAAATAATTCTCTTGGAAGCACAATAATCGCTTCCACTTTATCATTTTGAATTAGTTTCTTCCGAATTTCTAGAGTGTCACTATCATTAAGTGCACCATTGGCTAAAAGAAATCCTGCTACACCATTGGCTGGTTTTAAATGCGATAATATATGTAAAATCCAAGCATAATTAGCATTACTTTCAGGAGGAATTCCATAGTCACTCCACCGTGCATCAGCTTTTAAGTTTTCGTCATACCAACCCTTAAGATTAAACGGCGGATTCGCCATTATATAGTCAAAATATAAACCTTTATGTAAGTCATGTGTAAAGGAAGAGTCATTTGTATCGCCTAAATGATGACTCAATCCTCGTAGGGCTAAGTTCATCTTTGCCAAACGATATGTCGCGGCATCTTTTTCTTGACCATATATATTAATACGGTTGATATCTCCTTGCCGTGCCTTAACAAGTTCAGCACTCTGAATGAACATCCCCCCAGAACCACAAGCAGGATCATATAAGGTTCCTTCATATGGTTCTATTAAAGCAGCAATCAACTGTACCACATCATGTGGAGTATAAAACTCCCCTTCTTCTTTAGTTGCATTTACAGCAAACTCTTTGAGGAAATACTCATATACACGACCAATTAAATCTTTCTCTTCACCAAAAACTTTATGACTAATTTTATTAACCTCATCCACCAATTTTTTTATATCATTAGGTGCAAGATTTCTAGTAGTAAAAGTCCCTTCAATAAAGCATCCCTTCAAATCTTTAGACTCAGAGGCAATACTATGAAGTGCCGTGTCCAACGCAACATTTAATTCTGGTGCAGGAGTATTAATAATTGTAGACCATCTAGCTTCTTTGGAAAGATTGTATGTACCATCCGCAAATGTAGCATCCTCAAAAAAAGCAGTGCGAATATTCTCATCATCTGGATCAAGACCTTGCTCAATCAATACTTTACGAAGATTTTCAATTCCATCCTCATATTTTTCACCAATAAACCTTAAAAATATTAAGGTCAACATCATATCTCTTTTTTCAAAGAATGATCCCGAATTACGTGCAGCACGTAGTATATCTCTACAATTAAACAGAATATTATCTATATTTAAGACTTTCTCATTAGCCTTCTTCTTAGCCATATTACTATCTCCCCTAAAAATTTAGATAGATAAAATTAATTAATCTAATTATAACATTTTATACATGTTACATATGTTCATCTTATTAATATATGGTACTTCATTACCATTGGTACCTATGCCGCTAGGAATCCAGATTCCAACTCCTCTTGAAGGATTTGTTTAATATTGGATTTTGTAATTTTTAAACCACCATTAGCAATAGCTCTTCTTACACAAGGGAATCCCTCAGTATTTTCCATGCGCGCAATAGCACTACTAAATTCATCCTTGCCATATGTGGAATGAGGCATTGGCCCAACTATGATTAGTCTATATTTATTGTTATACATGAGGTTTCTAAAATTATAACGTTGAATAGATTCATAGTCTGTATAGCATTCTAATCTACCCTTTAAACCAAATGCATTAAAGATGCCTTGTAGCTCTTTTAATTTACAACTTGGAACACCGATAACAAGGATTTTTCCATCAGGAGAGCCAATCGAATTATCAACTATAGTTGGTGCTAAATCTGGATAGTGATATTTAGTTAAAACAGTTTTTAAGTTATTGTTTTTAAAAGCTTGTGTAAGTTCTTCTGTAAAGTATTTAATTGCTTCACCCAATAAGGATGCATCATTCATGATATTAACATGTGCTACCAATTGAATTCCTCCTCTACAATTAATTCTTTTTGTTGGTTTAATATTTTTAGTTGTTCTTTTACAGTTTTGATTTCAGTTTCTATCATTCGTATACGATTAACCACTTCTATTTGTCTTTCAATAGAAACTTTAGGAATTTGCAGTGTTTTCAAATCTTTAAGAGATAAAGACTTGATTAATTGACCTACTGCAAATCGTTCTATTTGTTCACGACCAGCCTTACTATTAAAGTAGAGTGCTAGGTATGGTAACAAATATTGGTTTTTGTATTTAGGTAAGATAGTAATAGCGAATTGGTTACCATTGGCAATCAATTTATCATTATCTTCAACGTATAGCATGTTAGATCTAAATGGTGATGTTCTCCCCAATAGCCAAGTATCATTATCTAAAAGCGTAAACTTTCTTTTAAGTTTTTCCACATCAATGAATGGGCTTTGTGAATAATCTACAGCATCACCATCAGCATCTTTTGTGTATAAATAACGAACACCTGTATCTACATCTGTAACAAAATCATCTAGTTCTTTAGACGAAATGACTAAACCCCGACTAATATTACAGATTTCTCCTAAAGGTACCCCATCAATAATATTAGTTTTTAGAGTATATCGTTTAGGTAATAAATTGTAACCTTCTCTAGCAATAGATTCGATACTTTCAAATCTACAAATCTCTGGATTAGCCAAGTCTTCTAGTACTGTAGGCACATCTATGTCTTTTCTACGACGCTGTTCTATATATGCTTGACTTGCATCTAAGAATTTAACACCTTTATTACCATATGATAATACGACTGCATATAACTCAATGCCTATATTTCCTAGCAAACGATCTGGTAGTTCAACAATACACTCAACATATCCATTCTCAATTAAAGCTTGTCTTAACAGTACATTTTGATTATTCGCTAATGTTGAGTTAGTAACTAAAGTCACCATCTTACCACTTCGCTCTAACAAGTTAAAATTAAAAAGAATTTCATGCCATTCGCCATCAGTAAACTTAGATTCATGAACATTCAACTTAGATAATGATGTTCTTTCTGGGAAGGACTCCATAGTTTTAGATGAAGGCTTCCAGTAAGGCACTGTTAAAATTCGATCAAACAATTGATTTTCAACTAATTCATTAGGATGAACAATGCCACCTAACTCCATATCGTTTTGAATTATTTGAAGCAATAATGCTCGTAATTGTAAAACAATCATTAAGTCAGGATGTATTGCATATGCAGTATAGTTAAGTGCAGGTATTCTACTCGCCATATCTACTAATATACGCCCTGGATTTGCATTTCCTTGTAAGAAAGAGAATTTCTCAAGACTATTACAATCTACCAGTTCTTCTAATAAAGCATTGAGAGTCTCATTATCTTCTCTTGCTCCATCGCCTCGAAATAGGTTATGTTGATCATAAAATAATGCTATACCTAATAAAAAATCATCATCTAAATAAGCATTTTCACTAACAAATTTTTGTATATACTTCTCATAGATATATGCTTTCATTGTATTTTGAAATCCTGGATTATTAATTTTACCAGAGCTTAAAAAATTGTCTAATAAACCAAAATCCATATCATAATGTTTGTAAAGATAAATTAATGCAGCCATGACATTAATATCCTGTCTTTCACGACCATTTGTGAAATGAACATCATCCCAATCACGTTTAAATTCTCTTACCTTGTCTTGAGATTCAAAATACATTTTTTTCAAATTCATAAGTGTCTTTTTCAAAATATTCTCCATTCTGGTTTTTATAAACCGTTATAAATTACTGTAAAAATTTCGCTCCTCTTATCCAGGAGCTTTTAGTTTGGTTTAAACATACCATTTTATAAATCCATATTTTTTTACTCCTGGAATTCAGGAGTTCTATCTTGGTTTAAGCATACCATTTTTAAATCAATCTGTCAAACGGTTTTTATAAACCATTTTTAAATCTCCAATTCACTTTTTAATTGATCTGATGAAATCCATCCTTGTTCTTCACCAGATTTACGACCTGTCTCTAAAGCCTCCATAAGTTTTATAGTAGCAACTACACTTTCATAATCTTGAATATCCATAATTACATCTCTTTCTTTACTATTTCTCCCAAAACATTTGAAGCCATATCATTGATGATTGCGTTCGCAACATTAGTCATTCTTATTGTAAAATAAGAATGACCTAACACCCCAAATTGGACGTTAGGTCATTTCTCATTTTCTTATTTCCCAGGAGATGAGCCTAACGCATTCCAGAACGTTAATTGGCTCTTCTTGTTTTGTATTATACCACATCTAATAATATATTACAGCTAAGAAAACTAACTTTTACTATCATAATTAAATTTCTATTCTCACTTTCTCGTCATATAGTTGTGATATAATGCATACAAATACTTATGCCTAGGACATAGGAGGTCTATATGTACAAATATATTACAATTTTAGGGGCCGCTGGCCAAATTGCACAAAAGTTGACTGCTACATTATTAACATATACAGATATGCACCTTACATTATATGGTCGCCAATTGAGTACTCGTTTACATCCAGAAATTTTAGAGCATGAACGGATTACTGTCATCGAGGGCTCCTTCCAAAACCCTGCTAAATTAGAGGAAGCGGTAACAAATGCAGAGATCGTATTTGTAGGCGCTATGGAATCTGGCAGCGATATGGCAGCTATTGTGAAAGCATTGAGCCGTAAAAACGTACGCCGTGTTATCGGCCTTTCTATGGCTGGTCTTTCTGGTGAATTCCCTGCAGCACTTGAAAAATGGACCTTCGACAGCTTGCCTATTAGCTATGTTCAAGGCGAACGTCAAGCACGCAATGTGTTGCGCGAATCCAATTTAAACTACACAATCTTGCGCCTCACATGGCTCTACAATGATCCAGAAAACACAAATTATGAGCTCATCCCTGAAGGCGTCCAATTTAACGATGCCCAAGTTACACGGGAAGCCGTCGTAAAAGCCATCTTCGACATCCTACATGTAGATGACGAAACACCATTCCACCGCGCAAGCATCGGTATTGGCGAACCAGGCACACACTACGACAAACCAAGCTTTCACTAATATATAACTATATTAATAATAAAGGCCTAACAGACTATGAATATAGGTAAAAGCTACAGTAATACAATAAATATGAATGATACTACAACTAGCATTTTACAAGCTAAGATAGATATCTTAGCTGCTCTTCTAGAAGGGCAAAATGATATTATCCAAGGGCGCACTCTATCTCTAGAGAAATCCTTTGATAGTATAGACAAAATGTTAGATACAATATAAATAGCATAATATACTATTTTTTTAATAATAAGGTATATCCAAAATCTAATCGGTACATTTTTACTCATGTAACATAAATTTTGGGTATACCTTTTCTTATGCCCATATTTTATAGTTATTTATATAGATAAACTTTCGTATTTACGCTATACTAATAAATGATTAAGTTATACTAATAAATATGTGAAAGCAAACGCCTATGCGGTTATCGATACTATTTATATATACATTTTTCTGTATAAAATATCAGGAAATTTATGTATAAAAATTAACGATATCCATTTTTAGTCCCACTTAGGGCTGAGGCTGATTAAGGAGTTATTATGAATCGCATTGTTGTTATTGGTAGTTGCAACATGGATATTGTAGTGCTCGCGGATAAACGTCCGGCGGCAGGCGAAACAATCTCCATCGTAGGCTTTGACGGTACTGCTGATGCAGACAAAGCTGTTAAAGACGGCACATTGGCTGCAACAATTGCTCAACAACCAGACCAAATGGGTAAAATCGCTATTGATACAGCTCAAAAAGTTATCAAAGGCGAAGCTGTAGAAGCTAAAATCCCTGTAAATCTTAAAGTTGTTACAAAATAATTGTAAATAGAAACTGGGTACAAAAAAGAGTCGCATCCTGATGATGCGACTCTTTTTATTTCTGCTCTCGCTCCAAAAATTCTTTGAAAAACTCAATAAACTTTGGCAAATACGTTTGATCTAAACTTTCAATTGTCATATGACATTTGTAATTATAAGTAGTACAGATAGTAACATCTATCGCCAAAGCACCCTTTTGATCTAACGAGAATGTTAGGGTATCCCCTTCTCCAGTTAATACATAGGTAAAGGTTGCTTTGCCTCTACAGTTCTCATACAAATCGACTAATTCTTGATAACCTTTACGAATTCCAGACCAATCGCTAGGATCAATATAGCCAGAACAGATATTATAGCCTCGTTTAATATATACGCCAAATACACCAAATTCAGATAGCTCTACATCCATATCAAAAGAAATTGTTAAATTTGGTTCATTTACGATTTCATACATCCTATTTACACTCCACAAACAGTAACATTTTCATTTATTATAACATTACATGTATTAACGAAATAGTGTCTATAATTTTTAAAAGCATCACTAATGTGTGTAAAGGTTTGAATAACAATGCCATATAAAATATAAAAAATAGCGACCAGTTGATTATCTTAACTAGTCGCTATTTGTATAGTAGGACTCCAAAATTAGAGTTCTTATTACAATGTTTTCTTAAAGAATATGGTCGTATGTACTTTCCCAGGTAGTTGTGTTCGTTTATATTCTTTAAAGCCAAAGCCTTCATACATTTTGGCAAGCCATGGGTGTTCTGCGGCGGTACCTAGTGTTACGGCTGGTGTTTTATATACATTGCGCAGTAGGTCTTCTGCTTCGGCAAGGACTTCACGAGCATAGCCCTTCCCCTTATGTTCAGGGGCTGTCACAAAGTGTGCAATGTGCGGGTATACATCTGGTGTAGCCTTTGGGATCCAAGGCATACGGAATGAAATAGAGCATACCAAGGAGCCATCTACGTAGAGACCAAATACAGGATATTTTAAGATCCACGCCCGCGACTCTTCGGGGCTAAAGTTAATGGCATCAAAGGATATAGGGTAGTTCTTATTCTCCGCATATCCCGCAATCAACACCTCATGATACTCAGCCGCATCATCTACTGTTAATTGTCTAAATTCTTTCATTATATACCTCATTTAAAGCGACCTAATTCTAAAGATATTAGGTCGCTATGAATTTCTATATTACTAGGATAGCATACATTGTTATAGCTACATATTATTTATAGAGCTGTACTATTTATAACGCTGCGCTATCAAGAGGCAATTCACTATCAAGTGTAAGGTAACGGCTCAGGAATTTACGTGTCCGTTCTTCTTTAGGATGTTCAAGGACAACCTTAGGGTCCCCTTGTTCTACGATGACGCCGCTTTCCATGAATACAACTTGGTCCGCCACTTCTTTGGCAAAGCCAATTTCATGAGTTACGATAATCATCGTAACCTTGAGCTCTTTTGCAATCTTGCGAATAACAGCTAATACTTCGCCTACCAGCTCTGGGTCGAGGGCAGATGTAGGTTCGTCAAAGAGAATAACCTCTGGATCCATCGCAAGGGCACGAGCGATGCCGATACGTTGTTGTTGTCCCCCTGAAAGTTGTACAGGATAGTAATCATCATAGCCTTCCATGCCTACTTCCTTGAGAAAACGTTGCGCAATATCACGGGCTTCAGATTTTTTCATCTTCTTAACCGTTACGAGGCCTTCCATGATGTTTTCAATAACCGTCTTATTAGAGAATAAGTTATAAGACTGGAACACCATGGATGTATTGCGACGTACATTTAAGATTTCCTTATTAGACGCTTTATGTAGGTCTACAGAAATATCGTTTAACTGCATCGTCCCAGCATCGGCCTTTTCAAGGAAGTTCAATGTTCTAAGGAACGTCGTCTTACCACTGCCAGATGGGCCAAGGATAACCGTTACAGACCCTGTTGGCACATGTAGGTCGATGCCCTTTAAAATTTCACGGTTCCCGAAGGATTTGTGAACTTGTTTAATATCTATCATAATGCATTACCTCGTTTATACTTGCTTGCATAGACTTCTAAACGATGGAAGATAAATTCAAAGACAATCCCCATCACCCAGAATAGACCGGCCACCACGATGTAGGCCTCAAAATACTGCGAATTTTCCTCTGTATATAACTTTGCTGCGCCGAACAGTTCAATAACAGTGATAACGAATACGATACTGGTACTCTTCATGGTGTTAAGAAATTGGTTTGTAAATAGTGGCAACGCAAAGACTGTCGCTTGCGGCAATACGATGCGACGGAACGCTTGGAACCAAGTCATACCGATGGCTTGAGCCGCTTCCATTTGACCTTTCGGTACCGATTGCAAGGCAGCTCGGAAGATTTCACTCAAATAAGCCCCTGTATGCAAGGTTAAGCCTACAACGGCTACGAAGGTGGCTGGCACCTTTTCAAAAGGCACATGCACGCCTGTTTGATCCTCTACGGCGAGGAATAGAATTGGCAAGCCATAGTACACGAGGTATAAGAGAACCATGTTCGGAATACTACGGCACAATAATACGTACAAGTAGCTGAGCTGACTGAGCACAGGTACTTTGTTTTGTTGTAGCACGCAACTTAATAATCCTAGGATTGTACCCAAACCAACGCTGAGGAAGGTAATCATGAGGGTTACTTTCACATAAGGAATGACAGCAAAGAAGGTGCCATAAATATAGGTTGAATCAATTATATGTCCCATACGCCCCTACTCCTCACTGATCAAAATGCGTTGCGTTTCCTTGCCCGCAACGGTAAAACGTTTTTCAAGCAATCGGCCCAAGAGGGACACAATGATAATTAGAATGCCATAAATGATGGCCGCATCGACGAATAACTCAAGATAGCGCTGACTATTGCCGCCCATGAGGTCCGCCTTACGCATCATATCCACAACGCCGACGTTAAAGATGAGTGCCGTTCCTTTCAACATGCCGATAACGAGGTTCGTCAACGGCGGAATGCTCATGGTGAAAGCCTGTGGCAAGATGATGCGCACATAGCTTTGGAACTCCGTCATGCCAAGACTTTTAGCAGCTTCCTTCTCACCAGGAGCCACCGCATCGATACTGGAGCGCATGATTTCAGCACTATACGCTGCGATATGTAGAGTAAACACGGCGTATACGAATACGAGGCCTGGCACATTTTTCATGTTAAGCCCCATATGGGACATGATTTCTGGCACACCAAAGTAAATAAGAAATAGTTGTACCAAGAACGGCGTGCCCCGCATGAAGGAGATAAATACAATAAATAATTGGTTTAATACTGGCACCTTCTTGAGGCGAATGATGGCTATAATAGAGCCCAAAATAACACCTAAGATGGCAGAAATAACGGTGATGAGCACCGTTACGTGAACATAATTCAAGAGCTGTGGAAACGCTTGGATCATGTAGGACACATCAAAATACTTGCCCACAGTAGCACCTCGTTTCTAGACATAATAGAATAAGGCCGCCAAAGCGGCCTATTCGTTATTTTTGTGTTGGATCGAATGTGTAATCCCCACCAAGATATTGTTCAGAAAGTTTTTTCAACGTACCATCAGCACGCATTTCTTTCATAGTTTTATCAATTTTTTCGTTTACTTGTTTCATGTCGTCTGTACGTTTAGACAAGAAGTAGGTTGGTACTACTGCCAATACATCACCTACCGCTTTGAGTGGCAAACCACGGTCTTTAATAGCAGAATTAATAACGTATTCGTACTCACCTGCTGCATCGGCACGGCCTGTAGCAACGAGGTTCAATGTTTCAGCACCCGCTTTATCTGTATAGATAATGTCAATTGGTGGATTTGCTGTTTCGTTGAATTGTTTTACTAACTCGTTGAACTCAGAAGATGTAGTAACGGCGATTTTTTTGCCTTTCAAATCATCTAGTTTAGAAATGTCGTTGCGGTCATTTTTAACTACTAATTTACGTGTAGAGTAGTTGTTAACTTCATTTGTGTAGTAGTATTTTGATTCACGAGTTGGGTTACGACGCATTTGGTTTGCAATCATATCCACTTGGCCTGCATCCATTGCTACGAAGGCAGCATCAACGGCCATTGGTTTAAAGTTGAAGTGAAGGTCTGGGTTACGACGTTCAATTTCTTTCAACAATTCTACGTCAAAGCCTGTAAGGTTGCCGTTATCATCTGTGTAGGAATACGGGCGAACTGTACCGCGTGTAGCTACGTTAATCACTTTCGCATCAGGATTTACCTTTGCGTCTTTAGATGTATCATCGCCGCAACCAGCAACAACAAGCACGCCTAGGGCCAATGCGCCAATGGCAAATAATTTCGTCAATTTCTTTGTATTAAACATGTAAAACTCCTTCTTTTCGCAATGTTTGCAGGAATGGCTCTACCTTATCAGTATTGGTAAAAGCCTCAATCATTCTATCTATTTGTTTTGTCTCTAAGGTGAGACCTAATTTAATGCGTATATCCTCTAATGTAAGAGGATTATTCGGCGATCCTTTCGGATTGTTCACCGTCTCTGTGAAAGTCTCTCCATTCTTTAAGGTAACGGTTACCTTTGTAATCCGCTCTGTTTGGGATACCTTCGGCAAGTCATAGACACGTTCTATACGATTCATATAGTCTCGTACTGATTGGTCTATGCTATCAATCTTAAATAGTTCATCCTGTACCGCTCCATACGCAAGGACTTGGTACACGATGTACTCTATGGAAAACTGCCCTTCTCGACCTGTTGTCGGCGATGTATAGCGCAATGCCGTATCAGCGCCAGGTGGGAAATGAACAGTCACTTTATCTATATCATCCCAAAGGGAAGAAACGAGGGTGGCACATAGTCTACGTTTTCCTTGCTCCTCTGCATCTGGTGAAACGTTGTAGTGCTTAGACACATACGAAGAAGATGTAGTATATATACTATGTGCCACGATTTCTGCTGCTTCAGCGCCACAAATGGCTGCCGAGCAATACGGGTGGACTTTCATCCATAAACCAGGATCAATGAGTTGCCCTGGCGCTAGCCAACGACTAGCGATGTCATTTGATGTAACAGTAATATTACCGATGGTCTTAAACCAACCCCGTTCAGGATCAAATGGTTTTGTACTCGTTTGAAGTGATGCATGTTGTAACAGTTCGTAAGCCCATACGCCATTGCGTGCTGCCAGTCCCGCATGGAGCGGCTTACCATCTGTACCACTTTGAAAGAACATGCCTGCCGATTGAGTGGCAGCCAAAGATAGGAGCTGAGCCAAGCTTTCACCATGAAGGCCTCGCAAAGCGCCTATAGCGGCCGCCGCCCCAATAACACCAACGGTCCCCGTAGAATGCCATCCTTGGGTCCGATGGGCAGGATTGATGAGAGAACCAATGATACCCTCTAACTCGGCCCCGATGATATAGGCACGAAGAAAATCATACCACGTATCGGTGGGATCCAGCACTGCCAATAAAGCAGAATATAAAACAGTACTAAAGTGACCCGCCAAATTCGCTTGCGCATCATCAAAATCTAGATAATGGGAGGCAAACCCATAATACAGAGCTTTATCGGCTTTAGATACATTTTCTCCATTAGTCCCGATGAACAGAGCCAAGTCTTGAACGGCCTGTTCCGTCTCAGCTGGGGCTAAGGAGGCCAGATAATCTAGAAAAGCAATGCGAGCCACTGACAGGAGGTCCTCACGGTTCGTCACATCCGTTTGTTCTATATAGTTCACAATCGTCTGTGTTACTAAATCCATGGGTCCTCCTTTGAGCTATTTATAATTGAATAGATACTCTATGAAGTATTTAGCAATGATATATGTATCCAGCTAATTATCTATCTAATTATTAATCTAATTATTTATATAATTATTTACCAAATTTCTCAGCACGATCATTTGGTTCTAACCAAATAGAATCGTCTGGACCTTTTGGAATGAGGCGTGGTAGATCTTCAAACGGCGTATGGTCTACGTAGTAGAAACGTTTACGCATAGAGTCGAAGTCTGTTGTACCACCGAATGCTGGATTGGAGTACAAGTCCTTCGCGTAGTTCCAAAGGTTTGGATAGTCTACGAGGCGTTTTTTGTTAACTAAGTATTTTTGGTAGAACACAAGGTCAAAGCGAGCCAATGTTGGGAAGATACGGATATCTGGATCGGTAATCGTATCGCCCATCAAGTAACGTTGCTTGCTAAGGCGTTCTTCAAGCCAGTCCAAGCGTGCAAAGATACGATCGTAGTAGTATTCGTAATCTTTTTGGTTTGTTACAAGAGCTGCCAAGTTTACCGCTAAGTTAAAATCAGCGTAAATAATAACATTCAACGCATCGATATCGGCACGCAATTCTTCTGGGTAAATATCTGGAGCATCAGGAGAGATGAAATCTTTGAAGCCCAATGCTAATTCTGTGGTCAACGCATGGTAGTCATTGTTTACTAC